>Ga0214473_10007790_pt1 | contig 12672 bp, 9 predicted proteins | sample RVTome_7_FD_203509 | JGI IMG/M metagenome (GOLD analysis project Ga0214473, IMG submission 203509) | Soil microbial communities from uranium-contaminated site in the Upper Colorado River Basin, Wyoming, United States - RVT98D197 | ecosystem: Environmental > Terrestrial > Soil > Contaminated >... | reverse complement strand
GCCCGAAAAATCGCCCACGCTCGCGTCTAACTTCCTGCGACGAGCGGGCTTGCAGCAGAGTGCACTGGAATTGGGCAGCGACTCCGGTTCAGCCGGCAGTGGAAACGCGATACTCCACCGCCTCGGCGAGGTGGCGCTCGAGGATCGCTTCGCCTGTCTCGAGGTCAGTCAGCGTGCGGGCCACCTTGAGGACGTGATTTGCGCGCCCGCATTCGCGCCCGCGCGGGCTCCACGCGGGCGCACACGGCTGCGGAGGGCTCGCGAGGTGCCTCGTGGGAGGCGCGTCGCGAGCACGTTGGAGTACCCGTGACGTCTCGGGAAACGCTCGTGCCAGCTCTAACCCAGGGTCCCTGTCGGCCCCCCTCGTTCGCCATCCCCCCGATGGCCTCGAGGACACGTCTGAGGAGCAGGGTCAGGATGTTCGCGTGCAGCCGCGGTACATCGGCCAAAAACGTGACACCGTTGGATATGGCGCAGCTCCCCGTCCGCCCACTCCCCCGGCGAAGCGAGGGAGCCTTTCCGACGCCAGGTCCGGTTGCGTTATCGCCACGGGAGGGGCAATCAATCCTCTTTCCTTCCTGAGTAATCTCCACCCCTACGCGGCGCCGCTCACCTTGTCCGACCGTGTTTCAGGCGCCCCTCCGGGTAAAAGGTTACCGAAAGGGGACCGTGCTGGCTCGCGCCGCCCTGCATGTTGATGTCCTCTAGCCGGTACCAGTACGTACGGCCAGGCTTCACCCTCCCATCCACGAAGCGATAGGAAGCCCCTTGGAGTTCAGTACCCGCGGCCGGAATCAGGCCGCTAATTCTCTCGTAGTCTCCCGCGAGGCCACGCCCGCTTGCGGACGTCTCTGCCCTGTAGAGCACGAAACCCGCGGTATTCGTCTCCATTATGGTTTGCCAGCGCAGAACGACGGAATGGCCTTCTACCTCCCCCTCGAAACGGCTCAGGATCACGGCGAGCGGTCTCTCGGGCCCGATGGCAAAGAAGGAGAGTGTGGGCGCCGTCGAGCAGATCTCATTATTAGTTACATCCGGGAAGCCAGCGTCCGGGAGCAGCGGAACCCACTGGTCATCGGAGGCAGTTGCAGGATCGTTCTTCTCCAGGTGCCAAATTCGTAGATCCGCCTCATTCTGGCCCACCGGGACATCTCCCTCGCTATACGAGATGCAGATGCTCACCCCACCAGTGAACGTAGCCGTGGTGCTGATATCGTAGAAGGTTCCCAGAAACTGAACTGTAGCAGGACCTGGATTCACGGTGCTGGTTTCGACGGTCGTGCTCCCACCGGCCGCCACACTCTCGAAGGTGACCGAGACATCGGGACGTGGTTCAACCCTCGAATTGGATCCTGTGGTCGTGTCTGTGGACCTCATGCGCCGCACCGCCCATCCAGAGAGCTCAGCGAACTTGTTGCCAGATCCCGACTCGCCACTGGACATGTTGAAGACCCAGGAACGGCCGGTGTTAAACTCAGTCTCTGACCAGTAATAACCCCCCTGGACATTCGTGAAAGGCCCGGCGCTGGACGCGTTCACACCCTGCACCGAAAAGAGACTCCCAAGCTCACCCCCTATGCAATTGACCCCAATGACCAGCGTCGCCCCTGCCTGACAGTTAACATCAAGATCGAACGAGAGCGCGGCCGGAAGCCTCCAGTCGCCGTACCCGACGAACACTAAATCGTTTGCCCATTGGGCGGCGTCGGACCAAGCCATCCGGCCGTCGGAATCAAAACCTGAGGTTCTGGCATAATTGGCATCCTGTAACCACATGACTTGAGTGCAGCTATCTGAAATTGTTCCGTCTCCGTTGTCCCTGAAACCACATTCGACCTTCGTGCCATAGATGTTTTGATTATGAAACCCGTCCCTGAGATCGGGCCACGCCGGAAACGCCCCTCCAGCATCGCAAGCAACACCTATATAGTCTCCGATAAATCCTCCCAAGTCCGCATCTCTGGGGTCAGACGGCATGGAAGCAACCCTCTGGTTTCCGGAGAAGCTCAAACCCCCATCCGCCGAGGTGGCATAAAATGTTTCATACAGGATGTTATTCGGATCCGCCCTGCGATCCAGCCAGCTGACATGGATCCGCCCGGAGCGTGTTACGCACATCCAGGGATCGAATTGGTCTCCGCTCGTTCGGTCAACGATGCGGGCAGGCTTGGACCATCGAGTTCCGCCCTGAATGCAGATGCCATCTGGTATGCAGAACCCTCCAGGACATTGATCGTCTCTGCTGCAAGGTTCTCCTGAAAACGACCCGCCCGAACAGAGTCTCCCGGCACAATCTGCATTCGTAGTACATGACCGCGTAACATTGATGCCCCCCTCACACCGGCTGGCCGATGAACGAGCGACCCAGATGTTCTGACTCGCCCTCTCATAGGCGAGAAAGCCGTGAACGCTGAAGCTCGAGCCCATTTGTGTCCTGTAGAAGCCGACTATCTCGTCGGCATCATTGATCCCGTTCGCGACGGTCAGGTCCGTCGTAGCGCCAACTGGATTAGGGAAGCGAAGTGTTGTGTAGAGTCCGTTTGGTTGGCGCAGGAAACCAAGGGTCTCGCCGTTCACAGAAGAAACCTGCTGGCCGACGATCTTGCCGGAGCTGTTGATGTCGTGCGCACACGTTTCCGTCGCGCCGGGCACGTCGAGCGTCGTGAACTGCGCATTACTTAACAGGAAGCCGCGCTTCACGTTGGAGGCATCCGTGTAGCAACCTACAATTGAGCCCTGGTCATTGACTCCCCGAGCTACGGTCTCCGTCGCTCCTGGAACGACAATCGTCGAGAATTGGCCGGCTTCGTCTCTCACGAACCCAGCCGGCGGCGTGGTGTCGCCTGAGCCGATTATAGGCATGGTATAGGACCCGACGATCTTCCCTGTGTTGTTGATGCCCGACGGAATGGTATCCGCAGCCCCTGGAAAATCAATAGGCTTAAACGGAGGGGAGCCGGGCGTCGAGCTGAAACCGTTGCCATCCAAGAGGAACCCTCTATCTCCCGATGCGGTGGTGTCGAAGAACGTTCCGACGATCTGGTTGACGTCATTGATATCACGCGCGAGCGTGATGTGATCGAGGCCAGGGTCAACGCTGGGGTTCGTCGCTTGGATCGATTTATCCGCAACGGGTGCGGATAGGAAACCGGCAACGATGGCATCGGTATGATACTCCCCCACCGTCCAACCCCTGTTGTTGCTACCGTGAATAAAGGTGGCCGCTTCGGGTCCGGAAGCCAGAGGACTATCAAAATTGCTGAATAGCGGGGGGTCGTCGGCAAACGCTACGAACACCGTTCCATCTCTCTGGGATACTCCTGTAACGGGATATCGGGTCGTGCGAAACGTTCCCTGTACACCAGCGTTTGGATCCTGGTCGCCGATGTCGGCAACCACAACTGGCGCACTCCACGAGTCGCCTCCATCGCTTGATCCCCCGATCATGATCCGATTCGGGCTAAATTGCCGCCAGGAGACGTAGACCTCGCCTCCCGGGCCTACCCCAGCGTGTGCTCCGAAATTGTTTCCAGTGGCTACCGTCCGAAACGTGGAGAAGCTACCGCCCCCATCGGCCGAGACGGCGACCATGATGTTCCTGCTCGAGGGGTTGGAACCATCGACAGTGTTGTAGGCTGCGTAGATTCTCCCGTCGCGTGGACCTTCTGAAGTATCGACGGTGACGTAAGGCTTATCAACGCCAATCCGTAAGATCGACGTCCTGTCGTCGAAGACGAATGGATTGCTGTACGTCAAGCCCCCATCCGAGGACTTCGCGACGCCGATGCGAGCGCTCGAATAGTCTACCCCGAAGCTGCAAGAGCCTCCGACGAAGTTGCAATCAGTAGTTGAGCTGCAATGCGTCGCTTGATCGCCAGAACAGACAAGGGCGCTGTTACGAAAGAGGCCGGCGAAGTATGCGGCACCCGCGCTATCGAATGCTACTGAGGGGTCCGTACACTCCTGCAATCCTCCCTTGGGTAGCAGACCCTCCGACCATGTGCTTCCTCCATCGAAACTCGCGAAAAATGCGCAGCCGCGAGTCGGAACGTCGATCGCGCCCGCGACCAAATGTTGAGGATTATTCGGATTGACTGCAATGGATGGTTCCGTCTGATCCCCTACACGAACCGAGAGCGGAGAATCCGTGCCCACCCCTATTCCAAGAGCCGCTACGCCCACTACAACGAGGAGGACGATGCTTTTGAAGAAAATCAACCTCTTCACCAGGCCGCGTTTGAAGATGCGCATGCTGGGTCCCTCCCATCGCCTGGTTGAGGGCTTGCTGGTTCGCCTGCTGAAGGCTTAGGCGAATCGTCGCCCTCAACTTGCCTTCGTGCACCTCGAGCCATCAGGGATTCGTGCCGCCGCTGGGGTCGCCGTAGATGGCATGCGCCGGGCCGATTGCCGCCAAAGATCTCTTCCGTGGAGTATGTCGTAACTTCCGGCTTCATATACAAAGGCTTCGGTTCTCTCCCGGATGTCATGGTTACCTCCCTAATGGGAATTACTGAGGTTGGTGAAAGGAGGCAGGAATCGTTTCGCGCCACGGTGCGAACCGTGCGCCGGAGCGACGCCTCGGGATGGCGGGGCGTGGAACTCCACCGCGCTCTGCGAGGGGGTTAGCTTGCATCCTTTCCGAAGGCTATTGAAGTCCGGCCCGGCACCGCCACCCTGCTGGGCCTGCCACTGGCTCACGGCGCCCGGCGGGGCTCCAAGACTCTCTTCGATGCGGTTGATCCCGCCTAACCAGCAAGGGTCAAGTGCAGCCCGGCTGCACGTCCTCGTCCACGAAGAACAACACCAGAACCTCGCAACTCGTGTTGTTCTGAGGGAATCAGTCTGCCGATGGCTACGAACGCCCCCTCGATAGATCTCGCTCCCGGACCGAGGCTTCGGCACGGTAGAAGAGAAAGCTGGGAGACCCTCCGGAGATCTTCTTCTCCGTCAGAGCCCGCCAGCGCAAGGAGATCGACCTGTCTTCGATGCGCCCTCGACGGCGACCACCTTGACCACGGTGGTGGGTTCGCAGTCAGGCTCACGCAGGTCCCCCCTCCCGATTTTTCGACCCTACCACGGAGATCCGGCCTCCGCGAGGTCAAGCCGGCTTCCAAAGCCCTTCCGCAGGCTTCCGCTATCGGCTCGGACCTCCCCGATCTGGAGTCCCCACCGACCGATTCAGCTCCACCACCACCGGACCATGCCTGGTCGCCCGGCCATTCAGATCCAGGTCTTCCAAGTAGTAACGCACCTCTCCACGCTTCTGCTTGCTGGTGTCGAGATACTCGTACTCCGCCCCCCTCAACTCATCCCCACGCGCCGGAATCAATGCTGACGTGAGAACCACATCACCCTCACCGTCCCGCTCCCGTACAATCCGGAAGCCCGCAGTTGAGGTCTCAGCGATTGTCTCCCACGTTAAATGCACTCCAAGCCGCTCCACCTTTGCCGAGAAGGACTTCAGCACCACCACCAGTGGACAATCCGGGTCCTTACTGTCGACCAGACCGTCTCCATCGTCGTCGATCTGGTTGTCGCAAATCTCATGTGGCACAGCAACCGTGAGCTCCCCGCAAACGGCCAAGCCGCCCATTTGCGTATTGGGGAAACAGCTGAAGTCCTTGATCTGATTGCCGGCGGCGATATCGATCCTGTATACGTGGCCGGAGTTTAGGGTGGCCGTCCAGAACGAAGTCCCGTCAGGGTCGAGATTCAAAGCGAAGAGGTCGCTCGTAGGAGGACTTAGTGTCGCTCCAACATAAGCCTGAATAGCAGTGCCATTCCCATCCAGACGAACAACCTTTGACGCGCAAGCAACCAGGACCTCGCCGCTCGCAAGCGAACCCGCAGGAGTGTTGGGTCGGATCCGCAGAGCGTAGCACGGTGCGACTAATCCGTCCGAGCTATCCGCGAAGTTGGGAAGCTGAACGCCGCTGCAGGTATCGAACCGACGGATGAGGTTGCCCTCCGACGTGTGCAGAATCGTGCATTGGTCAGCATCCAGGTCGATCCAGTCCATTCCTCTCGGGCCGACTGATGGATTCCACACATTCTGCAAGGCTCCAGCGCCATCGAACTCTTGAAGCCTCCTAAATCCATCCGCCTCACCTACAAAGATGTTGCCGCTGTTCGCGAACACGCAGGACTCTGGGGCGAGGTTGAAGGGAACCGTGAACGGGTGCTGGATGACGGCGCCGCATAGATTGTTAGAGGCGAGTGGGTCAGAACTCGTGTCGAACTTGGTCACGGACTGATTCGTAAAATTTGTCGAATGAAGATTGCCTACGGCGTCAAAGCACATACCTGTATTGAATTCGCTGGCGCTTGGGCTGTTCAGCAACCTGATTAAAGCGCCCGTTTTCGGATCGCGCTGCTGGAGCTGTCCTTGGCCAACTGCGCAAAACACATCCCCGCGCTCGCAGCACTCGACAACATTGTCCTCGTCCCGATCGTTCAGAGGGAAGGTTTGGGCACCCACCAGACTAAAAATCCCTATCATGCAGAGGAACAGGGTCGCGGCCAAGACCGACGGCATGAATTGCAGCTTGGCGAACTTCACCATGGCCGGTTTGCTGGAGATTTGAGCGTTCGAAACCTTGATCCTCATGATTGTGCCTCCTGAGTTAGAAGCTTCAATTCGACGTAAACACTCCCGCACTCCAGACGCCCGTTTGTACGCAGATCAGTTATGTCCTGAAGCGTAAGCTTCAGACTAGTGTTGGCAGACAGACCGCCCTCGGCTCTCAGGGAGCGGTTTGATCCGGAACAGGATAAATGGCATGCGCCGGGCCAATCGAAGATAAAATCTCCTCTGCCGAATATGACACCAGCTCCGGCTTCACGTAGGGCTTCTTTACATCTGTCTCGCACGTCATAATTGCACCTCCCTTTTTCGGATTGAATGCAGGGTTGCCCGCGCAGATTCGCGCGTCTGTCGTCCCTTTGCCACCGCAGGAGCGCGACATCGCGAACTCTCCCGCACGCTTGAATGCACGGTCCGGCCTCCTGGCTGGTGACTGATGGTAATGTTGTTGCCTCTCTGTTACGTGCTTTCAGTCAGATTGTCAAGAAATATTCTTCATACACCGAACAATTCAGGCCATTTCACAATTGCGCGGTAAAGTAAAGGCGAGTTCGGTTCAATCTGAACAACTGAGGTGGCCAGCCGGAGATTTTCCGAGCTCCGTGAGCGTGGTCGCGCAGCGTCCTGCTACATCCGACTCCAGCACCTGCTTCAGGAGAGAGCACCCCCTCCTTGACAAGTTCGAGCAATTCCGTACAGTAGTTACCACAACTTCTTCAGGTTCAAATTGCAGCGCGGCATTCGATACCCGGCGGCTCGACAGTAGCTCCGGGGAGGAGAATTGAGCCGTGGATAGGCACAGGCTTCGGTTCTTCGATTTCACCGTCGAGGTGCGCACCGACGTCCGCGAAGTTGACGAAGTGTGCAAAAACCTGTTCGCGCAATTCCTGCACACCGAGTCACGGCCGGATTCGGTTCTGGAGTTGAGGTCCGACGGGGCGGGGCGGTTTCTGGTGTGCGACGGAACCCTGGATGTCATCGTGGAGCATCGCGAGTGGCTACCTGATATCGCGGTCGCCCGGCTCCTGGAGACGGCAGGCAACGAAGCAAGAAGCCACGACCTGTTTCATGCCGCAGCGCTGTCGCGTCGGGGGGTTGGAGTGGCGATCTTTGGAGAGTCGGGCTACGGAAAGTCGACGCTGACGCTGTCCCTTCTCCGCAGAGATTGGCGGTTTCTATCCGACGAGGTTGCTGCGCTAGAGATCGATGGGGGCCTGCTGGTGCCTTTTCCGAAGGGCATCGAAATCAGGCCTGCCGCTCTGACGATGCTGGGGCTTCCTCTCCCCCAGACGGGGCGGCGCGGCTCCAAGAGCATTTTTGACGCGGAGGAACTCGTACCGGGTTGCCTTTCCCGCCCCTGCCCGCCGGCCGCGTTCGTATTCCTGGAGGCGCCGGAGAAGGCAGCTCCAAACAAGATCGGCAATCTCCTGCGGCTGACCGTGCACAGACGTCTCGAGGCGATCTGCTCGGAGCTCTTGAAGCTGGAAGGTGTCACCTCGGCCGCCTGGAACGGTGAGGACCACGGCTGGCCTGTGCTGGAGATCCACGGAGACCCGCTTCGCTTCCAGGCGTGGCGGCTGGACGGGGTCCTCGGGCGGCGGGGGATGGTTATTATGTCGAGCTCGTCCACATCCAGACCTCCCGCCTCCTTCGACCAGCAACCGCGGCTGACGCAGATGCGGCATGAGGAAGGGGTCCTGATGCTGCTTCGCTCTTTCCGCGGCCGGCGCGCGCTCGCCCAGCGCACAGGGTCGAGCGGCGAGGGGCTCGCTGAGCTCGTCGCCTCTTATATGAAGCGTCTGCGCCAGGCGCGCTTTTTCCGCTTGCAGGTGGGCCACCTGCAGGGGATGCTCGAACTCGTGGAAGAGACCCTGGCGTGAAATCCTCGCTCCGATCGTGGGTGCCGCACATCTCTCCAAGCAGGCTCGGCGAATCTCCTGCTCGGTGGGTGCGCCTCGCTCTCCCACTGATCCTTGCTTCTCTCCTGTCGGTCGTCCCCTCCAGCCGCTTCATCGCTGCGGCGCCTCGCCTTCCTCTGGTGCAGGTCGAAACGCAGGACCAGGACGGGGTCACATTCAGCGTCCTCATCTCCGAGCCGGCTGTGAAGATCGGCGTGGACGCCGAAGGATACCGAACGGTGGAAATCGCGACCTTGGGACCGAGGATGGCACCGGGCGAGCCGAGACTCCCGGCCCTCGTCATCAGCATCGGGGTGCCGGACGGAGCCGAGGTGAGGCTATCTGCCGAAGCCGGACTCGAGCGGGAAATTCCCGGCCCACCCATGAGGCGCGAGGCGAGCCCGACAGCCGGCGCGTCCTCAAACTGGCGCGAGGCGCCGCACCACGAAAACAATGGCGTTTCACCCGCACAGCGCTACACGATCGAGGAAACACGATTCCGAAGCCTGCGACTGGCCGGACTCCAGATCCACCCGGCCCGCTACGATTCGGACTCCGGGAATCTTCGGCTGACTTCCCTATTCCGCTTCCGAATCGATTTCATTGGGGGCGAGGGCTTCCGGAGCGGGGCAGCGCTCTCCCCGCTTGAGCGCCGCATAGTGGAACGCAGCCTGCTAAACGCGGATACGGTCCTGGCGTCCCGAGCTGCCCCACTCACCGCCGGGCCTCGCCGCGCGGAGGGTTCCGCGGCTCCCGGCATTGCGCGGACAGGGGGGGACCAGCAGTTCGAGCCTCTGCCGTACATGAGCAGTGTGGCCGCGGTCACGGAGAGCTCGGCCAATCCGGGCGTGAAGACCCGCGTTGCCGCAGACGGCTTGGTGCGGGTTACGCGGACCATGCTCGAAGGCGTAGGGTTCAATCCCGGCCCCGTCGATCCTCGCAATCTCGAAGTCTCATTCCGGGGCGCGCCGATTCCGTGCCGCGTCACCGGTCAAGATGATGGTACGTTTGACCCCGGCGACGCGATCGAGTTCTACGCAACGCGCAACCGCGGGCGGTTTTCGAGCGAGAACGTGTACTGGCTGGAGGAGAAGGCGGGGCCGGGTCTGCGGTTTTCAGTCCGGAACGCGAGCCCGGGCGCCGCGCCTGTCGCCACCTCTTTCCCCCACCCCGAGAGCTACGAAGAGGGCAACTCGATTTACACCTTCGGCAAACCAGCCCGGGAAGGCAACCCCCATTTCTTCTGGGTCTGGTTCGAGGATAACCCAAACCCGCCACGGGTCACGACCTTCACACACACAAGTGCGCTGCAAGACCTCCAGGTCTCAGGCCCCGCCGCGCGGCTGCGCGCCTTCTTCGCGGGTCGCACCGACCCGACGGCCAATCCGGACCACCATGTCCGGTTCTTCGTCAATGGCGTTGCGATCGGTGAGAGCACCTGGAACGGCCAGACCTTTCACACAGCCGACCTGGCGTTCGACCCCACTCTCCTGGTCGCAGGCCCGAACGCGGTGCGCTTCGACTATCTGCCGATCGCGCTACCGGACATCTATTATCTGGATTGGTTCGAAGTCGTCTACCCGCGCCTCACCCAGGCCGTCTCGGACCGGCTCGTCATCGCAGGGGAGGGTAATGGTGCCCTGCGCTACGAGGTCAGGGGGATCGCCTCCACTACCGACGCGGTGGTTCTCGACATCACGGATCCGCTCGCTCCTGCTGCCCTGAGCGGGTTCATAGTCAGCGGCAATGGACCGTACACCCTGAGCTTCCAGGATGCCGCGCCCGCGGGCAAGCGCTTTCTCGTCGCGGGAGATGGTGGAAGGATCGCGCCCTCGGGGCTCGTGCTCGACGTACCTTCCACTCTCAGGGCTCCACAGAACGGCGCTGACGAGATCATTATCGTGCCGGAGGGGTGGGAGCCAGTCTTGGAGCCTCTGGCCGCCCACAGGAGATCTCAGGGCGTCCGCGTCGTCCTGGTGAACCTGACGGATGTAGCCGACGAGTTCGCAGGCGGCAATGTCGACGATGTGGCCATTCGCGACTTCCTGGCCCACGCCTACGTCAACTGGCAGGCCCCCCCTGTCTCCCACCTGCTGCTAGTGGGAGAGCCCAACATGGACGTGCAGAACTACCTCGCTCGTTCACCCTTCTATCACCTCATGCCGACCCACCTCGGCGTGACCGCAGCCCAGGGGGAAACGGTGACCGACACCTGGTTCGGTGCCGTGTCCGGCCCGGACCTTTTGCCCGACGTGGCTGTGGGGCGGCTCTCCGTGCGCACGAAGGAGGAGGCCACAGCACTGGTCAATAAGATCATCGCCTACGAGACCACTCCGCCTGCCTCTTCGCCCTGGGGACAGAACATACTGCTCATCGCTTCGAATGAATCTCCATTCGAGGCTTCCCTCGAAAAGGTGACACCCTATCTACCCCCGCAATTCACCGTGGACAGGCAGTACCGCCGGCTGGGCGCCACGACCTCGAGCATTCGCAGCGCCTTCGATCGGGGGGCGCTAATCGCCACGTTTGTCGGCCACGGCAATGTGGAGATCTGGGCCGACAGCTCGAGCGGACCGTTCTTCTCGAACGCGGACGTGGCCGCGATCTCAAACGCAGCGCGCCTGCCCTTCGTGACCGCATTGAACTGCCTTAATGGCAGCATCGGGCATCCGAATCTGATCACCAGCCTCTCGGAGCAGTTCAACAACTTGACTGCCACGGGAGCCCTGGCCGTGTGGTCGCCGGCCGCGCTGGGCTTCCTGAGCGAGTACGACGCGTTGCAGCCAATTCTCTATAGAACGATCTTCCAGGACCACACCACCGAGCTTGGCCTCGCTGCCCTGTCCTCGCTGGTCGAGACATACCTGACGGCCCCTATCAGCTTCGACGTTGTGAAAGAAATGATCTTTCTAGGGGATCCGGCGGGCTGGTTGGGGCTGGACTCCGACGCGGACGGACGGGTCGACCACGACGAGATCCTGGAGGGGGCCGACCCGAACGATGCGGATACGGACGACGATGGGCTGGCCGATGGCCAAGAAGGTGGCCTGCGAGAGGACTCGGACGGCGACGGGGTCCTCAATGTCCTTGATGGCGACTCCGACGAGGATGGGCTGCCGGATGGTCTGGAAATGGGGATCGCAGTCCCCGGTGCGGACACAGATCTCTCCAGGGGGGTCTTCCGCGCCGATCTTGACCCCGCTTCGAGGACAAACCCGCGTGCTGCGGATTCCGACGGAGGTGGCTCCGCCGACGGCGCCGAGGATCGCAACGTAAACGGAGCTGTGGACGGCGGGGAGACGAACCCTCTCAGTGCAGCGGACGATCCGTCCTGCAATCCAGAACCGCCGCCCGAGATCGCCGTCTCAGGGGATGAGCTTTTGGCCCTTTCTGAATCCGGCGACGATCTGAGGCTCTCGTGGCATGACCTCTCGCCCTCGTCACCCTGCCTGCTCTACCGCGTCTACGCTGCCGACGATTTTCTCTCCCCTTCAGGGAAAGCAGCGTTCCGGCTCCTGACGACCACCCCAGCGTCGGGTTTTCGTCACATCAGCGCCAGAACCGACGGTCTGGTGCACCGGTATCTGATCGCGGGCTGGACGCTCTCGGGAGGAGAGGGTCCCTGGGGGCACTTCGAACCCTGAGATTAAAAAGTCAGCCCTTCTGCGCAACTCTATATTGCACAGCCTCGGCTGCATGTTTACCCAATACTTCCTCTGAGTCCTGCAGGTCGGCAATCGTCCGCGCCACCTTCACGGTCCTGTGACGGACACGAGGCGAGAGCGCGAACTGTTCCACTGCTGAAATCAGCAGCGCCTCAACCCTCGCGTTCAATCTAGCGAACTGGCCAGGAACTGATCGATGACGGCCGACCGCGCCGGGTCGGCGTCAGAGCGGAGCGCGGGTCCGGTACTGCACGGCCTCAGCCACGTGGCGCTCGACGAGCGGATCCGAGCCCTCGAGATCCGCGATGGTCAGAGCAACCTTGAGGATGCGGTGCCGCGCGCGCGGCGACAGCGCGAAGTGGGCGCAGGCGGCGTCGAGCAGCCGCCGGGCCCCCTCCCCCAGCGGGCACAGCCGCCCCAGCTCGGACGGGCGCAGGTGCGCGTTCAGCCGGCCCGAGGGGTTGCGCTCCCGCAGGCGTGAGCGCGCCTGTTCCACCCTGCGCCGGACGCTCGCGGAGGACTCGCT
>Ga0214473_10007789_pt1 | contig 12673 bp, 9 predicted proteins | sample RVTome_7_FD_203509 | JGI IMG/M metagenome (GOLD analysis project Ga0214473, IMG submission 203509) | Soil microbial communities from uranium-contaminated site in the Upper Colorado River Basin, Wyoming, United States - RVT98D197 | ecosystem: Environmental > Terrestrial > Soil > Contaminated >... | reverse complement strand
GCTATCCCCAGACGAAAAAACAGTCGCTTTCACCACTGGTGGCGCTGGATCACAGGATGTTTGGCTGCAGGAGCTGGCGCGAGAAGTGACGTCTCGATTCACGTTCGGTCCAGGGAGCAGCAGCTTTCCTGTCTGGTCGCCAGACGGCAACCACATTGTTTTTCGCTCTCAGACTGGTGGCGGCGCGCAAGACCTCTATCTGAAGTCGGCGAGCGGCGCCAGTAAAGAAGAACTTCTGAAGCCCGGCGGGATAAACACAAGAGCCTTGGACTGGTCCCGCGACGGGAAGTTTATCGTCTATCAGGAAGTCGCTAGTGGGACTAACTTCGATTTGTGGCTGCTTCCACTTGAAGGCGACCACAAACCCATCCCGTACCTGCAAGACTCGTTCATCGAAACCGAGGCCCAATTCTCGCCTGATGGGCGATGGATGGCCTATGTGTCAAATGAGTCCGGCCAAAACCAAGTGTACGTTCAGCCGATTCCGGCGAGCGGGGCTAAGCGGCAAATCTCGGCGGCGGGCGGCCGTTGGCCTCAATGGCGCCGGGACGGCAAGGAGTTGTTTTACATGGCCGCTGATCGAAAGCTCATGGCTGTGCCGGTCAGCATTGGCGGGGCAGCTTCTGGCTCCTTCGAGATTGGCCCGGCCCAACCTCTATTTGAAGTACAGCCGGGTGCTGGAACATTGCAGCCAACGGCCGACGGCAAGCGGTTTCTGGTGATCGTTCCCGCCGGGGGCGAGGCGGCTGCGGCCACGCCTATTACCGTCATCACCAACTGGCAGGCGGGGCTGAGCAAGTGACGATGTGGCGAAGAGGCGAAGTGAGGATGCGGATGCCGCGCTAAAGCGTGGCGCTGCATGGACAACCTGGCAGAATCCCCAGGGGCAAAAACCACGCCTGGAGCACGCGCCATGGACAGATTCTTCGCTCCGCTCAGAATGGCAGCCTTTCATCGTTTGTTTGCTCAACCACTACACCTCCGCGTGGCAGCGGGCACAGCCAGGAGTGGCTGTGCTACTTAGCCGGCGTGATGTGGGCGGCCACCGGGGCGACCGCCGGTGCGGTGGCGGCGAGTTTCCTTGATCTTGTGGAAGAACTCGGTACCTTGCTGCGAGAGTTTTTTCCCGCCGACCGGGTTCAGCCCGCGTGGCGGCAGATTTCTGGTTGACTTGTTGGCTCTCATTTTGCCCTCCATCGCATCCGTTTACCCATGAACATCGTTACACCGGACGGGTGATCTTGGTCAGTGATGGGGCGCACAGGGCCAAAGGAAGTGGCGGAGTGGCGAAGTGGCGGAGTGGCGAAGTGGCGAAGCTATCCCATGCAGGGCTGATGCCTGGTGCTGCGCCTGCGGCTAACGGCCATGACGTATGATGGACGGCCTCTATGCGCGCATTTGAGCCGCACCGGTGGTTGGGAAATCGTCATGCGATGACGCTGGCGGGGGCGCTGTGGCGGCGTCCCGCCCTGCGCCTGGGCGGGCTGCCGGCGGCGGAGGAACGGCTGTTCGAGGTGGAAGCGGGAACGCGGTTGCTGGCGCGGTGCCAGTGGCAGGCGCGTCGGCGCGAGTGCGCGACGCTGGTGGTGGTGCACGGGCTCGAAGGGTCGAGCGAGTCGGCCTACATGCGCGGTCTGGCGGAGAAGGCGTTTGTTTCCGGCTTGAATGTGTTGCGGGTGAACCAGCGGACGTGCGGCGGCACCGAGGGGCTGACGCCGACGCTTTACGGTTCGGGCTTGAGCGGGGATTACCGCGCGATCCTCGAGGAATTACTGGAGCGCGACCAGTTGCCGGCGCTATTTTTCGCGGGTTACTCGATGGGTGGCAACCTGGTTCTGAAGATGGCGGGGGAACTGGGCGCGGCGGCGGCGCCGGAGCTGCGCGGCGTGTGCGCGGTGTGTCCGACGATGGAGCTGGCCGCGTGCGTGGACGCGATCGAGCGCGCGGGCAACGCGCTTTACCAGCGCCACTTTGTGCGCGGACTGAAGGCTCGGATGCGGCGAAAGGCGCGGCTGTTTCCGGGCAGCTTTGTGCTGGATGGGCTGGAGCGGCTGCGGACGCTGCGCGAATTCGATGATGCGATTACCGCGCCGCATTTCGGTTATCGCGACGCTGCCGACTATTACTTTCGGGCCAGCGCCTGCCGGGTGGTGCAGCAGGTGGCCGTGCCGACGCTGATTCTTGCGGCGCAAGACGATCCGGTGGTGCCGTTCCGGATATTCGAGGGTGCGGAGGTGCGCGGCAACCGGCGGATTACTTTGCTGGCGCCGGAGCGGGGCGGGCATTGCGCGTTTGTTTCGCGCTCGCCTGGATGGGAGCGATTCTGGGCCGAGGCGCGCGTAGTGGAGTATTGCACGCTCGCGTGCGGGAAAACGCCGACCACAGAGTTCACATACTAGGCGAAGATGTCGCAGAGAATAGAACGGGGCGCGCCCGATGATTCGGCGCGCCCCGAAGAGGGGACGACGCGGCCCGGCTGGCGGAACGTCAGCGGGCCGAGCGGTTCTTGTCCGGCGAATAGGTGACGGATACCGGTTGCTCGAGTGTGAAATCCAGCTTGGTCTCCGCCGGAATTTGCACCTGTTGTGCCTTGGTGGCAGCCGAAGCGACAGTGCCCGCACCGGCGCCTGTACCGGCGCCGATGGCTGCCCCCTTTCCGCCCCCGATCAGCCCTCCGATGACTGCTCCGACGGCGGCTGCGCCACCGACGGTGGCCGCGGTGCGCCTGCCTTCAGACGCCCCGGTCTGCTGATAATCGCTGCTGGAGAGTTCGTAGGACTGTCCCTGGAACTCAAGGCTGGCAAGTTGCAAGGTGAGTCCGCTACGGCCGGCCATGCGGCCCGCGGAGTTGGCGTCCACCAGGCGAAGGTAGAGATCTGAGCCGGCGGGAACGATGACTTCATTCCTGACCACAATGGGCGCCGCCAGGGAGGCGCGGAACGTTTCGCCGGCTTTATTGACGGCAGAGTCCACGGTGTCCACCATTTGTACGCGGAGCACCGTGCCGCCGGGAATCTCGACGGTGCGCGTTTCGGGTGGAGGTGGCGGGGTCGGAACCACGAATGGCGGAGGCGCCGGAGGCGGAACGGCCGCAGTTGTGACGGGTGCGGGCGTGGGAGGCGGTGGAGCTACGGGTTCGAGCGCGGCCGGCTTCGGCTGGGCCGCCGCAACGGTTGCGCGCTGCGGGGCACGAGTTCGAACAGGCGCCGGCGAAGGCGCTGGGTTCACCGCGGCAGGAGCGGGGGCCGGATCGGGTCTCGCCTGCGCCACGGCCATTTCATCGTTGACCTTCGTGACCCCCGGCGTTTCGCTGGCTAGTTTGTAAGCTTCAAGGCGAGCGCCGTCGCTGGAGACTTCTCCGCTCAAAGTGACCACGCCGCCGGTGGTGTTTACATTCAAAGGCGCGGATTTCAATTGGGCGCTGGAAAACAACTTGGACTGGATTTCCGTGGTGATCGTCGCGTCCGGACGCGTCCCTCCGCAGCCTGCCAGCAACGCCAGCAACGCCGCGATCGCGACCAGCTTGGTTGATGTGCGCATCCATCCTCCTCGTGTTTCTTTCGCCGGGCCGCGCGAGCACAGTCGTCTCCGACCCGTTGCTTTGCGCCGGCTGGACTGGCCCGGTACACCATTCTGTACTTGGATTGGATGCCCGCGCAACACGAAAGGCTGTGCTGGCGGATCAGGGGACGATAACGAACTGGTGAACGGCGAACGAGCCGGGGACGCCGGACTTCCGCGCTAGGCGGCCTGGCCGCAACACTTCTTGTATTTCTTGCCGCTGCCGCAAGGGCAAGGATCGTTGCGGCCGATCTTGGCGCCGGTTCGAACCGGCTTAGGGGCTTCGGCCTGGGCCGGGCCGGTTTGATACTGGAGTTGCTGCTGCTGGCGCTGCTGGCGGCGCTCGATTTCGCGGGTTTGGTCCTCGGGCTTGGCGGGCTGGACCAGGAACAGATAGCGCGTGGTCTCGTTGTCAATCCGCGTCATCATCTCCTCGAACAGGATGAAGGCTTCTTTCTTAAACTCGACCAGGGGATCTTTCTGGCCGTAGCCGCGCAGGCCAATGCCCTCCTTGAGGTGGTCGAGGCTGTAAAGGTGGTCCTTCCACTGCGTGTCCACGATGTCCAAGAGGATGCGGCGCTCGAGCCAGCGCATGGCCTGGGCGCCGAAAAGCGCTTCCTTTTCCTCGTAGCGCTGTTTGACCTTTTCGACTAGGGCTTCCGCAAGCTCGTCGTGCGAGACCTGTGTGGGATCGATCCCGGCGGCTTTCAGGTCAATGCCGAACTGGCTGAGAACTTCGCCGGCTAACTGCGTCACGTTCCATTTCTCGGGGTGTTCGTCGCGCGGGCAGAAGGCGTCCACTTGCTCGCGGACCAGGTCTTCGGCGATGCCCAGCGCATACTCCTTCTGATCTTTTCCTTCCAGGGCCGAGCGGCGGATGGAGTAAATGGTTTCCCGCTGCTTATTCATGACGTCGTCGTATTCGAGCAAGTGCTTGCGGGCCTGGAAGTTTTGCGCCTCGACGGCTTTTTGCGCATTTTCGATGCGCCGGGTGATGAGCTTGGATTCGATGGGCACGCCTTCGGTCATGCCCAGGCGATACATCAGAGCCTTGACGCGCTCGCCGCCGAAGACCCGCAAGAGGTCATCTTCGAGCGAGAGATAGAAACGGGACGAGCCGGGGTCGCCCTGGCGGCCGGCGCGGCCGCGAAGCTGGTTGTCGATGCGCCGCGCTTCGTGGCGCTCGGTGCCCAGGATGTGCAGGCCGCCAAGCGCGATGACTTCGTCGTGTTCGGCGCGGCACTGCTCGGCAAACTGGTCGTGAATCGGCTTCCACTGTTCGAGCGGCACTTGGAATATTTTTCCTTCAATCTGAAACAGGACCATATTCGCGGCGGCGCGGCCTTCGCCGTCACCGCCGATGACCGGGGGCGCGGCCGCGTACGGAATGGCCAGGCGGTTTTTCAGGCAGTAGTCGCGGGCCATGGCCTCGGGATTGCCGCCGAGCAGGATGTCCGTGCCGCGGCCGGCCATGTTGGTGGATACGGTGACCGCGCCTTTGCGGCCGGCCTGGGCCACGATGTGCGCTTCGCGCTCGTGCTGCTTGGCGTTCAGCACCTGATGCGGGATGCCGGCCTTTTTTAGCAGGCCCGCGAGGTGCTCGGATTTTTCGATGGAAATCGTGCCCACCAGCACCGGCTGGCCGCTTTCGTGAAGCTGGCGGATGCCGTTGGCGCGGGAGTCGTCCTCCATGATCATACCGTTCACCACCGCATCGTACTTTTCCTCGGCCGTGCGGTAGACCACGTCGGAAAATTCATGGCGGAGCAGGGTGCGGTTGGTGGGAACGGCCACCACATCGAGGTTGTAAATCTTGTTGAACTCGGGGGCTTCGGTTTCGGCGGTGCCGGTCATGCCGGAAAGCTTCTTGTACATGCGGAAATAGTTCTGAAACGTGATGGTGGCCAGCGTCTGATTTTCGCGCTCGATTTTCACGGCTTCCTTGGCTTCGACGGCCTGGTGCAGCCCGTCGGACCAGCGCCGGCCGGGCATCTCGCGGCCGGTAAACTCGTCCACGATGATCACTTCGTTGTTCTTGACCACGTAGTCCACGTCGCGTTTGTAGAGCGTGTGCGCGCGCAAACCCTGGTAAACGTGGTGGATCATCTCCATGTGCTTGGGGTCGTAGAGATTGCCCAGGCCCAGGAGTGATTCCACTTTGCCCACGCCTTCTTCGGTGAGTGTGGCGGTGCGGTGCTTTTCGTCTATGGTGTAGTCGATTTCCTGAATCAGTCTGGGGATGATCTTGTCGATGCGGTAGTACTTGTCGGTGGATTCCTCGGCGGGGCCGGAAATAATCAGCGGCGTGCGGGCCTCGTCAATCAGGATCGAGTCCACCTCGTCCACGATGGCGAACTGGTGGCCGCGCTGGACGCAGTCGGCCAGATCGTACTTCATGTTGTCGCGGAGATAGTCGAAGCCGAACTCGTTGTTGGTGCCGTAGGTGATGTCGGCGGCATAGGCGGCGCGGCGCTGCACCTCGTCCAGATCGTGTACGATCACGCCGACGGTCAGGCCCAGCGCGCGGTAGATGGGGCCCATCCATTCCGCGTCGCGCCGCGCCAGGTAATCATTCACGGTGACGATGTGAACGCCGCGGCCGGCCAGTGCGTTCAAAAACGCCGGCAGCGTGGCCACCAGCGTCTTGCCTTCGCCGGTTTTCATTTCGGCGATCTTGCCTTCGTGCAGCACCAGTCCGCCGATCAATTGCACGTCGAAATGGCGCATGCTCAGCGTGCGGCGCCCAGCTTCGCGCACCAGGGAAAAGGCCGCCGGCGCCGCCGGCTCCAGCGCTTCCGAGAGCCGCTGCTTGTAATCGGGCTCGGAAGGCTCGGCCTCGCCCAGCCGCCCCGTCACTTCCGCTTTGAGCTGCTGGGCGCGGACTTTCAGTTCGGCATCGGACAGGCCCTCGCACTCTGCGGCCAGGACGTTGATCGCCTCCACCGCCGGCGTCAGACGCTTGACGTCCCGTTCGTGCTTGGTTCCGATGAACCGGGCCACTACCCGGTCAACCACTTGTTCGATGCGCATGCGCCCCTTTTTGTTAGATGTCCACGCCGGCAGGACTGCTTCCAGCAGCTCCGTGGAATTTCTATTCTAGCGCGGCGGCGGCGCCGGGCGCAAAGGCGCCCCGAGCACAGCCAGGAGTGGCTGTGCCACAGAGCCTGATCGGCCGCCAAACTGGACCGATGTCGGCAGGTTTGATCCCGGCTTGCTCCCGCGTAGCCGGCAGCCTATGATGCCAAGCGAAGGAAGAAGGCCCGCCGTCGCCTAGGTAATGGCAGGCAGAAGGCAGAAGCACCCCCAGCGAACCGAAAGGATAAGAATGCCGCCGATGCCGCCAGGAGTGCCGCCGCCCCAGCCCGAAAAGCCGCCGATTCCGGGCGTGAAGAGCTTGATCGCCGTGGCCAGCGGAAAGGGCGGCGTGGGCAAAACCACGGTGGCGGTCAACCTGGCCATCGCCTTGAGGCGCATGGGCGCATCAGTGGGCTTGCTGGACGCCGACGTGTACGGGCCCAACGTGCCGCTGATGCTGGGCACCGAGGAGTCGCCGACGGCCATCAGCGAGCGGCAGATTTTGCCGGTCGAGGCGCACGGGCTGAAGATTATCTCCATGGGCCTCTTGGCGCCGGGTGACAAGCCCATGATCTGGCGTGGGCCGATGCTGCACAGCGTCATGCAGCAATTCCTGCGCAGCGTGGTCTGGGGCGAGCTCGATTACCTGATCGCGGACCTGCCGCCGGGCACCGGCGACGTGCAGCTCAGCTTGATCCAGACCGTCGCCCTGACCGGCGCGGTGATCGTCACCACGCCTTCGACCGTGGCGCTGGCCGACGTGCGCAAGGCCATGGAGATGTTCCGCCAGGTGAACGTCGAGATTATCGGCGTGGTCGAGAACATGAGCTCCTTCCTCTGCCCGCATTGCGGGAAGAGCGTGGACGTTTTCGGCCACGGCGAAGGCCGCCGCGTGGCCGAGACGTATGGCGTGCCGCTGCTGGGCGAAATCGAGATTGACCCGCGCATTCGCGTCGGCGGCGATACCGGCCAGCCGGTCGCGTCGCTCGGCGAAAGCGCGCCCGGCGCGCGCAGCATGTACGCCATGGCGCGTGCGGTTGCGGCGCGCGTGGCCGAGGTCAGCGCCACCGCCAGCGGCCCCCGCGTCGAGATTGTCTAAGCGTTGTCGCACGCCCCGCCGCTGTACATTGATGATTTGGCTTCGTTGCGGTGCGGCCCTGTAGCCCGCGTCTTCAGACGCGGGGCACTTGCGGCCCAGGTGCGCTCAAGGCCCCGCCTCTAAAGAGGCGGGCTACAGTTTACGGCCTCGAAAGCGCGGTCGTACCGTAGCCCCCGGCAGTGCCACTTTCTTGTCAGCTTCTGAGCCGTATGCTAGCTTGACGTGCTTGCCCGGACGCAGCCCCCTCGTGTCGTTCGGTTTTGAGTATCGAGGTGAGACTTGATCCGCAGCTATCACAGCCATTGGCCGCAAATCGCCCCGTCGGCCTATATTGACCCGGCTGCGGTGGTGATCGGTAACGTGACCATTGGCGAGCGCTCCAGCATCTGGCCGGCCGTGGTGATTCGCGGCGACGTGCACTGGATTCGCATCGGCGCGCGCACCAATATTCAGGACGGCTCGGTGCTGCACGTGATGAAGGACCAGTTTCCACTGGCGATTGGCGATGGCGTGACTGTGGGCCACGGCGTCATCCTGCACGGCTGCATGATTGAGTCGCGCGTGCTCATCGGCATGGGCTCGATCCTGCTCAATAACGTGCGCGTCGGCACAGGCTCGATCATCGCCGCCGGGACGCTGGTGCCCGAAGGCACGGCGATTCCGCCGGGCAGCCTCTTCATGGGCCATCCGGGAAAATTGCGCCGCGAGCTCACCGAGCACGATCTCGAGAGCATAGACGCGTACGCCGCGCGTTACGTGGAGTACGCACAGACATATCGCAGTGAACCAGTGGCTCCTCAGGCCGGGCCAGCACAGCCGTGAAATTTCAAGCCATCAAGGGCGTTCGGGACATCCTCCCGCCCGAATCGGCGCTGTGGAACCGCGTCGAGCAGGCCGCGCACGAAGTATTTGCCGCCTACGGCTACGGCGAAATTCGCTTGCCCATCTTTGAGGCGACGGAGCTTTTTGCTCGGTCGATCGGTGCCGAAACCGACGTTGTGGCGAAGGAGATGTATACCTTCGAGGATCGCGATGATACCTCTGTGACTCTGCGCCCCGAGGCCACGGCGTCGGGTGTGCGTGCCTACATCGAGCACGGCATGCACACGCGGCCAGGCAACGTGAAGCTGTACTACATTGGTCCCATGTTCCGGCGTGAGCGCCCGCAAAAAGGTCGCTACCGCCAGTTCTACCAGATCGGAGTCGAGTTGCTCGGTCCATCCGATCATCCGGCGCTCGACGCGGAAGTGATTGAGATGCTGCTGGCTTTCTTCGAGCGGATCGGCCTCAAAGGCACGGCGCTGAGCCTCAACTCCATCGGCGACAAGGTGTGCCGCCCGAAGTACGTCGAACAGTTGCGCGGTGCCCTTCAGAAAGTGCGCGACAAACTTGGGCCGGACAGCCAGCGGCGCATCGAGACCAATCCTCTGCGCGTGCTCGATTCCAAGCTGCCCGAGGAGCAGCCCATCATCGAAAAGCTGCCGCGCATCGCCGAGCATCTGTGCGACGCCTGCCGCGACCATTACGCCGAGCTGAAGCGGCAGCTTGCGCTTCGCGGCATCGCCTACCAGGAAAACTGGCGCTTGGTGCGCGGTCTGGACTACTACATGCGCACTACGTTCGAGGTCACCGCGCCCGGCCTCGGCTCCCAAGACGCCGTCTGCGGCGGCGGGCGGTACGACGGCCTCGTCGAGCTTCTGGGCGGGCCCGCGGGAACCAAGGGCATCGGCTTCGCCATCGGAACCGACCGAGTGATCCTTTCGCTCGAACAGTCCGCTGAAGCCAAAGCGCAGGGCGGATTCGATGTGTATCTGGCGTGGATGGGCGCGGCGGCATATCCTGTTGCGGTGGCGCTGGCACAGAAGCTGCGCCGACAAGGCACTGCCGTCGAATTGCCGGCCGTCGAGATGAAGTTCGGCAAATCGCTGAACCTGGCGGATCGCTTAGGCGCGCGCTACGCTGTCATTCTGGGCGAAGAAGAGCTGGCCGCGAAGCAGTTCACCGTGAAGCGCCTGGCCGACGGCGATCAGAAAAAGCTCTCGGAGTCCGATTTGCTCACATACCTATTGCCGAGGACCCAGTAATGGCGCTCAACTTGGCTGCACTGGACTTATGGGCGGTGGGAGCACCGGCCTTCAGGCCGGTGAATGAAATCGTAAGCGCGTGGGGCTTCAGCCCCGGCTGGGGTAGTCAGGGCCGAACATGCTGACACTCGACCTGCTGGGCGATTGGAAGCGCACGCACTACGCCGGCGATCTACGGGCCACAGACGCCGGCAAGGAAGTGGTGCTGATGGGCTGGGTCCACCGGCGGCGCGACCTCGGCAACCTTATCTTCATTGATGTACGCGACCGCGGCGGCATCGCACAGATTGTTTTCAACAAGGAGCTCGGCGCCACGGCGCACGCTCGCGCCGAAGAGTTGCGCGCGGAATACGTCGTGGCTGTTCGCGGCACGGTGGCGCGGCGCGCCAAGCCCAATCCGGAACTGCCCAGCGGCGAAGTCGAGGTGTTCGCCTCCGAGCTGCACCTTTTGAACACCGCCAAGACGCCGCCATTCGTGATCGAGGACGAAGTGACCGCCAACGAGGAGACGCGCCTGCGCTATCGCTACCTGGACCTGCGCCGCCCGCAGTTGCAGCGCAATCTGGCCCTGCGGCATCGCGTGGTGCTGGAGATGCGCAAAACGCTCGACGCGCTGGGCTTTTACGAAATTGAGACGCCGGTGCTCACGCGCTCGACGCCCGAAGGCGCGCGCGACTACCTGGTGCCCAGCCGCGTCCACCACGGCCATTTCTACGCCCTGCCGCAATCGCCGCAGATGTTCAAGCAGCTTCTGATGATCGGCGGATACGACAAATATTTTCAGATTGTCCGCTGCTTCCGCGACGAAGACCTGCGCGCCGACCGCCAGCCCGATTTCACGCAGCTTGATCTGGAAATGTCGTTCCCGCAGCAGGACGACATATTCGGCGTGATCCAGCAGGTCATGGTGCGGGTCTGCGCCGTGGCTGGAATCACCGTGCAGGCGCCGTTTCGCCGCATGGAGTACCGCGAGGCCTTGCGGCGCTTCGGCAGCGACAAGCCGGACCTGCGCTTTGGTATGGAACTGTGCGACGTGACACCGCATTTCTCCGCGGGGCGCGAAAAACTGCGTATCGAAGGCAACGTGCAGGCGCTTGTCGCGCCCGGTGCGGCGACGTTTTCGCGCAAGCAGCTCGACGAGCTGACCGAGCAGGCCAAGAAGCTGGGCGCGCGCGGGCTTTACACCGTGAAGGTTGCTGCGGAGGGCGTTACTTCGCCGCTCGACAAAACGCTGGGCGCAGCGGGTGTGGCTGCGATTGTCTCGGCGACCGGGGCCAAGGCGGGCGACCTAGTCGTGGCCGTCTCCGCCGCCGAACAGATTCCCGGCACGGACGCCGCGGCGCTGATCGCCGGGCAGTTGCGCCTGACGCTGGCGGAGAAGCTGGCGCTTGTCCCCAAGGATCGCTGGGAGTTTCTCTGGCTCACGGGGTTCCCGCTGTTTGAGTGGAGCACGAGTGAAAAGCGCTGGGCGCCGGCGCAGCATCCCTTCACCGGCATCGTGGAAGAAGACGCCGATAAACTGGAATCGGCCCCGCAGGAGGTTCGCTCCAAGGGCTACGACCTGGTGTTGAACGGCGTCGAGCTAGGCTCGGGCAGCATACGGATTCACAGCCAGGAGCTGCAATCGCGCGTTTTCGCGCTGCTCGGCCTGGATGAACAGAAGCGGCGCCAGCGTTTCGGCTTTTTCCTCGATGCGCTGACCTTCGGCACCCCGCCGCACGGCGGAATCGCGCTCGGCGTGGACCGCGTGGTGGCGCTGCTGGCGGGCGAAAAATCGCTGCGCGAAGTCATCGCCTTCCCCAAGACCACCACGGCACAAGACCTGATGGCTGAAGCGCCGTCGCCGGTGGAGGAAGGACAACTTGAGGAGTTGCACATCCGCGTGCTTCCGAACATGTATGAAGACAAGTGCCTCTGTGGTGGGATGTGGCGCGTAACATTCGACAAGCCGTTTCTTCGGGGCGGTGGTCAGGCCCTCACGGTCACATGCCCGTTAGGCAAAGAAACCCGCCCCCTTTCCCCTGTCGATACGACTGCTGGTTGGTGGTTGGTAGAGCATCGCGCTGCCGATGGGGCGCCTTGGGAGCCTGTTGCAGGCACAGAGGTCGGGAACTAATGTCACGCATACGCATACTGCCGGAAGCAGTGGCCAACCGGATCGCCGCCGGAGAAGTGGTCGAGCGGCCCGCGTCGGTGGTAAAGGAGCTGCTCGAAAACGCGCTGGATGCCGGCGCCACCTCGGTGCGCATCGAGGTCGAGGCCGGCGGCAAGCGCATGATCCGCGTCACCGACGACGGTTGCGGGATGGCGCACGACGACGCGCTGCTGGCATTCGAGCGGCACGCCACTTCGAAGCTGCGCTCCTCCGACGACCTGCTTTCGATCTCCACGCTGGGATTCCGCGGAGAAGCGCTGCCTTCCATGGCTTCGGTCTCCCGCCTGCTCCTCGAGACGCGCGCCGCCGACGAAGAGAACGGCACGCGGGTGGAGTTTGCCGGCGGCAAGCTGGTGAGCGTGAAGCCCGCGGGCCTGCCCGTCGGCACCGCGGTCAGTGTGGCCGATCTTTTCTACTGCGTGCCCGCGCGGCGGCATTTCCTCAAATCCGAAACTACCGAGCTTGGCCACATCGCTTCGCTCGTCACGCACTACGCGCTGGCGCATCCCGACAAGCACTTCACGCTCAAGACGCCGTCGCAGGAGATCGTAAACGCGCCGCCGGTGGAGACTTCGGCCGCGCGCTTCTATCAGCTTTTCGGGCGGCAATCGCTCGACGAGATGATCGAAATGGCCCCGCACGCCGGGCCGATTCGCGCCGCCATCACTGAAAGTGAATTGGACGATGCCGGGCGCGCGG
>Ga0214473_10007788_pt1 | contig 12677 bp, 9 predicted proteins | sample RVTome_7_FD_203509 | JGI IMG/M metagenome (GOLD analysis project Ga0214473, IMG submission 203509) | Soil microbial communities from uranium-contaminated site in the Upper Colorado River Basin, Wyoming, United States - RVT98D197 | ecosystem: Environmental > Terrestrial > Soil > Contaminated >... | reverse complement strand
AGCAGGTGCACCTGTGCCTGGGCGCGCGCTCCTACCCGCAGGCCCACCCCGACCGCTACGCGCTCTACCTGCTCAACACCGTGCTCGGCGGGTCGATGTCGTCGCGCCTGTTCCAGAACGTGCGCGAGAAGCGCGGCCTCGTGTACTCGATCTCGTCGGGCGTCACCGCCTACTCCGACACCGGCGTGCTCACGATCTACGCGGGAACGCGGCTCGACTCGCTGTCCGAGGTGGTGCGCCTCACGCTCGAGGAGATCCGCCGCCTGCGGGGCGAGCCGCTCCCCGACGAAGAGCTGCGCCGGGCGAAGGATCACCTGAAGGGGGGGCTTTTGCTCTCGCTCGAGGGCTCGAACGCGCGCATGAACCATCTGGCGCGCCAGGAGCTGTACCTCGGCCGCCAGCTCGCGATGGACGAGATCATGGGCGCCGTCGAGGCGGTGAGCGGCGAGGACGTGCGCCGGGTAGCCGCGGAGACCTTCGCCGGCCGCCTCGCCGCTTCCGTCCTGGGAAACCTCAAGGGCTGGCGCCCCCGCGCCGCCGAGGTCACAGTGTGAGCCTGCGCTTCAAGGTGCTCGGGTCGGGCAGCGCCGGCAACGCGACGCTCGTCGAGGGTGGCGGCGCCCGCGTGCTGCTCGACGCCGGGCTCGGACCGCGACAGCTCGCGGAGCGGCTGCAGTCGGCCGGTGTCGACCCGGCGGCGCTCGACCTGGTGTTCGTGTCGCACGAGCACGGCGACCACGCCCGCGGGGCCGCGGCGTTCTCGGCGCGCTTCGGGGTGCCGCTCGCCGGCACGCACGGGACCTTCGCCGCCGCCGGCTTCGCGCAGGCGAAGCTCGCGGGATACGAGACGATCGCCGCCTTTGAGACGCGCACGATCGGCCGCATGCGCGTGAAGGTGCTGCCCGTGCCGCACGACGCGAGAGCACCGCTCGCGTTTGTCGTCTCGTGCAGTGGCGTTTCGATCGGCCACGCGACCGACCTCGGGCACCTCGGCCGGCGCCTGGTCGAGGCCATGAGCGGCTGCGACGCGCTGCTCGTCGAGTCGAACTACGACCCCGCGATGCTCCGCGACGGTGCTTACCCCTGGTCGCTCAAGGAGCGGATCCTGGGCCCGCTCGGCCATCTCGCCAACGGGGACGTGGGCCGCCTGCTCGAGAAGGGGCTCGGCCCGCGCTGCCGTAGAGTGGTGCTCGCCCACCTCTCGCGCAAGAACAACCACCCGGAGCTGGCGCTGATGGCCGCCGAGGAAGCGCTCTCCCGCGTCCGGCGCGGGGACGTGCGCGTGACGCTCGCCGCCCCGGACGGGACCGCCTGGATCCGCGTCGGCGCACCCGGGAAGGCCGTGACGCAGGGAGAGGGGCAGCTGAGGCTTTTCTAGCAGGCGTGGCGTGGCGTGGTGTTACGCTCCTGCTCATGGCGCTGGTCAAGGCCCTGCGTCCCGCCGCCCTCGCGCTCGCCGGTCTCGCCTGCGTCCCGAGGACGTCCGAGCGACCCAGTCTTACGCCGGACCACATGGACCCGGTGGTGCTCGCCCCCGCGGCCAGCGGCCCTGACGGGACACTGAGCCTCGCCGCGGTGTTTCCCACGATCGGCCGCTACGCCGCCTCGGGCCAGCAGTCGCTGCGCGGTGCGCGCCTCGCCGTCGAGGAGCTGAACCGCGCGGGTGGCGTCCGCGGGCGGCGGCTGCGGCTCGCCGATTATCGCACCGGCAGCTACTTCGTGGACGCGCGCGAGGCGGCCTCGCTCGCCGCGAGCGACGGCGCGCTCGCGATCGTGGGCGCGAACTCGAGCGAGCTCAGTCGGGCGATCGCAGAGGTGGCCGAGTCCGTCGGTGTCGCGCAGATCTCGAACGTGTCGACCGCGAGCGACATCACCTGGGACCCGCAGACGGGAAACGACCGGCCTTTCGTGTTCCGGATGTGCGCCTCCGACGACGTGATGGGCCGCTTGCTGGCGAGCTTCGCGCGCGAGACGCTCGGCGCGCGGCGTGCGGCGGTGCTCTACGAGGTGGGCCGCAAGTACAGCCAGCAGCTCGCGCGCAGCTTCGTCCTGAGCTTCGCCGACCCGGCTCGGGGCCGCGAGGTGGCAGAGTTCTTCTACCTGGCGCTCGAGACCGACTTCCGTCCGCAGCTCCGGCGCGTGAAGGAGTTCGGGCCCGACGTCGTGTTCCTGCCCGGCTCGTTCACCGACGCGACACTCGTGGCAGCGCAGGCACAGGCGGTCGCGCTGCAGGCGACCTTCATGGGCGGGGACGCCTGGTCGAGCCCGCTCTTGTTCCAGCGCGGCGGCCCGCCTGGGGTGGCGTACTACGTGGAGCTGTGCGCCCGCTCGCCCGAGTTCGAGAGGCGCTACGGCGAGGCCCCCGAGAACGAGCCCGCGGGCTGCCGCGCCATTCTCGCCTACGACGCCGTGCAGGTGGTCGCCGCCGCCCTGCGCTCGCTCGGCCCGCTGGCTCCGGCCGCGCTCGAGGCCGGGCGCGACGAAACGCGGCGGCGGCTGCGCGACGCCATCGCGCGGACCGATCTCAAGGCCGCGACCGGCCGCGTGCGCTTCGACGCCCGCGGCGACCGCATCCAGGGCGTGGCACTCTACGCGGTCGAGCCCACTCCGGAAGGACCGCGCCCGCGAGCGCGCGGCTGGCTGGGGGAGCGATGACGCGCCTGCTGCGATCGCTCGCGGACCTGAGCCTGCGCGGCAAGGTCGCGCTGGCTCTCACGATCGTGTTCCTGGGCAGCGTGGGCGTGATGCTGCTGGTGCTCGTGCCGTTCCTGGCGGAGCAGCGCCAGCGCCTGCTCGACCAGGACCGGCGGCTGCTGTCGACCCTGCGCCGCAACCACGAGCGCGAGTTCATCTACGACCTGCTCAGCCGCAACCGCGAGTCGCTCGCCGTCCACCTCGCCGACCTGGCTTCGCAGGAGGGCCTGGTCTGGGCGCGCGTCGAGTCCGGCGACCTCGACCTCGGGGCGTCCGGCGACAGCGGCGTCGTGACCCGGCTCGTCGGCCCGGACGCGGATCCCTTCGTCGGCCGTCCCGGGGTGGTGCTGCTGGTCGACCGGGACGGCGAGGCGGATCTGGTGGGCCCCGGAGGGCGCCCGCTGCTCTCGGGACGCCACGTGACGCGCGAAGAGCCGCGCGCCACGGACGGCGGACCGCCCCCGGGCCAGGACGAGTTCCGTGAGCTGGCGTGGGCCGGCGAGCGCGTGCTCTCGCTCACCGCGACCTTGCAGGCCGCGGGTGAGCCCTACGGACGCCTCCTGATGATGAAGAGCCTGGCGCCGCTCGAGCGCAGCGAGGCGCTCACGCGCTCGCTGCTCTACGGGGGCGTGTCGCTCTCGTTCGTGTCGGTGCTGCTGCTGCTCAACCTGCTGCTGTCGCGAATCGTACTGGTGCCGGTGCGCCGCGTCCACGACGCGATGGCCCGCGCCGCGACCGGCGACCTGCGGGTGCGGCTGCCCGTGCACTCGCGCGACGAGGTCTCGAGCATGGCCGAGTCGTTCAACCGCATGGTGGGCGAGCTCGAGGCGAGCCATCAGCAGATCGAGAGCTACAGCCGCAACCTCGAGAGCATGGTCGATGCGCGCACCGCCGAGCTCAGGGCGTCCGAGGCCAAGATCCTCGCGAGCCAAAGGCTCGAAGCGTGGAAGGAAGCCGTCGAGCGCGTGATCCACGAGATCAAGAATCCGCTCACGCCGGTGGGGCTCGCGGCCGAGACGCTGAAGGCGGCCTGGGCGCGCGACCCGAAGCGCTTCGCCTCCGTCTTTCCGTCGGCGATCGACATGATCCTGGGGGCGGTGAGCGACCTAAAGCAGCTGATCGGCGAGTTCTCGCGCTTCTCGCGCCTGCCGGCGATGCGCCTGGAGCGGCTCGACCCGAACGCGCTCGTGCTCGACGCGCTCGCGCCCTACACCAGGACCCCGCCCGAAGAGCTCCGCGTCAAGGTCCAGCTCGCCGCGGACGCCCCCGAGGTGGAGGCGGACGCCGACCAGATCAAGCGCGTGCTGCTGAACGTGATCAACAATGCGCTCGAGGCGATGGGGGAGACGGGGGGCGCGCTGCGCCTGATCACGCTGCGCGAGCAGGGCGGCGTCACGATCCGGGTCGAGGACGACGGCCCCGGCGTGGAAGACGTCGAGCGGATCTTCGAGCCGCACTACACGACCAAGGTCAAGGGGACGGGCCTCGGTCTGGCGATCGCGAAGCAGATCGTCGAGGAGCACGGCGGCACGATCCGCGCCGAAAGCAAACCCGGCCACGGCACCAGCGTGCGCATCCACCTTCCCGGCGCGCCGCCGGTGCCCCGGCAGCCCACGGGATAGCCTCGTTGCGTCACGAGTTCTCGCCGCCCGAGGAAGCGAGGGCCGTCGGCGAGTCGCTCGGCGCGGTCTCAGGTTCCTGGCGAAGCGCCAGAAGCCGCCACGCGGCCACCAGCCCCATGCCCAAGCTCACCCACGCGAGCACGTGCCGGAGCGGGAACTTGTAGATCGGAAGGTTGTAGACGGGCATCCCTTCGGGCACGGGCGGAAACAGTGAGCGAAGGTAGACGTACCAGGCGTTCCAGCGCGCGACGTCGCGGAACATGGTGGTCCCCAGCGCCCCGAGCGCGCAGAACGCGATCGACGTGACGAGCAGCAGCACGAAGGCAGGCCGCGTCCAGCTGGAGGCGTTCCTTCCGGACTCTCTCATCCAGAAGGGGAAGAGCGCGAGCGCCAGGAACGGAAGGGTCGGGAGCAGCAGGCGTGGGCCGAACTGCAGCGCGCCGATGCCGCTCGCGACCAGCAGGTGGCTCAGTGTGAGCAGGGCCCCGCCGGCAATCGTGAGCTGCTCACGCCGCAGCTTGCGAGGGAAGCGCAGCAACCCGGGCAGCGACAGGAGCAGCACCGGGCTGTAGAAGAAGACGCCCGTGGTGGGATCGCTGAAGTAGAAGTGCAGGCGCCGCGCGATCGCTGCCCACGAGACGTCGAGCGTCGTCACCTGATAGTCGCGCGAGGCCTGGTAGACCGTCGTGAGCGGTCCGCCGTAGTAGAGCGTGTTGAGCACCAGCAGCGGGGCAATCCCCAGCGCCACTCCGGCCAGGAACCAGGCGCTCCGCTTTCGCGCGAGCGGTAGCAGGCAGTACGCAGCGATGCTGAGCCCCATCGGGAAGTACGCGAACGAGTAGACGGCGCCCAGCCCGAGCAGCAGTCCCTCCACGGCCGGCCGGAACCACCGCTCGTCCCCGGAGCGGCGCCTCTGGTATGCGAGCGAGAAGCACGCGACGAAGAAGACCGCGGCCGTCTGGTGCTGGTAGAGGGCCCCCGAATACGGGAACGCGAGCGTGCCGAAGCTGTAAGCCGCCGCGACGCACACGCCGCCCAGCCGGCTGCCCGTCAGCTGCTTCGCGAGCCGGTACAGCAACAGGAACACGAGCGCGCTCGAGAGGCAGGTGGTGAAGAACGTGACCAGGGTGCTGGTGAGATCGAAGTCGCGCAGGTAGGAGAGCCCGAAAGCACGCTGCAGAACGCAGTAGACGGCGGCGCCAGTGAAGTAGGTGCCGGGGGCGTTGCGAGCATAGGTATGGCCGTCGGGTGAGGTCCACACGTCGACCAGCCGGTAGAGGGCAAAGCGCGGGGTAGGGCTTCCCTCGAGGTGCATCACCCCCCGCTCACCGAGGCTCTCCACCCAGGCGTGCTGGAGGTTCCACGTCACCTGGTTCCGGGTGTTGACGAAGCAGCCGAGGACGGCGAGCACGAGCAGGAACAGCCACAGCGACTCGCCGCGAACGACCGCGCGCAGCCCACCCGCCGGGTCGCGTCCGCTGGCCGCTGGCATGGGGCGGCCGATCAGACCACCTCGATCACCGGATACGCGGGGTCCCACATCGCCGAAGCGACGGCTTCGGCCGGGTCGTCGGGCGGGTTCCTGGCGACACCGTCGCGAAGTGCCTGGCGCACCACGGACTCGGCCACCTTGGCGGTGATGCGTCTGAGCTCGGCGATGCGCGGGAAGAGGCTCCCGGCCGCGAGGTCCTGGTCCTGGAGCTGGGCGGCGAGCGTGTCGGAGGCGGCTGCGAACATGGCGTCCGTCACCTCACGCGCTTCCGAGAGCAGCACACCCAGCCCGACGCCGGGGAAGATGAAGACGTTGTTGCCCTGCCCGATCCGCACGCGCCGCCCGCCAACCTCCACCGGCTCGAAGGGGCTGCCGGTCGCCACGAACGCGCGTCCGTCGGTCCAGGTCAAGAGGTCGACGGGCCTGGCCTCGGACGAGCTCGTGGGGTTCGAGAGCGGGAAGACGGCCGGGCGCTCCACCTGCGCGGCCATGGTACGCACGATCTCCTCGCCAAACAGGCCGGGCACGCCCGACACGCCGACCAGCACCGTCGGCTTCAGGGCGCGAACGACCTCCAGCAGCGACGAGCGGGGGCGCAGGCCGCGCGCCGTGGCCAACTCCAGGGGCCACGCGAGATCGCGGCGGTACTCGTCTTCCGCCGCGACCACGAGACCCTTCGAATCCATGAGCGCTACCGAGCCCGCGAGCGCCTCTCCCGTGACGCCCTCGCGCTCGAGCGCCTTCCTGATCAGGCGTGCGATCCCGACTCCCGCGGCCCCGGCGCCGGCGATGACGACCCGCTCGTCCCGAAGCGGCCGAAGCGCACCGCGCGCCGCGGCGAAGATGCCCGCCACCGCCACGGCGGCGGTTCCCTGGATGTCGTCGTTGAACGACGGGAGCTCCTTGCGGTAGCGCTCCAGCAGGCGGAAGGCGTTCCACTGCTTGAAGTCCTCCCATTGCAGGAGCGCCTTCGGGAATCGCAGCTTCACCGCGCGCACGAACTCGTCGACGACCGCGTCGTAGGCCTCGCCGCGCAGCCGCGGCTGGCGCCAGCCGATGTAGAGCTCGTCGTTCAGCAGCTCCTCGTTGTCCGTGCCCACGTCGAGGCTGACCGGCAGCGTCTGGGCCGGGTGAATGCCTGCCGCCGCGACGTAGAGCGAAAGCTTGCCGACCGGGATGCCCATGCCGCCCGCGCCCTGGTCGCCGAGGCCGAGGATGCGCTCGTTGTCCGTCACGACGATCAAGCGCACGTCCTCGTAGGGGTTGTTGGTGAGCACCTCGCTCATGCGGCCTTTGTGCTCGGGCGTGATCCACAGGCCGCGCGCCCGCCTGAAGATCCGGCTGTACTGCTGGCAGGCGAGCCCGACGGTCGGCGTGTAGACGATCGGCAGGAACTCCTCGAGGTGGTCGCCGAGCACGCGGTAGAAGAGGTGCTCGTTCCTGTCCTGGATCGCGGCGAGGCCGATGTAGCGCTCGAGCGGGTCGCCCTTGCGGACGATGTTGCCGTAGGCCCGCCGCGCCTGCTGCTCCATGCTGCTCGTCACGTCGGGCAGCAGACCCTCGAGCCCCAGTTCGCGGCGCTCGTCGCGCGTGAACGCGGTGGACCGGTTGTACATCGGGTGGTTCAGCAGCTGCGGCCCGCGCAGCCGCATCTCGACGCGTTCGCGCCCGTCCACGCCCCGCTTCCTCCGGTACGCCTCCATCGGTCGTTCTCCTCCAACGCTCCGCGGGGCGACACACCATGAGCTGCCGTCTTCCGGGGAGGGAAACCCGCGAATCTTACTACGAGCCGCCGTTCGTCAGCGCGCTACGGGTTCGGCGAGCGCCGGCACGGGATCGTGCACCGGCACCACGCGCGGGTACTCCGGGGTCCACATCGCCGCGGCCACCACCGCCGGGATCTCGGCGTCCGTGAGCACGCGCCCGGCGACACCGTCCTCGCGCGCCTGTCGCACGACCGCCTCCGCGATGCCGCGCGCCACGCGCCGCATCTGCGACGCGGGCGGGAACAGCATGCCGGCCTGGAAGTCCTCCTCGTGCACCTCGGCCGCGAGGCGCACCGCCGCCGCAGCGAACATCGACTCGGTGACCTCGCGCGCCTCTGAGACGAGCGCGCCCAGGCCCATCCCCGGGAACACGAAGGCGTTGTTGCCCTGGCCGATACGGACCACTCGCCCACCAAAGGAGACCGGGTCGAAGGGGCTGCCGGTCGCGATCAGCGCGCGTCCGCCGGTCCAGTTCACGAGGTCCACCGGCTTCGCCTCGGACTTCGACGTCGGATTCGACATCGGGAAGATCACCGGACGCTCCACGTGCGCGGCCATCTCGCGCACGATCACCTCGGTGAACGTCGAGGGCTCGCCCGAGGTGCCGATCAGGACCGTCGGGTGGACGGCGCGCACCACCGCGCCCAGGTCGCGCGGGCGGCCCTTGCCGAGGCCGCACGCCTCGGCGAGCGCGCTCGGCCACGCGAAGGCGCGCTTGTGCTCGTCGGCGATCTCCTGGTCGTCCACCACCAGCCCGTGGCTGTCGAGGTTTGCGATCGCGCGCTGGAGCGACTCGCCCTTGAGCCCGGCCCGCGACAGCGCGTCGCGCAGCAGGCGCGCGATGCCCACGCCGGCGGCGCCCGCGCCGAGGATGACGACGCGCTGCTCTGTGAGCGGAACGCCGGTCGCTCGGCAGCCGGCCATGATCCCGGCCACCGCCACCGCGGCGGTGCCCTGGATGTCGTCGTTGAAGCAGGTGACGCGCTTCCTGTACTTGTCGAGCAGGCGGAAGGCGTTCACCTTCTTGAAGTCTTCCCACTGCAGGAGCGCCTTCGGGAAGCGGAACTTGACGGCCTGTACCAACTCCTCGACGAGCGTGTCGTACTCGGCGCCCCGCAGCCGCGGCCGCCGCCAGCCCAGGTACAGCTCGTCCTCGAGCAGCGTCTTGTTGTCGGTGCCGACGTCGAGGCTGATTGGCAGCGTCTGCGCCGGATGGATCCCGGCCGCCGCGCAGTAGAGCGCGAGCTTGCCGATCGGGATGCCCATGCCGCCCGCGCCCTGGTCGCCGAGGCCGAGGATGCGCTCGTTGTCGGTCACCACGATCAAGCGGATGTCCTCGAACGGCGCGTTCTGCAGCACGTCCCGGATCCGGCCCCGGTGCCCGGGCGTGATCCAGATCCCGCGCGCGCGACGGAAGATGTGGCTGTAGTCCTGGCAGGCCTTGCCGACGACGGGCGTGTAGACGATCGGCATCAGGTCCTCGATGTACGTCACGAGCAGCTTGTAGAACAGCGTCTCGTTGCGGTCCTGGAGCGAGGCGAGCCCGATGTAGCGCTCGAGCGCGTCCTCCTTGCGCAGGATGTTGCGGTGCACGCGCTCGAGCTGCTGCTCGAGCGTGCTGACGGCGTCCGGCAGCAAGCCCTCGAGGCCGAGTGCCGTCCGCTCCTCGCGCGTGAAGGCGGTGCCCTTGTTGTACATCGGATGACGCAGCAGCCGCTGGCCGCGGTACGGCACCTCGACAAAGGCGTGTCCCTCGTCGTCCTGCTTCAGGCGGTAAGGTTCCATGATGCGGCCTCCTCTGGTCGCGCCGCGAGGCCCCGCGGGCGCCCGCACGAATTTCGCTCGGAGCTCGGCTCCGTGAGAGGACGTGCAATATGGGAGCCAGCGCGGCTGTGACTGGTGCGTTCGGCCCGTGTGGTGCGCTCGGCAGCTTCGCCCGCCGGCCGCTCGAGAGCCCCATGCTAGGCTAAGCCCGCCCCACCGAGGAGCTTGTCATGATCCCCCGCTACTCGCGCCCCGAGATGGCGCGCCTCTGGTCAGACGAGAACCGCTACGCGACCTGGCTCGCGGTCGAGATCGCGGCGACGGAGGTGCTGGCCGAGCGCGGGGTCGTCCCGAAGCAGGCGCTCGCCGCCATCCGCGCGCGCGCGCGGTTCGACGTCGCGCGCATCGAGGAGATCGAGCGCGAGGTGCAGCACGACGTGATCGCGTTCGTCTCGTGCGTCGCCGAGAGCGTCGGACCGGAGGGCCGCTTCCTGCACTACGGGCTCACCTCCTCCGACGTCGTCGACACGGCGCTCGCGATCCTGATGCGCGACGCGATCGACCTGGTGCGGGTGGACCTCGTGGAGCTGATGGACGCCGTGCGCGAGCGCGCCTTCCGTCACAAAGACGCCGCGATGATTGGGCGCACGCACGGCGTGCACGCCGAGCCGATGACTTTCGGCCTGAAGCTCGCGCTGTGGCACGCGGAGCTGCAGCGCCAGCTCGCCCGGCTCGACCGCGCCCGCGCCACGATCGCCTACGGCAAGCTCTCGGGCGCGGTGGGGACCTTCTCGCACCTGCCGCCCGAGGTCGAGGAGGCCGTCTGCGCGAAGCTCGGCCTGCAGCCGGCGCCGGTCTCCTCGCAGATCCTGCAGCGCGACCGTCACGCCGAGGTGATGACGACGCTCGCGCTCGTCGCCGCGAGTCTCGAGAAGTTCGCGACCGAGATACGCGCGCTGCAGAAGACCGAGCTGCGCGAGGTCGAGGAGCCCTTCGGCTCGGGACAGAAGGGCTCCTCGGCGATGCCGCACAAGCGCAACCCGGTGGGCTGCGAGCAGGTCGCGGGCCTCGCCCGCCTGGTCCGGGCGAACGCGCTCGCTTCGCTCGAGAACGTGGCGCTGTGGCACGAGCGCGACATATCGCATTCCTCGGTCGAGCGCGTGATCGTGCCGGACAGCTTCCTGGCGCTCGACCACATGCTCGCCCGCTTCACGCGCATCGTGAAGGGCATGACGGTCGACGAGGCGCGCATGCGCAAGAACCTCGAGCTCGGGCGCGGGCTCGTGTTCTCTGGCCAACTGTTGCTCGAGCTCACCGCGCGCGGCATGCGCCGGGAGGATGCCTACCGCATCGTGCAGGGGCACGCGATGGAGGCCTGGAAATCCGAAGCCGACTTTCGCGAGAGGGTGACGCACGACCCGGAGCTGCGCGCCGTGCTCAGCGAGTCGGAGATCGCGGATGTCTTCCGCCTGGACCGCTACTTAATGCACGTGGACGCGATCTTCGCCCGCGTATTCTAGCGGGGGCCCGGGGGGCGCTTAGCCCCCCGTAAGTTCAGTCCAGGGAACCCTGGCCCTTTTCGTTCCTTGTGTTGCGGCTCGTCTAGACCAGATACAGCGCCGGGGTGCGGCGGCGGTCCGTCGCGCGGCGATCCACGACGTAGGCGACGGGATACCCGTGATCGCTCTCGCTCTCGTGGTCGCCGCGACGCTCGCGCGCGCGACGGTCGACCACGATCGCGATCTCCGGGGCCCCGCGTAGCAGCGTCTGCAGCACCGGGATCGCCGGGGCACGGCGGGGGCTCACGACGAGCACCGGGGCGTCGGCGAGCGACTCGCGCTCGATGCAGTTCGTGCAGATTCCGTGGCTGACAGCGGGGTCGTGGAAGGGCTCCATCGAGCCCATGTACTTCTGGCACCAGGCACAAACTGTGACCATAGGACCTCGTCCTTTGGAGTGGACGCTCCTCGACGGTGAAAATCGGGGGAGATCCTAGCGCACCTCGGCCGGGAGGGGAAGCCCCTTTCGGACCGCCCCGGCGAGCCAAAGGCCCGAAGCGCCCGCCAGGGCCGCGAGGCCGGCGGCCGCGGCGGGGGCGAGCGGAACGAGCGCCGCAGCCAGGGCGAACGATGCCAGCCGGGCCGCCTCCAGAGGCACGGCCCAGGGACGCCGATCGAGAAGGCCGCCGAGGCTCGACAGGCTCCAGACGACCAAGGCGGCCCCCGCGATGCGCGCCTCCGTGGTGAGCGCGTCGCTCTGCCGCAGGTAGAGCGTCGTCGCCAGCAGCAGCACCACGAACTGCCCCAGCACGTAGAGCTTCGCGCTCCGCTCGAGCGGGACGTCGAACTTGACGTAGCTCGTACGGTCCACCTCGGTCGGGCGCAGCGGGCCTCCGAGATCGGGAGGTCGCCAGCCGGGCCGCATCCAGAGCACCCGCAGCCGGTCGAGCGGGCGTCGCGTCCGTCGTGCCACGTCCCACATCTCGGCCCAGTAGTGGAGGTTGGCCCAGAGCGGGTTGAAGCTCGCGAGCGGCCTCGTGATGCCGTAGACGGGCTCGTCCCGTTCCTGGGCAAACGTGCCGAAGAGCCGGTCCCAGACGATCAGCGTGCCGCCGTGGTTGCGGTCGACGTAGCGCGGGTTGCGCGCGTGGTGAACGCGGTGATGCGACGGCGTATTGAGCACCCACTCGAGCGGGCCCAGCCGGCCGATCAGCCGAGTGTGGATCCAGAACTGGTAGAGCGTGTCGAAGGCCGACACCGCGAGGAACATCGCCGGGGGGAATCCAAAAAGCGCGAGCGGCAGGTAGAACACCCACGACACCGCCGGCTGGAAAGCGCCCTGGCGCAGCGCGACGGCCAGGTTGTACTCCTCGCTCTGGTGGTGCACCACGTGCGCGGCCCAGCCGGCGTTCACCTCGTGGCTGAAGCGATGGAACCAGTAGTAGAGGAAGTCGTGGCCCACGAAGCACGCGACCCACGCCCACGCGGCGTCCATCGGGATCTCGAGCTGCCGGTAGCCTGAGTAGAGGGCCGCGTAGCCGGCGAAGAGGGCGGTCTTCAGGAACACGCCGCCCAGCTGCTGGAGCACGCCGCAGGCGAGGTCGCCGACCGAGTCGTTCAGGCGGTAGCTGTCGCGCTCGAGCACGCGCGCCAGCACGAGCTCGATCCCGATCAGGAGAAAGAAGGCGGGAATCGCGAGCTGAATGTAATCCACGGCCCGACAATCATCCTAACCCCGCCACGGCCCACCGAGCGAGGGCCAGGAGCCGCGGTCACGAGCCAGCGCTGCTGGCTCCGAGCGGAGTGTGGATTCACGAGAGAAGGGCTCCCATGGCGGGTC
>Ga0214473_10007786_pt1 | contig 12680 bp, 16 predicted proteins | sample RVTome_7_FD_203509 | JGI IMG/M metagenome (GOLD analysis project Ga0214473, IMG submission 203509) | Soil microbial communities from uranium-contaminated site in the Upper Colorado River Basin, Wyoming, United States - RVT98D197 | ecosystem: Environmental > Terrestrial > Soil > Contaminated >... | reverse complement strand
GAAAACTTGAGAAAAATTGATAAAGACAAACTACGCACATTATATGGTCCTACAGCTTCCTCTGAGCCTGTAATTTCCAATATTGAAGAACTAAGAAATTTAGTGGATAAAAAAATTAAGGGAAAGACAATAAAAGATGAGATAAATAAATACCTCACACGAATTGAAGACGATTACAGAAATATCAATGAAGTACTTTTGATGAGTGCAGGTGCTGGTTTAAATCTAAGTATTGTAATACACGAAATTGAAAAAATAATCAGTGAACTTAAAAAAGTCTTAATTAAAGAACAGGCATCTGACCGCATCATCACACTTGTTAAACATCTGGCGAATCTTATAGAAGGCTACAGTGCAATAATTAGAAAGTCAGAGATGAAAAAAGAAGATTTGATGGATATTATAGAACAGTCCCTTTTTAATGTGGAATACAGAATAGAGGCACATAAAATAAAAGTTGTTAAAGACTATAAGAACTATAAAGGCAATGCACAAACTAAATGTGCAAGGAACTTCATAATCAGTTCCATAATGAATATTTTTGATAATTCATTGTGGTGGCTTAAGTATGCGCAAATTAAGAATAAAAAAATATATGTATCTATCACTGAGGAAATTCCTGAACATATAGCAATTGTAATAGCAGATAACGGTATAGGCTTTACCTTACCCACTGAAGAAATAACTAAACCTTTCGTATCTGCTAAAAGTGGAGGAATGGGATTGGGTCTTCATTTAACAAGTGAAATTATGAAATCCCATGGCGGTTTATTAATTTTCCCGGAGAAAGGTGATTTAACAATACCAAAAGAGTTCGAGGATGGTGCTGTAACCGTTTTGGCTTTTAAGAAAGGCGCTTAAATGAACATCCCTGAAAATGGTAGAGTCATTGTTATCGATGATAAATTAGAAGATGAGGCGCTTCCGTTAATAAATGTTTTATCAAAAAATTGTGTACCTTTTACCTATTTCAGTGGGTTAAACCATAAAGAGCTTCCCGAAAAACCACTCATAAATACCAGATTGGTATTCCTTGATATTGTTCTTGGAACAGAGGGCCAGCCGGTTAAAAATAAAATTTCAAAAGTAATATCAATACTTACAAAAATAATAAATCCCAGTAATGGTCCTTATATTATTATAGCTTGGACAAAACATACCGAAGATATCGATCCACTCAAAAAAGCACTCGGTAAAAAAAGAATAAGCCCTGTATTTTTGTTGGATCTCGAAAAAAATGTTTATATGAAAACAGGTGAATCTGGTTTTCTTGATAATGCCATAGAACTTATCGAGGAAAAACTGAAGGAAAAACTTAAACAAGCAGGGGCTTTCCATCTTTTCTTCCTCTGGGAAAACCTTGTTCATAAGTCAGCAGGTGATGTGGTGAGAGATTTTTCTTCAGTTTACGAGCCTATCAGTACATGGAATGATAAGCTGAAAATATTTCATAAGCTGGCTGAAGCATACGCTGGCAGAAAACTTTCTGGAGTGAGTCTTGATGAATTAATTAAGAATTCTCTTCTCGGTTTTAATGGTTTATTTATTGATTCGCTTGAAAATGAAGTACGTTCAACTAAATGTCCGGAGTCGATACAGGAAATTAAAGAAGGAAAGCTCGATAAAAAACTTATTGCAAAAATCAATTCAAAATTTCTTTTAATCCGTAATGAAAAAATTGACTATTGCCAACCAGGAAATATTTATGAACTTAGAAGTAATAAATACGGACTAAAAATGAAAGAATTATTCAGAAATAATGACATAGACAACTACAGAAATAAAGAAGAACTACTTAAAAAGACCAAATATATTTTGCTTGAAATATCTCCTGCCTGCGACTATGCCCAGAATAAATTGAGATCGAATAGACTTCTTCCCGGTGTTATGTGGCCGGAAGAATTTTCATATGAGAAAAAAGGGAGTAAGGAAGAGTTGTTGATTAAAGCTGCTGAGTACATATGTACTACACCTGTTATAAGTTTTAAAAATAATGAATATAGACTGGTCTTTGACTTTAGATACTTTACCGCATCGCCAATTAAAAGCTCATCCAGAAAAAGTACAATTAGAGTACGACATCAATTATTGGTAGACATTCAAAACAAACTTTCCAATCACATTGCGCGCCCCGGATTTCTTTCTTTGTGAGGTTAAGGGTCTGATAAAAACAATTGTATTTATCCAAAAACAGCTTTTAAACTGGCAAAAAAAGAATTTTCGTGATTTCCCATGGCGCCATACCAAAAACCCTTATCAGATAATGATTGTTGAATTCATGCTTCACAGAACAAGAGCAGAACAGGTTGTTCCGGTTTATAATTATTTTATAAGAAAATATCCAGATGTCCAAACACTTGCAAAAGCTAAAGAGAAAGAAATAAAGAAGGTAACAGAACATCTTGGCTTGCACTGGCGTTCTGCTTATTTTATTAAGGCAGCAAAATATATAATCGAACATTATCGAGGAAAGTTTCCGCAAGAAAGGGAAGCTTTACTGAAGATTCCAGGGATAGGCGATTATGTTGCAGGAGCAATTTTAACAGTATGTTTTAATAGGCCCGAATATGTTATTGACGCAAATATAGCGAGGTTTATTAATAGGTATTACGGCCTTCATCTCAAAGGGGAAATTAGACGTAAAAGACAAATCATTGAAAAGGCAAGAGAACTCTTTAATTATCCCGACACCAGAAATTTATTGTTTGCATTGTTAGATTTTACTGCTCTGGTATGTAAACCACTAAATCCTGAGCATGCAAGCTGTATTCTTAAATCTTCATGCAGATATCTTAAGTAATAGATTTATTTAGAATTAGTTAGACCACTTCTCATATTCCCGCCAAAATCCAAAAGTGCCATAGAGGACTAACCCTTAGGGCACATCCCATTTAAAAGTTCTCACTATTTGGGGATATAGGCGTTCAGCCCGATTGTTAATGGTTTCCCTTCTACTATGCAGGATGTTTTTATATTGCCCCCCGAAGTGTCGGGGCTACTACAAGCGTTTTCCCCGATGCGCTTGGCTTAGGCTTCTCCATGTCGCAAGTGATAATAAGCTTATTTCCTTCGATTTTCGTTTCTATTGCCATGTGTGTGTTACCTCAGCGTATTGGCGCCCCATTTTTATCCCGAGCAGCTCGGGACTATCAGTATAGAGGGTTTAGTAAATAATGACAATCAGACCATCCAGAGCCTCAATTCTTTTCTCGTTTCCTTGTCTACGAAAGAAAAAATGCGTTCTATGGTATCGCGGGAGGAGGATGGGCTATGGCCTTTTACTTTTATAACCTCAAATGCGAGTTCGTCGTGGAATTCGAAGAATTTGCGATAGAGCGCGGCGTTATTTAAAAGGCCATTTGTACTCCCGGAAAGAAAACTTTTAGCTTCCAAACCGGGTCTTCTTTTAATAAGATCCGTAACGCATTTGGAATCGGAATATACCTGCAATTTCCCCATCCGGGCAAAAATCTTTTTATACTCTTCAATTGCCCACAATACCGTCCTGATTTCGAGTGCTGCAGACGAAGTCTCTTCAAATCTTTTTACCTTCAGCAGCCCGGCCAGTTCGGAGGCTTTTACGTCTGAAGGCGGTCTGTCGAGGAATGAGCCGGATACGATAAGACAGGCGCCCACGCCGGCTTTATTTTTAGGGTTCAGGCTCGAATCTGTAAAAAGCGCCATACTTTTCATGAAGTGAATAGTTGTGGTTTATCTTTATGACAAAAGTAATTTACATGATAACTGCTTACTAACCTTTTATCAACGGCAGTTACTAATGGGGCCACAAGTAAGGCCTCATATTCTGTCATTCCCGCTCGGCATCGAGTTGATCCGACTTGTCGGGAATCGTTCTGTGAAGAGAGATTGCGGACAAGCCGCAATGACAAACAATGTAGCTTTTCTAACGGTCTTATCAGTAAATGGGTCTCTGCGGCACAGTCAAGGACACGTCTCTTGAAATCCAGGGCGATACTGCCGCTCATTACAGCATTGACAAAAATGGGCTATAGGCCGAAACGCTCAGGCGGCTGACGATTAGAGAGCGCAACGAAGTTCCGTAAAAAAACACCTTTATTTTTCGTCTCCTTGACAAACTGTGCGAGGGCATGCTATCCTATAACCAGAATTTTAGAAGTTTTTGCTGTTTATGAGGCCACAAAGACTTTTCGAGTTTGTGGCCTTTTTTATTTGTTGAGACCTTCTGAGATTTGAGTTTACAGAAAAGGAGGTAAAAGAAATGGCTAATGGAACAGTAAAGTGGTTCAATGACTCAAAAGGCTTCGGCTTTATTACAAGTGAAGACGGCAGTGATGTATTTGTCCACCACACTTCCATCCAGGGCAACGGCTTTAAGAGTCTTGCCGAGGGTGAATCAGTGAGCTTTGATACTGAAAAGGGACCGAAAGGCCCCAAGGCAATCAATGTAACAAAGCTGTAATTGACCGACAAAATCCCCCCTTGCTTCTGCAGGGGGGGGATTTTTATTTTTTTGTGGAGGTGAAATGGTAAACAGACATCATCACAGACATAATTATGCCTTGAAGATGGAATCAAGAAAACAGGTTAATATTGCTGCCGGTTTGGTTTCGGACAGATTCCCTACAGTTTCTGGCATCGTAATTCACATGACATATTATCGCAAAGCAGCAATTCCTCTTCTTATGGTGCGCACTGTTAATATCTTTCCTACCTCTTACGCCTATTTTAAGATGGATTGCATGATAAAAAGCTGTGACGGAGGCGGTTTTGATTTGACTTCTATAGTTGCCAATATGGTAAAAACTCACAAGAAGATGAGAAAGGGGTCGATCGTTTGTCATGGGACTATCGATACCCTTACCTCTGAACATGCAAGTATTGAGTATGAAACTGTGATACGGTATAATAAAGAGTATCGAAAAAGATAATCATTAATTACGATGGTCTGAACCACCAGCGGAACAGGCGGTAAGCGAAAAAGAACACATCCTCACGGGGCCAGGTCTGGTTTCTTGAATGCTTCCCTAATCCCTCTTCTCCTTCTTAATCACCCCGAAAAATCCGTGATGAGAACGGATAGGAAATAAAAGGATATTGAGAGTAATTATAAAGAGTATGCCAAGAATCAAGACGCGACCCCATTTTCTGCTTTCATATTTCATCAGATGAGGAGTTGTTATGGCAAAGTATACAGCGACAATTAGCGAAGACACACGTCAGAGGATTCATGCATTACCGAGGAATCTGCACTTCTCAGCCTTCATGCGAAAGGCGATTACTATCTTTGTTGAGGAGCTTGAGAAAAACCCTGAATTAGAGCCCGGGAATTTCATCATCACTGTCTCAGCCCGGAAAGATGCATCAGATAAAGAGAAGAAATAACGGCATGGGAAAAAGCAAAATCCTGATTACCTGTGCCAAGGGGATAACGCCTTTTTTAAGGGAAGAACTCCTTTTGCTGGGATTCCCGGTAACCTCTGAAACCGTTGCAGGCATTGAGACCGAGGGGACTATGGACGATACTCTCCGGCTGAATCTCCTGCTCCGCACAGGGCATCGCGTCCTCTTTCTCCTCAGGAAATTCAGTGCGGAAGATGCTGATGACCTCTATCGTGCGGTGTCGGATATAACATGGGAGGAGTATATAGCCGGGGATGGATATGTCTGTGTGACATCCAGTGTGGATAATCCGACCATCAAGACCTCGCTCTTTGCCAATGTAAAGTGCAAGGATGCGATTGTGGACAGGATCAAGAAAAAGTGCGGGCAGCGTCCTGATTCAGGACCCGAAAAAGACAGGGTTGTGGTGAACCTGTACTGGAAGGATGAGGACTGCTCCATTTATCTTGACACCTCGGGGGAACCCCTCTCCAAACGCAACTACAGAAAGAACCCAATGAAGGCACCCATGCAGGAGACCCTTGCAGCTGCTGTTATCATGGCTACAGCATGGAACAGGAGCGGACATTTCATCAATCCCATGTGCGGCAGCGGCACCCTTGCCATAGAGGCCGCCTTGGCAGGACTGAACAGGGCCTCAGGGATATTTAGGGATAATTTCGGGTTCATGCATCTGAAGGGATTTAATGAATCTCTCTGGAAGGAACTGCGCATACAGGCAAAAAAAGAGGCCAAAAAGACCTTGGATTGCAGGATCATTGCCACTGATATCAGGAGAGATGCAGTTGAGGCAGCAAGGAACAATGCTGCAACTGCCGGGGTGGAGCACTTGATTGAATTTGCTGTATGTGATTATTCCGGGACATCAATTCCAGACGGCAGCGGTATAGTAATCCTCAACCCTGAATATGGAGAAAGAATGGGGAAGGTCAAAGAGCTTGAGAGTGTATACAAGGGGATCGGCGATTTCTTTAAACAGAAGTGCAGAGGGTATACAGGATATATCTTTACAGGAAATCTTGATCTGGCAAAGAAGGTGGGGTTGAGGGCAAAAAGAAGGGTGCAGTTTTTTAACGGCGCCATAGAATGCAGGCTCCTTGAGTATGCATTGTACGAGGGCAGCAGAAAAAACAAGTAAGATTATGTGGTCAAAGAATAACTCTCAGGAGAGCACTTTATGGATGGGACCAGACGCGCAGATATAAAATGCGGATTACGTGTTTCAATCGTGCTGAAAAAAGACCAGCAGACAGGGAAACTCACCGAAGGAATTATAAGGGATATTTTAACTAATTCACCCGCACATCCGCATGGAATCAAAGTTCGTCTGGAAAGCGGAGAAATAGGTCGTGTAAAAACGATACTTGCTTAAACTTTTTTGCTGCTCTGAACCTTCCGCACGTCTCGCAGCGTCAGCGGAGAGTCGCTGAGGCAACCGCACTTCTGACTTTTGCTCTATTGCACTTGTTTCGCAGTTTTAAAATTATTAGGGACACATGTTGATTGAGATAACGGGGAATTTGTGAGTCAAAAAGAGCCAAAAGAGGGGTCGCCCATTATTAATAGGCACATTTTCATCAATATTGCATTGCAAGACCTCGCAGACTCATTTAACCTGCTTTAATTGCTATCCTTAGTTCATGCAATATGTCTTGGATTAAATCCATACTGATCCTTTTTGTAAATCGTATTTCATCAATGTATTTTGCATCTTTCACGATATCGATTAAACCAGCCTTGTGAATAACATTATGAGGCGGGATGTTATATAGTTCTGCATACTTTTCTCTAATATCAAAAACTCTTCGGAAAACACTCTTTTCGTCCTTTTGAAGTCTGCCATATCCGTTTATCTTTTTGTATTTGTCTTCCGGATTCCTGGTGTAATCTTTGTTCTGGATTTGCAAGTTCTTCAGGAGAAAGGGCTCCAACAATTTCTTTGCGAACAGTTTTGCTAAAATGATATCTTTCAATGCAAGCAGATGCATTACATCATTGAGAGCATAATCAATCGCTTGCTCAGAAACAGGTCTTTTTATCCAATTATATTGCTGATATTTCCTTTTCTTTTCTAAGAAAATTCCAAGTTCAAAAGTAATTACTGAATGAAGATCTTTCTTTTCATAATTCAGAAGCTCAGCAGCCGGTCTTAAATCCAGTATTGATTTTATTTCTATATCAGCAGTGTTTTTAAGTAACGATAAATCGCTCCCTGCATCGTACATTACTTTTAGAATGGTCGTATTCTCAAAAAGAAGTTTAAGAGTATCATTATCTATTTTGAACGGATCAATGATTATATTGTTCACTCCATCGAAGATTTGCGTTAAGCATAATTTTTCTCCGTAAGCATGCAAATTGGACTCCGCTTCTATATCTAAAGCGATAATATGAAGCTCTTTATCTTCAAACTTCTTCAGGTATGACCGAAGTTCGGCATCTTTTTCAATATTAATGTAATTCATAAATATCTCTTCTCCAGTAATAGTTAATGGTAGACTTCGGCAAGAGCAGGCAGAAGCAATAGATTAATTATAAGCTTCCCCAACGTAAAGATAAAGTACAACGAGGAACCCCTGATTCTTTAGCGTTATTTCCATACACCCAGAGATGTCAATAGGCAAGTCTGACCCCGAACGGTTCTCCTTTCTCGTAATTTCTTTTTCTGAAAATTTTATTTTTTCAGACAGGTATTTCCGCATATCCTTTTCAACCCCGAAAATATTGAAGTAGGGCATCAATAATCCGCCAATAAAATCGCTCTCTTTAAGCTTATCCTACCACCTTTAAATCCCTAAAATACGCCCTGTAAAATCCGCGATCCCTTGAAAGTAGGGCTTCAGCATGAACAACTGCATGGGCAGCTATTACAAAGTCGCTGATTATATGCTGTCTTGAATAAATATTCTGTCTGCACTTCAAGCATGTAATTGTCATCCTGTTTCCGCAATGGGTGCACTGGAGTTTATGACCCCTGTTTTTACCATAATGTTCCCATCGTTTGCCTGCTATATACAGGGCTTTTTCATTTGGATGAACCAATTTTATGCCTGTGTCAGCAAGGAATGCCCTTATATCCTTCTCAGCAGGGAATTGAGAGGCAAGCTCGGCATAGACAAGTTCACAAATGATCAACTGCCCTTTTTCAAAATGTTCATCAAGCAGCTTTTTGGATTTTCGGAAATGAACTTCATCGGAAATAAGGACATCAAGCAGGATATTTGTGTCCAATGCGGTTATCATTCGCCTCTCAGTTCCTTAACGATTTCGTCAGCGCTCCTGCCCTTAAGCTCCTTAAGTTTGCCTTTCCATTTGTCAAAGGGAGATTTTGTTACGGATTTCCTGATATAAAACACGCCGCCTTTTTCTTCAAAATTAATGCCTTCACCTGTTTTAATACCGAGTTTTTCCCTCACATTTTTTGGAATCGTTATTTGTCCCTTGGATGTAACTTTTGCAGTCAGCATGAAATTCACCTCCTGTAAGGAATTTGTTTCCTTACTTGCATGGTAAGGAATTGACGGGTTTTTGTCAAGTTCAAAATAAAGTCTAAAACCTCTTCCCCTTCTTAAATAGGCCGTGATGCGTAACGCGTGATGTGTAATGAGTTTATAATGATTTTAAATATAGCTTCTTCTGTGTCCTCGTTAAATTCCAAGCCCCCCAGTTTTTACAGGAAAAATAGGACTTGACCCTTGGCGATTATTCCTTGCATTTATAAGTACTAATTTACAAGTACTACAAGTACTAAATGATATATATTAATAAACGTAAAAAAGCATCCTCTCAATAATAGAGGGATGTTGAGTAAGATGAGAGGAGGAAACGATGAAAAAGATTATTTCCTTTCCCATTTCTTTTACCATTAATTCCCATGCCCCCGCGAAAAGATTTTTACCATGGAATCGACTCGTACCGAGGATGTTCCACATGGAACATCCTACCTATTTTCCCAAGTGCAGGCTTGTTTTGTGCGATTGAATTAGCTCACAGCTCTTAGCTCATAGCAGCTATCAGCCATGAGCTAATCGGGTTGTTTCGGCGGTGAAACCCTGCACCAGGGCTTGGTGTGGGGTGGAAGGCAGGTTGGAATAGATATTAACACTTGTTGATAAAATCTTAATAACTTGAACGCATAGGAATTTCCTTTTTTGACAGGATATACAGGATGGACATGATAAGTAATAAAGTAAATATAAAATATAATAAAAAATCTTGTTACCTCGGCGAATCAGACGAGTCTGATAAATCCAGTTAATCCTGTCTAAAAAGTCCCGCCGAAGGCGGTTAAGTTCTTTTACAAGAACTACCAGAATGTCCTGCTCTTGTTTAGCAAATGTTCCACGTGGAACATAAAAATATACTTATCCCGACACTTCGGGATTCGCTGAGGCGAAAAAATTGACTGTTTACCACTTTTGTGTTATAAAGAGACATGCTAATATTAGGTATAGATACTTCGTGCGACGACACTGCTGCCTCGGTTGTCGAGGACGGAATTAGGATAATTTCTAATATTGTCTCAAGCCAGGATGAAATCCATAAAAAATATGGCGGGATAGTTCCTGAGCTTGCCTCAAGAAGACACATAGAAATGATATGGCCTGTAGTGGATGAGACCTTAAATAAAGCAAATATAAGGCTTGATAATATCTCTGCAATTGCTGTATGTTATGGCCCCGGGCTTATAGGTTCGCTTCTTGTAGGAGTATGTTTTGCTAAGTCGTTGGCATATGTAAATAAAGTACCCCTGGTTGCTGTAAACCACCTTGAAGGACATATATTTTCAATCTTTCTTGAATATCCTGCACTTGAGTTCCCTTTTATTGCACTTGTCGTATCAGGAGGGCATACAAACGTTTATAGAATAGACGGTTTTGGCATGTACACAGAGCTTGGTAGAACACGGGATGATGCTGCTGGGGAGGCATTTGATAAGGTGGCAAAACTACTCGGATTAGGGTATCCGGGAGGTCCTTTTATAGATGCATTGTCTGAAAAAGGCAATGCAGAGGCAATACACTTTCCAAGGGCATATCTTCCTGGAAGCTTTGATTTTAGCTTCAGTGGATTAAAGACTGCCGTGGTCAATTTCTTTAAGGATATTAACTCAGAACTCAGAACTCAGAACTCAGAACTAATTAAGGATATTGCCGCGAGTTTTCAATCGGCTGTTGTTGATGTCCTTGTTGAAAAAACCATAGAGGCAGCAAAAAAGGAGAGTGTTGATGAAGTCGTATTGGCAGGAGGAGTTTCTGCGAATAAAACATTAAGAAGCACCATGGAGAAAAGGGCTCAAAAAGAAGAAATTAAGGTCTACATGCTTCCACCATTTTTATGTACTGATAATGCAGCAATGATAGCCTCAGCAGGCTTTCATCACTTTAAGCAGGGGAAATTTGCAAATTTTGATTTAAATCCAAAGGCTTATTTACCATTGGGGTCAGCTTACAGCTGACCTTCAATATGAGACTATCACCTGCAATGTTCCTCTTTTATGTGCAGTCCCCATTCTCGCACGCCAGCAAAGACTTCTTTACAAAAAGGGCATTTAACATGTCCAGTTGTTTTCAGTTCAGCTCCAAAGAATTTTTTAATATTCTTAACAATCTTTTCACTGCTTTTCTGGTTTACTGATTTTTTACTCATAATTCCATACTCCTTCGGTGCTTCCACTGCCTTATGTTTGACAATATAAAAATAATTATCCCGACGGTTAACGCAGAGTCTGCTACATTAAACGCGGGCCAGTGCCATCTACCCACAAAAAAATCAATAAAATCAATAACTTTGCCAATTGTGAGCCTGTCTATGAGATTACCAATTGCTCCCCCTACAATTAGTGAGATAGAGAAAACCTCAAGTCGGTCGACTGTCTTTAATAAATATATAGCTAACAGGATTATAGCCACTATAGATATAATAATAAATACGCTGTTACTCAGGTTTGAAAAAATTCCAAAAGCAGCTCCTGGGTTTTTTACATGGACAACCCTTAAGAATGGTAAAAGCGGGATAGTCTCATGTGCACTAACAAAAGTCTCTATTAGCCTTTTTGTTGTATAATCCAGAAGGACCATCACCCCTGCTGTTGTAACTATGAATAACCACTTTGAACCCTTGTCGCCTCGGGCGACTCGCTGAGGCGAGAACCCTTGAACCCTTGAACCCTCTTTCAACCTTTTAGTACCTCATAACATCTATCGCATAACTCAGGAAAATCCTTATATTTTCCAACAGTTACACTCCAATTCCAGCAGCGACTGCACTTTCTGCCTGCTGCTTTTTCAATTAGGACAGCCATACCACTTAATTCAGGGCTTTTATAACTTTCCTCAGGTGGGGTTATATCCCTGAAAACCTCTGCAGAAGAAACTATAAAAAGTGCAGGAAGAAAAGCCCTATAACCATCCAGAATTTTATAGTTTGCCTCATCCTCGGTACGAGTCGATTCCGACACATATAGATTTACTTTTGCCTCAAGGGAATTTCCTATAAATTTCTCCTGGCGCTTCATCTCCAGTGCCTTGTTAACCTCATCTCGGATTTTTAGAAGACCTTCCCATGTTTTTTCAAGCCCCTTATCTATAAATTCAGACTCTACTTGAGGAAAATCAGAGAGAAAAACACTCTCCTCTAAAGACAGTGACGAGTGACGAGTGAGGAGTGACGAATTTTTTAACTTGGAACTTGGAACTTGGAACTTGGAACTTAAAATCTGTTGCCAGATTTCCTCGGCTGTGAAAGAAAGTATGGGTGTCATCATTTTTGTTAGAGAAATCAATAGCTTATATAAAACCCACTGCGCTGCCCTTCTCTCCACGGAGTCAGCCTTAAACGTATAGAGCCTGTCTTTAAGAACATCGAGATAGAAGGCACTTAAATTTATCACGCAGAAATTATATATAGCATGAAAAACCTCATAGAATTCAAAGCTTTCATATGCCTTATTTACTTTTTCTATAAGCCGCTGGAGCATGCATAAAGCGAATCTGTCTATCTCGAGAAGATTCTCTTTAAGCATTAACGGCTCGACTGAGCCATTCGGCCCGAGCTCAGGCCGAGGGCTCGCCGAAGTCTCATAATTTTTGTCTCGAAGCCGGGAAATATCAAAATCATATATATTGCCTAAAAGAAACCTGCAGGTATTTCTTATCTTCCTGTAAGCCTCAACAAGTCTGTCGAGAATTTCCTTAGAAATTCTCATATCTTCCCTGTAGTCAGCAGATGCGCTCCAGAGTCTCAGTATCTCAGCACCATGTTTATCTGTTACCTCTTGTGGTGAGATAACATTTCCA
>Ga0214473_10007785_pt1 | contig 12680 bp, 5 predicted proteins | sample RVTome_7_FD_203509 | JGI IMG/M metagenome (GOLD analysis project Ga0214473, IMG submission 203509) | Soil microbial communities from uranium-contaminated site in the Upper Colorado River Basin, Wyoming, United States - RVT98D197 | ecosystem: Environmental > Terrestrial > Soil > Contaminated >... | reverse complement strand
CTGAAGCTGATCGCGTTGCCCTGAGGATCGCGTGCCTGCGTCATGAACACGCGGCGCGGATACCCTGACGCGCCGTCTGGAAGGTCGAAGACCTCGACCGAGCCGTCCGGCAGTCGGCGCTCGTAGCGGATCGGGTTCGAGGAGGTGCGCACAACGATGGCCTGGCTTCCCTGCTGCGGAGCCGAGGTGTCATTCACGAAGCCCGAGTAGGTCTCCCGCCCCCCTCCGCGAAGGTAGAGATAGGTCGCGGCGTTCGGGTTGCCCGGATCGTCTTCCAGGTAGGAGAGCCAATCGAACGCCCATTTCGCACCCAGGTTCGAGAAGTAGAAGGTCAGCGGCTGGTAGTACTCCCGATGGTTGTAGTAGACCCCGAACCGCACCTCCGGCCCGCGCGGGGGAGAGTAGCCGACCGGTGTGTCCGAGACGTGGAGGTTCGTCCTCAGCGTGTGGAAGCTGTAGCCCGCCATCGGAGGCCGCGGACATACGCACGGTGGTTCGTTGGGCCGCCGGCATTTCTTGGGGAACTCGCATGGGCCGCTGACCTGGCAGTTGTCCTTTCCGGTGTACTCGGGATTGGGGAGCACGGCAAGGCATTTCCCCCGGATCTTCTCTGCGGCCCTCCGGTCCGCTTTCTTCCAGCCGGCCCGCACGGCCCCACGCGGGATCAGGAAGTAGCCGCTCGCCTCTTCTTCCAGTGCCGCGCGGCTCAACCACACGTCGCCTCCTAGCAGCGGGTCGTCCAGCAGGTAACGGCCGCTCTCTTCCCGCACCAGGGCCGCAAAGTGACCCGCCTTCAGGTGGATCACCGAGGGAATCACGATTTCCGCCTGCGACTCACGCACGGCCATCTCGAGGTCCAGGCCCAGTGTTGCCGACAAGGCCTCCATCTCCGAGAGGCTGGCGCCGTCAGGTGTGGCGTGGAAGTCGCGGACCGCCTCGTGGCGTCTTTCGGTCGGACGAGCCTTGATGAGGAGCCTTTCCAGGGCAATCGGCCCCGAGGGCAGCGCCTTCTCGTGCTGGTTCCGAAGCACCCAGACCGACGCCCGCGCATCGCGCACCCTGTCGATCGTGCCGCCTAGCACCTCGCGATCCCCGAGCTCCTGCAGCACCGCCTCCAGGCCCTCGACGTGCCCAAACTGCATCCGCAGCTCGAGCAGCTCCCCGAGCGCCTGGTCCGCCACGACGCGGCCCGCACGATCGCTTGCCTCCTTCGCGAGCCCCCAGGCTTCTTCGAGCGCGCGCTCCGCCCTCCCGAAGTGCGCCGTGCGTTCGTACAGCATCCCCAGGTTCGCAAGCAGCGACGCGCGCCAGACCGACTTCGGATGGCTCCGGATGAATGCCTCGAGGGGTTCGGTCTGCTCAGGGTCGCCCGTCCTCAGATACGTCACGATGGCCGCGGAGAGCGCCTGATTCTCCTGCGCCGTCCCGTTCCCGCCAACCGGGCTCAGCGGCTCGCCGAACACCCGCGCCCGGAAGATCTCCTGGTCTGAGACTACCGCAGAAAACCCGGGATAGAGCGGCGGCGGCTGCACGCGCGGGCGCGTCCTGTTGACCTCGACCTGCGGCGCCGCGGGCGCCGGCGTCGTTTCGGCAATCGCATCTGGCGACGGCTCTGCCGCCAGGGCCGGCGCATAGACGAGCGCCGCGGCCGCGACTTCCGAGGCTGCCGATACTGGCTCACTGGGTGGGGCCGCCACGGTGGGCACCGCCAGGAGAACCTGCAAGGGGACCAGTGCCACGGCAAGCATCCGCGAGACGGGGCCGCGCTTGCGACCCCTCAGGAAACCACCTCTTCGCATCAGGATGTCCTCTGAGTCTTGGTCATGGGTTTACTCGCGGCTAGATGGGGGGCACAACCGAGATGAGCGTGGCATTCGTGGGCTCGGTCAACGTGATGACCGGGGGTATCGTGTCGCCAGGCTGGGGCTGCGGACACTGGTTCCGCATGGGATCGAGCGGGAAGCAGTCGGTGGCGTCTCCCACACCATCGCCGTCGGTGTCCGTGTTGAAGGGGTCCGTGCCTTTCGCCCGCTCCGTCCAGTTGTCGACAGTGTCGCCGTCCATGTCGGGGTTGGTGGGACTCTTGCCGGACCGGACGGCGACGCCGTCCGGGATCCCGTCGCCGTTGGTGTCGGCGTTCCAGGGATCCGTACCCAGGGCCCACTCTTGCGCGGTCGTCAGCCCGTCGGCGTCCGGATCGGCGTTCGAACCCGCGCCGTTGCCGAGGACGAAGCCGTCGCCGCGACGATCGTCGTTGGCACCCCAGGACAGGATGCTCGTGTCACGCTTCAGCCCCAGGTGGAGATCGTAGCCCGCAGCGACGTTCACGAAGTCCCCCGTAACAATGCGCAAGGGGATCCCGCCGAAAGGTGGTGCGCTGTACGGCGGGGACCCCGGCGCCAGCGTGTCGGCATGGTGTACGCCCGAGCCCCAGAGCATGAGCTGGGCGCTCGTCGGGTTCGTGGTGAGAACGAGGGACAACGACGTTCCCGCCGACAGGGCTCCGACGCCCGTCAGGCCTCTGACGGGCAGCGTGCGGCTGGCTAACGTCCCGTCCCCCAATTGAGCGGCGAGGTTCCGTCCCCAGGACCACAGCGTGCCCGAGGTCGCGCCGTCGGTCTTGAGGGCCAGAACGTGGCCGAAACCACCAGCGATCGCAACGACCCCGCGCAGGCTGGTGATCTGGCCCGGCGTGTTCCGGTCGGTCGTCGTGCCGTTCCCGAGTTGGCCTGTGGAGTTGTCGCCACACGCCCAGACAGTCCCGTCCTTCTTGAGGGCGACCGAGAAGTTGTAGCCCGCGGCGACGGCCACGACGTCGGTCAGACTCGCTACTTGGATGGGCGTGAGCTTGTCGACGTTGGTTCCATCACCGAGCTGCCCGGAGCCGTTCTCGCCCCAAGCCCAGAGCGTCCCGTCCGACTTGACGGCGAGCGAGTGCGAGCCTCCCGTGGCGATGGCGACGACAGCGGTGAGCCCGCTCGTTTGCACCGCGGTCAGGCGCTGGATCTTCGTTCCATCACCCAGCTCGCCGAAGTAGTTGGAGCCCCAGCCCCAGACAGTCCCGTCTGCCTTGAGGGCGAGAGTTCGCGAGCCGTAAGACCCGTCAGCCGCCACCGCCGTGATGCCGGTGATACCGCTCACCTGGACAGGATCGTTCGAGGCGGTGGTATTGCCGGTCCCGAGTTGCCCGTTGTTGTTCGTGCCCCAGCCCCAGGCCGTGCCATCCACCTTGACCGTCATGACGTGGCTGTCGCCAGCCGAGATGGCCCCGGTGATCTGGTAGTCGCCCCGCCGCACGGGGCTCGGTGAGAGTCCCGTCTTGAAGGCCCTGGTCTTGAGCGGCATCTCCCGGTCGACGAGGACCGTACCGCCCGAAGCAACCGACGGATCGGACTGCGTGGGATCGACTCCGTTCGTGGTGTAGTGGATCAGCGCGCCCGTGGTCGCCGTCGTGAGCACCACGTTCTGCGTCTTGCTGTGGCTTCCCGGAGCCGGAGAGTAGGACGCCGGGGCGACACTGCTCACGTTGATCGTGTAGGTCGCGGTGGTCGTCGTACTCGCGTTCCAGTCCTCCTTGAAGGCCTTCGCCTTCACGGTGTTGGTCCAGTCCACCGTGAGGGGCGCGACGTACACCGTGGAGCGGAAGCCGGGCTCGCTGCCGTCCAGGGTGTACCTGATCGTCGCTCCCGGGGTTGCGCTGGCCATGCTCACGAGCTGGGCCGTCGTGTAGGTCCCTCCCGGCGGTGTCAGCGTCGGCGCGGCCACGGTTCCGGCCGTGATCGAATAGCCGGCGCTCGCCGTGTCGCTCGCCGACCAGCCACCGGCCTTCCAGCCCTGCACGAGCAGCGTGGTCGAACCGCTGACGAAGACCGTACCGCCGGACGCTACGAGCGGACTGCTCTCGGTGGGCTGGATCCCGTTGGTCGTGTAGTGAAGGACCGCCCCGGGCGTCACGCAGGTCACGGTGACGTTCTGGGCGCCGCTGTACTGGCCCGCGCCAGGGCTGAGCGTGGGGGTGCCGACCTTCATGGTGTAGACCGCCGACACCGTGCCGCTCGTCACCCAGTTCGTCTTGAAGGAGGCCGCCCTGAGCGTCAGCGTGCTATCCACGAGAACGGGGCCGGTGTAGGCGGTGGAAGATGCCGTCGGGGTCGTGCCGTCTGACGTATAGCGGATCGTGACGCCAGGCGTGCCGGAAGACATCGTCACGTTCTGGTTGGTGGCGTAGGTGCCCGCGGCGGGAGAGAAGGCGGGATACAAGGCCGTGAGGACGTAGGTCTCGGCCGCCACGTGGCTCGCTGGCATCCCCGACTTGACGGCGAGCGCTTTCAGCGTGAGGGACTCGATCACGTTCACGGTGCCGCCGGATGCCACCGATGGGTCGCTCGTGGTCGGATCCACGCCGTTCATCGTGTAGTGGATCGTGGCGCCGGGGGTGGCCGAAGAGAGCGTCACGATCTTGGTCACCTGGTAGGGGCCGCCTCCCGGGGTCATGGTGGGCGTGCCGACCCTCCAGGCATAGTTGGCCTCGCTCACCTTGACCGGCGATAGCGTGTACTGAGCTGCCCTTCCGTCCCCGACCTGGCCGAAGCCGCCCGCGCCCCACGCCCACACGACTCCATCCGAGTCGAGAGCCAGGCTGTGCTGGTAGCCGGCTGCCACAGAAGTGATCCTCGTGAGCACGAGCTGGACGGGTGTGTTCGAGTTCGTGGCCGTCCCGTCACCGAGCTGGCCGGCAGTCCCGCCACCCCAGGCGAAGAGACTGCCGTCGTCCTTCGCAGCCAGAGCGTGGAATCCGCCGGCCGCGATGGCACGGACGCCGGTCAGGCTCGACACCTGCACAGGTGTCAAGCGCTGGGTGGACGTGCCGTCGCCGAGTTGGCCGGAACTGTTCAGGCCCCAGCCCCAGAGGGTCCCGTCCGCCTTGAGCGCCAGGCTGAACGAGTTGCCCGCGGCGATGGTGATGACGCCCGTGAGCCAGTTCCCGGCGACGCCCACCTGCACGGGGCTCGAGCTTTGGGTTGTCGAGTTGTTCCCGAGCTGCCCATTGGTATTGAGTCCCCACGCGTAGACGGTTCCGTCCGACTTGAGCGCCAGGCTGTGGTTCAAACCCGCGGCGACCGCCGCGACGCCGGTGAGGCTGACGACCTGCACCGGCAGCTTCTGTGGGCTCGTCGTGTTGCCGTTGCCGACCTGGCCGCTTGTGTTGAGTCCCCAGCCATACGCCGTCCCGTTGGACTTGACGGCCAGCGAATGGCTGCCGCCCGCGCTGACTCGGACCAGCCCCGTGATGTTCAAGACCTGGACCGGCGTCGTACGCTGGGTGAGAGTGTTGTCGCCGATCTGCCCGCTGCTGTTCAGGCCCGAAGCGAAGGCGAGACCGTCGTTCCGCAAGCTGAGGCTGTGGGAATCGCCGCCGTCGACGAAGTTCCTGGAGGTCAGCGCCGTGATCTGGGTGGGAACGTCCTTCTGGACCGTCGTCGCGTCACCCAGCTGTCCATTGGCGTTTCGTCCCCAGCCCCAGACTTGGCCATCCGGCTTCAGAACGAAAGAGTGGTCCTTGCCAGCCGCGACCATTCCCGCCGCCACCGATCCCGTTGCGGTGTAGGTCGCGGACGTGACGGTACTCGTCACGCATCCAGTCTTGAACGCCGCCGCCTTGAGGAGGAAGCTCGCAAGCAGTGTCAGATTCGATCCAGGCGCCACGCCCGCATCGGAGGAGGTCGGGTCCGCCCCGTCGATCGTGTAGCGGATCGTGACCGCGGGGTCGCCGTGGTTCAGGGTGATGGCCTGGCCGACCGAGTACGTGCCGCCGCCCGGGCTGAATGTGGGTGCGGCGAGCTGGACGTTGTAGACACCCGTGGTCGTCGCGCTCGGCTGGTAGTCGGGGTGGAACGACTTCGCCTTGAGCGTGGTGCTCGCGGCGAGTATCAGTGGCGTGGTGTACACCGCCGAGAACGAAGTGGGTTCCGTGCTGTCGGTCGTGTAGCGCAGCGTTGCGCCGGCGGGGCCGCTCATGCTCACCGTAACAGACGTCAGATAGGTTCCGGCCCCGGGACTGAAGCTCGGCGCGGCCGCCGTCCCCAGGTTGAGCGTGTAGGTGGCGGTCGCCGTGTCGCTGTCCGTCCATCCGCTTCTGAATCCCTTGACCTTCAGTGTCGTGGAGGTGTTGATCGCGAGCGGTGTGGTGTAGGCCGGGGAGGACTCCGTCGGGTCGGTCCCGTCCGTCGTGTAGCTCAGAGTCGCGCTTGGGGTCGTGCTGGCAAGGGTCACCGTGGGGGGTGAGGCATAAGTGCCGCCTGCCGGGGAGAAGGTGGGCGTCGCCACCTTCAGCGTGTACGTCGCGGCGGCGATGTTACTGTCCGACAGGCTCGCCTTGGAGGCCTTGGCCTTGAGCGTCACCGTAACCGCGATCGAGAGCGGGGTTGAGTAGACCGGCGAAGACGGGGTCGGGTCCGTGCCGTCCGTCGTGTAGCGGACCGTGGCGCCGGACGTCGCGCACGAGATGGTGGCCGTCTGGTCGGTGTTGTACGTCCCCGCGGCCAGACTGAAGGTGGGCGTCGCAGCCTTCCAGAGGAAGCCGGGGTCGCTGACACGCACGGGCGCGATGCGCTTGATCTGTGTCCCGTCCCCGACCTCGCCACCGTAGTTGGCTCCCCACGCGTAGACGCTTCCGTCCGACGTGACCGCCACGCTGTGGGAGCCTCCCGCAGCGATGTCGGAGGCGCCGGTCAGACCGCTCACCAATACCGGCGTCAGGCGTTCGGTCGCAGTGGACCCGTCGCCCACCTGGCCGGTGCTCTGCTGGCCCCAGCCCCAGACCGTGCCATCGCCCTTGAGGGCCAGCGAGTGGGAATCGCCTGCCTCGATGCTCGTGACGCCGCTGAGCCCGCTAGCCTGGACGGGCGCAAGGCGCGTGAGCTGGCTGCCGTCACCGATCTGACCGAGGTTGTTGTAGCCCCATCCCCAGACCGTCCCGTCGTTCCTCAAGGCCATAGACCGGTGCGAGCCGCCGGACACGCTCATCACACCGCTCAGCCCGTCCACTTTCACCGGTGTCAAGCGGTCGGTCGTGGAGCCGTCACCGAGCTCGCCGTAGTAGTTGTGTCCCCAGGTCCAGACCGTGCCGTCGATCTTCACGGCGAGCGTGTGGTCGTAGCCCGCCCCTATGGCGAGCGTGCCCGAGATCGTCGTGAGCTGTGCCGGGCTCGTCTTCTGGGCGGTCGTCCCGTCGCCGAGCTGCCCCTGACCGTTGAATCCCCAGGTCCAGACGCTGCCGTCGATCTTCCAGGCCACCGAGTGGGAGCTTCCGGCCGCGATGGCCGAGACGCCCGTCAGCACCTGCACAGCCGTGTAGCGCGAGGTGGTCGTGCCGTCGCCGAGCTGTCCGTAAGTGTTGTCGCCCCACGCCCAGACCGTACCGTCGCTCTTCAACGCAAGCGAGTGCCAATCGCCTGCCGCGACAGCGATAGCCCCCGTGAGCCCCGAAACCTGAACGGGCGTGAGCCGGTCGACCGTGGTCCCATCTCCAAGCTTGCCGTGGTAGTTCCAGCCCCACGACCAGACCGTGCCGTTCCCGGCGACCGCCAGCGTGTGGCGGTCGCCGGCAGCAAGCGTGGCGCTCGCTGCCGGCTCCGGCACAGCGAAGACGCTTGCGAGGCCGAGACATGACGTGAGAAGGACCTTGTGTGTATTCACCTTACGTTCCCTCTGTCCCTCAGTTCCGGAAGCGCGCAGACGACCCTATTACGCTCCAACCGGGGTTAGCACCGTTCGGACCATAGCCTAGCGTCTACGCCGCTGCCGACTTCGCGTCATCCCGGCCCAGCGTCACGATGGCGGGCGCGTGCGGCGTCCTCCGCGTACCACCGCACATGAAGATGCGTTCCTCGAGCGTTTTTCTCGAGAGCCGGGCGTTCGTCGGCCCGCACGTAGGACAGATCGCCTTCTGGAAGTTCCGATCCGCGACGCGGCGCTTCGTCTTGGAGGCATCGAGCGCTCCAAGTGGAAAGGCACCAAGGGAATCCGCGATCCTGTCGACTGCAGCTCGCGACTCAGGACCAACGACAGCGTTGCGCCAAGATACGCCCCCACGCCGGCGTCTGCTGGGTCCGGGAGCCAGACCCAGCTTTGCGGCGGCCTTGCCGTAACCGGGCCCGAACCTCACATCGGGTCCAGCGATGGCGCTCGCCATGCCGGTCAGCGCCGCCACTACGAGGGTCCCCGGATCGGTCTGAAGGGGGTGGATGTGGATCTCCCATACCCCCGACTCAGAGCACTCGGGCGGGTAGGCCTCCCAGAGCTTGACCGCCGCCCGGGTCGTGGGGAGCGCCCGACGAACCGGGTGGGAGAAGCGGTAGATGACGGGAGGCGACAGCAGGGAGCGGAGCGCCACGAAGGCGCGGACCCTTGCGTCCAGCCTCGCTGCCCACGTTCCCAGCTCCACCATCGCCGCCCGCGCGGCATCGCTTGTCCTGATGACGACAGGGGTCTGCTCGGCCATTTCGTACTGCACCTTCTCACGCCCGGCATCTGTCTGGCGCGCTTAAGAGCGCCACCACAGTTCTTCGCCAAACAACGAATAACTGTCGCTAACGCTTGGCCGAGACCGCCAAGACTCGTTCGCGAAGTAGCCGATGGCTTCGAAGCACGTCCTTGACCTAGTGCTCGATGTGGTGATGGCGAGACCTGCCGGTGCGCCGGCCGCGAGGCCAAGAGCCCCAGCCACAAGGCGCCGGAGGGCGCTCGCGGAGCCGTGAAGCTCATGCAGGGATCGCTGCGGCGCTACTTGCCGGGCAGCGTCCAGACGGCATCGAACCTGGACGGTCCCTCGATCATGCAGCCGAGGATGCGGGACATCAGCACCAGTGCCGGTCCGTCGTTGGGCTTCCGGGAGAGCACCTGGCCGAGCTGGCGCGCCGCCTCCTCGAAGCGGCCCTGCTCGAACTCGTGGAGCGCCTTCTCGTAGAAGCCCGTGTCCGAGACAGCCTCACGGCCCCCAGGCTTCCGACGAGCCGCTCGCCTTCCGCCTCGCGGAATGCCGAGCGGCCCTCCTCGCGGCGCTGCCGGGCCTGCTCGAGCTGTCCTGAATGGATGGCGCGCGTCCGGACGCTTTGCCAAGGCGCGCCGGATCGTGCGATCCACCGCCGCGATCCCCGGAGCGCCGGTGAGCGCAGGCGGTTGCTCGTGGAGGCATCCGCGGCACGACGCACCCGGATGCTATAGTGCCTCGTTCATGCCCCGGGCGCGCGACCCGCTCTTCACGCCGCGCTTCTTCCTGATGTGCGGATTCAGCTTCACCGTCTTCCTTTCGGCGTTCATGCTGCTGCCTACGGCGCCCTTCCGGATCCTGGCGCTGGGCGGCTCGACTTTCGCCGCCGGCCTGTTCCTGGGCTTCCTGACCTACGCTTCGGCGCTTTCGGCTCCCGTGACGGGCGCTTTGGCCGACCGGCTGGGAAAGCGCCGCATGCTCGTCACCTGCGCGTTGGCGATGGTCGCGTTCAGCGCGGCTTACGGCTGGTCCAGCAGGTACCCGGTACTCCTGCTCGTGGCGCTGCTGCACGGGATCTTCTGGTCGGGGCTGCTCGCGGCCTCCGCCGCGCACATGACCGACCTGATCCCGGAGTCACGCCGCGCCGAGGGCATCGGCTACTGGGGACTCTCCACCATCGCGGCCATCGCGGTCGCGCCCGCGCTCGGCTTTTCCATCTACGCGCACGGATGGGTCTGGGTGTGCGTCACCAACCTCATGCTGAGCCTCGCGATGGCCGGCATCGCGGCCTGCCTACGCGAGGCCGGCGTGCGCGCCAGCCCGCCGGCGCCGCTCGGCTGGCGCGGCCTGGTCGAGTGGCGGGTGATGCGGCTTTCGCTGACGCTGTTTCTGTACTCCTTCGGTTACGGCGGCATCACGAGCTTCGTCGCGCTCTACGCCGATCGCAACGGGGTGACGCCGAAGGGGATCTACTTCACGGCGCTTTCGATCGTCATGCTCATGACGCGCCCGGTCTCGGGTCGGCTGGCGGATCGCATCGGCCACCGGCGCGTGCTGTTGCCGTGCCTCGTGCTGATCGCAGCGGGGCTGGCCCTGCTGGGCGTCGGCGGCTCGCGACCTTGGCTGCTGGCCTCGGCCGTCGTGTTCGGCGCGGGATTCGGGACGGCATATCCCGTCTACGTGGCCTACGTCATGCGCCATGTGGACCCGCGGCGGCGCGGCGCCGCCTTCGGCGGCATCCTGGCGGCCTTCGATACAGGCATCGGCACCGGATCCATGGCGCTGGGCTGGATCATCACGCATGCCGGCTTCCGCGCCGCATTCGGTGTGGCCGCGGCGCTGGCGGCGCTTTCGCTTCCCTACTTCTTGATCGCCGACAAACGCTTGCTGGGCCCGACAGGCGGCGCCCCCGCGCGCGTGGTTGACCCGACCCCCGCGGCAGCGTAATCTCGGGCGCCGTGAGACCCTCGCGCCTCGGTGTCGTGGCTTTGTTGCTCGGCCCTCTGGCTTGTCGGTCGGGCCGCCCTGCGACCGTCGCGACTCCGGCGCCCGCGCTGCCGCCCGAGTTCGTCCGTTCCTACGTGGGGCAGCGCCTGATCCTGCGCCACCACGGCGCTGCGCAGCGCGTGTCCTTGACGCGCGATGCGCTGGCCCGCCCATCCGGAAACTGCGACGTGGGTGTCGAGGTCCGGCAGGCGAGCTTCGAGAACGGCACGCTGAGCTTCACGCTCGAAGCGCTTGGGGTCGCCCGCGTGGAAAGCCAGCCGGCCGGCGCCGCGGCCCGCGGCCCGTGCGGTACGATCTCCGGCTTCCTGATGACCGTCGGGGGCTTCGCCGCAGACGAGGCCGCCGAGGTCGCCCGCGCCGAACTGGGAAAGGTCCTCGCGACCCCGGCAGCCTACCTCGCGGCGCGCGGCGTGCCGTTCGACCGGCCCGAGGGGATGGAGCCGCGCCAGACGGCGAGCCGCGAGCGCGATGCGACGCCCGAGGAGCGCAGCCTGGCCCGCCACGTGACCGCCTGGCCCCGGGTGCTGTTGCGCGTCGACCCTGCCTACCGCGACCCCGCAGGGCGCGTACACCACGAGGGCGAGCTGGAGTTCGTTGCCGTGGTCGGGGAGGACGGCCGGATCTGGTCACCCAAGCTCCGCACGCCGCTGTCTTCAGCCCACGAGGAGCACGTGATCCGGACCCTGTCGCTCTGGCGCTTCGAGCCCGCCCAGCGCACGGAGGGACCGCTCGCGGCCCGGATCCTGGGGCGGCTGACCTTCAGGGTGTACTAGCCGTCGGCCAGAGCCAGGCCGCCCCGCGCACACCGCTCGAGTCCCCGTGGTGTGGCGGTCGCAGGGGCGTGTCCACGCGGTCGGAGAACACGTAGCTCGACCACAGGCGCGGCACGCTCTGGTACAGGCGCGCCAGGTTCGACATTCCGCCGCCCAGCACGATCGCATCCGGGTCGAGCAGGTTGATCACGCTTGCCAGGGCGCGCGCCATGCGCTCCTCGTAGCGTGCCAGCGCCGCCTCGGCAGCGGGCTCGCTCGCCGCCGCCTGCACGATCGCAACCGGCGTGCGCGTGCGGCCGGTGACCTCGCGGTAGTCGCGAGCCAGGCCGGGCCCGGAGAGGAAGACCTCGATACAGCCGGTGCGACCGCAATAGCAAGGCGGTCCGGGCCGCTCGTCCGCGGTCGGCCAGGGCAGCGAGTTGTGGCCCCATTCGCCGGCGATGGCGTTCGGTCCCGTGAGTACCTTGCCGTCCACCACGACGCCGCCCCCCGTGCCTGTGCCGACAATGACACCGAACACGACACGCGCGCCCGCGGCGGAACCGTCCGACGCTTCGGAGAGCGCGAAGCAGTTGGCGTCGTTCGCGAACCGCACCGGACGGCCCAGACGCCGCGGCAGGTCTTCGGCCAGCGGGCGCCGGTTGAGCCAGACCGAGTTCGCGTTCTTCACGAGGCCGGTTGCCGGAGAGATCGTCCCGGGCATGCCGACGCCCACGCTTCCGCGTTGCCCCGTGTCGCGCTCGATCGCCTCGACCAGCCGCGCGATCGCCTCGACCGTGGCGGCGTAGTCGTCGGCGGGCGTCGCGATCCTGCGCCGCGCGCGCTCCCGGCCGGTTTCGTCGAGCGCCAACGCCTCGATCTTGGTGCCGCCCAGGTCGACGCCGATGCGCAGGCGGCTCATCCGAAGACTTCGGCCGCAGCGAGCACCGTGTTCACGTGGATCGCGACGGTGTCGGTCGGATCGAGGGCGTAGCCACCGGCGAGCGTCACGGCCACCGGCACGCGGGCCCTGCGCGTCGCTTCGAAGACGCGCCGGTCGCGCTCGCGCAAGCCGTCTAGCGTGAGCGCGAGCCCGCCGAGCACGTCGTGCTCGTAGGGATCGGCGCCCGCCAGGTACCAGACGAGATCCGGGCCGAATGCGAGCACGCGTGGCAGCGTCGAGTCCAGGATCGAAAGGTACGCCTCGTCGCCTGTTCCATCCGGCAGGCCGACGTCCAGGCTGCTGGGCGGTTTCGCGGCCGGGTAGTTGTCCTGCTGGTGGATCGACAGCGTGAACGCGCGCGGCTCGTCCGCCAGGATGGCGGCCGTGCCGTTGCCGTGGTGCACGTCCAGGTCGACCACGGCTACCCGCGACGCCCCGTCAGCGGCGAGCAGCGCGGCCGTGGCGACGGCCACGTCGTTGATGAGGC
>Ga0214473_10007783_pt1 | contig 12685 bp, 3 predicted proteins | sample RVTome_7_FD_203509 | JGI IMG/M metagenome (GOLD analysis project Ga0214473, IMG submission 203509) | Soil microbial communities from uranium-contaminated site in the Upper Colorado River Basin, Wyoming, United States - RVT98D197 | ecosystem: Environmental > Terrestrial > Soil > Contaminated >... | reverse complement strand
CGAGGGCGGAGCGATAGAGGGACACAGCCTCAGCGGGGGCGTAGGCGGCCATCGCCTGCTGGGCGGCCTTCACCGTCCAGCGGTAGGCCGTCTCGGCGGGGGCGCCCTCTCCCGCCTCGCGGTAGTGATAGGCCAGCTCGGCCGCATAGTCCTCCAGGCGGTCGGGGTAGGCCTCCTCCAGAGCACGGGCGGCGCGCAGGTGCAGGCGCTCCCGCCGCGGGGCGCTGAGGCGGCCGTACAGGTTCTCCCGCAGAAGGGTGCTGGTGAACTGATAGTAGGTGCGTCTCTCCTGGCGCTGCTCCCTCAGCACCTGGGCGGCCAGGGCCTCCTCCACCGCCCGCAGGATGACCTCTTCGTCCAGGTCAGCGACCCGCTGAGCCAGGGAGAGGCTGAAGCGGCGGCCCAGCACGGCGCCCACCTGGAGCAGGCGGCGACAGCCCTCCGACAGGCCGGACAGCCTGCGCTCCATCACCTCCCGCACGCTCTCGGGCAGGCCGATGTCGGAGATGGTGGTGGCCCTGGTGACCCAGCGCCCCTCTTCCCGATAGAGGAGTTCCATCTCGATGAGGTGCTTGAGGGTCTCCTGGATGAAGAAGGGATTGCCCTCGGTCTCCTGGTGGAGGGCCAGGACCAGCGGTTGGGGGACCTCGTGCTCAGCGAGCACGGTGATGAGCTCCCTGACCTCGGACTCCCGCAGGCCCTTGAGGAGGAGCTCCCAGAAGCCGCTCTGCCTTCTGAGATACATCAAGCCCTCTCTGAGGGGGTGGCTCGGGTCCAGCTCCGCCTCCCGGCAGGAGATAGCCACCAGCAGCCGGGCGCCGGCCAGCCGTCTGACCAGATGCTGGATGAGGGAGCAGGTACCCTTGTCCGCCCACTGGAGGTCCTCCAGGACCAGCAACAGGGGAGCAGATGTAGAGGCGCTCTTGAGGAACTCCGTGACCTCGTGGAAGAGGCGGTAGGCCTCGGCCTCCGCCGCCACTGGAGGGGGCGCGGGGAGGTCGGGCAGCTTCGCCTTCAGCTCAGGCGCCAGGGGGGCGAGAACCGCGCTTCCTTCGGTCACGGCCTGGCGCAGGGTCTCCACCGACGTGCGGGAGACGTAGTCCCGCAGGGCCTCGGCGACGGGGCCGTAGGGGAGCTTCGCTTCCCCCTCGTAGCCGGCGCCCCAGAGAACCTGGGCGCCGCGCAACCTGGCGTAGGTGGCGAACTCCTGGAGGAGGCGGGTCTTGCCGATGCCGGCGTCGCCCACCACCATGGCCACCGACCCCAGGCCGGAGAAGGCGTCGGCCAGGCGCTCCTTGAGCTGCCCCATCTCCCTTTCTCGCCCCACGAAGGTGCCCCAGGCCACCCGGCCGATGGAAGGAGCGGCGGGAGCCTCGGCGGGGGCCACTACTTCGCCCCGCTCGACCTGCTCGCGGAGGGATTGCAGCGCTGCCAGGACCTCGTCAGCCGAGGAGGGCCTGTCCTGGGGGTTCTTGGCCAGGAGCTTGAGGATGAGGTCGTTGAGGGCAGGAGGTAGCGATGGGTTGTGGAAGGAGGGGGCCACGGGCGGCGTATTCAGGTGCTGGGAGATAACGGCCACGGGGTCATGGCCGGCGAAGGGGGGCCGGCCGGTGAGCGTCTCGTAGAGGCTGGCCCCGAGGCCGTAGAGGTCGCTTCTGCTGTCGACCTTCCCGCCCAGGGCCTGCTCCGGCGGCATGTAGGCCACCGTGCCCACCATCATGCCGGCCTGGGTCATGCGGGAGAGGTCGAGGGCCACCGCCAGGCCGAAGTCACCCAGCTTGGCGTGGCCCTCCCTGCTGAGCCAGATATTGCCCGGCTTGACGTCGCGGTGGATGATGCCCCGCTCGTGGGCATGGCGCAGGGCCTGGCAGACCTCGGAGGCTATCTGGAGGCTCTGGTCGATGGGAAGCCGGTGGTCCGGGGCCTGGTCTATGAGATCCTCGACCGAGCCGCCCTCCATGAACTGGGAGACGATGTAGGGCTGGCCCGCCTCCTCGCCGATGTCGTAGACGGTGACCACGTTGGGGTGGTCGCCCAGGCGGCCCATGGCCTGGGCCTCGCGGCGGACACGGGCCAGGCCGGCGGCGTCCAGGCCCTCGGTCTTGATCAGGGAGAAGGCCACGTCGCGGTCGAGGCGGGTGTCGTGCGCCAGGTAGACCCGCTTCTTGCCGCCCTCGCCCAGGAAGCGCTGAACCTGGTAGCGGCCGGCGGCGAAGGAGGTGGGGACGGTGGGGGAGGGAGCGGGTGCCTGTGGTGGTGCTTGGGTCAGGGAAGCGCCGCAGGCGTTGCAGAAGGCGCTACCGGGAGGATTCGTCTGGTTGCAGCTGGGGCAACGTGCCTCTAACTGGAAGCTGCACGAATTGCAGAAGCGCGCTTCCGGAGGGTTCTCGTGGCCGCACGATGGACAGTCCACAACCTACTCCCACGCCACGCCAAACACCTGGTGCTTGCCCTTGAGCCCCTTCAGCTCCACCTTTCGCCCTTCACCGAACCGGATGTCCCCGGCGCTCTCCGTCAGCTCCTTGAGCAGCGACGACGCCAATATCTGGCCGCCCTCGGCCTGGTCGGCGACGCGCGACGCCAGGATGACGTGCCTGCCGTAGAAGTCTTCAGCTTCCTTGATCGCCTCCCCCGTGTGCAGACCGATGCGGACGCGGATGGGTTCCTCGGGGTGCGCCTCGTTGTGCTTGGCGAAGGCCCTCTGGGTGTCGATGGCGCACTGAAGGGCTCTGCGGGCGCTCCCGAAGGCCAGCATGAAGCCGTCGCCCTGGGACTTCACCTCGAAGCCGCCGTGGGCCTGTACCTGCTCCCGGACGATGGCGTTGTGGGCGTGCAGGAGCTCCAGCCAGCGCCGGTCGCCCAGTCGCTCGGTCATCTCGGTGGAGCCCTCGATATCGGTGAAGAGGATGGTGACGGTGCCGTCGGGGGCGGCGTGCTGGCGGAGGTCGGGGTTATCCACATACACAGCGGCGGCGACGGCGTCGATGGAGGTGCGCGCTCCAGCCGAGGTGAGAATGCCCTGGCCCCGCAGTTTCAGGGTCAGGGCCTGCTCCATGAACCCCTTCATCCCCAGCTCTTGGAAGATGGGTAGAGCCTTGTCCACCTGGTCGAGGGCCTTTTGACGGTCGCCGGGCTGGTCGCGGGCCAGGAGCATCTGCGCATATTCGAGGCGCCCGCGGGCCAGCCAGGGGCGGGCCCCGATCCGCTCGTTCTGGGCGATGCCATCCAGGAAATGGGCTTCGGCTTCCTCCCAGCGGGACATGGTGGATGCCAACACGCCCAGGACTCTGGAGGCGGCACCGATGCAGAGGGCCCCGTTAGCGACAGTGATGGTGAGGCCGTCGTACGGCTTCAGGACGCCGTACAGGGTTTCCGCCCGCGGCGTGTCACCGAGGAAGCGGGCGACGTACGCGGCGAGGGCCAGGATGACCAGGTAGTTCGCCTCGTCGGGGATGTTAGTGAACTCCTCAGAGGCAGAGGCGAGCTTTTCGAAGTACTGCCGCGCCTCCGGCTCCCGTTCCAAGAGGGCATAGAGGTCGGCCAGGGCGGCCAGCCAGGGCAGGCTATCGGGGTACTGCTGCACGGCCCCCTTCGTCGCCGCCTCCAGCTCGCTGATACGGCCCTGGTTGGAGCGGATGTCGAAGAGCTGTGCCAGGGACGCCTGCAGGTAGAAGGGGTTCTGGAGACGCTGGCCCATGAGCAGCATCTGCTGAGCCCCACGCTCCGCTTCGTCCCACTTCCCTTCCATGCAGGCGCGCATGGCGCGCCCGCCAAAGGGCCAGGCCTGGTAGGCCGGCTCGCGAGTCTGCGTCGCCAGCTCCGATGTGCTCTCGATCTCGCGGTCCACCGTCTCCATATCACCCACGCGGAGGGAATCGTTCATGGTCTGCCAACGGCCAAAGAAGAGCAGCGGGATGTCGCGAGCCTCCTCGGCCAGGGGAATCAGCTCCTTCGCGGCGGCCAGCCGGTCCCTTACGTGTTCCGGGCCGGTCCGGCTCCAGATGAGGCGCAACAGAGCGCCCGCCTGCACCCTGGGGTCGGCGATGCGCTCGCCCAGGGCCTTCGCCTCCAGGGCCAGCGCCTCACGTTCCTCCAGGTTGAACTGCGCGCGAGGATACAAGATCATCAGGTCGTGTGACAGGGCGCAGAGAAGCATGCCCCGCAGGGGGCTGTCCTCCTCGCCCACGGCCTGGAGGGCGCGGCGGAGGTAGGGGACGGCGGCGCCGCGGTACTGGAGCGGGCCGTAGAACGCGGCGGTGGCGTAGGCCAGGGCCACCCGTCCCATGAGGTCGGCATCGCCCAGCCGCTCGGCCAGGGCGAAGGCCTGCTCCAGGGTGGCCGTCGGCTTCTCTGGCTCGCCGGCCTTGCGCTGGGCCTCGCCCAGGGCCAGCAGCAGCTCGCAGCGGAGGCGGTCGTCCGGCTTGTCCCGTAGCTCCAGCGCCTGCAAGGCCAGCCCGTAATGCTCAGCCGCTTCCTCATGAGCGAGGAGCGCGGCGGCCCGGTCGCCGGCGCGGCGGGCATAGTCGATGGCCTTCGCGACGTCGCCGCCGGGAGCGGCCTCGAAGAAGTGATGGGCCAGTTCCGCCACGTGGGGCTCCGGGTGCGCCCCGTAGAGCCCCTCCAGCACCTCGCCGATCCGGCGGTGCAGCCGCACGCGGCGGGTGGTGGTGAGCTCTTCGTACAGGGTCTCCCAGATGAGGGCGTGAGAGAAGCTGTAGCGGCCCACGGCGCGGGGCACCTCCGTGACGACGCGGGCGGCCACCGCCTCCTCCAGCGCCTCCAGCAGCCGGTCGCCCTTTAGCCGCTCATCCTGAGGCTGTCGAAGGATCACCCTCTCCAGGGCGTCCAGGCCGAACTCCCGGCCGATGACGGAGGCGATGGTGAGGACGCGGTTGCACCCCTCCGAGAGGTGGTCCAGGCGGCGGCCCACCACCTCGCGCACGCTCTGGGGGATGGTGACGCTCCAGGATTTCACCTCCTCCGGCCGCTCCAGACGGCCGTCGGCGACCAGCAACCTCACGATCTCGTTGACGAAGAAGGGGTTGCCCTCGGTCTCCCGGTACACGGCATCCACGAGGGCCTGGGGCGGCGCTATTCCGGCGGTTAGCTCGATGAAACGGGCCACGTCCCGCTCCGTGAGGCCGCGGAGGAGGATGCGCTGGCTGAGCTGCTGTCGCGCCAGCTCGCCTAGGGTCTGGCCCAGGGGGTGTTGCCTCCTTACCTCCACGTCTCGATAGGTACCCAGCACGAGGAGACGGCCACCCCGCAGCTCCCGCGCCAGGAATTGGAGCAGCAGGAGCGAAGGCTTATCGGCCCAATGGAGGTCGTCGAGGATGAGGACGAGGGGTTGACGGTTCCCAGCATTCTTGAGGAAGGTGGTGATGCTGTCGAACAGGCGGAAGCGCGCCTGCTCCGGCTCCAGGGCCGGCGGCGTTGGCAGGCCGGGCAGCCGCTCGCGCACCTCCGACACCACCTGGGCGATGTCGGCGGCGCCGGGCCCCATCTCGGACATCAGGGCCGCCGGGTCGCGGTCGTGGACGTAGGAGCGGATGACCTGAACCCAGGGCCAGTAGGCGGGAGCGCCCTCGCCCTCGTAGCAGCGGCCCCAGAGCACCTGGGCGCTGCGCAGGCGGGCGTACGTGCACAGCTCCTCGGCGGTGCGGGTCTTACCGATGCCGGGCTCTCCTACCAGCATGAGCAGTCGCCCGCGGCCGGAGAGGGCGTCCTCGAGACCGGCCCGCAGCTCGTCCATCTCCTTTTCCCGTCCCACGAAGACGCCGCCGGCCAGCCGGTCCAGGGGGTTGGCCTCCTCCTGGACCGGCCGCTCGGCGACGGTGGGCGCCGTCGAGGCGATGGCGGTCAGTGCCTGCCGGACGGCGGCCGCGCTCTCGGGCCTGTCCTCCGGCGCCTTAGCCAGGAGGCGCAGGATGAGGGCCTCCAGCGCCCGAGGCACTTCCGGGTTGTGCCAGGAGGGGGCCACCGCCGCCGTGTTGATGTGCTGGGAGATGATGGCCACGACATCGTCGCCCAGGAAGGGCGGGCGGCCGGTCACCATCTCGTACAGCATCGCCCCCAGTGAGTAGAGGTCGCTGCGGGCGTCGGGCTCACGGCCCAGGGCCTGCTCCGGCGGCATGTAGGCCACGGTGCCCACCATCATGCCGGCCTGCGTCATGCGGGAGAGGTCTAGGGCCACCGCCAGACCGAAGTCACCCAGCTTCGCGTGGCCGTCTGCCGTGAGCCAGATGTTGCCCGGCTTGACGTCGCGGTGGATGATGCCCCGCTCGTGAGCATGGCGCAGGGCCTGGCAGACTTCGGAGGCTATCTGGAGGCCCTGGTCGATGGGAAGCCGGTGGTCAGAGGCCTGGCCTATGAGACCCTCGACCGATCCGCCCTCCATGAACTGGGAGACGATGTAAGGTTGGCCCGCCTCCTCGCCGATGTCGTAGACGGTGACCACGTTGGGGTGGTCGCCCAGACGGCCCATCGCCTGGGCCTCGCGGCGGACACGGGCCAGGCCGGCGGCGTCCAGGCCCTCGGTCTTGATCAGGGAGAAGGCCACGTCGCGGTCGAGGCGGGTATCGTGCGCCAGGTAGACCCGCTTCTTGCCGCCCTCGCCGAGGAAGCGCCGCACTTGGTAGCGGCCGGCGGCGAAGGACGTGGGGACGGTGGGAAGGGCGGAAATGGGTCTCGGCGGTGGGTGTGTGGGCTCGGCTAGACGATGGCCGCAGGAGATGCAGTAGGCGGCCTCGGGTAGATTGGCTCGGCCGCACTGGGCGCACACGCATCCCAGCCTCGCGCCGCAACGCATGCAGAACGACGCTTCGGGAGGATTCTCGTGGCCGCACGATGGACAAAGCACCGTGGTTCGCCCCCGCTCTCCACGTGGCAGAGCAAGGCAATACTGCGCGCAAATGGCGGCGTTGTCAACGTGGCCGGCCGAGGGTGACACATTCTGCCTGGCTCCACCGCGCTTTGACTATTCTTTGCGAATGAGGAATAATCTACTGCGTTGGGAGAAGGGGGTCGGGCGCTGTGGCTGGGGAGCTTCCCGAAGGTACCGTCACCGTCCTGTTCACGGACGTTGAAGGCTCCACTGAACTGACGAGCCGCCGGGGCGATGAAGCCGCCCAGGAGATCCTGCGCGCCCAGCGGGAGCTGGTGCGCCGAGAAGTCGAGCGGCACAGCGGCCACGAAGTGAAGTCGCTGGGCGACGGCTTCATGGTGGCCTTCGGCTCGGCGCGGCGGGCCGTGGCCTGCGCCGTCGCCATCGAGCGGGCGCTGGAGGAACGTAGCCGCAGTCAGCCACTGGAAGAGCAGGTGCGCCTTCGCATCGGCCTGAACACCGGCGAGGCGATCCAGGAGGAGGCGGACCTCTTCGGCCAGGCTGTGAACGCCGCCGCCCGCATCGCTGCCAAGGCCAAGGGCGGTCAGATCCTGGTGTCCGAAACCGTGCGCGGCGTCATGGGTCGGACCACGGACATCGAGCTGGTGGACAGGGGCCGCTTCCGGCTCAAGGGCTTCCCCGAGCGCTGGCGTCTGTACGAGGTGGTCTGGCAGGAAGAGAGAGCGGTGGCTCCGGCCCTTCTGGAGCGGACGCCCTTCGTGGGTAGGCAAGCGGAGCGGGCGGAGCTCCGGCGCTGCCTCGACCAGGCGGCCCGCGGTCGGGGCGCCCTGGTCATGATCGGCGGCGAGCCCGGCGTGGGCAAGACGCGACTGGCTGAGGAGCTGCTGCTGGAGGCCCGCCAGCGCGGCCTGCTGACCCTGACCGGCCACTGCTACGAGATGGAGGGAGCGCCGCCCTACATCCCCTTCGTGGAGATACTGGAGGCGACGGCTCGCATCGTCCCGCAGGAGGCCTTCCGGCAGGCCTTGGGCGATTCGGCGCCGGAGGTGGCTAAGCTGATGCCGGAGCTGCGCCGCCTCTTCCCCGACATCGCGCCGCCCCTGGAGCTGCCGCCGGAGCAGGAACGCCGCTATCTGTTCAACAGCATTCAGGAGTTCCTGGCCCGCGCCGGCCGCGCGCAGCCCCTCCTGCTCGTGCTGGACGACCTCCACTGGGCCGACGATGCCACCCTGCTTCTGCTCCAGCACATCGCCCAGCGGATCAGTGAGATGCCGATGCTCATCGTGGGAACCTACCGCGACGTGGAGCTGGACGTGGCCCGTCCCCTGGCCAGGGCCCTGCAAGAGCTTACACGGCAACGCCTGGCCCATGACCTGGCCCTGAAACGGCTCCCCGAGGCCGAAGTGGCGGCGATGCTGCGGGCGCTCAGCGGCCAGGAGCCGCCGGCCTCGCTGGTGAAGGCCGTCTACAGAGAGACGGAGGGCAATCCCTTCTTCGTGGAGGAGGTGTTCAAGCACCTGGCCGAGGAGGGCAAGCTGTTCAACGCCCAGGGACGCTGGCACCCCGGCCTCAGCATCGGCGAGCTGGAGGTGCCGCGGGGCGTCCGCCTGGTCATCGGTCAGCGGCTGGAGAGGGTGTGCCCGGAATGCCGCCGCGTGCTGACGACGGCCGCCGTCATCGGTCGCGGTTTCAGCTTCGAGGTGCTGGAAGCCTTGGGCGACCCTTCGGCAGGCTCAGGGCAGGACTTGGATGCCGATGTGCTGTTGGATGCCATCGACGAGGCGGAGCGGGCGCACTTGATCGCCTCAGTTTCCGGCGGGCCCGAAGCGCGCTTCACCTTCGCCCACGAGTTGATCCGCCAGACGCTGCTCAGCGGCCTCTCCCTGCCCCGACGACAGCGGCTGCACCTCGGAGTGGCCGAGGCGATAGAGCGGGTCTACGCCCGCGCCCTGGAGGAGCACGCCGGCGACCTAGCCTATCATTTGTACCAAGCCGGGACGGCCGCCGAGCCGGAGAAGACGGCCCACTACCTGGCGCTGGCCGGCGAGCGAGCGCTTGGGGCAGCGGCATTCGAGGACGCCATGCGCCACTACGACAACGCTCTCTCCCTGCACCCGGCCGATGACCGGCGAGGGCGCGCCGACCTGCTGCATAGACGCGGGCTGGCCCTGCGAGGCCTCGGCCGCTGGGAGGAAGCCCTGGCCGACTGGCGCGAGGCGCTGGACATCTACGAAGAGCTGGGCGACGGCGAGGCGGCGGGCCGCATCTGCACGGACATCAGTTACCAACTATCGTGGGGCGCGCGTTTCGAGGAGTCCCTCGACATCGGCCGCCGCGGCCTGGTGGCCCTGGGCGAGGGGGTGAGCGCCGAGCGCTGTCGCCTGCTGGGCAACGTGGGTCGCGTTCTCAGCATAGCCGGCCAGTACGCCGCCGGGAGCAGCATGCTTGCCCAGTCGCTGGCGATGGCCGAGGAGGTGGGCGAGCGGCGCCTGCTGGGGGAGATCCTCGAGTACAAGACTCGCCACCACTGGTACAACACGCAATACCCCGAAGCAGTCGATGCTGGCATGCGGGCGGCGGAACTGCTGCGCTCGGCGGGCGACCTCTGGGATCTGGCCGACACTTTGTGGGCTACCCAGTGGTCCCTGCTACTGCTGGGCCGCCTGGACGAGGCGGCCAAGATCGGCCAAGAGGTCGAGCCCCTGGCCGCCAGCGTGGGCCACCTTGGTGCCCTCTTGTGCGCTCGGACCGTTCGTGCATTCCGGGAATTGATGCTCACGGGAGACATCGACGCGTGGCAGGAGTCGGCGCGGGATGGCCTTGAGCTCGCTCGGAGCGTCGGGTTTGGCTGGGTCTCCAACTTTCACATGTGGCTCGGCCTGGGGCATTTCTGGAGAGGCCAGTGGGAGAAAGCGCTGCAAGACTTCCAGGAGGCGGTTAAGATGGAGGCAGCGGGTTTCTACGCGGGCGCCGCCTGGGGGTACCTCTCTCTATTCAAGGCCTACGTCGGTGACGCCAATGGGGCCCTCCGCATTCTCGAGGAGAAGCGGGAGAACCTGCTGCGCCCCGGCCAGGTCAACACGATGGGCGCCTGGTCGATGCTGCTGGCAGCAGTCGAAGGGCTAGCCGTCCTCGGGGAACGGGAGGAGGCCGCGAAGCTCTGCCCCCTGGTCGGGGGAGCCATCGATACCCGTGCCCTCCTGATTGAATTCGGCGTCGGACTGCTTCAGACCGTGGCCGGCATGGCGGCGGCCGCCGGCAGGCAGTGGGAGAAGGCCGAGGCGCACTACCAAACAGCCCTGCGTCAGGCCCACGAGCTGCCGTTCGTCATCCAGCAACCGGAGGCGCGGCGCTGGTACGCCCGCATGCTCATCGACCGCGACGCCCCCGGCGACCGCGAGAAAGCCCGCGAGCTCCTCACCGAAGCCATCGCCATGTACCGCCGCATCGGCATGCCCAAGCACATCGAGATGGCAGAAGCGCTGCTGCGCGAGGTGTAAGCTCAACTGCCCAGCTCGCGAAGAAAGATATTCCGGCCCGCTATCTCCCAATGGGCATGATCGGCGGCGATTCAGCTGGCCGGGCTTCTCTGAGCCGGGCGGTCCCTGAGTGCCGAGCAATTCCCTTCGTCACTTATAGCGAGTACTGTTTCGTGCACAGGAGCGGATCACGGGGAGAAATCCACGAAACGAGGCCAGCGCGGGCTTCAAAGGGTTAGAACAGATGGGCTGGCTCCCCGGGCAGGTTTCGGGCCAACACTACTACAGAAAGGGCGAGACGGCGACGCCCTAGCCATCCCAGCCCTCATTCTGCCCGACGATCCCGAGTTTGCACACGCCGGCAGATAGCGGTGCTGCGTCAGATGAGGTCGGTCTCGTTCTTGTCTCCAGCTTGTCCTTGACCCATTCGCGGGTAGCGGAACGCCACCAAGGGGCGTTCACCAAGCGCTTAAATACGAATAGCAAAGGGCTTGCGTGCCACCCCTGGAGCTGGCCGGATATTGGACCCAACTCAGTCCGCCGGACGCGTCTGCTGCGGAGCCATCTAAACTTTCACCAGACGAGCTCTCCAGGCAGACGGTCCCCCGGGACTGTGCCGTCTAGCTTCCCGACGTCCAGCGCCATTCTATCGGGTCCCAGGTGCTACCTACCTGGCCTGACAGCACTGGGTCGAGAAATTTCGTGGCGCCAAGCGCAGCATCTTCCAGGCGTGACCAGGGAGCCGCCAACTCCGTCGCGAGGCGGGTGAATGGGCGATTCCACGCCCGAGGTGGAGACGGCAGTCGTTCAGGCACGGGATGAGTTTTCCTCGCTTGGAAGGTTGCAACGAGGGCGTCTCGTAGGACCTCTATCTCGAAGCCACACATCTGTCCTATCAAGAGGATATCGACCAGATCCTTCACTCTGCTGACTTCGCCGCCGGCGTATGGTCGGGTGAGAGCGTGGATCTTCTCCGCCAGCTGCTGCGCGAGCGGATAGGCAGGCACCCTGGCCGGAGCGATTCCCGCAAATTCCAAAAGGGCCGGGCCCGTCAGATAGTCCACTTCGCGGGGCAGCGGATCACCGGCCCCTACGTCTAGGTGAAAACTCTCGAACAGGCGCCCGTCTAGCAAGCACCGGACTGAGAAGCGGAGTCCGCCCAGTGGCGCTCCCGTCGCTGCCTGATCCGGCTGGCCGACCTCAAACTCAAACCAGTCTTTCAGTTGGGCCGCCGCTGCCGCCGCCAGGAGGTTGGAGGCGTCTTCGAGGGGCGCTAGAAGAGCAGCGTCGACATCCTTGGTTGTCCTGGCTCGTGCGCCGAGGCGCATCTCAAGGGCATATCCACCCTTGACGACCCAGAGGTCGGGGTTCACGGTCACCATTCGAGCGAGGAGACGGTCGAATGCAACCAGCTTTCGGAGCCGGTTCAGCGAAGTGTTCGACTCCAGGCTAGACTTACGAAGCCTTTCTTCAAGGGCTTGCCGGAAGGCTGTGGCAGTAACGTAAGTCACATGGCTGTCCCGGCCATGGTGAGCGCTCTCTCTATGACCTTCCTGGCGCGGCCGCCACGCGACCAGGCGGCCGTAACCAGATCATTTCGTCGCACGAGGCCACGCTGGAGAGCCTCCCGGACCGCTTCAGCGACCTGGTCCTCGCCTACGCCTGCCGCCGCCACATCGAGAAGAGTGCGAATGGCCGTAGTAACCTGAACCCCATCTCGCCTGGTTACCTCGTTTTCCCCGAGCCGGTGCCTGTGAAGCTTCAGATCTTTGAGGCGGCGAGACTTCGTCCTGGGAACTATGAGATGGATTTGCGCGGGCATGATGTCCGAGAGCCCATAGACCACTAGAGCTGTTTCATGGGAGACAGCAGCCTTGGGTCCAGCTCTGAGACAGGCCACGATGAGGTCCTCGAAGGGCGAAGCTGGAAAACGTCTGAGACGATAGATGCCTCGCGCTGCTCTTAGAAAGTTGCTCTGTTTGACGTGGTAGCTTATCAGGTCGCTGCCAATGCCCAGCTCACGGGCTTGGGAAGCGCTGAAGTAGCCACCCTGGCCTTCGGCGAGTTCGTAGAGACGTTGGCTATCGGGTCGCATGTTTCTACCACATCTTGTGTGCAGAACACTGAATTCATCTCAGCTTACTGCACACAATCGTTCTCTTCAAGCAGCGGACGAGAGGCAGGCCAGCTCGAGCCGTCCGTGAAGGGGAACTAAGGTAGACTTACGCGAAGCGCCGGTCTGCCTGAATGGCGTTCAAGAGGTCGCTGGTTCAAATCCAGTCGCCCCGACTCCCAACCTCACACCCAGGTCACAGGGGCGTCACACGGCAGTCACGCCTATCGGACGCCCGGCGTGGGGAGG
>Ga0214473_10007782_pt1 | contig 12685 bp, 19 predicted proteins | sample RVTome_7_FD_203509 | JGI IMG/M metagenome (GOLD analysis project Ga0214473, IMG submission 203509) | Soil microbial communities from uranium-contaminated site in the Upper Colorado River Basin, Wyoming, United States - RVT98D197 | ecosystem: Environmental > Terrestrial > Soil > Contaminated >... | reverse complement strand
GCCCACCGGAACCGCGAGCGGCCAAAACTTGGCCCCCTGTCCCCAAAAGGCGGCCAGTCTCGGCCTGTAATGCGCGGCCAGGGTCACCAGGCCCGCCGCCAGGCCAAACCAGCCCCCACGGCTCGACGTGACGAAAATGAGCGCGAGCGCGGCCACGATCCAGATCGCCAGCGTCCGGCGCGGCCACTCGATGAATTCGACGAGCGACGGCAGCAGCAGTAGATTGAAAACGGCGGCGAGCACATTCGGCGAGGGCGGGCGGACATCTCCGCCCGTCGCCGCGCGAAAGAGCGTGATGAGGGCAATAGCTACGATGAGCAGCCAACTTGCATTCCGCATCGCGTCGAGGAAGATGTGCGGAGGCCAGACCATCGCCAGTTCGGACACGAGCACGAGCGCGATCATAGAGATCACAAGAAAAACCAATTCGTTCGACGAGCGTTCGAGCGAGATTGAAAATGTCGCCGTGAGCAGAAACGCCAGCAGGTAAAAGATCAGCGCAGAGCGCAGCATGGACCAGGCCGGGGCATTCGTCCAAACTTTCTCCCTCAGCCAGAGAACCACAATGATGAGTGACGCCAAAACGATCACGGCGCCAAAGTCCAGCGGCATCCGCCACACGAGCATGTCTGTGAACAGGTAGGCGAAGACGGCGCTGAGCGCGATGATCAGCGAGTGACGAGCCATATGTTAGCCTCCACAAACTCATCGCCCTGGATTGCGAACGCCAGCCGGTGTGGGTGCGTGGCGAGAAATGTGTCCGCCATGTCCGCATCACATTGCGTGATGGTCGGGAACACCAGATACACGAACCATGCGCGCCGCCAGCTCAACGTATCCGGATCGGCGTCCACCATGCCGAGCGCCTCGCGCGTCGCCTGGGCGATCCCGCCGAGATTTCCGAGCGGGCAGGTGCGCGGCAGCATCACCTGCGGCAGGTCCGCCCCGCGCGGATGCCATTCGACCAGATAGCCCTCGCTGCTGTGAATGATCAGATCGCCCGCCTGCCACTGCGCGCGCAGCTCGTCGAGCACCTGTTGATCCTCGGCGCTCTTCTGATCCGGCGTCCACAGGTATTGACCGATGATGGCGGAGACGAAGAGCGGGACGATCAATATCGCGGCGTACAACTGCCGGGCGCGCGGCAACCGCGCGAACGCCCACCCGGCCAACAGGAACAGCGCGGGCAGGCTGGGTGCGAGGCCGCGAAATAGCAGGATGGGACGCCAGACGATGGACACGATCACGGCCAGCAGCGCGGGCGCGAGCACGAGCCACAGGAGCAACAGCGCCTCGGGCGCGCGGCTCCGCACTGTCTGGATCGTCAGCCAGGCGATCAGGCCCATGGCCACGATCACCCCCATCGGCGCGAGCCAGGGCGGGATCGTGAAGGCGTACATGAGATTGGTCAGCGCAAACACTGCCGATCCGGGCGTCACCGGCATGATCCAATAGCCGCCCGCCACGATGCGCATCTGCTGGTAGAGCACCCAGGCCCACGGCGACCACAACGCGAACGCCGATCCGCCCGCGATGGCGACGATCAGGCCCGTTTCGAAGACCGGCCAACGCGGGCGCGTCTGCCATACCGACCACGCCAACACACCGGAGTTGACGGCCAAAAAGAATAAGCCGTAGTTGTGCGTCCACAGCGAGAGCGCGCTGAGGAGCGTGAAGCGCAGCAGTTGCTTGCGCAGCGCGGCGAGCGTTGCGCCGAGCACGAGCGCTTGCAACAGCGCATACATGCGCGCCTCCTGTGCGAAGTGCAGTTGAAACGGCGAGAGCACCATCAGCCCGAGCGCAATCGTCTGCGCGGCCTGGCTCAGGTGCAGTTCACGCGCGATCTGCCGGACGAGGTAGAGCGTGAGCAGCGCGAATAGCACCGAGGGCAGGCGCAGCGCGATGGGCGACCAGTTGTAGAGATGGCCGATGGGGGAGAGCAGCAGGTAATACAGCGGCGGGTGTGTGTCGCTGGCCGTGCCGATGATCATGTTCGCAAGCGGGACCTGAGCGAACCAGGCAGAGGCAGCCTCGTCATACCAGAGCGGCGCGGCCCCGATCCGAAAAAGATAAAGCGCATCGGCGACGAGCAGGAACGGCCACACGTCGCCGAGGTCGTCTTCGCGGCTGCGCCACCAGCTGGTGAGTTTCGCGGTGAGGGTGGTCACGGTTGCGCCCCGAAATAGATCAACGCCGCGGTCCCAAACATGATCAACAGAAATCCGACCATGTAGAGCGCGCGTAAGTGCACGTGCCAGCGGGGCGGCATGAAGCGCAGCAGCTCCCACGCGACGATGAGGCCGATGGCGAAGAGCGCCAGCTTTGCCAGCGTCGCGTCGCGGTTCGCCAGGTGCGCGAGCCAGGCGTAGAACTTCGGCGTCATGATGCTCCTTCAAGCAAATCCCGTTGCGCCCGGCGCTTTTCGACTGCGCCGCGCAGCCACCAGCCGACGAGCACGCCCACGCACGGCCAGACGCAACACACGATCAGTAGAGTGACTTCACCGCTCACAAACTCAACTCCATCTGCCCCGCCGCGATGCGCTTGCGGCGGCGCGTGAGAGCCGCATTGAAAATGTGTTCATCGCGGTCATAATTCAAATGGCAGCGCTGGCAGAGCGCCGCCAGATTTTCATCGCGGCAATCCCGCTTGTCGCGTTTGTCCCCTGGCGAGCCGTCCGGCTTCTGCGCTCCGAGATGGGCGACGGTGAGCATGATCTTGAACAGATGAATGCCGTCCAGCTCGTAAGCGTCCGCCCACTCGATGGGGACGTGGTGAAAAGTGCCGGTGTCATCGCGGTATCCGGTGGCGCCATTCTCCAGGCCGCACCATTCGCAGCGCTGTCCCGCCCGCTCGCGGATGCGCAGGCTGATCGCCTCCCAATCGTCGGGGTAGAGTTCACGCCGCATGACCGGATGCCTTTTTCAGTATCGCAGGCAGATCGCGCACGGCCTGGCGGAACAATGTCGCGGCCAACCCCTCGCCCAAAAAGTTGAAGCGCTTGTGGCGGAGTTGGGAGTTGAGCAGCGCCTGCAAGCGGTGAAGCTCAAGGTGCTCCTCGCTGGCGTGGTCGCCGCCGCGCTGATAGCCATGCAGGAAATCCAGTAACAGGGACTTGTCCATTGGGACGGCCAACATGCGGCGCACGCAGGTCTCGACTCCCTGCTCAGTTGACAGGTCGAGATCGCTGGTTGCGACGATTACGACGTGGGCAGGCACGAACAGCGGGAGTTGCTTTGCTGCCTTCATCGCCAAAGCCCGATCCGCTTTTTGCTCAGCGGCCAGAAGAGCGGCACGCCGCCCTCGGTGAGCATGTCGGCGACGAGGTGCGAAACATAGCCGACCATGAATGCGATCACGTAGCCGCGCCAGTTCTGCGGCGTGAAATTCAACAGCGCCCAGGCCAGCAGCCCGCAGGCAAGCGCGGTGTGCGTGATGGCGCGATGCCCGCCGAGCACCGCGGCGAGGATGCCGCCGATCCATCCGAACACACCGAGCGGCCCCTGCCCGCGCGCCGTCCCGGTTCGCTGGCGGATGGTCGAATTATTTTGATCAATGTCCGGCAGCCACGCGCCGAGCACGGCGATGCCCGCGCCGAGGGCGAGCGGCGCGGGTGTGGAGGGGACGAAGCCCAAGAAGTAATTTACCCCCAGGTATATACCTGCCCCAATGAGTGCGTGTTGTTTCCCGTTCATCGCCCCACCCTACTCCTCTCTCGTTTGGAAATAGTTTCCATCACGCTCAGCCTGCCCACCCGGCCCGACCCAACCCGGCTGCCCAACCCCCTCCGGCCTCCGATGGCCTGCGAAAAAGCGCAAATGTGCCAGAGCCACTATTCGCCATTCGGCCTATCTCCGTTTCCGTTGCGGCCCAGGCTGGCTGTCAGGTCTACAATCTCTGGCGGCGTTGGAAGCGGCAGGAGCTTGGCAACAGTGAGTGTCCTATGCAGATCAGAAATCATTCTTGCAAACACTTCTGAGCGCGTCATCTTTGGATTAGATCTCTTTGCCAGATACACAATCTCATCGAGGCGCAGGCGAACGACCGGCGATAGCTCAAGCGAAATCTGATTGGGCCGTTGACGTGGACGTTGTTTTTTCATGCTATCTCATCCTGCGGCCCGACTTGTTGCGCCGCCGTTTCTCTTGGCGACGCCTGCGACGGGAGGCCGCTGCCCGCGCCGCACAATTGTCCGAATCGTATTTTTGTTTGGGCGTTCGCGGAACGAAATGCACACCGCACCGCCGGCGCGCGCAGCGCCGAGACTTCGCCAGCACCACCGCGCCCTCGCGCACTCGAACGTGCGTCACGATCTCAACTTTGTGAACGCCGTTCAACGCTTCCATCCCGGCCCGGCGCAAGATCGCGTGATAGAGTTTCGGGTTGATGCCGTACTTCGGCCACTTGTCGGGATGCAGCAGCGCATACAGATACCCGCCGCCGAATGGCTTCGCCCTGCCCGTCTCGATCTGCGCCCAGCGACCCAGTTCACGTAGCTGTGAGCGCGTCGGCTCTGGCGTGCCGAAAATCGCCACAAGGGCCGTGATGAAGGTTTCCCGTCTACCAGTGTCTGTGATGACCATATGCCTGCTGGAAACCCTGCTGGAAGTGCCGCAGAAGGCATCCTTATCCGCCAACGGGAGTTTCTGGAACCCCCGCCAGATCGGAATTCACCTCTTGCCCAATTTCATGCGCCAGCAGAACACAGACCGCCGCCTCAGCCGCCAACTTCGCGGCGCGCGTTGTTGGTTGAAGATTGCAGCCCTCCAGCGATGTCTGCATGTTGGCGTAAATTCTGTTTGCCAAATCACGAATTAACTTTTCAACTGCTTGCTCGTCAATGTGCTTAGGAAGTTTGATGTGCATCTTTGTCTCCATGCGCCAACCCGAACGCGTCCAGCGCCTCATCCACCGGGATGAGCGGCGCCCACCCGTCGCCGCCGCGATCTTCGATCAGGCCGGCCCTCTGCAACTTCTGCATGATGGTGTCGTAGTAGCTGCGCCCGATGCGGTTGCCGGTCCCGCTGAAACTTTTGTTGAGCCAGCGGCTGCGCTGCAAGCCCGTGACCCATCCGATCCTGATGATCTCCTCCAGGTCTTGCATCTCGCGCTGCGCTTTTGTCTGCCCGCCGTTCTTCACGTACACGAGCCGCACGTTGTCGAACGTCGGCGCGGGGAGGGCCTTCGCGCCCTGCTGCACGCGCTCGGTCACGTTCGACATCGGTCCATCGCTGCGCGCCGCGATCCCGATCATCGTCGTGGAGGCCTGCGCCTGCGTGGCGAGTTGCAGCGCGCTCTCTTCGCTCGCGGGCAGCGGCATCTTGACGCCATCCGCGCCGATCAACATCACCGGCCCGAGCGCGCGGGACGTGTCCACGAGCAGCAGCGCCCCGCCCCGCCTCCGGTCGGCGATGATGGGCCACTGGCCGTTCGCGTTCGGGTAGATCGTGATCGCCCGCGTCGTCGCTAGGATCACGACCGCGAGCGCGATGCCCACCGTCGCGATCACCACGGCGATCCCGACCCCGAGCGCCGTCATGCGGATGCTGGCGACGATGGCGGGGAGCGCGGCGGCCTGCGCCTGAGCGTCAACCTGCGCGCGGTCGGCGGCGGCGCGGGCCACGTCCGCCTGCGCGTTGAGCTTCGCCGCCTTCGCGCGCTCCTGCTCGGCGATGGCGGCGATGACGGCCGGATCGCGCCGCGCGGCGAGACCGGAGAACATCAGCCCGCCCACCGCCGCGGCGACGATTGCGAAAACGATCAGCCCGCCGTTGATTTTTTGCATCACGCACTCACTGCCCGCGCCTTGCGCTCTTCGGTTGGCTCAACGTCCGCCAGGGGAACGGCGATATTGCTGTTGACGTGGTGTTTGGTCTTGCCCGAATGTTTGACGGAGACCATCACCTGCTCGACGCCGGATTCGTCTATGACCTGCGCCCAGACGTAGCCGAGGAAGGTCGGATCAGATTTCAGCATCACCGGTTGATTGAACCCGAACGTTGTCATGGTGTCCTCGTTTGATAGCCCAGGGTTGGCCCTGTTGATTGCGTAGCTTGCGCGCCCGGAGAAGTCGCTTCTTGCGCAGCGAAACAAAAGCGTCATACGCTAGGTGATATTCCATCCCACCCATCACGACGCCCACGCGAAAAATCCCAACCGCCAGACCGTTTTCCTCACACTCACGATGAAGCAGCTCGAGGAATTCTTCCTCGACTGGCGTCAATGTTTCTGATGGCATTCGGCCTCCAGCGCGGGGATGTCTTCGGCGACGATCAGCCAGGGCCGCGCGCCATCCCAATCGCGGCGCACCACGCGATAGCCGCGCTGCTTGAGATATTCGCAGATGTGCTCGGCGAGCACGTAATCATTTCCGAAAGTGTCTTGGCGAACCGCAGGCTCTAATAGCTTGCTCTCAACTCTCGGCATGGTTCTCTCGCAATCTGAAAGCGACGGCGATCCCGTAATCCGCCAGACCGGCAGACATCCGCTGTACCTCGAACCATTGCAGCATGTGAGGGTTTGGCACCTCAATGAGCATGGTTCCGTTTTCGCGCCCGACGAGTTTGCATTGCTCCAGAGATTGCAACGTTGGAGGCCGATAGTGCGAGCGCATCTGTTCAATCGCTTGCTGCCATTCGTCCAGCACGGGATGTTCAGGTGGAACGAATTCGCCAACCGGTTCCGGCTCTTCCGGTTTCGGGAGGTAGGCCGCCAAGCCAAGCTCGTCGAACGCGCGGGGGATCATGCGCGCGGCGACATCAGCGGGCAGGTAATTGCGCAGCGCGAGCGCCTGCGGTGTCAGGGCGTCGAAGGCCTCCACCCCGCCCGTGAAAATCCAATGCAGGCATTCGGTCAGCCACCGAGGCCCCTGCCCGGCCAGCGCTTCGAATGGCTCACCGGCCTCGAGCTTCTCGACGATCCGTTTCGCCGCGAAGTGCGCGGGCGCGTTGATCTTGTGGATCGTCATGCCGTACAGGTAGTGGGCGACATAGGCGCTTGCCGACGGCGCCGGGTCGAGCGCCGCGATCTCGGCTGTTCGCGCTTTCGTAATCCGGCCAAGTTTCAACAGCCTGGGCAAATCCCAAACTTCGTCCACCACCAACACCGGTGGTGGTGGTGGAGGAGGAGTATAAATAATATTGGTTCTATGGTTCTGAGGTTCTGGTTCATTTTTGAGCGTGGTCACCTCCCCTAAACCTCCCCTAAGCCTCCCCTTCTTGGGGAGGTGGGCCTCCCCTTGTTTTTGCTCTGAAAATTCTAACGTTATAGGGGAGGCAGGCCTCCCCTTGACAGTAATTTTGTAGTGATGAGCATCGCCCTGCCCCTTGCCGCCCGTATGGGTTCGCCGCAGCTCATGAGACTGGATCAGTTTTTCGATCAGCTCGCGGGTATAGGATTTTGTTTTGCGGATTCGCTTTGCCAGAAACATTCCACCCGGCCACGCCTCGCCTTCGTCGTTGGCGCAATCCGCAATCGCCAGCAAAAGCAAAAGCGCCGTTCCGCTGTGGCGCGAGTGGTTCCAAACGCGGGTCATCACTTCGATGCTCATTCAATCATCCTCCCCACCCTGCCCGGCGCTCTCAGGGGAGGAGGTGTGGGCAGCGCCGGGCAGGGCTTGCGAGGAGGGAACAACGGGCTGACCGGCAGCCCGCGAACCCACGAGGGGATGCGCGGCGATGGCGTTCATCGCCGCACGGAAATTGAGCCACTGGTCGTAATCGTATCGGCATTGCAGCGAACGCCACGCGGCCACGGCCATCAACATATTTGCGAGCAGCGCCACGAGGCCGCTGCGCCTGCAATACGAGCGGACGAAGCGAAAGGCGATCTGCCGGTGCGCGTCGCAGCAGTAATCGCGCGGCCGGCCGCTGCCGTTTTCTGGAACAGGGATATTGCAGCCGGGGAGTAGGCAGGTGATCACGTCAGGCCTCCACGAACGCTACGGGAATATCCGCGTCTTCGATGCTCAGCGCGCCGGGCGGAGGGATGCGCACCTGCACGCCGTAGTTCCACTCACCATCGCAGACGTGCGCGGCTTCCCCCATCTCCGGGTCGGTGATTTCGATCTGGTCAAGGCGGAGAATGTTGGGGAACTTGCTGAACCTCACCACGCCGCGATAGACAGTCTTCCACCAACCCTCGGCATCCGGCTCCGGTTCCAAACAGTAGGCGTTGTCAACGTAGAACGGCTCTTCGCCATCCTCGATCTCCGGCGTGCGCGCGACAAACGAGATCTTCCAGACGGTGAACGGGAACCACACCAGCGCGGCGTGCTCCTGCATGGCGCGCTGGTGCTCGGCATGTTCATGCTCTTCCCGTTCACGCTCTTCCGTTTCGCGCCGAACTTCATTTTCGGCCTGGATGAATTCCGCCAGGCGCTTTTCGACGAGCGCTCGCCAGGCGACGCTTGGATATTTGGCTTCCGCTTCGTCGGCGTACTGATTGGCATCGGCTATTGTGCTGGAGTAGCTGATTTTGCTTTGGTATGCTCGAATGTCCTGCTCGCGCTCGGCCACCGCCTTGCGCTCTGCGGCTGCCTGATCTTCGACGATGAATGCGCGCACTTCGGCGAACACGCGGCCCCATTCATCGTCGGAGATCGGCACGGCTTTATCATGCGCCTGTTTGAGCTCGATCTTTTTCACGCCTTTGAATTTCAGGTTCGTGCGATCAAAGAAGCCGGAGGTGGCAAAGAAGAGCTCGCCGTCAATCCCCTCGAAGGAGACCGGCAGCCAGAAGCGCGGGCCATAGCTGCTATCGGTGGAGACTTTGATCTCCCCCGGTTGCAGCACTTCCCACAGGTCGCCGATCCAGACGTGGCACAATTCCGAAAACTTTCTTACGGCGGAATCCAGTTCGGCCTTGACCAGTTCCTGCCGTTTGGCCTCCGCGCTCGCGTACGTGGTGATGTACTGCTCGACAAGTTGATCTACGTTGGTTGGCATGATGTTTTCCCTCCGCAACCGGTTGAAAAGTTCGGCGTGCTGTGCCCCACGCCGAACCCCGCTGGCTTTCATGGGCCAGGCCAAATAGCTCCACCAACATCAACTGCCGGCTTGCTGTTGCTCCAGCAGTGCAAGCCTTTCGGACACATGAACGGCTTGACTGATAAACCTTTGAAAAGGTTTATGGTGCGCGGGCCGGATTTGAACGGCGAATTCCAGGCGGCGCTCCGGGCGCGCAGCTCAACGGAGACGACCACCACCGCGCGTGTTACCTTCCCCACCACGCAATGCGGTCCCGCTCGACCTGAGTGAGCGGAACCGCCTTCTTGTCATCACACTTCCCGTCAAACGTAGAAAAGATCAACCTAAGAATTGTGATCATGAGAGATAAACCAATCGCGAAAAGGACGACTAATCTGATCATTGGCTCAACAGCGTAAAAGATTTCGATGAATTCATTCATTGCGGTTACTGCCTTTTCGGTCCGCGATCATCAGGTAGATCGCACAAGCGACGATGAGCATGGAGATCCAAACCATGATGACGTTGAGCGTCGCCTGGTCAATCACGGCGCGCCTGCCACGAGAAGTGGAACACCGCCTTCACGCGGCCCACCACGTAGCTCCACAGAAACCCCAGCCACCATCCGCGCTGGGGCCCATCCACCTGCTCGACGAGCTGGCGGATGAAGATCGCCAGCGGCCAACCGTCAATCAGCCAGTAGCCGAAGTTGAAGGCGCGGTCGTAGTTGAAAATTGCGTTGGGGGGTGTTGGGTCGTCTTCCGAGCGCCAGATGGTGAGCCTGGAGATACGCCCGCCGAGGAGGCCATATTTGCTCGGCGTGAGGTGGACTTTGGCCTGGGCGTAGAAACCGCCGCCGTCCACGTGTTTCCAGCCGTCGCTCTGTTCGTCGTGCATGGGGGTGATGACGAGGGGGAGCATGTCAGGCCGCTGCCTTTTGTTTTGAGGGGAACAATTCACCGAATGCCTGCTCGACATCGCGCCGCAGCACAGCATCGTCGTGCCGCTGTTCAACAAGCTGGTTGATGCGGACACACAGGCTATCGAATTCTTCGCCGGTCAAAACCAGGGCGGAGCTATCCAGCACCGCGGCTCCGCCCATCGTCAGGTCAAATTTTAGTTGCGTCTCGATGCTCATTTTTCTTCGCTCCGTTGTTGGGGAACACGATCCGCCTGAGGGTTTCCAACTGCGCGAACATCTCTGCGTAATCGTCTATCAGGCACAGCATCCAGAGTTGGAAGGCGAGGTTGCGCGCCCACTCCGGCGCAGACTTTTTCGATGCGAGGATTTCGATCCGCTCAATCGGCAGGTCGTGGACGCCGGCCTCGACCTGCTGAATGCGCTGCTTTGTGCAACCGAACAATTCCCCAAGCTCTTCCAGCGTAGCGCCGTGGTCGTGACGGGCCTTGACGATGAGTTGCGATTGGTTCATTCTCTTTCTCTCAGATAAGTAATCAACACTGCAAAAATTATATTCATTGCGTCTTTGTTGTCAATAGGCAGTTTTACTAACGCTCTACATACCGTAAAATGTGGACATGACTAAGAGTAATTTCGCCAACTGGCTTGATAAAAAGTTCCTTGACTGGCAGCAAAGGCAGGGTGGAAGCCGAACAGCCCTTGAGTTCGCCGAATGGCTCGGCTTCGCCAATGCGACCGTGAATCAATGGCTCAATGGCAATCGCCGTCCAGAGCGCGGCAATGTCTATCTCCTCGCCTTGAAACTTGGATTGGAGATTTACGACGTGCTGGGGATGCCGAGGCCGGACGAGGGGCTGTACCAGGTTGACGTTCACTGGCACATGCTGAAAGACGAGGAGAAGGCAGCGATGAGCAAGATCGTTCAGCGCGCAGTGCGGAAGCGATCAGGCTTCATCCCCGATTACTTCGTCGAGCGGCGCGACCCGACCCGATCTGATCCTGCGATTGGGCGGCGAGCGACCGATAAGGGGAATGGCCGTGACTGAACAACCAACCGAAAAACGCTATGGCACACTGCGCGCGATTGCCGAGGTGATGATATTCATCGGCAGCCTGGCGGCAATCGTCGGGCCGGTGGCCGTGGTCGCCGCGGTGGTGGCAGATTTTGGCGGCACAACAAGGCTGCTGGTCGGGATCGGCGGCGCGGCGGCGCTGCCGATTGGATTGCTCATGCTGGCGAGCGGGGAGGGCATCGGCGTGCTGCTCGACACCGAACACAACACGCGGCAAGCGGCGCTATCCACGGCTATTATGCTCGCCGATCTGCACGAGTTGAAAGACGTACTCGGTCGCATTGACGCCAGCACGCGGCGCACGGCTACCGCGGTCGAGGCGCTGGCGGCCAGCGTGACTCGGCGATAAAACAAACTGCCGGCAGCGTCACGGCACTTTCCCCCGATGGAGAAATCTGCTATCATCAACGCAACAAAAAACACCCCGCGCCGGGCAGCGCAGGGTGTCTATCGCCAACCGGTTGCGGCGGGTGGCTGCTCACAGTCTAACGCGCCTGAGGGCCACCTGTCAATACGGGTGGCCTTTTCAATTGCGAGGAGGGCAGGAGCGATGACTGACAACCGTAAAATTCAGCGACGCATTTTCCGGCTACCTGCTCGCGCAGCAGGCGCGCAGGGTGAGCGGCAACTACCTGGCGCTGCTCGCGCTGAGCCGGGATTACTGGACGATGCAGATGGGGGATGACGAGCTGGCGGCGATCACCCCGGACCACATCCGGCGCTGGCTGCTCTGGCTGGGGGCCGGGGACGGCAAGGGGCTGAGCGGCGCGAGCGTGAACATTCACTACCGCAACGTCAAAGCCTTCTGGTTGTGGTGCGAGCGCGAGGAGCTGATCGAGTTCGGCAAGGCGACGATCCGCAGAGTGGCGCGCCCGGCGTTCACCGAGAAAGAGCCTGACGTGCTCACCGAGGTGGAGGCCCGGCAGTTGCTCAAGGCGGCGCGCAACGATGAGCGCGATCCCAACGCCTACCGCAACTACTGCATCCTGCATTTCTTCCTCGACACCGCCGTGCGCCTGAGCGAGCTGGCGGGATTGGATCTCCGGGACGTGAACCTGAGCGAGGGCTACGCCAAAGTGCTCGGCAAGGGTGACCGGGAGCGGATCGTCCCGCTCGGGCTGGAGCTCCGCCAATCGCTGAGCCGCTACCGGCTCAAATACAGGCACGCCAATAATGGCGAGGGCGCACTGTTCACGAATGACGAGGGTGAGCGCTTCGCCGGGGCCGGGGTGCGCACGATGGTGGTTCGCCAGCTCAAGGCGCACGTGCCGCGCGAGCTGCGGAAGATCGGCCCGCACACACTGCGCCACACGGCCATCACGCTCGACCTGATGAACAACGGTGACATCAACACCACGAGCAAGATCGCCGGTCACCGGTCGGTCACCACCACGCGCCGCTACGATCACCTGGTAACCATCATGCGGGCGCGAACCTCGCCGATGGATGCGGCTCTCAAAAAGACCGGCGGGACTTTCGTAACGCGCAGGCAATTGAAAAACGGCGACGGTTCGGCTACAATCGCGGGCGCGGATGGAGACCAAACCGGGCAGGCAGAAGCGGCGCAAAATCGCTAGACACGTTGCCCACCGCAAAAAGCAGAGCAAGGGTGGAAAACATTACCGCCAGATGTTGGCTGAAACGCCCTACTCGCGGCCCACATCGGCACATACATGCGGGTGTAGTTCAGTGGTAGAACGCTTGCCTTCCAAGCCTGCCGTTTT
>Ga0214473_10007781_pt1 | contig 12687 bp, 11 predicted proteins | sample RVTome_7_FD_203509 | JGI IMG/M metagenome (GOLD analysis project Ga0214473, IMG submission 203509) | Soil microbial communities from uranium-contaminated site in the Upper Colorado River Basin, Wyoming, United States - RVT98D197 | ecosystem: Environmental > Terrestrial > Soil > Contaminated >... | reverse complement strand
TGAGGTAGTCCCAAAATGAGGCGTCAGAATCGTTTGTAAAAATAATATCTCTTCGTTCAGTGCCATCAACTGTTCTTACCTCCAGTTCCCCATCAATTAAGTCGGGTGAGAGAAGGAAATTCAGTATCTCAAGTACCAATTTCTGATATTCCGTAGCATCCTTTTGCCCACTTGGTAAGTTGTGTAACTTATCCTTTAATAAGTCGGCTTCAGGGCAGGTTGCCTCTGGATTTATGTAGGTAATACTTGGTTGAGCGTGAGCAGCATTGGCTTCTTTCATCGCGACGAATCTATCAATGCGCTCCACTTCTTTCCTGGCAATTTGAACAACTTGTTCTTTTTCGATATGTGGTTGTATCTTTGTAGTTTGGTTCCTCCGCTGTAACCTTCCCCGCACCTTCTTTGCCCGTAAATATAAAGCAAATTCCATTTTGAAAAAATCATCGTAATTGATCCACGGTAAAGTACGAACAATTCGTCGAGGTACTAGGAGAATTGGCGAACCATCGAAAGGACTGACGGGTAAGTCAAAGTATCCATCATACCAATCCTTATTTTTCAAATCAAAAATATGGTTTATGGGAACGCTTGTTTTAAGGGGTATGTTCCACAATTGGCACTGCTCTTGAGTATAAGTAATAAGGCGTTCTTTAAATATATTCGCGGTAATATCGCTTATTCTGTCTGGTCCAATTCCTACCGACACCAGTTGCATTTCTTCTACATGTCGAACGCCGCGCTCAAGAAGCGAAGGGGAATTGATAAGAGTTTCGATGATAAGCTCACTCAGAAATTCTCCTACACCTGCACCCCGTTTACCTTTCTTTGTGTACCCCATTCCAATGTCTGACACTTCTGGAAATTGAAACAGCCTCCGAGCGTCGTTTATGCGATCGCTACGGATGGCCGTGATTCCCATATTAAAAGAGTCAAGGAGTTGAGAATGTAACTCCTGAAATTCTGGATCCCTGCTTTTGAAAAGGAGGAAGGGGTCTATCCCTAAAGGTAAATCTTTACCCATTCGTGGAATGACAAAATCTACCTCAAATTGGGAGACTTCCTTGATAAGAGGTGTGTTTGCGGTCGGTTCGACTGTCATTTCATTAGCATGTCGGAAAGTAAGTATTGAAATCGATTCTATCTAGACGGTTCCAATCAAAGTCTTGGTCACCCGAATATCCGATAAACCAAACATTCGAATGCCCAAAACCGAATTCATCAACATCATATGGAGAGATTTTTTTCTTCCCTTCTTGAAATACCTGAAGGGCTAGCTTAATGGTTGCAGCCTCCTTCAGCTTAGTTGCAAACTCATCGATTCGTGGTGTGATAGTATCCTCAAATCGCTGGAGTCCCTGACGTAACTGGCGAAGTACTACAACAAAATCCCGTTGTTCTTGATTATTCCCAGCTGGAACAAACTCCTCGAGTCTTTGTACGTATGGGTCGTCTTTAACTAATCCTTTTATTTCCCGGATTACATCATTAACTTGGGAAAGAACAAGGTCAGTTACCGGCTCAGCTGGTGCTTTTTTGGAAAGTTTATCGACTTCTTCATAAAGGCCGAGGGAAACACTTGACAGCAATTTATGCTGCGCTCGCATGACCATTAGCTTCGCCAAGCATTCCTTGAGGGCTTCAACGATAGGAGTAATGTCCTCTAATTGCTTTGCTCTTCTTTCCCTCAATGCTTTTTCAGATTCTAGTTTTGATGAGCTCTTTTGAGATACCATAGCCTATCTAACTCCTGTTTGTTATTCATAATGGTACCTATCTCTTAATGACAACTGTATAATACACGAAATTATAGAAATTCGTATAAAAATTCTGGATAATATCTAGAACCATCCTGTCAATATTGCAAGTACAAACTTCCATACTAGTAGTCTGACTCGATGGTACTCGTAATTAAACTACGGTATTATCGAGTAAACATGATCGAACTCTGAAATCAATTTGTGAAAAGGCTCCAACAACTCCGCCATCAAGCTGGACTAACGCAGGAACAGCTAGCAGAGAAAGTTGATTATAGGTAAAATACAAGTTTTCTGAGACAATCAAATAATTAAACTTCAAATCCTCCGAAATCAATAAAAAAGAAATAATATACACAACCATTTGATAAAATCATTGGGTGGTTATTTTTCACTTTTTTGTTTAGAATATACTAGTATTTTTAATCAAGCAGCTTATTAAATATGCAGTACTGTATAGCAGATAATGGAGTCGGAATGCTTAGTAATAACGACGATTTAATGACAAATGAAGAAAGACACGTTACTTATTATGCCAGAAACGAGAAACCTACAAACCCGTCTAGTGTTACACCTGACACCCCCCTGAGTGTTTTAAACTTGAATTGGCGTGAAAAAGAGCTTCCAGAGCGAGAAAGGACAAAACACGTCCATAGACTTCACCCATATCTTGGGAAGTTTATTCCTCAGTTAGTAGAAATATTCTTGCGTAAGTACTTCGAGCCAGGCCAAACAATATTGGATCCTTTTTGTGGTTCTGGAACAACCTTAATCCAGGCGAATGAATTGGGAATTAACTCTTTAGGTTATGACATATCAGCATTTAACGTTTTATTAGTTAGAGCAAAATCTGCTCAATATGACTTAGAAATAGTAAAAAAAGAAATCTTAGATATTCTCTCTAGAGTAGAAAGGCAAGAAAGTAAAAAAGCTCTCAAACAGCTCTCCTTTTGGATGACTAATGGTTTAACAAATGGTCAAACAGTAGAAAACGAATATTTGAAGGCATGGTTTGCTCCACAAGCTCTTGTAGAACTATTAAACTATAGTGGACTTATCCGAAATTATGAGTATAAAGATATTTTAAGGGTAATCCTCTCTCGTTCAGCTCGTTCAGCTAGGCTTACAACACACTTCGACTTAGATTTCCCTAAAAAACCTGTAACTGAACCTTATTATTGCTATAAACACTCCCGGATTTGTGCACCGACCACAAATGCTTACCAGTTTTTAAAGCGTTATTCGTTAGATACAATTAAACGGTTGTATGAGTTTGCAGCTGTACGAACCAGCGCTAGGATTGAAGTACGGCATGAAGACAGTGGAAAAGCCCACTTTCCTATAATTGATGGGGTAATTACTAGCCCACCTTATGTAGGATTAATTGATTATCACGACCAACACAGGTATGCATACGAGCTTTTGGGTCTGAAGGATTTAAGCGAAGATGAAATTGGTCCAGCATTTAGGGGAAGAAGTCAAAAAGCCAAATCTGAATATCAAGAGGCTATTGCTAATGTTCTTCAACGATGTGCTGAATCACTGACTTCTGGTGGCCGTTTGATTGTAGTTGCAAACGATAGTCTTGGTCTCTACGATGAAATAGCAGAGCTCAGTAAAGTAGAAGTAGAAGCGACTGTGAACAGACATGTAAATCGTCGTACTGGCCGTAGATCGAGTGAATTCTACGAATCAGTCTTTATCTGGCGAAAACCATAGTAACTCATGTTAAATATACACAGAAAGGATTACAAGGATGCCTGACAATGTTGCAATGAAAGCTGTCATCCAAAATCTAATTTCAGAGATGATGGATAGAGTAATGAATCGTGTACTTGTCGAAAACCCCTTCATTGAGGAAAAGCACCATGCAGATAAACCTCTGTATGCGGCTTTAGTTCCGGACGAAATCTTTAAAGGGTCCCATTTTGAAAGAAGGTTTGTCACTCCGTTTGGTGACGCTTGGGAAAAATTAGCTATTGTTGCAGCTGAAAATGGTCTAGGACGAGGGATACATGGTTACAACATATTTGGGAATGTTAAACAAGACAGACTAAGGAGGATACAAGAAGTATTAAACCGACTTGAACATCCCGAAAAAGGGAAAAGTCGAATCAAACCTGATTGGGATAAAGAATTGGTATATATTCTTGAAGGTGAAGGAGAGGAGCTACCGGTCCAGGTTACTTGCGACATATTTGCTGAAGATATAAAAACAAAACGAAAATACGCATTTGAACTCAAGGCTCCTCTACCTAATAGCGATCAAACGAAAGTGAGCAAAGAGAAATTACTGAAAATTTATTGTATGGAACCTCAGCAAGTGAACGAAGCGTATTTTGCTCTCCCCTACAACCCATACGAGAAACGAGAAAAATATGATTGGGGTTTTCCTTCACGATGGTTCAATATGAAAGAGGATAAGGTTGTATTAATTGGTGATGAATTCTGGGAGAAGATTGGAGGAGCTGGAACATATCAATCTTTTATTTCAGCAGTAAACGAAATTGGTCCACATTACAAAGAAAGGATATATCGGGAATTTTTAGGAATCGAACCACCACCTAATCTTGGTAAAACAAAACTCTAATCTATCTGTTACTGTAATTTCACCAGATACAAAATACAGAGGATAAAAAAGATAGCAACTAAAAGGTTAAGTCTGATTGATATGAATTTAACTAAAACGCTCTGCAATAGGATTAGCCCAATATTATAGTACATTCCCTTTTATCTCCTTTATAGTATTGTTATTAACCATAGAGTAATAGATTTCTGTTGTTCTCTTATCCTTATGCCCCATGACTTTTCGTACAGTATCTATACTGGTACCCATTACAGCATGATGAGCTCCAAAGGTATGTCTTAGTGAATTTACTGACGCATTAACTATTCCAGCCAGCTTAATATATTTTCCGACTATCTTTTCCACTCCCCTTTCACCCAATTGCTCACCTGATCTATTTAAAAATAAATTATCAGATTTTGATTTTTCCCTATTGGTAAGATAATCATCAATTGCTGTGCTCGCTTTTGGATTTAAAGGGATTAACCTCTCCTTATTTCTTTGATTACCCACCACCCTTATGTATTCGACCCTTTTCCCCTTCTCGTCGACCCCATCCGTGATTTGCAGATCATTAATTGTCAGCCTGGTAAGGTCGGAGAGCTTGATCCCAGTTTGCAGTAAGAGCTGAATGATCGCATAATCCCTTTTATCGGATTTTCCACGCTCAAGCAGCCGGCTATATTCGTCGGTTGTCAAATATCGTGGTTTACGGGCTTCTACATAAGGTGGGATAAGCTGCTTGCCGATATTTGTAGTCGTATGCCCCTCCATATACAAAAACCCCAAAAATGACCGGATTGAAATAACCTTGCGTTTTCTAGTTGAGCCGGCGAGTCCCCTTATATCTAACTCAGCCATATACCGAATCAAGAGAGGCAGTATTACCTCCCCCACTTTATCTACCCTCATCCGACCAAGAAACTCAACCAAGCCCTCAAGGTCATTTACATACTCGACCCGGGTGCGCTGTGCAAAATTCCGATAAGCCAGGTATATTTCTCTGTATTCCTCAATAGCCTTTTTTAAACTAATCTCCCCCTTCATGACTTAACCCTAGCAGATTCAATTTGATTCGTCAAACCACACAATTTCTTCCCTATTCCAAACGTGCAGTTTGCACCGGCGAAAAGATGCGGTTAGGGGAGAAATATGGTGGTTAGACGAACAGCACAGAATATGGCACTAAAAAGAAGAAAAACAAGTCTAAAAGTAATAACCTTCAAATGGTGAAGTTTGAAAAAACGGATTTAAGAGTTGAATAAGTTCAGCTCAATTCACTCATAATTTAATAAATATTCCGGTTCCATGCAAGTTGAACACTTTCTTGTCCATTAATACCTCCTTTGCAGCAATTCGTTCGCCAACCGTATAAATAAATCGTCTCTCAGATATAAAATGATCGAACGCAAGAACACCACCAGTTACAGTTTGCTCAAAGCACATTTGTAATGCTACCTTGGTTGGTGAATAATTATCAGTATCAAAAAAGCTCAACATTAGGGGGATTCCCTCAATTGCTTTATATGTTTTGCAAATGTCTCCTTTGATAACTTCAATTCCGTACATTTTACAAAAATTCTCGACTGCCTTGAAATCTCGGAATTCACAATCTGGGTTAGTATATAAGTCAAACACCGATCCCCTGGGTGGAAACCTCTCAAATATGTCAAATCCAAAGATTCTACAATCATTAATACCAAAGTAATTCAGTGTCTTTCCAATAAATTGTGTTGTTCCGCCCTTAAACATACCAAACTCAACTATATTCCCCTTAATCTGAGCGGACGCCAAATATTTTATGGACTGATAGATATGAATAAGGCTATTCTCATATCCGGTAGCGTATGATTTTATCAGACAAGATGAAAAAATCTCATCAAATACAGGGTCGTTAAAAGCGAAATGGGAAATACCTTCAATTATTATCTCAGGCAATCTTTTATCGAACTTCGCAAATTCAGTTAAAACCTCCTCTTTACCACGGTCGACGCAAATTACAAGAACGTCGATATCTATATTTATTATTTCCTTAGGGGCGATAACTGTATAACCTAGTATGTTATTTCCTTGCCTCTGAGGATCCGAATCCACAACTCCTGAAGTATAAGATTTTAGAATGCCTTGATTATCTAATGCTACGAGAATTTTTACACAATTTTCGTTAAATCCCCAGTAAACAATATGCCGCTTCCCCTTAACAATTGCTGCGGTGATTTGCTGCATTAAATTTTCATAAAACGTATTATCCATTATATTTTTCCCTTCCTTATCAATATCTAAATGCGAGTAGGTATTTCCCTATAAAAAACTGGAAAAGTTAATGGCAATAGAACAAAACAATATCTGCCTATCACTAATTAATAACTTTTGTAGGTTGTTCTTTTTTATTTCTTTATAGACATTCGATCACACCACCGTTCCCAAGTTTGGATGAATATAGGGTTAGAGCAATTCTCCATTAATGATTTCGATAAATCTATCCAACCTCTACGTCGGGCAGCCTCAGATGCTATCACCAGAAGAATGTTCTTATATGCTTTAGGGACATCAGTATCTATCGAAATATGTAGTAATTGGTCTGGAGATAAATCGGAGGACATCATCTTTTGTATATCAGAATATAAAATTGTGAAGACAACATCCGACTCTTCTTTAGGGATTGCTAACGAGTCTGTGTTTGGTGCGACGTCAACATTGGAAATCTGAAGGTCGCTACCTGTACGATCTTGATACACGTGTAGACTATTACTCAAATGGTAATATGATCCAAGATTTATTTCGAGCCACCCAGCCAATATCTCTTGAAGGGATGTAAATTGAATAAAATTATGAGGTGTGCCAAGGAATAGATCATTACTGCGCATGATCTGTGTCCATTCAAGTTTTGTGTCCCGCACTAACAGGAGCGAAACGATATTACACGGGACATCTGGATCTACTGGACTTCCATCCTCGGAAGGAATATCAGCACGGGCGTCCCATATCTGTAACACAACCTGACGACTATCCGGGTTATTTTTTAAGGCTTGGAATGCTCTCGTTAACTGATCAATCTTAAATTGGTACCTAAATCGATATCCATATGCTCCATGATATATCTCACTATTTCCCGCATACCGAGGAAGTTGTGTATTCCAATAATTGAGGAATGATGATTCATTACGGCCGTTGATGATCCAAACTACTTCTGCGAGAGAAAAAGCCGGATTTATGGGGGGGTCACGACCAACAACCCAGCGTTGCCGTGGGTCATTAATCAAGAAACCAGCTCGAAGAAGCTCTCGGGTGGTTCCACCCCGCCCTACGTGTGTAGGGACTGACTTATTATTACGGAAAAATGATGCTGCAGCACACCATACATCATTCGCAGTTACGCCTTCAAAGACTTGTATCAATATGTTTCTCCTGCCTATTTAGAAGATGGTTTATCCCCCATTTTGGTGGGAACCAATATTCAATTGGTGTTGTTTTTGGCTTATAAATTTGTTTTATTCGTTTACGCCTACTCTGAATTTCTGGATAAGCCATACGTGCATACTTGTCAATCTCGCAGAAAAGACCTTGACAATCGATTAATTGAAGAGGTCTACTCCAAAGCGTCTTGAAATCAAGGCCTAAACGTGTGAATTCCTCTTCTTGACGATCTGCCATCAATTTGATAATTTCTACTTCATTCAATCCCCCTAAATCTTTAAAACATTTCCGTATACCATCTCTTGCCCCAGGTCCAGGCATAACGAATTCGTTCTCAGAATAATTTGTGAGATTACTGTAATTAATGTCTATAAGATACTGATATGCTAGGAAATCACCGATCATTGGGTAAGAATTAAGTATTTCGAATGCTTTTTGCATCGATTTAGTGGCTGATAAACGATTCGGGATTTCATCTTCTATCATTTTTTCGATTAATAAAAGAAGGTTCCGATGCTTCTTGGGGTGACCAAAACTTTTATTTCCTGATGGCATAATATATGCTGCAGAAAAAATCCTTTCTCCAGAGCTCAGTGCTGTCGTTAATATATCGTCGTATTTTTTAAATGAATATTCCAAGCACGTGACTTCTCCTAGTTCTTTTTTAAGAAGTTCCCACGTTTCGATGCGATTAAATACTTTAAATAATAAAATCCTAAAAAATACTTCACCAATGGACTGGGAGCCAGTGTAAATAACATTACGAATAAGATATTGACTTACACGGTCAGAGGCTCTATACACATTCGTAAATTTATATTTTGCAAGAATTGGATCTTTAGTCCATGGAGAGGGGTCTCCATTCAGCTTCCGAAAAAATATATCTTGACGTTCAGCGGCGAATCGCCAATAAGAGTTATAGACTTCAGTAGGATGGGCAGGTGAAAGATGGGAAAAGACTGGTAGAGATTGCATTTTCATAGAAGTGTTCTGTCTGTCCGAAAGATTTAAATTGAGTTGCATCTCCGTATTTGAGTGATTCATTTGATCATTTGATTTGTGTTTTTGGTCAGGCACATTAATTAGGTTTTTGATTTCATTCAAAGTTTCTACTTTGGTTCCTTCGTTCCGAATTATATTAATATGATATAGACGTTTCTGGTCAGTCGCAAGTTTATAATAGGTAGCCTTTAATTTTCTCCATTCACTTAATAATGGATTTTCCCCGAATGGAATGTAACGATCAATTAAAAAAACAGCATTAGGGTAAATTTTCCCCCAACTTTTTAGTTCAATATCGATCATAGCGGTCAACACGGCTGGATTTGCTCCCCGAACTTTTCCATAAACCCATGTCGACCACCAGTATCTATCTAGGACGATGTCGCATCCAGCTTGGAGAGTGGGTTTTATAATATTTTCAATCAAGTCGATGTGGGCAGCAATATGAAGAAGTTGCAAACTAGCGGGGGCAATCTGTTTCAACCCATAATTATGAGGGTTATGATGGAGATCATAGACAAGCTTTCCAAGTGTACCAACTTCATGCCCTGGAAATGACACATAAATGCTTGAAGCCCCGATCAGTTGCAGGTAATTAACAATATCAAGGGCGATAGTTGTTTTTCCTACTCCGTCAGGTCCTTCAAATACAAATAACCTACCGGTCTTGGGCATATCTACCTCATAATGAACAAGATTAATCTTGTAATTCTTTTAACGAATCATTCAATTGCTCAACAAGAGGCTCAAGCTGACTTCGATTACCTCCTCCATAACGAGCAACCGAAGCGGTGCAACTAACTTTTATTAATTTGAGTCCTATCTCATGTGCCAAGAAGAACCCTAATCTGGCTAAACCTAACAGATTTCCATAGCCTCGTTCAAACAAATATTGAGTCGCGTAAAATCCATGCACGGACAGTTCACCGGTATGTTGGTTAGTGATAAATGCTACCTGTTGTAAACACGGAAACCCGCGCCGTTTTTGATTCGTTTGGTCGTGGTTGGGATCAAATATAGCCGCTTGTGATGCACTCCGTCGATGATTGCCACTCCGATAGGTCTGTATAATATAATCCAACTGCTTACGTCTTTCCTCTCCATAAGCAATCAGCCTTTCAAAGTACATACCATACCTATTTCGAGCCTCTATTTTTTTCAAGATAGGCAATATTCGAAGATACCGCTGATATAAACGCTCTGCGGGAAAATCTGGATTCCAAAGAGATGAAGGAAAGATTGTGTTAGCGGTAGTATCTGTGTTGAATAGACTACAATCTAAAAGCATTTCGTCAAGCGCATTTCGGACAAACGGAATTTCATCCAATCTACCATCTACGAAATCTGTTACTGTCATAGTAAGTGGGCATATTTCATCCACACCTGGTTTAATCGTCTCAAGGAAAGCATCTGCCCAGGCAATTGAAATATTCCTTGCTGAAATAGAAAGAGATCCTTTATCCATATTCGGGGTCATCCAAATGACGAAATATGCTACGGCCAGTATAACCTCTCTTCGAGACCCTCACAAATGCCGACCATCCACTTTCAAGATGGTGGATCTGTCCAATACCAGGTGCAATTGCATCATATAAATCGCCTCGTCCGTTATGCTTGTTAAATTTTATATTGGTGGCACCTTGTTGAGAGCCAACAGGAACCAGAATTGTATCCCCTACTTGAGCATCAATTGAACGTCCAACCCAATGTTGATCTGCTACAATTAGATTTGCCTCTGGATCTTGTCCAATTATCGATCTTCGGATATCTTGTGGTCTGGTTTTTTTTAATTCAGTACCGTGGTCCATTAATATGAGTTTCAAACTAAATTGCATATGGTCAATTAGTGTCTCATATCCTACTCCAAACCATCCAGCGAGCGTATAAATCTCAATTGGTGTCGATGACTGGGGTTTCCAGCCTCGGATCGAAAATGCATGTTCAATAGCGGACTTCGTCATTAAGAAAAATCCTGCGAATGCCTGAACAAGCGATTCTTCTGGGTACAATCGAGTCTGATAGGTATCATTAAGGCATTGATCTATTCGGCTCCCGTGATTAAAAATATGATGCCCTATTTCATGCGCACAGTTGAATGTCTGACGTGCGCATGGTCGCAGAGAGGACACAAGAATTAAAGGTTTGGATCCTTTAATATACATCGCCTCAAGACTCGGAATATCTACAAACCGAACTTCAATTCCTAGCTGCTCCGCACAATCAAAGATACATACGGCGTCCCAAATTTTATAACCTAAGGTGAGACGGAGACGAGTGGCTTCCTGCAATGCAGTTAGCATCCTAGCCCGATTACTCATTCGCAGTATTCTCCTCTTGATAGCGAAGTATCGATAATATTCGAAGTACACGATCTAGATCTTCCGCCTTTAGTTTGGCTAGCTCACGAGCTGCTAATTCTATACGTGCTTGTTCGATATTCTCAGTTTCATCGCTCACATCAGTGAGCCACGCTATACTAACCCCATAAATTTCAGATAATTTCCGTAATTCTTCGACTGATACCTTTCTGTGTCCTGCTTCTATTTCTGATATTGCTGGTCGATGTAGATCAATCTCTTTTGCCACTTGTGCTTGAGACAATCCTGCCATTTCCCGTGCTATGCGTAATCGTTCAGCTGTTGAAGATCGTGAAAGTTCTTTATTCTTGTTCATAAACTTTATCCTTCTCTCTTTTTTTATTTGATCAAATCAAATAACTGATTTATAATCTCAGCTATTGTCAGTGGCCGTCCGAATCGGGCAAATATAGCTATGTCTGGAGCAACTTCGCAACCTAAGTGCTCAGATAATAAGATACTCGCTTCCACAGCATTTATACTGTCAAATCCTGGCAAATCTTCAAGAGGGCGGGTAAGATCATTGATTTCAGGCAAGACTCGTCCGCTGTTTATTTGAATTTCCTCCAATGTTGTTATTAGAGCGTTTCTAATCTCATCATTATCCATATCACCTCTCGCAATTCTTACATACCGTAAGAATATCTTACACCATTAAGACTGTTTTGTCAAGATGGCACTCTAGATATTTGGCTCTATAAGTGACATAATTCTATATTTGGGATATGGGATAATGTTGGTTAGACGAACTAGATTCACTATTCTGTAATAAAATAGGAGAACGGACCAGAAGTACCAAATCAATTGAATTAAGAAAGATGCCAAAGGAGGCGTTTAATGAACGTCGGGGCAAAGTTTGACCGTTTCTTAAGCAATATTCAATTAACAGAAGCCCAACTTTCTGATGCACAATCTAAGCACGAAAGAGTGAGGGATGTTCTCAAAATACATTATTATTCGTCAGGGTGGACCGGTTCTACTAGCATCCTAATAGGATCATATGGGAAGGGAACTGCATGCCGACCACCAACGGACGTAGATATACTTTTCATAATGCCATCAAGTTTATTTGACAAATATAACAAGGCTTACACTAATAACCAATCACAACTTCTTCAGGATGTAAAAGACGTTTTAAAAGATACATATCCAAATACAACGATGAGGGCTGACGGTCAGGTGGTGGTTGTATCATTTTCAGGTAGCTTCACAGTAGAAGTTATACCTGTTTTTAAGACGAACAATCCTGATATTTATTACACTCCTGACACGCATAATGGGGGATCGTGGAAAACTACTAATCCTGTAGCCGAAAAAAACAATATCACTTCTTGCAACACCATAAGTGTTGGAAAAGCGACTCACATGATAAAAATGAGTAAAGTATGGAAACACGTTTGTAATGTGTCAATTAAATCAATTGCTTTAGAGTTGGTCTGCGTGGAATTTGTAAAACAATGGGAATATCGTGATAAGACCTCCACATATTATGACTGGATGGTGCGAGATTTCTTTGGATTTCTATTAGGCAGAAAAGGTGGCTATCTTGCAATTCCGGGGATTAATGAGTCTTGTTATATCGGAGATACTT
>Ga0214473_10007780_pt1 | contig 12689 bp, 11 predicted proteins | sample RVTome_7_FD_203509 | JGI IMG/M metagenome (GOLD analysis project Ga0214473, IMG submission 203509) | Soil microbial communities from uranium-contaminated site in the Upper Colorado River Basin, Wyoming, United States - RVT98D197 | ecosystem: Environmental > Terrestrial > Soil > Contaminated >... | reverse complement strand
TGCTCATGGCGTTGATGACATCGGCCGGGCCGGCGGTGAAGCCGATCCGCCAGCCGGTCATGGAATACGACTTCGAAACGCCGTTGATGATGATCGTCTTCTTCTTGATATCATCGCCCAGGGCGGCGAAACTGGTGAATTTGAAGCCGTCATAGACGAGCTTGTCGTAGATTTCGTCGGCGATGACGTAGATGTCCTCCTTGCGGATGACTTCGGCCAGGGCTTCAAGCTGTTCCCGGGTATATGTCGCCCCGGTCGGGTTCGACGGCGAATTCAGGATGAGGGCTTTGGTCGCGGGCGTGATATGGGCCCGCAGCTCGTCGGGCGTCATCACGAACCCGTTTTCCTCGAGGACCGGGACGATGACCGGCTTGCCTTTGGCCAGGTTGACGAGATGGGGGTAGGTTACCCAGAATGGCGCGGGGATAATGACTTCCTCGTCGTCGTTGACGATGGCCTGAATCGCGTGGAAGAGCGAACTCTTCGCGCCCGTGGAGACGATGACCTCGTTCGGGGCGTAGGACAGCCCGTAATCTTCCTTGAAGCGGGCGATGATCGCCTTCTTCAGGGCGGGGATGCCTTCGTTTTCCGTGTACTTTGTAAAATTCTCCTGAATGGCTCGGATGCCCGCGGCTTTGATGTTTTCGGGCGTGGCGAAATCCGGTTCGCCGATGCTCAGGTCGACGACGTCGACCCCCTCGGCTTTCATCGCCCTCGCCTTCGCCGCGATTTTTAACGTCGGAGAAGCGCCGATTTTGTTCGCTTTTTCTGAGATCATGATGGCTTCTCTCCCGCCCGCGGAGCGATCACTTCTCTTTTTTCTCTTCGGGCGAGAACTTGTCCTTGAGGAATCTCTTAAGGTCTGCGCCGGTCAAGGATTTTACGACCTCGGGGAGCTGGGCCAAAACTTCCGCGACTTGGGCGGTGATTCTTGTCGTCCCGAGCTCCTTGTCTCCGCCGACGATCACGATTTTATCCACTTTCGACAGAGGTTCGGAAATGGACTTGGCCACGTCCGGCAGGACTTTCAGATACATCTCGAGGATCGCGGCGTCGTTGTAGCGATCCCAGGCTTGCGCCTTTTTGGCCATCACCTCGGCTTCGGCGAACCCCTTTTGCTTGATCAGTTCGGCCTGAGCTTGGCCTTCGAGTTTCAGCGCGTCGGCTTTGCCCCGGGCTTCGGCCAGGATCCGGAATTCCTCCGCCTCGGCCTCCGACCGGATCTGGTACTTCCGGGCGTCGGAGGGCTTGAGAACGTTGGCCTCGAGCTCTTTCTCCCGGCGGGAAATTTCGAGCTCTTCGGTCCGGATCGCCTGTTCTTTTTCGACCTGCTTGACCTTGGCCTCCTCGAGCTTGAGATCCTGGTTGATCCTGTTCCGTTCGAGTTCATAGGCAAAGTCGGCCTGGGCTTTTTTCTGGTTGACGAAGACTTGGGATTCAGACTTCTTCGCCTCATTGTCCCACTGGGCCTTGGCGATCAGGGCGTCGGCCTGAAGACGGGCGACTTCCCCTTCTTTGCGGGCTTGGGATGACTTGATGATCGCGTCCTTCTGGCTTTCGGCCTCGGCAATGGCCGCTTCCCGCTTGGCCGCGCTGATAATCGGCTTGGACAAAGCCTCGATATAACCCTGGGTGTCGCTGAACTCCTTCAGGGAGAAAGAGAGAAGCGCCAGCCCCATCTTGGAAAAGTCTTCGTGGGCCGCATCCGCGACTCTTTTATCAAACTCCCGGCGGCCGCGGTAGATCTCCTCGACGGTCATCGTCCCGATGACTTCGCGCATCTTGCCTTCGAGGACGGCCATGGCGATATCCCGGACGCCTTCCTTGCCTAGACCGAGAAACTGTTCGGCCGCGGTCCGGATGGATGCGTCCAGGGACTCGATCTTGACCTGGGCTGTGGCATCGGCCAGGATGGGAACGCCCCCATGCGTCAGGACTTCGGGCGTTCGGATATTAATCGGGATCACTTCCAAGGGAAGCGTGTCCACGGTTTCGAGGAACGGCATGACGAAAGTCCCGCCTCCCAGGCGGTACCGATATCCGACTTTCTTTTTCATACCGTCCGGGCCTAAGATCGTCTTTTTACGTCCGGAGATAATCAGGGCTTCATTGGGCCCGACTTTCTTATATTGCTTGGCGAAGAGCAGTACGAGAAGGGCCAGGACGACGGCGATGACGCCGGCCAAAACCAGGGAGGTGACAAGAGAGCTCATAACGGCCTCCTCAAAAAGATGATTGCCGATCCGGTTGATAAAAGCATAACTTGTTTAAAAAAAACATTTTAACTAATTATCGAAAACGAAGTCAAGGAAGATCGGGGTCTTATCGAAACTTTCCATTTTCCAGAGGAAAACGGGGATGAGACCCTATTTGAAAAACTTGAAACGGAGCATATGGACTATGGCTGCCACTCCGTCTTTCCAGCCGATCTTCTTCCCCTCCGTGTAATCGCGGCCTGAATAGGAGATCGGGACCTCATAGACGCGGGCTTTGAGCTTGGCGACTTTGATCGTGACCTCGGGCTCGAACCCGAACCGGTCGGATTTCAAGGTGATTCGCCGTAAGACATCGTTTTTAAAGACTTTGTAGCAGGTTTCCATGTCGGTCAGATTCAGGTTGGCGAGGATATTGGAGAACGTCGTCAGCATTCGGTTCGCGACGTAATGCCAGAAGAACAGCACCCGGTGCGGGCCTCCGAGAAAACGGGAGCCGTAGACGACATCGGCCCGTCCGTCCAGGATCGGCTCGAGGAGTTTGGGGTATTCCCGCGGGTCGTACTCGAGGTCGGCGTCCTGGACGAGAACAATGTCTCCCGTCGCTTTCCCGAATCCCGTCCGCAGCGCCGCGCCTTTGCCCTTGTTTTTCTCATGATAATAAATATTGATTCGGGGGTCGGCGACCATTCCCAGGATATCGCGGGTTCCGTCCGTGGAATAATCGTCGACGATGACAAGTTCGGTGGGGAGGCCCGTATCGACCTTCAAAACGCGGGCGATGATTTCCTGGATGGTGTCCTTCTCGTTATAGACGGGCATGACGATGGTCAGTTTCATGGAGTTGTCCTTTGCCTTCAATTCCCGGCGCGAAGCTTCTCTCTGAAATAGGCGATGGTTCGGGGCAGGCCTTCGTCCAAAGAGACCCTGGGCTTCCATCCGAGCTTATCGTTGGCCAGGGAGATATCCGGCTGGCGGCGGACCGGGTCGTCTTCGGGGAGGGGCTTGTGGACGACCTTGGACTTGCTGCCGGTGAGTTTCAAGACTTTTTCGGCGAGCTCGGCGATCGTGAATTCCGCCGGGTTGCCGAGGTTCACCGGCCCGACGATTCCCTCGGTCTCCATCATCCCGAGGATTCCGTCGATGAGGTCGGAGACATAGCAGAACGAGCGCGTCTGGCGGCCGTCGCCGTAGATCGCCAGCGGTTCGCCGCGAAGGGCTTGGACGATGAAATTCGAGACGACGCGGCCGTCATCCACGGCCATCCGCGGGCCGTAGGTGTTGAATATCCGGACGATCCGGATGTCCACCCTGTTTTGGCGGTGGTAGTCCATCATCAGCGTCTCGGCGACCCGCTTCCCCTCGTCGTAGCAGCTCCGGACGCCGATCGGGTTGACGTTGCCCCAGTAACTTTCAGGCTGGGGATGAACCTGGGCGTCTCCGTAGACTTCGGACGTGGAGGCGAGGAGGATCCGGCTTCTGATCCGCTTCGCCAACCCGAGCATGTTGATCGTGCCCATGACATTTGTTTTGACCGTCTTGATCGGATTTTGCTGGTAGTGGATCGGGGAGGCCGGGCAGGCCAGGTGAAAGATCCGGTCAACCTCGACGAAGAGGGGATGGATAACGTCGTGGCGGATGAGCTCGAAATAAGGGTGGGGCAGAAGCTCCCGGATGTTGTCCTTGTGCCCGGAAAAGAAGTTGTCGATGCAGACGACATCCGAGCCCCGGGCGATGAGCGTTTCGCAGAGATGGCTGCCCAGGAAACCCGCTCCGCCGGTGATGAGAACCCGGTTCATCCTCTTGCCTCCCGTCTCGCTCTATTTATAGCCATAAGCCATGAAGAGAAGGCTTTTCTTCTTCAAAACGTCTTTCTGGGCCTGGACGATCTCGCCGCACCCCAAATCGGCCAGGCGGAGGAGCCGTTCGAGGAGGGTACGCGAAAAAGGATTCCGCTCGGCCGTGGCTTGGACTTCGAGCAATTGCCCCCGGTCGGTTTGGACGACGTTCATGTCGGTTTCGGCGGTCGAATCCTCGGCGTAATCGAGGTCGAGGAGCGGCTCGCCGTCGATAATGCCGACGCTCACGCCGGCGACCAGATGATGGAGCGGCATGGCTTCGATGATTCCGTCGTCGAGCATTTTCTTGAGGGCCAGGGCCAGGGCGACGCAGGCGGCGTTGATCGAGGCGACGCGCGTCCCCCCGTCCGCCTGGATGACGTCACAGTCGAGGATGATCTGCCGTTCGCCGATGGCCTTGAGGTCGGTGACTGCCCGGAGGGCCCGCCCGATGAGGCGTTGAATTTCCTGGCTCCGCCCCGACGGATAGCCTTGCGTCCTTTCCCGGTTAGTCCGTTTTTCCGTCGCGCGGGGGAGCATGGCGTATTCCGCCGTAACCCAGCCCGTGCCCGAATTCCTGAGGAACGGAGGCACTTTTTCCTCGATGGTCGCGGCCGCGACGACCCGGGTCTTGCCCATCTCGATCAGCGCCGATCCGTCGGCGAAATCGAGAAAGTCGGGCTGGATTTTAATCGGGCGCAATTCGTCGCCCTTGCGGTTGAGCGCTCTCATCTCATCGTCACCTCTTCGGCGGGCCGCGTGTTCCAGCGCTTGTGAACCCAGAACCAGAACTCCGGGCGCTGTCGGATTTCGTGCTCGATTATCTTAGTGCATATTTGGGTGATTTTCAACACGTCCTCCTCGCTCCGTCCGCTCAGCGGGATAGCCAGGGGTTCGTTTATTTTCACCCGGTACCGGCCTTTTTCGGCGGGCACACAAAAAACCGGAACGAGTGGGGCCCCGGTCTTCAGATGAAAGGCGGCGAGCACCGGGGTCGTGGCGGCGAGCTTCCCGAAGAAATCGACGAAGACAGGCTGGCCCGAGCGCAGAACGTTCAGGTCGATGAGGATGGCGACCATTTCATTCCGTCCCAAGGATTTGAGAATCGGCCTGGCCGCCCCGATCTTATTGATGATTCCCGCGCCGAACTTCGCCCGCACCCGGGCAAGGTCCCGTTCGATGAACGGATTGTCGAGGGCGCGGGCGATGACCCGGAGGCGGCCGATCCCCGAAACGCCGGCCGCGGCAAATTCCCAGTTGCCGTAGTGGCCGGTAAACGGCAGGACGCCCTTCCCCTTCGCCAGCGCGCTTTCCAGATGGTGCCTTCCTTCGATGTCGAGCAGGCTGCTAATGCGCTTCGGGGAATAGCGGGTCGCCTTGAGGATATCGGCCAGCGTCCGGCCTAGCTGGATGAAGGCCCGGCGGGCTAGAACGCGCCGCTCGGCCGGCGTTATTTCCCGGCCGAAGGCAAGGGCGAGGTTATCGAGGGCGATTTCGCGATGTCTGCGGTCCAGACGAAAGGCGAGGCGTCCGAAACTCCGGCCCACGGCGAGGCAAAGCGGCCGCGGCAGGAGGGAGATCGGAACCGAGACTATTTTATACGCAAGATATCCGAGTCGATCACCGGCTTTGCTCATCCCTGGAGTGGTCCCCGGGCCGATGGAGCGACCGCCGCGCGGACGTTTTCGAAGAAGGGAGCGGGAAGATCGAGCCCGATATCCATGATGTAAATCCGAAGACGGGCGAAGAGTCCAAGCCGGTCCAGGAATTTGACCCCGTCTTTCTCAGTCGTGATGAGCGCTTCGATATGATTTTTCCTGGCGACCGCCATGATTTTTTCGAGAGCGGCCGGCGGATAGACGTAGTGATCGGGGAAGGTCATCCTGATATCCGGTCTTATTCCGGATTCCTCGAGGAGCCGGAAGAACCTTTCCGGGCGGGCGATCCCGGCCGCCGCGAGGATTTTCTTCCCTTCGAGCGCTCCGGCCGACTGCCGTTCTCCGCTCTCGAGGAGATGGAGCCCTTTGGAAACCACGGAATATTCATAAATACGAATCCCGGGATGCCTTGCTTCGATTTTCTTCCTTTCGGCGTCGGAGCCCCCTTTTTTCCAAAGGAGGATATCGGCCCGGCCGAGGGCCGTCAGACCTTCCCGGCGCGCGCTCCGGGACCGCGGATCATGGAGGACGATATCTACGCCACGCGCAAGCCTGAGATGCTGGAAGCCGTCGTCGAGCACGGCCATGTCGAATCCCAATTCTTTGGCCTTGCGGCAGGAGCTGAAGCGGTTTTTTCCGACAAAGACTCCGGCCTGTGGGAAGCGCCGGGCGATCATAAAAGGTTCGTCGCCCGTTTCTTGCCAACGGCCAAGAATTCGCCGCCCGTCGGAGAGAATGCCGCCATCTTTTTCCCATCGTCCTTTGTAACCGCGCGTTACGAGTGCGGGACGGAAGCCGAGGCCCGATAAAAAGCCGAGAAGTTCCATGACCACAGGCGTTTTTTCCGATCCTCCCAAGGTCAGATTCCCGACGCTAATAACGGGCAGCGACGCTCTTTTCGGGGGGATTATCTTTCGTCCGGCGGGAGAGGCTTTGATCCGGCAGACCAGCCGGGAAAAGGGAGAATAGATCCGGAGGAGCCAATTCATTTTTCACTATTATACTGAAAAAGGGGACGCGGGGACAGGAACGGCCCCCGGTCTTTTGTTTTTCCCTCGACTTGCGTCCGGTCGGTCTCTTTCCGTATAATACTTCCTGATTTATCGCTGCGGAGGAGGATTTACCGTGAGACGAAAGATTTCGATTGGGCTGCTTATTATAGTCCTCGGGCTGGGTTTGTCGGCCTGCCAGAAGAAGACTCAGGTCAAGGGCGTGGAGCTCGAAGTGGCGTTTTCCGAACCCACCTTGTCCGATAATTTGATCACCGACGTGGAATACAAATGGAAAACGACGGGCGAATTCGTCAAATTCGACAAGGATTTCAAGGTTTTCGTCCATTTCTGGCATAACACGAATATGCTTCTCGGGGACGACTACACGCCCGACATCCCCACCTCCAAATGGGAAAAAGGGAAAGAATATACGGCCAAGAGAAAAATCTATATCCCGACTTTCATCGACGAGTTCGACCCCCAATTCAAGGGCGAGGAAACGCTCCGTCTCTCGGCCGGGCTTTATAACCCCTACGACCGGACCGGCCAGTCCGAAAAAGAAGTCCTCTCGAAGAAATTGAAGGTCGTTCCGCCTCCTCTCGGGACGCCCGAAGTGATCTTCGAGAACGGTTGGTATGACCTCGAAGTCAATCCGAACTCCATTCTCAAGCAGTGGCGCTGGACGCACAAAGACGCGAGATGCGTCATCGACAATCCGAAAAAGGATGCCCTTCTTGTCATCCGGGGAGGGGTCAACTTCCAGGCCGTGAAAGACCAGAAGATCACGCTGAAAATAAACGACCTCGTCCTCGATGAATTCATCGCCACCGAGGAGCTCTTCGAGAAGACATACAACGTCAAGAAAGAGATGCTCGGTGACAAGAACGAGTTCAATTTCTTGATTTCGGTCGACAAACCCTGGATTCCGGCCAAGGTCATCCCCAACTCCTCCGATGAGCGGGAACTCGGCGTTCAGGTTTCTTTCATTTATTTCAGGTAAGGCCGGAAGCGGCTCTATTCGATCTTGATCGGGGAGGCGAAACCCTTGACCCCTGCTGCTGAAAACTGGTCGAGCTCTTCCTTGGCTTTTATTTCCTCGGCTTGAGCGGTCTGCAGTTTCTGATAGGTATCGCTGATCTCCCGCTGGATCGTGTCCTTGGTCGTCATGCTGTTGAAGGTGTAGAACTGCTGCCAAAGGGTTTTCATCTTGAGCGTGAGCAGGTCGGCCTTGTCCTTGGCCGCGGCCCATGCGTTCTCGAGCTCGGCTTTCCTCGCCTCGTATTGTTTTTGGGTTTCGGCCCGGGCCGCGGCCGCCGCCTTGAACTGAGACCCCGGGGCGCTCGTTCCGGACGGCTCGGAAGGCGCGGCGGCCGGAGACGGGTTTTGTTCGGGCTGTTGCGGGGTGACGACGGCCGGTTTTTTCGCGGTTCTCGCCAGGTCGGCGTTGGTTACGACAATGGAGGTCTTGCCCTTCAACTTCTCCCGCCGCTCTTTTTCTTTTTTTGCCGCCTCGACCAGGCTTTGGGCCGAGATCAGGGCGGGAATCACCAAAATGAGAGTGACGGTCCCGACGATTTTTAATCCGTTCATTTTTCTAATAAAAGAATAGCGCCGCCGGGAACGTCTGTCAAATCCCCTCGGACCGAAGTCCGGACGGCCAAGCTCGTTCCATCCGTCGAGATTTCGACGGCGCCGTGAAGATCGGTCCGGAAAATATGGGCGCCGGACTTTTCGTAGCGGCTTAAGACTTCAGGAGAGGGGAAGCCATAGCGATTGCCGCTCCCGACCTGGATTACGATTATTTCGGGAGCGGCCGCCCGGAGAAAAAGCTCCGAGCTGGACGAGGAACTCCCATGGTGGGGAGACTTGAGGACTTTGCTCCGGACATTGTCACCAGCGTCGAGGATGGCCTGCTCTGCTTCGATTCCGATATCCGCAGTCAGGAGGAAAGACACCGACCCGTAGCTGACCTTCAGGACCAATGAAAGGTTATTGTCCGCGGCGGCGATGTTCGTCTCTTCCTCCGGAGGGAAAAGGACGTCGATCCGCACCCTGTCTTCGTTTCTGGAGAAGCCACGGAAGACGCGCCGTTGCGGCACCGCGCCGAGGGCCGTTTTGAGTTCGTCATATTTCGGATCGGCCGGGGGGCTGATGGCTTCCCAGAATTCCCGGACGCGAAAATTCTTGGCGACCGAGATCAGCCCGTTGAGATGATCGGGGTGGGCGTGAGTCAGGACCAGGCAGTTGATGTGTTTGATGCCCTTGGACCAGAGGAAGGGCGATACGACGTTTTCGCCCAGATCAAAGGTTCCGGTCGGCGCGCCGCCCCCGTCGACCAGCATTTTCTTGGCGCCCGGGAATTCAACGAGGATCGAATCGCCCTGGCCAACATCGAGAAAGGTCAACTTGAGGGTTTTGGACGTCGATGGAAAAGGATAGAGAATCAGAACGACGAAGAAAACGAGAAAACCCGTGGAGAAAGCGGCCTTGAGGATTCGGGTTTTTGCCGCCAGAAGCCAGAGCAGGAGGAAAACGGCATAGCCGATGACGACCCAGGCCTTGGGCGTCGGAATGCGATAGGAGAGAAAAGGCGCTCCGTCGAGGAGGCGGGTTGAGGCCATAAAGAACCTGATGAGGAAGGCAAGAGCCGCGGCGAACGGCCGGGCGAGAAATGGAATAAATGACGCCGGAAGAAAGACATAGCCCACAGCCATGATCACGCTGACAAGCGGGATGCCGATCAGGTTCAGGAAGAGCCCGGAGAAAATGATCCGGTGGAAAGACGAAGCGATGAGGGGGAAGACTCCCATCTGGGCGGCGAGAGAAAGAGTGAACATTTCGCTCAGCTCCAAGGGAAGGCGGGGCATCATCGGGATGATTTTCGGATAGAAGAGAATGATGGCCAGGGTTGCGGCGAAGGTCAACTGAAAACCGAGGTCGAAAAGCTGGAAGGGATTGAAAAGAAGAATGACGAGAGCGCTCAGGCCGATGGTGTTGAGAAGATGGGCGTCTTTCCAGAACAGCCTGCCGAGGAGGAAGGCGATGCTCATGACCACGGCCCGGACGACGGAGGCCCGGCCCTCGACGAGCAGCGCATAGAAGACGAGGAGGACGATCAGCAGGACGTACGAAACGCGGGCCGGAACGCGGATGAGTCGAAAGAGCCCGAAGAGGAAGAATGAGATGATCCCGATGTGCGCCCCGGAGATGGCAAAAAGATGGAAAAGTCCGGTCTTTTGCAGGGCTTGAGTGGTTTCCGGCCGCAGCCGGCCGCGTCCGCCGAGAAGAAGAGTCTCGAGGACCGCGCCTTCGGGCGTCAATTGACGCGGATCGGTTTTCGAAGGGAAATAGCGTTCGATTTTCCCCTGGCACTTCAGCCGCAGAATCGACATCAAGCGAACGACTGAAATTCCGGGCCCGCTCCGGACTTTTTCGACGAGGAGAGCGCTCTTCGTGATGGCGAAATTGTGAAGAAGTTGGGTCTTGAGGTACATCCGGGCGAAGGGTTCGTTGAAATTCCTGAACTCGCGGGCCGGCGCGATATGAGCCGCGATTTTTAGGCGATCGCCCGCGTATAATTCCGGAAGTCCGGCGGTATCGGCCGAGCGGGGAATCGAGATCCGCAGATTCCCGGATAAGGATGTTTCTAGGCCGGCGGCGGACATCATGTTCACGCGGAGATAGAGGTAATCCCGGTCGAGTCCCGGCGAAGGCGAGCGGACGAGTATCCCGGTGAAATCGGCGTATTCGCTTCCCGCCGGGAGGCGATGCAACCCGTTGGCTTCGAATCGGTGATTAAAATGGGCAAACCAGCCCGCCCCGAGAAACGCGATCGCGACGAAGAGCAAGCTCAAGCACGCTCTGGGCCTTTTCAGGCCGAAAAAAATCCAGGCTAAGACAAGCGACGCGGCCAGCCCGGCGGCTGCCGGCGGCAGGGGCAGGGAGGCGAACTCGGAGAGCCAGAGGCCGAAGATGAACGATAGGGCTATGAAAAAAAAGGGAAAAGGCATGAGGCCCTTATCTTAGAACTTAGCCGGCGTCCTTGGCAAGGCGGCTCTGTTGCTCCAAACAATCGAGAAGAAGATGGCTGAGGATCTTGATGCCGAGGGCGATGCTCCGCTCATCGGGATTGAAATAGGGGCTGTAGAGCGGCGGCGTCGAGGGGAGGCGTGGATTTTTGACACCGAGGAGAAAATAAAATGCCGGTATTCTAAGGCTGTAGAGGGCGAAGTCGTCGGCCATCATCTGCGGCTTGATCAGGCCGGCTTTTCTCTCCCCGAGGGCTTCGTTGAGCGAGGGCATGAGGATGTCCAGAAGCTCGGGATGGTTAACGACGGAAGGAGCGTCCTCCTCCACGGAGAAGGTATAGTCCCCGCCGAAGGATTGGACAACACCCTTGATCACGCTTTCCATGAGCCGCGGGATCTTTTTCCGGTTCGCCTCGCTCAGGGTCCGGATGATGCCTTCGAGCCGGACCCGGTCGGCAATGAGATCGCCCTTTGTCCCGCCTTCGATTTTCCCGATCGTGAGAAGCACGGGGTCGGTGGGATCGACGCTCCGGCTGACGATCGACTGAAGGGCCGATATCACCTGGGAAGCCAGGACGACGGCGTCGGCGCCCTCCTGGGGCTGGGAGCCCTGGGAAATTTTCCCCCGGATGAGGATCTCAAAGGAATCGGAATTGGCGAGCAGAGGTCCCGGAACGATGAAGACCTGGCCTAGGTTTTCCGGCCAAACGTGAAAGCCGATAATCGCCCCGACGGGCGGAGCATCGAGCGCTCCCTCTTTGATCATGAGGGAGGCCCCGCCCTCCTCTCCGAAAGGGGAACTTTCCGAAGCCGGCTGAAAGATAAATTTGATATTGCCCTTGATCCGGTCCTTGAGCTCGTTCAGGACAAACGCCGTCCCGAGGACGATGGCCGTATGGATATCGTGGCCGGCGGCGTGCATAATCCCCGGATTGAGCGATTTGAACTGGACGTCGGCCATCTCCTGGATGGGCACGGCATCCAGATCCGCCCGGACGGCGACAGTTCCTCCCGCTTGGCTTCCTCTCATCAGGGCGACGATGCCGGTCCGGGCGATGCCGGTTCTGATTTCCACGTCAAGGCTGGCCAGCTTGGCCCCGATGATCTTCGTCGTATCCTGCTCGTGATAGGCGAGCTGCGGATTCATGTGGATAAAATGTCGGATCTTGATCATGTCCAGCCGGATTTTTTCGATCTCGCGGTCGATGTCGGCGGCCGTTTTTTTATCGACGGCCGAGAGGGGGAGGAGGAAACAGAAAATCATGAAAAGAAGCGCTGGAATCCGAGCATCTCGCTGAAAAGGCATGCTTTATCTTAGTATGGGACGGAAATAAAGTCAAGGAACGATAGGTTGTCCTGGGCGTCGGTTTGACGAAGATGGAGGGTCTTTGATATCGTGGCCGTAAGGAGCGCCATCATGGACAAGGTCTATCGGGCTTACTATTCATCGCCGATCGGAGAGATCGAAATCACCGCCACGGACAAGGAACTCTGCGGCGTTGATTTTATCAAAGGGAAGGAAAAGCGGCCGGCGACGGCGAGATCATCGGCGCTCGAAGAAGGGGTCAAGCAGATCGACGAATATTTTAAGGGGAAGCGCAGGATTTTTGAGCTCAGGCTCCGGCTTCCGGGAACGGATTTCCAAAACAGGGTCTGGCGGGCGCTGCTCGACGTCGGTTTCGGGGCAACCGCGTCCTACGGGGAAATCGCCGCGGCCATCGGACATCCGAAAGCCGTCCGGGCCGTGGGCGGCGCGAACGGGAAGAATCCGATCGGAATCATCATCCCCTGCCACCGGATCATCGGCAGCTCGGGAGCGCTCGTCGGCTACGGCGGAGGTCTGTGCCGGAAAAAGTGGCTTCTCGACCACGAAAAAAAGATCTCATCAAAATAAAGCGGAATAGGGATTCCCGAACTTCAATCGCGGTCGAACTTTCTTCTAGAGCGAAACCTGATCGCG
>Ga0214473_10007779_pt1 | contig 12690 bp, 9 predicted proteins | sample RVTome_7_FD_203509 | JGI IMG/M metagenome (GOLD analysis project Ga0214473, IMG submission 203509) | Soil microbial communities from uranium-contaminated site in the Upper Colorado River Basin, Wyoming, United States - RVT98D197 | ecosystem: Environmental > Terrestrial > Soil > Contaminated >... | reverse complement strand
GCCAGGTGAACGACCGAAACGATCTCCCTCTCCCTGAAGATGGCCTCCACCAGGGAACGGTCACGGATATCCCCCTGGATAAACGTGAAGTCTTCCCTTTCCCGGAGGTCTCGGATGTTGGCCTCTTTACGCGTCGGCGAATAATAATTGTCGAGATTGTCGAGGCAGACGACCCGGTGCCCTCTCTTGACCAGAGCCCCGCATACATGGGATCCGATAAATCCGGCACCGCCGGTCACCAGGATTTCACTCACGATGTGCTCCTTCTCACAACGGCTCGAATAGCCTTAACGTTCGTCAATAGTGATAATAGCTGTACTTGTAGCGGCTGGTCTCCATCTGGGCACCATTCAGGATCACTCCGATGATGTTGGCGGATACGTTATCGAGCAGATCGAGGCTTTTCTGGGCCTCCCGGAAGTCGGTCTTCCCCGCCCGTAAAACGATGGCCACGCCATCGACCTGGGATCCGAGGACTGTAGCGTCCGTCACGGTCGACAACGGCGGTGTATCGAAGAAGATGACATCGAACCGTTCCCTAGCCTCGTGCATGAAATCCATCATTCGGGACGAGCCGAGGAGCTCCGAGGGGTTCGGGATCAGGTTCCCACAGCTGATCAGAAAAAGATTGGGAACGTGGGTCTCATTCAAGGTCTCCATGAGGTGCGAGCGCCCCGTAAGGATTTCGGTGAGCCCCGGACTCTTCGGACAGGCGAAGGTGTTGTGCAGAACGCCTCTTCTCAGGTCCGCGTCCACCAGGAGGACCCTGGCTCCCTGCTGGGCCATGGTGATCGACAGGTTCGAGATCGTGAACGACTTGCCGTCTCCCGGCTGGGGGCTGGTGATAATCAGCGTCTGATTGTGGCCCGTGCGCCTGGAAAACATGAGATTCGTCCTCAAGGCACGGTATGCCTCGCCGATCGGGGTCGGAGAGTAATCATGCGTGACCAGGATGGAATCGACCTCCTTGGCCTTCTTGTAATCGAGAAACTCGTATTTCTCGTCGAACGCGATCTGCGGGGAGATTCCCAGGACGGGTATGTTCAGGTTCGATTTGATATCCTCCTCCGATTTGACCGACGTATCCAGGTATTCTACGATAAAAGTCCCGAAGACGCCGAGGATCAGCCCCATGAGAAGACCGATGGACATGATCTTGACCCGATTGGTGGAATTCGTCGGGAGCTGAGGTGTGATCGCGGGATCCAGGATAGACACATCTCCGATCTCCGCCGCCTCGGCGATCTGGGCCTCTTTGTACTTCGTGACGACTTGCGTGTAGATGTTTTCGTTGACGATCCGCTCCCGGGTGAGACGAGCCAATGTCAGCTCCTCGGTGGGCAAGTCGTTAAGTTCAGACCTCAGAGATACCATGATCTTGTTCATGAAGTCGATCTCCTCGTCGAACCTCTTGAGGAGTGTCTCCGCTGCCTCTTTAATCCGGGAGTGAACCTGCTCGATCTGGACCACGACCTCCTGATAATCCGGGTGATTCTCGGTGACCTTGAGGGAGAGCTCGTTCTGAATCTCCCGTAGTTTGACCAGCTCTTCCTGGAGGATCTCGAGATTCGGGGTATGGATGGACCACGGGTAGGAGATCACCTCGAGGTAAACCTCTTCCTGCATGTCGCCCGGCAAGCTGCTGTGCAACCGAGCCAGGTAGTCCATGGCCTTGCTCTTCTCCTCGATCATTTTCCGCTGGGATGTCTCCGCCTCGGCAAGCTTCTCGATGCGTGCCTTGACTTCCGCGTCGAGGCTGACGATTCCGGTTTTTTCCTTGAATTCCTTGATCGCGCGTTCCGACCGCCCCAGGGCCACCGATGCGACATCGAGCTGGTCCTCGAGGATCCCCAGGGTCGTCCGGAGCTGTTCTTTTTTGGTCGAGAGGTTGTAGTTGACGAACATCTGCGCCAGCGTGTTGGCCATCTGGGTCACCAGCTCGGGATCCCCGTCCGATATGGTCAGGGTCAGGAAACTCCCGGACTCATCGATCTCGACGTTCGTGCTATTCATGAAATCCTTGACGGCATCCCGGAATCCCGTCACGACAAACGCGATGTGGATGGGGGCATACCCCTTAAGATCCTGATTCAGCCGGATCCGGAACCCGTTGGCCTCCAGACCATGCTGGAAGAAATTCCCGCTCGGACCGCTGGCGATGAGCGTGTCGCCCCTTTCCTCATCCTTCCCGTAAAGATAGTAGAAATCCTCTTCTGTGAGGTGGAGCTCGTAATCTCCTGGGACCAGGAGAGGTTCATCGACCCCGATCTCCGCGAAGATCTTCTCCCGGGTCATGTCGAGGCTATCCGCGATGTCTCTCTCCGAAAAGAGAGCCGACGCCTTCCAAAACAGGCTCGGCTCCTCGGTATCGAGTCTGACGGTCAGGTTGAGCTGCTTGACGACCTTCTCGGCGAAGGTCCGGCTCCTCAGGATCTGGACCAGGCCTTCGCTCCGCAGGGCCGATATGGAAAGAAACGGCGTGGTTTTGGCCTCGTCTGCGGTATTGATCCAGATCGTCGTTGTGGCTTCATAGACGGGAGAGAAGGACCTCAATGCGGTAAAGATCACGACCGGCAAAAAGACCAAAAAGAAAACGAGCACACCCCACGCCTTCCTCTTCTTAATGATCTCGACATACTGGTCGAGATCGAACTTTTCCCCGTCGGAAACTTCCGGGGATGCGATTTTCTTTCCGTAACTTTCCACGAAGCTGCTCCTTAGGTTCGGAAGATCGTCCAATTCGGTTCGAAAAAAGCTATCGTCGATCAATACCGTGTCACGATGGCAACGACGGAAATCGATAGCGATGCAATGGTCAGCATCGTTCCCCAGGGGAACGGCCCCTTATAGTTCGGTACGACGATCTGGTCCCCGGACTCGATCCCCACTTCCTTTAGGGATACTCCCTCCTCATAGGCAACCAGGAGATCCTTATTGATGACTTGCCTACCGCGCATCACGAGCAACCTCGTAACGTCACCCCTCTCCGTCGGCCCCCCGGCCAGAGCGATGACATCCCAGAGCGGCCGATCCGGCTCGACTCGGTAGAGACCGGGAAGCCGGACGTTGCCGAGGACGCTGACCCGGATGAGGGGAAGTGTCTGCACCATCGGATTTCTCAGAAAAGATGCGTATTCCTCCTCGAGATAACCCTCCAGGCTCTCGGACGTGAATCGCGTCACATTCACTTTGCCGATCAGGGGGAGGATGACATACCCCTGGCTGTCGATCGAAAAATCCCCGCTCAGTTCCGGTTCCTGCCAGATGGTGACCTGAATGGCTGAGCCGGGAGTGAAGGTGTAGTCGCTGTCCTGGTTTGGATAGAGGCGCATGGGGATCTTCTCCGTCTTCTCCCCTGCCCCCCCCTCCCCCGCGAGGAGGGGTCGACCCGGCCAGAGGCATAGCCAGAGCGCGAGGTGGATGGTGATCAGGGTGATGAAAAGCCTGAACAACACTTTTTTCCGATCGAAGCACCTCGTGAAAAACAGCATGGCTCCCTTTCTTCTTGATGGTTGCAGCGGCGAGCGGAGAACCCGGATGACCTCCTCTTCACGCGAGGCTGTCACCACTCCTTGTCCGCCATCAGCGCGATCTCCAGAACCGATACCGCTTCTCCTTCGTATTCAGATCGAGCTCTCGAAACAGTTTCCGAAGCTTGAAATAGCCGACATTAACATAACCGAACCGGCTCGAATTGAGGAGCTTTCGGATCGTATTCACGCCGGCGAGGGGATTGTCGATCACCGCGAGCTTCACTTTTTCCGTGAGAGGCAGATCCCTGTCGAGGAGATTTCGTTCGACCGGCGTATGGGGGAAGGCCGGGAGTCCTTTGTTGAACAAATCCCTCGACGCTTTGGGCAGGTTTCCTTCAGCGATTGTGACGACATTCTCCTTACCCTGATCGCCCGTTGTCGGGGAGAGAAGGGATGATGGATAATCCTGCTCAAGCGAGTCCCCCCTGCTCAAGAGGCCGTCGAATCCGCGATTTTTCGGATCGTCAGACGCGTAGCGATCGTTGTCATCCTTCTCTCTCGTCAACTGCGGGAACGGGGATCCAAGCCCTCTCGATTCATCGAATTCCTTTACTGCCTTTTCCGAGCTGTCGTAGAACTTCAGGATCCTATCAAACTCGAGGAGCTTGAAAACATCGAACACATCGGGTATCATCTCGCTGAGGACGACATCGCCGTCCACATCCCGGACCGTCTTGATCTTGCTGATGAATATACCCCAGCCGGCACTACTGATGTAGTTGACATGGCCGAGGTCGCAGATGATGCGACTGTACCCCTCCGTGATCACATCATCCAGAGCCTGCTCGAGATGGGGAGAGGTGACGGTGTCCAGATAGCCGCCAATCTGTATCAAGGCTATGTCTTCCTGAACGCCCACGTAATAAGCGCTGATCTGAATCCCTTCCATGCTGTTTGCACCCCCGCCTGGGCAAAAATTTCTTAGGGTATCAACGGGCAATTATCATGCCATGGAGTGGGTCAAGATGGGTCCCGAGAAGCTGGCCACTATCTTGAATAGGGACATGAAGTTAATAGAATTACGGGAGGAAAGAAAGAGCGCGTGACAGGGGGATGCCCGGACAGAATGTTCAGATTCAGACAACCAAGCGCCGTAACTTTACATGACACCTCCGAGCAAGGTGCTAGCTTTGGCTGTTGTATTTCGAAACGTCAATCTCATGTTTTTCGATTTTGCTATAGAGCGTTGTCCGGCTGATCTCGAGGAGCTTCGCCGATTGCAGGATGTTTCCACGAGTCTCCTCGAGCGCTTTCTCTATTAAATGTTTTTCGTTTATGGCCAGCGAGAGTTCGACCAGACCGTCTTCCTCCTTTCTCTCCTTGTTCAGGAACGCAAAGGCATCGGCATCCAGAGATTCCCCTTTTGTGAGGATCACGGCACGCTCGATCGCATTTTCCAGTTCACGGACATTTCCGGGCCATTGATAATTCAGGAGAACCTGCTCCGCCTCAGGGGTCATCTTTTTCGTCGTGGTCGGGAGCTTGTTCCGGGCCCTCTCAAAAAAGTGATGGGCGAGGAGGAGGATATCTTCCTTTCGCTGAGCCAACGGGGGGATGTAGATCGGGATCACCGACAACCGGTAGTAGAGATCCTCCCGAAACCTCTTGGCCGCTACCTCGTCCTCTAGGATTTTATTGGTTGCGGCGATGATCCGAACATTCGCGTAGAGGGTCTTCGTTCCACCCACACGTTCAAACTGATGATACTGAAGGAAACGCAGCAGCTTGGCCTGGACCGAAACCGGGAGCTCTCCGATTTCATCGAGAAATAATGTCCCTCCGTCTGCCACTTCACACTTGCCCAGTTTCAACTTGATCGCCCCCGTGAAGGAGCCCTTCTCATGTCCGAACAATTCGCTCTCGATCAGGCCTTCCGAAAGGACCGTGCAATTCACCACGACGAAAGGCTCTCCGGATCGGGTGCTCTTCTCGTGGAGATAACGGGCGACAACCTCTTTACCGACGCCGCTATCCCCCATGAGCAGGACCGTCAGGTCACTCGGCGCGATGTCGTCGATCTGCTGGAAGATCTTCTGTAGCGCCTCGCTCCGGTAAACCGGTTTGAAGCGAGAATCCATATCGAGGACATATTCTTTCAGGCGCTTGTTTTCCTTCTTGACTCTGAGGGAGTCGATGATCCTCGCCACGCGCAGGGTGATCTCCTCGACGGAAAAGGGCTTCGAGATGTAGTCGAGCGCCCCCACCTTCATGGCCTCAACGGCGGTTTCCACCGTGCCGTAGGCCGTCATCAACATGATCGAGGCCTCCGGATCGTGCTCGAGAATCTTCTTCATCAGGTCGATTCCTGTCTGGTCGGGCATCATCAGGTCGGTCAATACGAGGTCATATTTCCCCTGATGGAACATTCTTTCCCCATCCGCTCCCAGGCGAGCGGTATCGACATCATACCCCTCCCCCTCGAAGATCATGGTCAGACTCTGGAGCAGTTTCGGCTCGTCGTCGATCAACAGCAGCCTTCCCCTTTTCTCAGACATCTTCACCCTCTCCGAAGACAAGTGCCCGGAAGATCATCATCTCGGTCTCTCCCTCCCTCCAAGCGCCCGGCGGCAATCCCGCCTTCAGGCAACAATGCTCCAGAAACTCTTCCCGATCCCAACCGTACTCGGTCGCGACCTGCGGGAGGAGGAGACCCGTATTCAGACCATGACGCATGTAAAGACCATGTTGGCCGACGATGATCTCTTCGACCTGTTCGATGGTCCGGAAGGGAGTCAATACGGATATCTCGATCTGGGTCTTTTCGAGCTCCTCTTCACCCAGCGGGGAAAAACGAGGATCCCGGATCGCCGAGGATACAGCGGCTTCGATCACGGCGCGATAGAGAGGTTCCTCGGTCCGGATGGTCCCGATACATCCTCTCAAGGCCCCTTTTTGCCTCAGGGTGACGAAAACCCCCGCCGATCGACGGAGGGAGGGATGGCGACAATCGTCCCCTGCCAGGATCCGATCCACTTCGGTAATCCCCCTGGCGGCTGCCGTTATCGCCCTCCGGGCCAGTGACAGGAGCTCTCTCTTCTCGCGCTCCTGCAGGTCGAACTGAGCTTCGCCATTTCCCACGGAAACTCTACATCGGTCGAAAAGGACGCAATTTTCAGTCCAGTGCGGACCGGACGAATAACTCTCTCAACATAGGCCGTGGATCTTCGAGGTAGTGATATAGATGGCTCGAACGACTTGTAGAGAAAAAACTACACGCGACACGATTCCGTTACATCTTGGAAACCGATCACCGTTTCGCCGCTTTGCCGGAAGACGAGGGTATCCTTGCGGTACGCCGTATCGTTCGCATCGGGATAATCGAGGATGTAATGGAGCCCGCGGCTCTCCTTTCTCTCAACAGCGCTCAGGACGATAAGTCTCGCGACTTGCCCCATGTTCCGCAACTCCTCCATCTCCACGGAGAAAGCCGATTGGTTCCGATAACTCTCGATCTCTTGGAGAAGGAGAGACAGCTCCCGCTTGGCCAATTCCAGCCGTTCCGCGGAGCGGACGATCCCTACACAATCCCACATGATCGTCCGGATCAGATCTCTGAGGTGCTTGATGACGACAGCTTCCAAGGGCGCTTCTCCGCGTGGCGGTCTGATCTCCTCCGATACCTCCGCACGGACCGTCTCCCCTTGAGCCTCTTCCCCGGCCTTGATGGAGGCACGATGTGAGAAGACAACGGCCTCAAGGAGTGAGTTGCTGGCGAGCCGATTCGCCCCATGCACGCCCGTGCACGCCACCTCACCGGCAGCGTAAAGCCCCCGAATCGAAGTCCTCCCCCAGATATCCGTTCGCACCCCCCCGCACATGTAATGGGCAGCGGCCACCACGGGCGCGGGCTCCTTCAGGATATCGATTCCACGTTCCAGGCAACCCTGGGTGATATTGGGGAATCGCCTCCGGATGATTCCGGGATCGATAGGTGAAAAGTCGAGATAGAGGTGTTTCTTGCCCGATAGTTTGAGCTCTCGGTCGATCGCCCGCGCGACGATATCCCTTGGAGCGAGATCCCCCTGCGGATGGTATTTCACCATGAAAGGCTTTCCGTCCGCATCGAGAAGAACGGCCCCTTCTCCCCTCACCGCCTCCGAGATGAGGAAGGCTTTTCCTTCCGGCGGATAGAGGGCCGTCGGGTGAAACTGAAAGAACTCCATGTTCGAGATCCGGGCACCGGCTCGGAAAGCCATCGCGGCACCGTCTCCAGTGGCGATTTCCGGGTTGGTCGTGTGGAGGTAAACCTGCCCGACGCCACCGGTCGCCAGAAACGTCACCGGCGACAGCCAGGTCTCGTATTCCCGCTCGAGGCGGTTATACACGATCGCTCCCACACAGCGGCTTTCGACATCGACGGGCCGTTCGATGATCAGATCCAGAACGAAATGGTTTTCGAAGAGATCAAAGCGCCCGCATCCCATCAGGCGGGTCAACAGGGCTCTTTCGATCTCCTGTCCGGTGAGATCGTCTGCCCGGACAATCCGTCTACGGGAATGTCCTCCCTCCATCCCCAGCGAAAGCTTCCGCTTCCCCGCTTCGCCGCGCTCGTAGCTGAAGCGGACGCCCCACTCGACGAGTTCCCTCACCCGATCCGGGCCTTCCTGGACCAGAACGTTGACCGCGTCCTGGTGACAGAGGCCGCACCCGGTTTTCATCGTGTCGTTGAAATGCAGCTCCGGGCTATCGTTCGAATCCATGACCGCCGCAATTCCGCCCTGAGCGTAGTTCGTGTTCGATTCGGTATCCTCCTTCTTCGTCATCAAGGTGACCCTTCCGAACGGCGCCACCTTCACGGCGAAACTGAGGCCGGCAATACCGCTGCCGAGGACGAGGAAATCGGTTCGATATACCTTCACCGGGGCCGGCCCTCCCCATTCCGACATGAGCCGCCGCTCCTCCCCGCAGAGGGAATCATCGCCAGCAGTTCATCGAGCGCTTCCCGTCCCGATTCGATCTTGATCGCCACCGAAACGACCCAACACGGCCGCCCTTCAAATCGTTCGCGATCGAGTTTGACCGCATCCTTCTCGGTGGTCAGCAGGAGATCGGCTCCTATCCTGTCGAAGGCACGATTCAACCGATCGATACTCCGAATCGGATACGAGTGATGGTCCGGGAAAAAGATAAACTCCGAGCTCCGGGGAGACCAACTCTCGATCATGCGCTGAAAGGAGATCGGGTCACCGATGCCGGCAAAGGCGAGGATCGATTTCCGTTGTATCTCTTCCATGTCCATCTCTCGGCCGGCTTCTCCCAGGGGAAAGATCTTCTCGACCACGAGTGATGCCTCCAGCAACGGGATCCCCCGCGGGATGCATCGATCGCCATCCTCAGCGTTTCCCTTCCCCTCCTTCCATCTCCAGCACCTCACGAGGAGATCCGCCCTCTTCAAGCCTCCCGGCCCCTCTCTCAGCGGACCCGCGGGGAGTAACCGCCCATTGCCGAACGGGGCTTCCCCGCGCACCAGGACGATGTCGATGTCACGATGGAGGCGCCGGTGCTGGAAGCCGTCATCGAGGATACAGAGATCGCACCCGTATCGGGTGGCTGCGTACAATCCAGAGAGATACCGATCCCTTCCCCGAATCACGACACAATCCGGCAAGGTACGAGCCAGATAAACGGGCTCATCTCCCAGTTCTAGACTGTCCCCTCGCGCATTCGGTGTGACCGTGGCGACTCTGATGCCATCCCGGCACCGTCCTCCATACCCGCGGGTAAGGATAGCGATCCGGTAACCGAGCTGGGAGAGGATGCGGGCCAGAGTGGAGACAAGGATCGTCTTTCCCGTTCCCCCGATCACCAGGTTTCCCACGGAGATCACTGGAACCGGCAATTGCCGGACGCGCATAAAACCGGTTTGATACAAGAAGTTCCGGATTGAACTGGCCAACATCCAGACCCCTTCGAAAGGCGTCAGGGCGAGGCTGAGCGGAAGAAACCACCACCGTTCCTCCCGGCGGGAAAGATATCGGTGCACGGCGGACGAGGCCAAATCGCCCAAGGCCGTCCGGGTCCATCTCTCTCTTCCTGTCGTCCCGGATACAGGTTTCCGATTATCTGCCGCCTGCAGTTCTTCCAGCTCCCTCTCCAGCTCCCCTCGAACCTGCTCGATTTCGTCCTCGTCGGCTTCCCGGCCGATCAACATCGGCTTCCCGAACCGAATCGAGGCCATGGAAAACGGACGGGGGATCTGAAAGCGGTCCCAACTGCTGAACTCCCAGCATGAAGACATGTGAATCGCGACCGGAAGGACCGGACACCCCAACCTCCTGGCCAGAAGGATAACGCCGGGCTTGACGCTACGCAGGGGACCTCGTGGCCCGTCGGGCGTGATACCGATATCATGTTTCCGGTAGTGTGAGGACTTCAGAAGGCGGAACAGGGCCGCCGCCCCTCCTCTCGTGCTGCTTCCCCTGATGGATTGGATTCCCAGCCTCGCGGTGACCCGGCTGGCATACTCGCCGTCCCGGTGTTGGCTGATCAGAGTCACGATCGGCTCGCTCCTGGCGAGATAGGCGCCGAGAAAAAGCTGCCCATGGCTCAGTATATAGATCACGCGGCCATAGCGTGCCTTGACCGCTGCGGGGATCCCACGATCGAGCCCATTCATCCGGATGGTTCTTCCCAGAATCCGAACGAACCATGCACCTGTCAACCCCACCAGCCAGAACACAAACCTGTCAATCACCGGAAGACTCTCCGATGGGCCATTCCCCTTCTATCAACGACACGGCGAGCTTGGCCACCCGTTCGTTCGCCCTCCCCCCAGCCATCTTTCCGACCACATTCCGGAGGGCTTCCCGCATCGTCCCGCGAGCCCTCTCATCCTTCAAAAGTTCGAGCGCCACCGGAAAAATCCGATCCGGGGTGAAGGCATCCTGTATGTATTCCGGGACGACGGGCTTTCCGGCCAGGATATTGACCAGGCTGACATAAGGCACCTGAATCAGTGTCCGGGCGATGTGATAAGAGATCCGGGACATCCGATAACAAACGATCATGGGCCTCAACAAGAGCGCTGCTTCGAGGGTGGTTGTTCCCGACTTGGTCAGGAGAAGCGAGGTCGCCTCGATCGATGTATGGTGGGAATCGTGGATCACCCGGATATCGTCGTGTTCCCTGAGGTAGCGATCCTGCAACTCGCGAGCGCTGATGGTCGGAGAGCGATTGATCAGGACCTGTATCTCGGGAATGGATTCCCGAATCAACCGGGCGATTTCGAGGAGAACGGGGAGATGGTAATCGATCTCGCTCCGGCGGCTCCCGGGAGAAAGGCCTAGAACGGGGAGATCCGGCGAGATATGATACCGTTTCCTGAACGCTTCGAGCGGCTCCCGAGCAGAGATCTCCTCGATGATCGGGTGCCCCACATAATGAACCTCTTTCCCCAATCCATGGAAAAACTCGACCTCGAAGGGCAGGATCACGGCGATCTCGTCGCTGTCGCGGATAAGGTTGCGACACCGCCCCTTACGCCAAGCCCAGACCTGCGGACTGACATAGAATAGGGTTTTCCTCCCCCGACGCTTGGCCCTTCTGGCCAACCGCAGGTTGAAACCGGGATAATCGATCAGGATCACCAGCTCCGGATGAAGGTCCCGGAAGATGGATTCCGACTCGCGCAGGAGTCCATGCAAGTAAGGAAGATCCCTCACGACTTCCGTGAAACCGACGAGGGCGATTCGCTCGGGATCCGCCAGCAGATGGACACCGGCCTTCCTCATCCGGTATCCGCCGAGCCCGATATAGGACGATTCCGGATAACGGCTTTTCAACTCTTCGACAAGCGAACTCCCATAGATATCCCCGGAGGGATCTCCCGCGGAGATAAAAAACAATGGCCCCTTTTCGCTCCGATAGCGGGCCTTGAATTCATCTTTTACTCGTATCATGGGTGCCGATCGGTGTAGAGAGGCGGCTAGATGGACGGCGATCGTTATCCCTCTGAATCCCTCGGTGGGATGAACATCCGATTCCGGATCTCGAGGGCGAGCTCGAGGGCATCCCTCCCCGCCTCACCGGAAACCCGGACGGGCAGGCCGTCCCGTATGCTCCGGACGAATTCGCTGATCTCCTCCTTCAAGGGATTTGACGAACCATCCGCTTCAAAAACGGTCTCTTCCAGGTTTGGCTTCCCCTCGGCGGACCACCTGATCCGGTACATCTCGCTCCTCCGCTCGAGGAGGTCCATCGAGATATAGGTGTCGCGCTGGAAAAGCCGGAGCTTCCTCATCCGCTTTGTCGAGATCCGGCTGGCGGTGAGACTGGCGACGCGATTGCCAGGAAAGATGAGCCGGCAGTTCGCGATGTCCGCCGATGGGGTGATGACCGGAACGCCGACCGCCCAGATATCGATCGCGGAAGAGCCCATCAGGGCCAGAGTCAGATCGATATCGTGGATCATCAAATCGAGGACCACATCGACTTCGGTGCCCCTGCTGACAAAAGGAGAGAGGCGATGCGATTCGATGAACATCGGTTTTTCTATATGTTCCTTCGGCAGGGTGAAGGCCGGATTGAACCGCTCGACGTGCCCGACCTGAAGGATGAGTCCGTTTTCTTTCGCCAGAAGGAGGAGCGCCTTGGCCTCCTCGAGAGTCCGGGTGATCGGCTTTTCGATCAAAATATGGATCCCCGCTTCCAAGGCTCTGGAGGAGACTTCGTAGTGCTTGTCGGTCGGGACCACAATACTGGCCGCATCGACCTCCCCGAGAAAGGAGTCCAGGTCCGGAAAGACCGGGCACATCAGCGCTCTCCCGACGGACTCCGACACATCTCCCCGGATGTCATAGATCCCGGCGAGCAGAACCCCGTCGACCGAGGCGATGGCCTCTGCATGTTTCTTCCCCAGGTGACCGACACCGATGACGCCCATCCTGAGCATCTTCAGCAACTCCTCCGACGTCATTACGGCTATTTACGTGAGATCATCCAATAAAACACGGGGAACTGAATCCCGCCCGACATGGCGGGAGTATACGATGGAATTTACTCAACTGAGACAGGTTTAGTCTAACGGCCCCGGAGAGGAATGTCAATATCGGCCAATCGAAGGGCTACGCAGAGAGAATTCCGGTGAGGCGAGCGGATATAACAGGATAGAAATGGCTTCAGGCGTGGATAATCGGATCAAATGTCTTTCCGGAGGCGC
>Ga0214473_10007778_pt1 | contig 12690 bp, 8 predicted proteins | sample RVTome_7_FD_203509 | JGI IMG/M metagenome (GOLD analysis project Ga0214473, IMG submission 203509) | Soil microbial communities from uranium-contaminated site in the Upper Colorado River Basin, Wyoming, United States - RVT98D197 | ecosystem: Environmental > Terrestrial > Soil > Contaminated >... | reverse complement strand
TACGCGATTCTATTGAAGCGTCTATCACTTGATCCTGAAAGTGTCTTGAGATCGCATCACGGGCTCGTGTTTGACAAGAAGTGGAGTGGCCGAGTAAATTCACGTTGTCGTGATTTTTAATTATCCTAAGACACTGGGCATTACACTCAATGGTTAGGATGAGAGCATATTCAGGAGTCGGAGAAAAGCGATGACCCATACCACTTGGCCGAGGGACCAAAATACTGGTCCGGGAGGTGGACTATCTACAGGCCCTGGAGGCGGTATGTCGACTGGACCTGGGGGCGGGGCATCTACCGGTCCGGGTGGTGGGCTTTCCACTGGACCAGGTGGCGGGTTGTCCACCGGCCCTGGTGGTGGCCTCTCTACTGGACCGGGTGGCGGTCTTTCTACAGGGCCGGGCGGTGGTCTTTCAACTGGGCCTGGAGGTGGAATGTGCACTGGACCGTCATCTAAACCGTATCGCAGCAACATACCCCCTTGGTCGGTATTTGTTGAGCATCTGGAAAAAAGAGGTTTGCAGCCTTACGCCGACCTCATCAAATCCTACTTGCGATGAGTCTGACCGCCCGGGGAGATAGGTAACAAAAGAGTCTGCGTGATGAGGGCCAGGTTTTGCAATCACACCTTGTCGTAATGTAAGACGCGACCCCGTCAACAATCATGAGATGAGGCGCAACCTCAATCCAAGGAACACTGGTGGACGAGAGCAGACACGAAGACAAGTACACGCACGCGCACCGCGAAAGGCAAAGACACATCGATGCCATCGTAAAAGCGCGTACAGACAAGAAAATAGTCGTCGCGGGGCCTGGAACGGGCAAGACGTATCTATTCAAGACGATCCTAAAAGGGAAAAGGAACACCCTGACTCTCACCTTTGTGAATGCTCTTGTCGAAGACTTGTCGCTGGAGTTGTTCGGACTCTCGGATGTAAAGACTCTGCACGGTTTCGCCCGCCGTCAATTGGAAAAGGCCACTGGCAAAAGTATAAAAGTCTTCCCCAAACTATCCGAAGTCATCAACGAAGACGCGAAAATCCTCTTGGACAGCAAGATTGATTTTGACGAACTATTCCACAACCGAGCCGATGATGACAAACGCCTGGAGTTCTATAAGGCGCGCAAAGCATACTATGGGCACTATGGTTTTTCTGATCTGGTTTTCGCCGCGGTTAAGTATTTTGAGCGACATCAAGACAAGATCCCCGTTCACGCCCAGGTCGTGGTGGATGAATTTCAGGACTTCAATACACTTGAAGTGTCTCTTATTGATCTTCTCGCAAAGAAAAGTCCAGTGCTACTTACCGGTGATGACGACCAAGCATTGTATGAGTCGCTCAAGAGTGCGAGTGCGAAGCACATTCGCCAACGGCATAGCGATGCACGCTCTGGCTACACGTCCTTTAGCCTGCCCTATTGTTCGAGATGCACGCGGGTCATTGTTGAGGCGACCAATGACATCATATCTGGCGCAGCACACAATGGTCTTATGCAGGGCAGAATTGGGAAACCGTTTCTATACTTCGAGGATGCCGACAAAGACGAGGAGAGCGCCCGCAATCGCCACGTTGTCTATACAAAGTTGTATGCGAAACAGATTCCTTGGTTCATTCAGGAGCGAGTCAAAGAAATAACGAAGCAAATGCAGTCCAAGTTCACAGTCCTGATTCTTTCTCCAACGCGAACACAATGTAGGTTGGTTGTTGATGCCCTGAAAACAAAGGGATTTGAACACGTTCAATTCATGGAGAGAAAGGACAGTCCGGAGCCGACGTTGCTGGACGGATTGAAGCTCCTGCTCGAAGACGAGAAGTGTAATTTGGGCTGGCGAGTGGTTGCAAAGACAATCCTTGATGCCGCTGAGTGTCAGGCTCTCGTTCGAGAGACAAGCAAAGAAGGTGAGTCACGACTCGTCTGCGAAATGATTGATGATCGCCGGAAAAGACAGGTGGCCCACCTGCTCACGACCCTCCGAGCGGTAAGGGGCGGTAAAGCAGATATAAAAGAGGAGAAGCTCGCCGAACTCCTGAAGGAAGTCGGCGTTGATGCCTACGGGATGGCGAGGGATTATTTGAGGGACGAGCTCATTGTCAACTCCCTACACCGCGTTGATGCTGGGGTTAGAAAGACCTCGATTTTGGTAACAACGATTCAGAGCTCCAAGGGTCTCGCTGCTGATTACGTGTTCATCACTCACTTTGATGACCAGTACTTTGTAAAAAGCAGGGACAAGCGCAACATTTCTGATCAGGATGTGTGCAATTTTCTTGTCGCTCTCACTCGCGCCAAGAGAAAGGTCTTTTTGCTCTCGACTGACACCAACAAAGTGCCCACGTTTCTAAAGTGGATCGACAGGGCGCGTATCTGGGAAGTGGAAGCGCCGGGTGCCAGCGGCAAGTAGGGGAGTGAGGGCCTGGTGAGGGCACGCCTTGCAAGCACACAGTGTCGTAATGCAAGGGGTGACCCCGTCACCCGTCCCTAGGCTGAGTTAGGCGCGGTGTCGTATTTTGGAGCGGGCATACCAGTGTCTTCTTCCAATCTTCAAACAAGAATACTTCGCCGCAAGACTACACCAGAAGAATACCGCGTGTATCGGGCGGGCCTCGAATGGGACTTGACCGATCCCATAGTTATCGAGAAGCGTGAGGATATAAAGTCCGAGTATCGATGGCGTGACCGGTTGGAGCCCTACCATCACCAGGTCACAAATCTAATTACCTTCTGTCGTCGTTTGCCGGTTACCCTCCTCGCCGACGATGTCGGCCTCGGAAAAACGATTAGCGCCGGGCTGATCATCAGTGAACTGATCTCCCGCTCGCGTCTTTCCAAAATCCTAATCGTCTGCCCCAAGCTGCTTGGCCCGCAGTGGCAGGAGGAACTGCTCACGAAATTCAACATCCCCTCTGAAATTGTGATCGGACGAGACCTGATCAAGGCTGATATCGAGGAGACCGGCGCCATCATCACTACCTATGCTTCGGCGCGGCTGCATCTCGATTCAATCCCCCAGGATCGTTTCCAGATGCTGGTGCTCGACGAGGCGCACAAGCTACGAAACCTCTATGGCGTCGAAAATCCTCCACAGGTCGCCAAGCGATTCCGGAAAGCACTGGAAGAGCGAAGGTTTCGCTTCGTCCTCATGCTGACCGCAACGCCTATACAGAATCGCCTGTGGGACCTCTATTCGCTGGTCGACTTGCTAACCGTCGCGCGTGGGCACCAAAACCCCTTCGGAAGCGAGGGTATGTTTGCGCGGAAGTTCATTGCCGACAACCGGGAGCAAGCCCGCCAGTTAAAGTTGGAAGCACATGATGAATTCCGGTCGATCGTCTATGGGTACATGTCGAGGGTTCGGCGCGGCGATGCCAAGCTCTATTTTCCCGACCGCGTCGTGCAAATGCACAAGGTCGACCCGACGGCAGCGGAGCTTGAGCTGATCAGCGCTATCGCCAAGCCGATCCAGTTACTGAATCGGCTCGCGCAAATCTCGATCCTGCAGGCTCTGACTAGTAGCCCCGATGCGTTGATGGCGCAATTGAACAACATGGCAAGGAACGGCACCGTCCCTTCGGCGCTTGCGACGACTGTGCGCGACATCGTTACTGCAATGCCCACGAGCGCCAAGCTTCATGGCCTCGGCGAGTTGATCGACAGACTAACCCAGGAAAAGCCGGAACGCTGGCGACTAGTCGTGTTCACAGGGCGGCTTGAAACCCAAACTACTATCCAGGCCTTTCTAGAAAAGCAGGGTCTCAAGGTCGGCATAATCAATGGCATGTCCGGCCCGCGCAATCAGGAGACCCTCGCGCGCTTCCGAAAGAACCCACCTGACTGTCACGTCATCGTGTCTACCGAAGCTGGGTCCGAGGGTGTCAACCTTCAAGTCGCCAACGTGGTGGTGAACTACGACTTGCCCTGGAACCCGATGATTGTAGAGCAGCGCATCGGGCGCGTACAACGCCTGGCGTCTGAACATGCAAATGTTGGCGTTTTCAACGTCATGCTGCGCGGCACCTTTGAAGAATACATCGTCGGGCGCCTTATGGAAAAGCTCCAGATGGCGTCCCACGCCATTGGCGATATCGAATCACTGCTCGAAGCATCCGGTATCAGTGGAGAGGATGACAACGGGGCGACCGGCTTTGACGAGAAAATCCGCCAACTTGTTATCGCAGCCCTAGCAGGGAAGGACGTTGAGGCGGCAACACGCCAGGCAGAGCAAAGCATCGCCGAGGCGAAGAGTGAGTTGGAGCGCGAAGAAGCGAACATCAACGCCATGCTCGGTGGAATGGATGGAGCCGAGTACGTCGGACCTCGCGCCCCGACTCTGCCCGGTGTCGTGCGATCTATGGAGCCACGTGATTTCACTCTGGCGGCCTTCAATATTTTGGGCGCGCGCGTCACTCCGCAGTCATCGGACCTGTATCTAGTGCAGGAAAACGGCGGACGCGAACACATACGGTTCCAGGAAAACATTGCCGTGGGCATAAGAAGCACGCTCTACGCTCCGGGTACTGCCGCGTTCCTCCGGCTAGTTGGTCGGGTAATTGCAACTGGCATTTGTGACGTCGAGGACCTTGATCAAAATCCGGCCAAAGAAAGCGAGGAACTCACCCGTCAGTGGGTCGCCACATTCCACGGCACACCCAACGCAATAGAGGTCGAAGAGGTACGTCGTTATTTCGATGGAAAGGCGCTCGTTCGGGTACGCGCCACTGTGGCGCATGACAGCTACGAGCGCCTCGTCGAGGTATCCTGCTCATCGGCTGAGCATCATGCTCAGTTAGATCGATCCGCGTTGGGGCCAGTGCCTCACACGATCGAGAATCCCAGCGTCCTTGGGATCAACATCGACAGATTGGCAGACGCCGCCAGCTTGGATGAGGCGATCTCTGAATTTTCCCGCTTCTACCTGGAAAGGCGGGCGCAGGAAATGCAGGCTGCAGCAGGTGACGAGCGAAAACAAAAGAAGCTCGAAGATGAGTTCACCCCTCGCCTCGAGATGACGCTGGTCGCGCTGGAAGGGAAGCTACACCGCCAACTGATAGTGCGGGCACAATACAGGTTTGATGCCGACTTAGACTACGGCAGTACGCTTACCGTCAAGCCGCATACGGGGGAATTGGTCGACGCTCCAGGATTTGGCACCTGCGCTCGATCGGGTAAGACTGTTCCTAAGACCTGCCTAAAGCAATGTTAGATCACGGGAACAGTAGTGTTGCAGCATCTACTCGCCCGATCCGAAACGAGTTCGAGGCTCGCGCTGCCAGAATTCACGGTCCTGTGCAGCCTAAGTGGCATGCGCGTGCTTAAGGACGAAGCCGAGGTGTCAGCGGTGAGCGGACGGTTGGTCGCAAGCTCACTCCTTAAGACTTCAGCTCTAAGCGGTAAGCGCGCGGAACCCGAACACTTTAGTCAGTGCGAATTTACAAAAGCCGAAGTTCTTAGTGCCGAGCTTGCTATCAGTGAGGTATCGGGCAAGAGCTATCGCGTCGATGAACAAATTCGGTCTGCGGTTTCTGGAAAGACGGGGCACAAACAGGAATTCCTTATCTGCCATGAGACCCGGCAGCCCCTGACTGTGGCAGAGGCCGAGCAATGCCAGGTGACAGGAAACTACGTCCGGCCAGGAATCTTGGAATCATGCGAAGTCACGCAGAAGCGGGTGCTCCCGTCGGAACTTTCGCGGTGCGCGGTGACCGGCAAGCGGGTGTTAAAGAGACTGCTGGTGACGAGCAGTTTAACAGAAACACGCATTCTAGAAGAAGTCGCTATTCGGTCGGCAACCGGAAAATATTGCGCGCCGATCGAAGCCAAACAATGTTTTTGGACCGGCGGGAAATTTCATCCGGACGATCTTCGCATTTGTGAATTGACCGGTTTATCCATCCACCTTGAATTTGCCACGGCGAACGGCAAGCCCCGTCTCCAGGCGCTCGTCGAGCTGCTCAACGGCATTAAGAGAACCGCAGACGAGCCCCATCTGTGGGACGCTGTGATGACCAAGGCCTCCGCGGTGTTGGGCAAAGGCCGTTGCCGGGTAGAGGCTACGGTTCTTTCGCCAAACAAGCAGCATCTGGCGGTCTGCTTGGAAGTTCGCACGCTGCTCGGCTTCAGAGTGCATCAAGCCGGTCTGTTGTTCTCAATTAGAGAGAATTCCGTCGTTGGTCGGGTGGCTCAAGGGCGGCGTACGTCCGACGGGTGGTCAGAGGTGAAACGCTGAGCGCCGAAACAGTGATCAGCGATCAGGACCAGGTCTTGTAATCACACGTTGCCGTAATGCAAGACGCGACCCCGTCATCGATGAGCTTGCTAGCTATACGATTATCTTACGAGCATATGTTTTGAAGGAAATTCAGCTCGACGTCTTCGAGACTTTTCACGACGGCGGTCGCCCCGCTGAGCAATTCCGCCGGATGCGAGTTGGTTGCCGCTGAGGCCAAGCATTTCATGCCGGCGCGGCGGGCGCCGCGGATGCCTTCCTTGGAGTCTTCGTTCACCGACGCAGTCGGGGGCCTCGATCGGTTTTTCATTTCCGTTGCGGGCGTTGAGCGCGGCCAGCGCTTTTAGATAAATCCTCGAAGAAATATCTCGTAATGAGGAACCTTCCAGCGGTAAAAAGTTGACTGCTCCTTTAACCAACTTACCGGCCTTTTCTGCGGTAGGTGCCCATCAATTGGGCTTCCGCTAGAACATGTCCCTGCATGGCAGCTTTCAGTTGCTTCGCAGTAGACGCAGGCGGGAGGGAAAGCACGGCATCTAACGCGAAGAGGTGAAAGAAATAGCGGTGCGTTCCGCTGGGTGGGCATGGACCGCCATAACCTGTCCGGCCAAAATCGGTCTTCCCCTGCATTGATCCGTCCGGCAACCGCCCATCAGTCGGCAACTGCTCCGGCAATTGTCGCATGGCGGGCGGCAAATTATAGATAACCCAGTGGACCCACGTCCCCATCGGGGCGTCAGGATCATCGGCGATAAGAGCGAGACTCTTGGTTCCCGGAGGTGCTTCTGTCCACGTAAGCGGCGGAGAAACATCCTTCCCGTCGCAGGTATATTTGGAAGGGATGGCTCGCCCTTGGCTAAATGCGGAACTGTTGATCTCCATCGTGCCCCTCCTCGTCGAGGTTCCTTCCGCGGGCATTCCAAGCCGCACGCCCGCCACCAACGACAGTATTAATAGTAACGCGACTCTGATCATTCTCTGTAATGTATCAGACAACCTGCTTCAGATTACGTTGATTTCTTCCTCAGCCCCGTCTCGAAGATACACCTTTTCCACGTTTTGTTCGATCATCGCTTTCAGTGAGGTCCAAACAATCCCGGCAAGCAGGGGCTCAGCCTGGAAGAATTGTTAAGGGAATGTTCCGGGCGCATCGGTGGCCTTGACGGGCGAAGGACTTACGGGCACATGTTTTGAAGAAAATTCAGCTTGACGTCTTCGAGGCTTTTGACGACGGCGTCCGCATCGCTTAACAGCTCCGGCGGATGGGAGTTCGTCACCGCGAGGCATTTCATGCCGGCGCGGCGGGCGCCCCTGATGCCTTCCTTGGAATCTTCGATCACCGCGCAGTCGGCAGCGTCAATCGGTTTTCCATTTCCGCCGCGAGCGTTGAGAGCTACCAGCGCCTTTGAATAAATCTTCGGCTCGGGTTTGCCTTGGGTCACGTCCTCGGCGGCGACGATGGCCCGGAAGTGATCGAAACAGCCCCACTGTCTTGAGAATCGTCTCGATCTCGTGGCGCAGGGCGCCGGACGCCACGGCTAGCGGATGCGTCTGAGCCAGATCGGTAACCAGGTTCTTCCCTCCCGGAAAAACCATGGCTTGGGGCTTGGGGGTCACATCTGAAGTTGACTAGTTGACGCAGTCATTTTGACTCCTCAGTTGATCTTGTCGACCGTCGAGGTGGTATAGATTTACTCAACTCCAGACCCGTTTATTCGTTTCAAAATAGCAATAAGGTTTGCCTTAATATTAGTAGGCTCATTAGCATTTTAATTTGCATTCGTGTTGCAAAATGCAATTATGGAAAGCTCTTTGTTTTTAACTGGTTGGAATTATCAATTGCAAACTGCAAGCATCTTCCATTTCCCGGCCCTTACCGACACCCGCGGGCTTGACGAAAAGTATCGCCAACCTAAATACTTACACGATCCCGCCTCGCCGCAAGACCTGGCATCAGTCTTGCGCTGTGTCATGTAGGTGCCGTCTCAGAAGCCTCAACATCAACTTTGGATAGCGGCCTCACAATCGTCAGGCGGGAGCAAAGCGCGCGGTCGCGCCAGCATCGAAGGGTTCTGACCGGGGCGCTCTGCGAGTGTGCCGCGCTGGAGATCCGGCGTACAGAAATGGAAACGGCAAGCACCTGTGACAGCCTGGAATTCGGGGATTTCTCCACCGCCACTTTGTTGTCAGTGGAACCCCCGTGTTCCAGACGCCGCATCAGGCCGCGAAGCTGATGCCTGGCGATAGCATTATCTTCACTGACGAAAGACCATACACGATTCTTAATGGTGCACCGTCACGTTCTGTCATCCTGAGCATTCTCTTCAAGAAGTTCGCTAAGGAGATTCGGGCTTGAAGCGCGCTACGAAGAGGCCAAGCGTGGAATCCGCACGATCTTAGATATCGGTTTTCAACACTGACAGCGGCGAAGGAGATTTTTGTATGAAACTGACGAGACGGGATTTCATCAAGGCGTCGGTCGCCACCGGTGGTTTGCTAATGGCCGGGCTACCTCTGGCCCAACCGGCAACCAGCGCGATGGCCTTGCGCAAGGCCAAACCCGCAGGCCCCGCCAAGGGCGAGTGGGTGTCAACCGCGTGCCAGGGGTGTACCCAATGGTGCGCGATCCAAATCTTCGTGCAGAATGGCCGCGCGGTGAGTGTGCGCGGAAACCCGTTGAGCAAGACCAACGGTGGCTATGTCTGCCCCAGAGGCCACCTGATCCCGCAGCAGACCTACGATCCCGACCGGATCAAGGTGCCGATGAAGCGGACCAACCCCCGGAAGGGACGCGGCATCGATCCGAAATTCGTGCCGATCACGTGGGACGAGGCGCTCGACATCGTCGCCGACAAAATGATGGAGCTGCGCAAGAACAACGAGGCGCACAAGCTCACCTACATTCGTGGCCGTTACTCGCCCACGTCGACAAACCTCCTGTACGGCGCGCTGCCCAGGATTTACGGCACGACCAATTACTTCTCCCATAGCGCCATCTGCGCCGAAGCCGAGAAGATGGGGCCGGGGCTGACCCAGGGCTTCTTCGGATATCGCGATTACGACCTCGCGAACACGCAGTGCCTGGTGGCGTGGGGCACCGACCCGCTCGCGTCGAACCGGATGGTGCCCAACACGATCGGCAAATTCGGGGACATCCTCGCTCGCGGCACGGTCATCGCGGTCGACCCTCGCCTTTCCAATGCGGCGGCCAAGGCCCACGAGTGGCTTCCCGTCAAGCCGGGAACCGACGGCGCGCTGGCCGGTGCCATCGCCCACGTGCTGCTTACCGAGGGATTGTGGAACAGGGAATTCGTCGGCGACTTCACGGACGGCAAGAACCTGTTTGTCGCCGGTCAGACGGTTGACGAGGCGGCATTCTCCGAGAAAGAGACACACGGCCTGATCAAGTGGTGGAACCTCGAATTGAAGGACCGTACGCCGGCCTGGGCCGAAAAGGAAGCCCTGATTCCCGCGGCGCAGACGATACGCGTCGCACGCGCCATGGGCAAGGCGGCCCCCAAGGTCGCGGTCTGGATGGGCCCTGGTGTCGCGATGAACCCGCGCGGTACTTACGCGGCGATGGCAGTCCACGCGCTGAACGGCTTGCTCGGCTCGATCGACGTCGAAGGCGGCACGCTGCAGAGCTCCAGCGTTCCGATCGGAGCGTTCCCGAAATCCGACGCTTACCTCGACGACATCGCCAAGGCTGTTGGCAAGCAGAAGAAGATCGACGGCCGCGGCGCCAAGGACATGCCCGCGATGATGAACGCGAGACCCGGCAGCGGCGTGGTAACCAACAACATCGCCAACGGGATGCTCAAGGATCCCGGCGCCGTCAAGGTGCTGATCAGTTCCTGGAGCAATTTCAACTTCTCCTGCACCGATCCGTCCCGCTGGGACAAGGCCTTGGCCAAGGTGCCTTTCTTTGCGCATATGGTCACCAACGCCTCGGAGATGACCCAGTTCGCCGACATTGTGCTGCCCTCCACGCACAACACCAGCGAAGGATTTTCGGTGGTCACCAACATGGGCAACACCTATGGTTATGCCACGATACAGCAACCGGTAGGAAAACGGCTGTGGGACGTTAAGCAGGAAGAGACCGAGGTGGTCTGGCTGCTTGCCGAGAAGCTGAAGGCCAAGGGTTTCCCGAACCTGTACGACTATTTCTCGAAGGAGTTTAAGGATCCGGAAACCGGCAAGACGCCGGACAACGAGCGCGAGTTCACCGAGATCGCGGCCAAGATCTCGAGCGCGCCGATGTGGATGCCCAAAGAGCCGCTGAAGGGCGACAAGATCGAAGGCTGGGTCGATTTCCGCAAGAAAGGGATGTACAGCGGCCAGAAGTACAGCTTCAAGCGGGGCTGGGGCGGCAAGTTCAACACGGCGACCAAGAAGTTCGAGTTCTACAGCGAGACCGCGAAGAAGGGCCTCCTCGATCACGCCAAGAAGTACGAGACCACGGTCGACGAAATTCTCACCGTTACCGGCTACGTGGCGCGCGGCGAGCTCGCTTTCGTCCCGCATTACGAACCGCCCAAGCGTCACGGCAGCGTCGCCGCGTATCCGTTCGACTTCATCGACTACAAGTCGCGTCTCAACCGCGAGGGCCGTTCTCAGAATCTGCCTTGGTACCAGGAGTTCAAGAAGGTCGACCCAGGGGACGTTTCGTGGGGTGACGTGCTAAAGATGAATCCGGCCGACGGCGCGAAACTGGGTCTCAAGTCCGGCGACAGTGTCAGGGTCTCCTCGGTGGCAGGCTCGATGGTTACCAGGCTCAAGCTCTGGGAAGGCGTCCGTCCGGGCACGGTCGCGAAATGCTACGGCCAGGGACACTGGGCCTACGGCCGTGTTGCGGCGCGTAGCTATGCCAAGGCGCAACCGCGCGGTGGCAACAACAACGAGATCCTGGTTGACGACTACGACCGTTTGAGCGGCTCCACGGCCCGCAATGGCGGGTTCGTCGGCGTCAGGATCCAAAAGGCCTGATTACCGGATACGCGGACTGAAGGAGAATAAAAATGTCTAGATTTGGAATGGTCATCAACCTGCAGAAGTGCGTAGGTTGCGGATGCTGCACGTTTGCCTGCAAGGCTGAGAACAACACCCGCACCCGCGCCAAAGGCCAGAGCCACAACTGGGCCGACCTGGTCATGAAGACCGAAGGCAAGTTCCCGAATGTGACGCACTGGGTAATGCCGGTGCTGTGCAACCACTGCACGGACGCCCCCTGCGTCGCGGCGTGCCCGGTCACTCCGAAGGCAATGTTCAAGACGCCGGAAGGCGTCACGATGCACAACGATGAACTGTGCATAGGCTGCCGGGCCTGCCAGAATGCCTGTCCGTACAGCCATGCCGAACTCGATGCCAAGAGCCTCAACGGCGAGACCTACAGCGTGATCAGCTTCAATCCCTTCCAGGAGGACAGCCAGCCCCAGTGGAGCGACAAATCAGCGATGATCCCGGGATGCACGGCGTCGGGAGCGGAAACCGCCAAGACGGCTGGAGCAGCGATCCCCGCGCTGAATCAGTTCGTGGCGGGGGCGGACGTGGACGCGATCCGGAAAGCGGGCGTGGTGGAAAAGTGCACGTTCTGCTATCACCGCACGAGCAACGGCCTGCAGCCGGCATGCGTCGAGGTCTGCCCGGCCAAGGCGCGAATCTTCGGTGACCAGGACGATCCGAATTCGGAAATCTCCAAGGTGCTCAAGGCGGAAAAGTCGTTCCGTCTGCAGGAGGACAAGAAAACCCGGCCGAACGTGCATTACGTCGGCAAGTACAGCGCCAGAGCCTGATCTCCCGGGCGCGGGTAAAACTTGGGGGGCGGCGGGCCGCCCCCTTTTTCGTTTCAGGAGTCCTGATGCCGCATTACGATTTCGAGAAAGGAACCGCTCGCGAGAACCTTTGCCGGTTTCTGGCGGCATGCTACTACCAGCCGGGTACGGAATTCGCGGAAGAGAAAGTCTTCGATTCGATGCTCGATGCCGCGACGCGGATTAACGCGGACCTTACCGCGCACGCGCGCCGGCTGGGCGAGGAATTCTCCGCCGAAGGACCCGAGAGCCTGCTGCTCGATTATGCGCGGCTTTTCCTCGGTCCTTCCCACCCCATCGCCGCGCCCTATGGATCGGTCTGGCTGGAAGACCAGAAGACCCTCATGGGAGACTCCACGATGGCGGTCCAGGAGCTTTACCACGAGGGCGGATTCGAGATAGACGAGGATTTTCGCGAACTGCCCGATCACATTGCCGCGGAACTGGAGTTTCTCTATCTGCTCATTTACCGGGAAAATGAGGGACACCGAAACGGCGAGCCTGCGGCGCTGAAGGCGGCGACGGGTCTTAAAAAGCGTTTCCTGGACGAGCAGCTCGGGCTCTGGATCGGACCTTTCACAGCAGCCGTCAAGGGCGGTGCACAAAGCGGTTTTTACCGCCAGCTTGCCGAACTCACCGACCGTTTCGTCAG
>Ga0214473_10007777_pt1 | contig 12690 bp, 9 predicted proteins | sample RVTome_7_FD_203509 | JGI IMG/M metagenome (GOLD analysis project Ga0214473, IMG submission 203509) | Soil microbial communities from uranium-contaminated site in the Upper Colorado River Basin, Wyoming, United States - RVT98D197 | ecosystem: Environmental > Terrestrial > Soil > Contaminated >... | reverse complement strand
CATCCCGTAGACCTCGTTGTTCAGCAGCAGGCAAGTGATATCGAGATTGCGCCGGCAGGCATGGATGAGGTGGTTGCCGCCGATGGCGAGACCGTCGCCGTCTCCGGTGATGACCACGACGTGAAGATCGGGCCGGGCGAGCTTGAGGCCCGTGGCGAAGGGAAGAGGACGTCCGTGGGTGACGTGTACCGTGTTGGCGTCGATATACGCGGAGAGCCTCCCCGAGCAGCCGATTCCAGAAATCACCGCGAGGCGGTCCTTTTCGATACCGAGCTCGTCGACCGCCCAGAGGAGAGCTCTTAGAGCGATGCCGTGCCCGCACCCCGGACAGAGAAAGTGAGGGAACAGTTCTTTCCGGACGTAGTCCCGGACATCGAACTCCCTTATGACATCCGCCGCAGGCATTCCAGGATTTCCTCCGGTGTGATGACCTCGCCGTCGAAGCGGTCGAGTCTGACAACCTTGCCCCCTCCCACGATCCTCTCCACTTCGAGGCAAAGCTGTCCCGCGTTCATCTCGGGCACGAGGATGCCCTTCGCTTTTCCGGCCATCTCCCGGAGCGCCCGTTCAGGAAACGGCCAGAGGGTGATGGGCCGCAGAAGCCCGGCGCGGATGCCTTCGTTTCGCGCGAGCTTCACCGCCCGGCGGGCCGCGCGAGAGGTGATGCCGAAAGCCACGACGAGCACGTCAGCATCGTCGCAGGCGACGGCTTCATAGCACTCGATCGCGTCGCGGTGCCGCTCGACCTTCCCCAGGATGCGTCCCATGACGCGGCGGACGGTCGAAGGCTTCTGGGTGGGAAATCCATCCTCGCCGTGGGTCAGTCCCGTAGTGTGGGTGCGAAAGCCGTCGCCGAAGCGCGCCATCGGAGGCACACCGTCCTCGGTCTCGGCATAAGGTCGAAAGCCGCTCGTTCCTTTTAGGGGCGCCTTCCGCTCCGAGAGCGTCAACGTCTCGGGCGCGGGAAGCACGGTGGTCTCCAGCAGGTGGGCCACCACTTCGTCGTAGAGAACGATGACGGGCACGCGGTAGGTCTCCGAGAGGTTGAAGGCGCGGACGGTGAGCTCGTACACCTCGCCCACCGAAGCCGGCGCCAGCACGATGACCGGATGATCCCCGTGGGTTCCCCAGCGGGACTGCATCACGTCACCCTGCGAGGGCCGGGTCGGCATGCCGGTGCTCGGGCCGCCTCGCATCACGTTCACGATCACGCAAGGAATCTCGGCCATCGCGGCATAGCCCAGGTTCTCCTGCTTGAGAGAGAACCCCGGGCCGCTCGTGGCGGTCATCGCCTTCGCTCCCCCGAGAGAGGCGCCCAGGACCGCCCCCATGGAGGCGATCTCGTCCTCCATCTGGATGAAGACCCCGCCCACCCGGGGCATCTCCTCCGACAGTCGCTCGGCGATCTCCGAAGAGGGCGTGATGGGATATCCGGCGAAGAACCGGCAACCTCCTGCCACGGCCCCGAGCGCGCAGGCCTCGTTTCCTTGCAGCAGGCGGGGGGCGCGAGCGTCCGCCGTCATCTCGTCGCCTCCATCTGACGAACGTGCACGTTGATGGCGAAGTCGGGGCAAAGCATCTCGCAGATTCTGCAGCCGGTGCAGGCGTTCGGGTCGTCGAGCACGGCCACCCGCCGCTCGTCGAGGCGAAGGCACCTCTCGGGGCACATCTTCACGCAGATGTCGCAGCCTTTGCACCAGGCGGCATGGATCTCGAGCTCGATGGAACTTCGGGCCAGGGGCCCGACGGGAGCGACCTCTCGAATCTTTGGCGGGGGAAGGACGGGGTTTGCGACCCACTCGCGTCCCTCGAGGAAAGCGGATCGGTTGAGGGCCCTCGTTTTCGGAGGAACGATCTCGTCCAGTGTCCGAAGCCACTCGTCGGCGGCGAACTCGAGCACGGGAACGGTCGAGAGCACGCCGAGGAGAACACTGTTGGCGACCCGGGCGTCGCCGAGCCCTTTCGCCATGCCGGTCGCGTCGAGGGCGTGGCCCGTCTCGACTCGAGCCAGGATCTCCTCGACGGTCTCCCGGGCGTATCCGGAGAGCGCGCCGGGACGCCGGTCCCGGCAGGCGAAGGGGGGCACGAGACGCTGGGTGTCCGCGATCAGAACTCCTTCCCTCGGCCTCAGGTGCGGAAGCCAGCGCACCGCCTCCGCCCATTCCAGAGCCAGGAGCACGTCGGCCTCGCCCTCGGGAATGGTCGGCGACCACACCTCGCGGCCGAAACGAACGTGGCTGAACACGACACCCCCGCGCTTGGCCATGCCGTGCACTTCGCTCTGCTTCACCTTGAGGCCGCTTCGCTGGACCAAGTGGGTGAGCGCTCGCGACACCATCAAGACACCCTGGCCACCGACCCCCACCACCAGGACGTTCGTCGTTTCTCGCATCATGGAAGGCTCACGGTTCGCGGAGCTGAATGCAGTCCGTGGGACAGACCTGCGCGCAGAGCGTGCAGCCGATACAAGACCGGTCATCGATCCGAACCTTGTGTCGGCCCTCGTACCACTCGTCGCTCCAGGTGATGGACGGGCAGCCCAGGTTCATGCACGCCTGACACGCGGTACAACCCGAGGCCTCGACCTCGAAAGGCGGGCCCTGGATCCTCACGGGATCGAGGACGCAGGGCCGGTTGGAGATCACCACCGAGACGCCCTTGTGTCCAATCGCCTCCCGGAGCGTCCGCAGCATCGCGGCAACGTCATAGGAATCCACCGTCCGCACCCAGCCGACCCCGAGGGCGCGTGCGACTTCGCCGATGTCGACGCGGTGAGTCTCCTCGCCCCGGAGAGTTCGTCCCGTTCCCGGATGATCCTGGCCGCCGGTCATGGCCGTCGTGCGGTTGTCGAGCACCACCACCGTGATATCGGCGTGGTTGTAGACGGCGTTCATGAGGGGAGGAATGCCAGCGTGGAGGAACGTCGAATCCCCGATGGTGGCGACGACGGGGCGCGCCTCTCCGCCGGAGAGCGCCATGCCGGAGGCGACGGCGATGCTCGAGCCCATGGCCACGCAAGTGTCCATGGCCTTCAGGGGCTCGAGGGCCGAGAGGGTATAGCAGCCGATGTCCCCGGCGACGCGGGCTTCGAGAGCGCGAAGCGCCATGAAGGTCGTCATGTGCGGACAGCCGGGGCACAGAACCGGCGGTCGCGGCATGGCGTTGACGGCAGGATAGCGAGCTTCCACCTGCGTCGAGGCCCTCAGCGGCACGCCGGCCCGGGAAAGACCGTCCCGCACCGCTTCCGGGCTCAGCTCGCCGGTTCGCGAAAAATACTCCTTCCCTTCGACGGCGATTCCGAGGGCACGGACTGCCCTCTCTACCACCGGCTCGAGCTCTTCCACGACGAAGAGCCGCTTCACCGAAGCGGCAAAGTCGCGGAGGGCGCGCTCGGGCAGAGGGTAGGATCCGGGAAGCTTCAGGATGCTGGCTTCGGGAGCGACTTCCTTCACGTAGGCGTAGGGGACTCCCACGGTAATGATCCCGAAGTCGCCCCCTCCCCCGGGCTCCATGCGCAAAAGCTCGGACGAGTCGAGAAAGGAGCCGACGTTCCGCTCTCGAACCAGCACCAGGGGGTGGCGAAGCCGTGCGTAGGCGGGAATCATGACGTTTTTCCGCGGGTCGGAGACGAAGGCACGTTTGGGCGGGTTGGTTCTTTCACCGACCGCTACTTCGCTCCGGGTGTGGGAAAGCCGGGTGGTGCTTCGCAGAAGGACGGGGGTATCGAAACGCTCGCTCATCTCGAAGGCGAGCCGGGTGAAGTCGAGCGCTTCCTGGGCGTCCGAGGGCTCGAGCACGGGAATCCGCGCGAACTCGGCGAAGAACCGGCTGTCCTGCTCGTTCTGCGAGCTGTGAATGCCCGGGTCGTCGCAGACCGCGAGCACCAGACCCCCGTTGACACCGATGTAGGCCTGGGACATGAGCGAGTCGGAGGCGACGTTCAGACCGACGTGCTTCATGGCGGCGAGCGCGCGCACTCCGGCGAACGAGGCGCCGATCGCCACATCGAGCGCGACCTTTTCGTTGGGCGACCACTGGGCGTGTACTTCCCCTTCGGGGTAGGTCGAAAGCGACTCGAGAATCTCGGTGCTGGGCGTGCCCGGGTAGGCGGCTCCGACTCTCACCCCGGCTTCCCAGGCGCCCCGGGCGATCGCTTCGTTGCCGCTCATCGTGAAAAGCGCCCGCGGCCGAGATGCCTGCATCGTGGCTCTCTGCTCGATTGTGCTCATTGCTTCGCTCCCGTGGCCCAAACACCGGCGAATTCCCGCCGGTCGAAAACCCGAACCGCCTTCCCTTCACTCCGCCGGATCCGTCCCGGCTCCACGATCTGAAGTTGGAGCCGTATGCCGAGCCTCTGCTGCAGGTGATCCTTCGTCCCGCTCCGGAGTTCGCTCACGGCCGCATCCCCGCGCCGGTGGGCTTCCTCCGTCGCCTCGACCCACACCTCCAACCCCTCGATCCGATCCTGCCGCCGATCGACGAGGATGAGATAGTGCGGGGTGAGACCTTCGATCTCGAGAAGGGCGTGCTCGATCTGGGAGGGAAAGACGTTGACTCCGCGCAGAATGAGCATGTCGTCGGTGCGACCGAGGACCCGGCTCATCCGTACCAGGGTGCGACCGCATCGACAGGGCTCGGGCGCGAGCTTCGCCCGGTCCCGCGTGCGGTAGCGCAAGAGCGGCATCCCCGTTTTGGTGAGCGTAGTGAGCACGAGCTCGCCCTCGGTCCCGGGCTCGAGACGCTCGCCGGTATCGGGATCGACGATCTCCGGGAGAAAGTGATCCTCGAAGATGTGAAGGCCGTCGTGCTCCTCGCACTCCACGGCGACACCGGGGCCGATGATCTCGCTGAGCCCATAGATATCGAACGACTCGACTCCGAGGCGGGTCTCGATTTCCCTGCGGGTGGCCTCGGAGAAGGGCTCGGCGCCGAAGAGCGCCACCCGAAGCTTCATGCGCTCGCGCGTCTCGATGCCGAGCTCCCGCGCGGTGTCGGCCAGCACCAGCGCGTAGGAGGGCGTCGAGCCGAGCACGGTGGCGCCGAAGTCCTCCATCAACATCAGCTGCCGCTTGGTGAAGCCGCCCGAGACCGGCACCGTCATGGCACCGATGGTCTCCGCCCCGAGCGCGATGCCGAGCCCTCCGGTGAACAGGCCGTACCCGTAGGCGTTATGGACCACGTCCGACGCCGTCACCGTGGCGGCGCTCAGCGTTCGCGCCATCACCTCCGACCAGACGCTCAGATCGCACCGCGAGTAGCCGACGACGGTGGGCTTACCGGTGGTTCCGCTCGAGGCGTGCACTCGAACGATCTCCTCCCGTGGCACGGCGAAGAGGCCGAAAGGGTACTGTTCCCGAAGATCGCTCTTGGTGGTGAACGGAAGGCGCCCGAAGTCGCGATGGGAGCGGATATCCCCGGCGTCTACGCCCGCCGCGGCGAGACGCTCCTTGTAGAAAGGGACGGCCCGGCTGAGGCGGCCGACGAGACTCCGCAGTCGCTCGAGCTGGAGCCGCTCCAGCTCCCTCCGGGGCAGGCACTCGACTTCGCGATTCCACATGCTCGAGCGAGCTCTCCTCGCCTCGCGGCTTTCAATGAACTGCGGTTTGCTTTTCTGAACCGCCGTTCAGTATAGTGTGACGGTAGCACAGGGCCGAGTTCGAAAGCAACGGGAACTATGGAAACGAATCGACGTTCGAGTCGCCCCGCGCGCGCCGGGCGCCCAGTAGGAGAGACGAGCTGGCGCGCTCGGCGGCGCGCCGATGCGCGCCTCGAGATCCTTCGCGCCGCCGCGACGATCTTTCGCTTGCGGGGTTTCGCCGCCACCGGAATGCGGGAGATCGCGGAAGCAGCGCGCCTGTCTCCAGGAAACCTCTACAACTACTTCCACGGCAAGGAGGAGATCCTCTACTTCTGCCAGGATCGGGTCCTGGACCGGCTGCTCGAGGTCCTGAAGACGGTGCGCAAGAAGCGCGGTCCGGTCTCCGGCCGGCTGAGGGAGCTCGCGGTCGCTCAGGTTCTGTGTCTCATCGATGAGGTCGAGGGGTCGGCGGCTCATTTCGAGGTGAACGCGCTTCCGCCGCGGCTCCGGGCGCGGATCGTGGAGAAACGCGATCTCTACGAGCGGGGCGTGCGCGCGCTGGTCGCCAAGGGGATTCGGCGTGGCGAGCTCGGGACGGAGGATGCCACGGTCGGGACCCGGGCCTTCATGGGAGCGCTGAACTGGACGGCGCAGTGGTTCCGCCGAGAGGGGCCCGAGTCGCCGGAAGAAGTCGCACGGGTCCTTGCCGACTACGTCGTCGCCGGTCTGGTCGGCGAAAGGGCCTGTCCCGAGGACGAGGGCGATGGCTCTTGACGGCCTTCTCCGCGAGCGGTCACGTCCTCCCTCCCCCCGAGGCGAGAACGTCCCGGTAATAGCACATGTAGCCGGAGCGGCAGTATTCGGGTTTCTTCCGGAGACCCTGGGCAAAGGCCTTGACGTCGTCCTCGCCGACGAGGGCGGAGCGTTCGATGACAGCCCGAACCATCTGGATGCTTCGGAGCTTGCGCATGGTATTGGCCTCACGTCCGACGACTTTGACCGCCGCGACACCGGCTCGCATCAAGAACGGGATGGCGCACAGGCCGCAGGGCCCGTACGGAAGACCCTCGTCGGTCGCGCCGAAGCCGCAGCCGAAGTTGAACCAGAGCCAGGACCGGTACGCCTGCTCGTGCGCTTCCACGAGGCTTCGCTCACCGCTTTCGGCCGCGCGGCCGTCGGCGCGTACGTACTCGAAGACGTAGCGGTCGAGGCAGAGGGGCCCACCCATCTGAGGCGGAAGATGGAGGGTGTGGCAGGCCCCCTCCTCGAAGACGCATCCGTCGTTGAGAATGAAGACCTCCATCTCGAGAGGGGACGCCCTCGACGCCATGCTCGCGATCTCCGAAAGGCGAACGTGTCGCGGCAGGATGATGCGTGCCGCACCCAGTTCTTCGAGGAAGGAGGCCGCCGCCCCGTTCTGACAGGAAGCGAGAGAGCTCACGTGGATGCGGAAGTTGAACTGTGCGCGGAAGAGCTGCGCGAGGAGCCCCACGTCGCTCACGATCACGGCATCGAGCTCCATCTCCTCGAGAGAGCGGGCGAAACCGAGGATGTACTCGCACTGCTCGCCCGAGTAGTGCTGGGCGTTGAGGGTGAGCGAAACCGCCTTCCCCAGCGAGTGCGCCCGGTCGACGACGCGGGCGAGCTCGTCCAGGGAGGAGAGGTTCCCGTACACCCGGCGATTGGCCGTCAGGATGCCGAATCGTCCTTCCCAGTCGGGGGAGAGGACGCCGCAATAGAGCTCGTCGGCCCCCGCCGAGGCGAGGAGCTCGACCTCGTCGACGCGGCTAAGTGGCGCTGCGATTCTCATTCCAGTCTCCAGAGACGACCAGGCGGTCGACGACACCTTCGTCCGTCAACTCTTCGATCGTCGCCTCCATCTCGTCGCTGTGCCGGTAGAACACCGTGTTCCCGCGCTGGAAGGTGTGGAGATCGCCGGCACCCGCCGCCGCGCCTCGAGTCATTGCCAGCACATAGTCGAGGCATTCCTTCCGGCAGGGCTCGCCGGGCAGGAACTTGCGCTCTCGGTCCAGGTGAAGCGAGCCCATGCGACAGATTCGGCCCTTCGCGGCAAAGCCGTAGGGCCTGTGCATCGACAGGCGCATCGACGGACCGCGGAAGTCTTCTGGCCGGGCATGTGGGGGCAGATCGAGATCCAGACGCTCGATGCCGAACGAGGCCAGTAGATCGAGGAAGGCCGGAGCGAAGACTCCGTGGGGAACGAGCTTCGTCCAGTCGCGCGAGGGGAGCCGCGGGTCTTTCATGAACTTGCACAAGAGCCGTCCCGCGATCGGAATCAGGGAAGGAAACTCCGTGCGCGCCAGTCGCAGAACTCCCCAGTCGCTCGCGATCACCTCCGAGCCGTCGGGAAGACTCCGGAAGAGGCGAGCGAGGGCATCGATTCCAGAGTCTGTGACCATGGGCGTAACGAGGCTGAAGCGGAGGCCCAACTCGCGGGAGCGCGCGAGAACCTCCGACAGAGTCCGCGACGAGGGAATCAGGTGGTCGCAGAACTCGTTGCCGAAATACAGACGGGAGGCGGAGTCGGCGCCTCCTTCGGATAGCCGCTGGAGGGAGCGGGAGTCGGCGAAGTGGAGAGCGATCTCGACCCCGGAGCCGGTTCGCGACATGCTCGTGGTGTGGGCCTGGGACAGAGTCCCTCCTCCTAACGGCGGAGGCTCTGCAAGCAATGCACGCACCAAGTCGTCCGAGCGCACCGAACGCCTGCCAACGCGTTCATGGGCAACGGTGTGGCTCGAGGGCGCCCGTCGCCATCCCGACGCTCCACCGCGCCGATTCGCGCAGGCCGTGGGGAATCTTGCGCGCTCCGCGCCTCCCGTCGAGATTCGACCCGGGCCGCAACCCCGGCCAATCGCAAGTAAGTGCTTACTCACTATTTGGATCGACTCTTGCAGGGGGGTAATCTGTCTTTTTGTGCCTTCAAGGGGTGCTTTCCATGACGGACCACGGATCCTCGTCCCCACACTCCCGCGTCGACCGCAACCAGCAGTGGAGGCTCGGGCTCGCCCGGGCGACCTCGGCGTTCCTGGTGGGAATGACTCTCTCCGGGCTTTCCCTCTGGGTGCTGCCGTTCAGCGTTCCGAACCAGTTCCTGGTGCTCGCTCACACCCTTACCGGCGTGGTGCTCTTCCTCCCCGTGAGCTACTACCTCCTGTCGCACTGGCTCGCCTATCGCCGCCACCAGATGACCCATATCAAGCTCGCGGGCTATGTCGGCCTTTTCGTTCTCGCGCTCTGTAACGTCTCCGGCCTCGTGCTCACGGTCGAGGCTCTGGTCGGCCCGAGGATCAGCTACGCCTGGGACAGCGTGCATATCGTCACCACCTTCGCCATCCTCGCCTTCGTGGCCCCGCACATCCTCGCCCTCGTGGTCCGCGACCGAAAGCCCCATCTCGCAGGGATGGCGACCCACGGAAAGGCGGTGGCGCTCGCAACGGCGGCGGCCCTCGTGGGCGTCGCGCTCCTCGTCTACGCGTACCCACCCCCCCGACTGTCGGAGGAGCTTCCTCCCGACTACAGCTACGCCTTCGGCCCCGACCGCCCGTTCGCGCCGTCACTCGCGGTCACCGCGACGGGAAAGGCGTACGACTCGCGCCTGCTCGCCGGCTCCGAGGGCTGCGGTTCTGTGGGATGCCACGAGCAGATCTTCGCCGAGTGGCAGGTGAGCGCCCATCGCTACGCGGCGATGGACACCGCGTTTCAAGCGATTCAGCTGAATATGGCCGAGCAGAACGGACCCGACTCCACTCGCTACTGTGGAGGCTGCCACGATCCCATCTCTCTTTTCTCGGGAACGAAGAACATCTTCACCGACCCGGGCAAGCTCACCGCTCTCGCCGGTTATCAGGAAGGCGTCTCCTGCCTCTCTTGCCACGCCATCCGGGAGGTGGACGTGAAGGGAAACGCCAACTTCCTCATGGGGCAGCCGGCGCGCTATCTCTTCGAGATCGAGCACGACCAGAATCCCACTGCCGCCCTTCGCTTCGCCCGTGACTTCCTCATCCGCGCCTATCCCCGCGAGCATGTGCGCTCGCTCGGGAAAACCCTCTTCAAGGCGCCCGAGTACTGCGCCTCCTGTCACAAGCAGTTCATCGATCAGGAGATCAACCGCGTCGGCTGGGTGCAGCTCCAGAACCAGTACGACAACTGGCGCAAGAGCCGCTGGAATCACCCCTCGGATCCGAAGAAGACCATCGAGTGTCGCGAGTGCCACATGCCGCTCACCGCCTCTCACGACCCCGCCTCCGGGGATGCCGCGGACTACAACCGGAGCGGCTCGGACGGCAAGCACCGGAGCCATCGTTTCCTGGGAGCGAACCAGATGATGCCCGCGCTCCTGAACCTCCCCGGCTGGGAAGAGCAGGTGTCGCTCATAGACCGGTGGCTGAAAGGACGGATCGAGATTCCCGAGATCGCGGACAAGTGGACGAAGGGCTCCGCCGTCGGAATCGAGCTCGTCACCAAGGACTCGGTTCGACCTGGCGAGACGCTGCCGATTCAGGTCGTGATCACTTCGAACAAAGTAGGACACGACTATCCCACCGGTCCTCTCGACATCATCCAATCCTGGGTGGAGATCGTGGTCGAGGACGACTCGGGGCGGGTTGTGTTCTCGAGCGGGACCGTGGGAGAAGACGGCTTCATCGCTCCGGGGAGCTTCATCTTCAAGGCCGAGCCCGTCGATTCCCAGGGAAATCTCATCGACCGCCACAACCTCTGGGAAATGGTAGGAGTCCGTCACCGGCGAGCGCTCTTTCCCGGTTTCTCCGACACCGCTTCTTATGACGTTGACTGCCCCGATCTCCGGCGGGTGAAGAAGGCCTTTTCCGACGAAAGCCTGGAGGTCGAGGCCCCCAAAGAAGCGGAGAGGCTCCGCGTCCGCGCCCGGCTTCTCTATCGCAAGGTCGACCAGTACCTCTTGAACTTCTTGTACGGCCGCGAGAAGAACCTGACGTCGCCCGTGACCGAGATGGCGTCGGCAGTCAAGGACGTGCGGATCTCCCGCGACGCGACGGATTGATCGTGCTCGCGAAGCGCAAGCGGCTCATGGCTCTCTACGGGGCCTCGGGGCTCGCTCTCACCCTCGCGGCGACGCTCCTCGTTCTCTGGCTCGGGCGAGAAGCGCCCGCCTACAGGGCCTACCAGGGGGGTGAAGACGTCGAAGGAATCACGAGCTCTCTCGCGCGCGATCTGCCGGAGGACCGACCCCGCGTGCTATTCACCGACGTCACTCTCGATGCGGGGATTTCCTTCCGTCACTTCGACGGCGTCCGCTCCACCCAGCTTCCCGAGGACATGGGCTCGGGAGCGGCCTTCGGTGATTACGACAACGACGGCCGCCCCGATCTGTTACTGGTGAACGTCTCCGGGCCGCTCACCCGGAGCGAGGAGGAGCGACGGGGCTCTCCGGCGACGAACCGCCTCTACCGCAACGAGGGGGGAGGCCTCTTCTCCGACGCCACCGCGGCGAGCGGTCTGGGAGCGGCCATGACCGGCATGGGGGCCGCATGGGCCGACTGGAACGACGACGGTTTTCTCGACCTCGTGGTTTCCGGCTTCGGGGAGCTCCGGCTTTATCGCAATGAAGCCGGCAAGGCCTTCGAAGACGTCACCGAGGCTTCGGGGCTCGGCGGCTTCCAGGCGTTCTGGACCGGAGTCTCGTGGGCCGACTACGACTTCGACGGCGATCTCGATCTCTACGTATGCGGCTACGTCCAGTATAGCTATCGGCCGGAAGACGCGGCTGAGGGGACCCGACAGTACCAGGCGGTCGTCCCCTACACTCTGAACCCGTCCTCCTATCCGCCGGAGAGAAACCTTCTCTTTCGCAACGAGGGAAACGGTGCTTTCACCGAAGTCGCGGACGGGGCTGGAGTCTCCAATCCGGAAGGAAGGAGCCTTTCCGCCGCCTGGAGCGACTTCGACGAGGACGGGAAGATCGATCTCTACGTGGCCAACGACGTGTCCGATAACGCCCTCTACCGGAACCTCGGAGACGGACGCTTCGAGGACATCTCCCATGAAGCCTGGGTCGCCGACTACCGAGGGGCGATGGGCCTCGCGGTGGGCGACTGGGACGGCGACGATGATCAGGACATGCACGTCACCCACTGGATCGCGCAGGAGAACGCGCTCTACTCGAACCTGAGGTTCTCCTTCGGAAAGGAGAAACCCGAAGGCGACCTGCGCTTCATGGACATTGCCGACATGGTGGGTCTCGGCCAGATAGCCCTCGACTACGTCGGCTGGGGAACGTTCTTCTTCGACTTCGACAACGACGGCCGGCCGGACCTCTTTGCCGCCAACGGGAGCACCTTTCAGGAGGAAGAAACGCCGGAACGGCTCGAGCCCATGACGAGCTTTCTCTTCTGGAATGCCGGTACCGAGCGGGGTTTCTTCGACGTGGCGCCGGCGAGCGGAGAGGCACTCCGGATTCCTCACGTCAGCCGCGGAGCGGCGTTCGCGGATTACGACGCCGACGGAGATCTCGACGTCCTGCTCGTGAATCACGGCGAAGGTGCGCTCCTGCTCCGAAACGACGGCGGAAACAAAAGCTCCTGGCTCGACGTCGAGGCCCGCTCGGCCGGGAGGAACCGATTCGGGGTGGGTGCCAAGGTCACGATCCGCGTCGGGCCGCACTCCCAGACCATCCACATCGGCGCCCAGTCCTCCTATCTCAGCCAGAGCCCCTACGAGGCCCACTTCGGCCTCGGAACCGCGGAGCGGGTGGACCAGGTCGAAGTCGTCTTCCCGGGCGGAACGCGGGTGGTCCAGAAGAACGTCCCCGCCCGCCAGAGGCTCGTGGTGAGCGCGGAGTCGCGTTGAAACGATCGCTGCTGCTGATCGGGGCGAGCGTCCTCGCGCTCTTCGCGATCGCGACCGCTCTTCGACGGCGGGGGGCTGAAGAGGACAAGGCGGCTTCCTCTTCCGAAAGAACGGAGCGAATCCGCCGATTCTGGCAGGTCTATCACCAGGGCGCCGAAGCCCGCACCGGCGGCGATTTCGAAAGCGCTTCGAGCTTCTTCCGCGAGGCGCTCGAGATCGACCCGAAGCACGAGGACTCTCTCTTCTATCTCGCCATCTCGCTCGAA
>Ga0214473_10007776_pt1 | contig 12691 bp, 10 predicted proteins | sample RVTome_7_FD_203509 | JGI IMG/M metagenome (GOLD analysis project Ga0214473, IMG submission 203509) | Soil microbial communities from uranium-contaminated site in the Upper Colorado River Basin, Wyoming, United States - RVT98D197 | ecosystem: Environmental > Terrestrial > Soil > Contaminated >... | reverse complement strand
CGGGCGAATCGCCCTCGCTGAAGACGCGCTGGTTCTCGACCAAGGGTAGTCTCCGGGTGATGGCGGCGAGCGCGAACAACTCCTCCGCGGTACTCCTGGAAAAAATGGGCAGCTCCTGGAGAAGTAGTACTTTCTCGATGGGTTTCAAATCCTGGTCGCCGCGCAGAGCCAAGGCTTTGTCTTGCGGATTCACCGCCTGTCTTAGTACGCTGGGGCTTCCATTCTTCGAGGGCGCGCTCAGGAGCTGGCGGAATAGTCCCGCCGCCAGCTCGATGTCGTCCGACAAGAGGGCGCGGAACTCCTCGGCGGCGATGGCCAGGCAGATCGAGCTTTCGATTGCCCTGGCGGTCTCTCGTAACGGAACTCCCTCCAGAACCTCCCGGAAGCCGAGTAGTGCCGGAGGTGAGGCCTCTTGCTCATCGCCGTCCTTGGCGCCGATCCGGATCTTGCCCTCCACCAAGACCTGGATGTACTCGACGGGTGCCCCCGCCTCCTGGATGCTGGCCCCCGCCTCGTGACGCACCTGTCGAGCAATGGAGGAGATCCGAAAGAGCTCGTCGACCGCGACAAAGCTGAAGAGAGGAATGTGACGTAGTTGTTCTGCCAGAAGAACGGCCGGAAGGGGAGGAAGCAGCTCAAAGCGCACGAGCTCGCTCCTCACCCACTCGGTGCGCCGCCAATGCGAACGAGGCTGCTTCGAACACTACGAAATCCTTGGCATCTCGGAAGGCGAGGACTTCCTCGATGTCGTCGGCGAGAGTCCACATCTTCTGCTCGCGAACGAGATCGATGGCGGTTGCTGCTACTACCGGGTCCTCGTCGTAAATGAGCCGAATCAGCGTTTCCTCGGCGCCGCGCACTCGTGTCTTCAAGAAGACGTTACCCCGGTGGACTTTTTCTTCGATCGGTATGTCCTCGATGATGGGCACCAGGCGTTTGCGGAGATCCCCGCTCAGCGTGTTATCGAGGTATTCGGCAGCGCTGGCACGGGAACGAGAGTCTCCATGCTCTAGGGTCCACCGGGCGGCGACGATGTCCTTCGAGGGATAGATCAACCCCAGAAGCTCGTAGACCCGGTCGATGGCTCGCCGCATCTTTTCCTGAAGGACCTTTCCGATGAGAGAGCTCGCGGACATTGCTTCTTTCTCGAACAGATTGTAGTGAATGCCGAGGTAACGGTAGTAGCGCAGGGCATCCTGCAGGGCGAGCCTCTCGACGGGTTTCGGATCGATTGCCAGCTCGGGACGTTCTCGACGGATCTGGCCGAGGGCGGTCACCGCCTTGTAGCGGATGAAACCGTCATCGCTCTCCAAGGCTTGAAGGAGGATGCGGACCGTTTTCTCGCAGGGAATATGGGCCAGTGTGCCGGGAATGTGCCGTTTCACCCATGGGTTTTCGTCGGGGTCTTTCAGGAAGTAGGCGAGCGTATCCAGCACTTCCTCACCATAGCTGACCAGCACTTGCCGAGCGATGTTCTTCAGCCGCCGGTGGTGAAGGAGCGAGACCAGGGTGGGCACGAAAATGTAGTCGGCCGTCCCCAACCGGGTGACGCTGCTGATGGCCTCCTTGGCCACTTCGATGTTGGCATCGTACATGAGCGGGATGAGCAGGCTACGGAACCGCGGGCCTTGGATCTGGGCGAGCGCGCGAGCGGCTTGACGCCGAGCATCCGCCGCTCCCTCGCGGGTGTCGGATACGAGTCGTCGGAGCGCCGCCTCGGCCGCATCCACATCCTCACCGCTCTCGCTACCGGCCAGTGCCCCTGCCGCGGCGGCTACCATGCGGGGATCGTGGTCGTCGAGATAGGGGCGCATCAGCTCGGTAGTCTTCTCTCCGCGGATGGCCGCCAAGGCGGAGACCGCCGCGGCGCGCACGTCGCCACTTTCGTCTTTGAGCGCTCGCTCCACCGCCGGGGCCCAACGTTGAACCAGCTCGGGGCGCGCCGACGCGATGCACGCCAGGGCGCGGGCGCGGACCGCAGGCGCTTGATGGTGGAGTAGAAGCGGCGTAATGAGGTTGGCCTTGTCGAGGGAGTCGAGAAGCTCGATGGCGTAGAGAACGCGATGATCTTCGGAGCTCCCCAGCTCTTCCACCAGGGTCTCTATCGTGGCAGCGTCAGCCGTTTGCGGCTTCAAGGCCAGCGGCTCGAGCTCCAAGTGCTCGATGCTCCGGCGGAAGCTGGCGATGTACTCTTTCTTTGCCTTCCTCGCCAGGAACAGCCAAAGCACGCAGTAGGTCAAGCTGAGAAAGCTGAGCTGAAGCCAGGTCATTCCAAGGACTTTCAGCGAGACCAAGAGCACCACCGAACCGATGCCCTTTCCAATGAACCGATCGGCGGTGACGTCGACGAAGGCCTTGGCCTTGAGCTTGATCTCTTTGGGAAGGGGTTGGAAGAGGACTTCCCGGGTCGTCTTGTCGAGACTGTAACGCAGCGACGTGTCGGTGATACGAGCCACCATGGTGGACAAGAGAACCGGATGGAAAAGGATGAGCAGCGCCGAGGCGCCCAGGCTCCACGGCAGCACCATCAGGGCGAATCCGATGCCGAGAAATCGGTGAATGCGGCTGGTGAAATAGATCTGGATGACGAAGCTGATGGCCGAGAGGTAAAACGTGATTTGCGCCAGAAAGCTGACGATGCTGTCTTCCCCTTCTACGAACTGCTCGGCCGCCATGTTGAGCTGCTGCTCGACGGTGACGGCGCCCAGAGCTGCGAAACCGATCACCAAGGAGATGAGCCCCAGATGCTTCGACTGACGGAGCATCGCCAAAGCCTCGCCGCCCCCCAGGGTCTCTTTCTGGGCAAGGGTGCCGCGCTCGGCAGGTTGTTCCTTCCGTTGGATTCGCATCACCAGAACGAAGCAGAGGGCCAGAACGCCGGCGCTGAACAGGATGAGAGTGTCCGCGCCCATCGTCTCCGCCAAGAGGGAAGTCAGGCCGGACCCCGCCATCCCGCCCAGGCTCGCTCCTCCTCCGATGAAGCCGAAGATGCGCTTGGCCTGACGGGGATCGTAGATATCGTTGGCCAACGTCCAGAACTGGCTGATGAGGAAGATTCCCAGGAGCAACCGACCCCAGAAATAGAAGGCGACCGAGACCCAGGTTTGGCCGGTCTGAAAGAGGAACCAGAAGCCCACCAGCGTGCCGACCACTGCCATCAAGGTTCCCGGCAAGACCCACAAGCGGGGAACCATGCCCGCCAGTCGGCTGTAGTACTGCATGATGACGCCCATGCCGACACCAGCCACCAACATGACCCAGGGAAGATTGTCCGCCCCGACGTCGTCAATGAACTTCGCGGTGGCCGAGGGCTTGATGTTGTTGTAGGCGGTCATGACCAGGAAGGAGTAGACGAACATCATGATGGCGGTGGACGCCTCTCCTTCGCGGAGCGTGAGGATGGGGGAAAGTATGCGACGGACGAACGAATCGCTCATGAAAGCAGCTCTCTCAGATCGGAAGTGCCCTAAGACCCATAAAGAAGGGGCCTCATGTTATGCCAGTCTTGCCAGTGCGGCAACCCGCCTCTGTTCGCTCACCCCCCGCCCAAGGGACTCCGGCGAGGCTTTGGGAGGCGCTACGGGACGCGTAGGCTGGCTCTTGCCTGCGCCACCGATTCCATGTACTGGGCGATCCGCCGCGGGTCCACGGGATTCTCGCCCTGGCCATCCATCTTCACGCTGGTTCCCACGATGGCTCCATCGGCATAGCGCAGGAACTCGGCGATGTTGTCTGCGGTGGTGCCAGAACCCATGAGGATGGGGCGGTTCCGGGAAAGCTCCTTGGCCCGTCGGACCTTCTCGAGCGGTGGAGCGTCGCCGGTCATTCGCCCGGAGACGATGAGCGCGTCCGCCAAGTAGAAGTCGGTCCATTCGATGTGCGTCTCCAAATCCAAGCCGGGAAAAGGCAGGGAATGTTTCTTGTCGACATCGGCGAAGATCTTGATGTGCTCAGCCTGGAGATTCTTTCGATGCCGAAGCAATCTGGAAGCACACCCGTGGTCGAGCTCTCCGGTGTCCCAGAGTCGGGCGCCGGTCAAGATGCAGATCCTGACGAAGCTCGCTCCCGAGGCCAAGGCGATTGCGAGGGTAACTCGTCCTCCGTTGTGGATGACGTTGATTCCGGTGGGTACCTTGGCAGCCTTCACGACCTCATGGGCCACCACGGCTTGCGCCGTCATTTCCTCGGGTGGGACGTCATCGCCGACGAAATACGGATGGTCCCACATGTTCTCCACCATGAGCCCGTCGACGCCGGCCTTCTGGTAGACCTCGACATCCCGCAGAGCCCAATCAATCACCGGATCGAGACCTCTTCCGTCGTAGTTCGGAGAGCCGGGCAGAGGGAGAAGGTGCACCATGCCGATGACCGGCTTGTCCACGCCAAACATTTGCCCCAGACCTTTTAGGCGAAGCTCATCTTGCCTTCTCTTCCATTCCGGAGTCATGGTTTCTGCCTCCTTCCTCTTTTCGATCTACCCGATAGCAGTTCCAGCGCATCGCCGAACGCGGTGTCGAAGCGCCTGAGCCTCGGATCTTCCTTGGCACGAAGGATGATCTTGGAAAGCCTTTCTCGGCTGACCGCTCCGTGGGACGATTCCGATTCCACGACCGCCGCCCCTGCCGCATTGCCCAAGATGGCGCACGCCTCTGCGCTGGCGGCCTCCAGCATGCCTAGGATGTACCCGGCATTGAACGCGTCGCCGGCGCCGCAGGTGTTGATGGCCCGAGACTCGAACTGCGGAACGCGAAAGGTGGCGTCGCCGGCGAAGACTCGGCACCCTCCCGCGCCCAGAGTCACTGCCACTTGTTGAACGCCGAGCGCCCTCGCCTTGCTGGCCGCGCGGCTGAGGCGCCTCTCTCCGAAGGCCATTCTCAGCTCTGGCGCACTGGGCAGTGCCAGGCTGACGTGCCGCAGGCACTGGCGAAGGATGTCGGAAGCGCCTGCCGCCGGTTGCCAACCGAAGTCGAGCGAGGTGGTGGCGCCACCCTTTCTGACGGTCTCGAGCGCGAGCAGTGCCGCCCGGCGAGACTCGGGTTCGATCAAAGCGTAGCCCGAGACATGAAGGTGACGGATGCCATCTATCGCCTCCACGATGCCGTCGCGTTGGAGAGCGGAGTTGGCCCCTCGGATCCCGATGAGTGTGCGCTCCCCGCTGGAGATGACCGGGATGACGCAGATCCCGGTTGGTCTGGCTGGGTCTTTTTGTACCGCACTGGTGTTGACTCCGGAGCGTGCCAGCTCCCGGAGCAGCGCTTGCCCCTCGGGATCGCTGCCCACGCGTCCGATCACGCTGGCCGGCACGCGCAGCCGAGTGAGCGCAACTGCGGTATTCGCGGCAGAGCCTCCCAGCGCCCAGGCGCTTGCTTCGGCGAGGTTATCCCGACCCGGCCTGGGAAAGTAGCGGAGTCGCAGAAAAAGATCACGGTTGATGTCGCCAAGAACGGCTGCCAGCGGGGGTTTCGCCACGGGGATTGCTCGACTTCAGGAAAGCGAGCATAGCATAGCGCCGGCCCACTTCCGCCTTCAGGGCTCGACGATGAGCCGCCCCTCCCGGGCGTCTCCCGAGGTCTGGGGCTCGGGCAACTCGGCGATAGAGGCGCGAAAGACTCTTTCCGCGATGTCGATATAGCTCTTTTGGGCGTCGTCCCCCCCTTTTTGTGTCTCGATCGCCGATTGAGTGTTCATCAGCACGGCCAGCACGTCGGCGTCCGAGGCGGAGGGGACATCGGGTATCTCGTGTCGATGGGCCAAGACCTCGCCCAATCGAGCTATGACGCCCTGCAGCTTGAGGTCCTCGCTCTGGTGCTGGTAGACGATGCCCTTGGACAGGGTCTGGTAGGTGCGCCCTAGGGTCCCGGCCACCATCGCGAGCTCCCGATCGCTGAGTCCCCCGGGGAGATCGCGGGAGGCTCGAATCAACAGAGAGTGGAAGAAGATCAGGAAGGGGACTTGTTCTCGCGAGAGCTGAGCAAACCGGGACAGGAAACGCAAGTCTTCCGTCCTTCGGCCGGAGGGCTCCCAGCGTGGATCGTGCTCCCCGTGCAGGTAAGGACAATCATCCGGACATCTGATCTCTGTGCGGCGCTTGGTGCCACAGCAGCGGGAACAGATGCTGTCTCCGCTGTGAGCGGGGCAAGATCGTTTTCCCTTGACCTTGTTGCAATACCAGCAATGCACCGGGATCCTCTGCCGGGGTATTCTAGCCTGGAACGAGAGCGGCTCAGGCGCGAAGTGCACTGACCGCGGCGTAAAGCTCGGCGATGTTGGCAAATCGACCCCCCGGCTCCTCGGCCAGGCACTGGGTGATGATCTCGTCCAGTGGCTCCGGAAGGCCGGGCACCAGCTTCCGTAGGCTCGGGGGAACTCCGTTGACCGCTGCCTGAGGGTTGGCAGGGTGAAGTCCGCTCATCCCATGAAAGAGCAGACCGCCCAGCGAGTAGATGTCACTTCTCGCGTCGGCTTGTCCGCCGGCCAGAAACTCCGGCGGCGGATATCCGTATCCGTTGGCCAGATTAGGTGTCCGGAGCGCACCCAGGCCCACCCCCGCCAAGCGTAGCTTGCCTCCGCGAGCCAGCAGTACGTCGGTCATCTTTAGATCCTTGTGGAGAAGGTTTCTTTGGTGAGCGTAGCTCAGTGCGATACAAAGTGTAGAGAGGAGGTCAATCGCTTGCTTGACGTTCAAGCGCTTTCCTCCCGAGAGAGCTTCGGCGAGGCTCTTGCCCTCCACGAACTCCATTACCACCACTTTCTGCGCGCGGATCTCGGTAAGGCCGAGCAAGCGAACCAAATTGGGATGATCGATAGTCTTTGCCACTTTCGCTTCCGCCAGGAAGCGCTCTACCACCGCGCGATCCTCCAGCAGCTCTTTTCGCAGAAACTTGACGATGACCGGGAGGTCGTTACGGGTGTCCACCGCTTTGAACGTTCCGCCCAAGAGGCCTCGTCCCAGCTCTTCGACCAGCTTGAAGGGAGAGGAGGGAGCGCGGTTGGCGGGTGGCGGAGGGGGACCGCCCGTGGCCCGCTCGGAAACCGGCCGCGGTGAGACGGCAGGCGGCGGAGCAACCGTGGGGAGCGGGCTCGCCGACGGAGCGGCGGCTGGAGCGGGTACTGAAGAAGTCGCGGCGCTCAGGCGCGCGATCCGGTCTTCGACGTCTTGGTAGCCATAACGCTCCGCCATCACCTTTCGGAACGTCTCGACCGCCTCGCTCCGTTTGCCGAGCGTCTCGTACGCGAGCCCAAGACAGTAGTAGTGTTCCAAGGTCTGGGTCCCGATGGGCCGATCCCGCAGGACCCGCTCGAGCTTTTCGAGGGCGAGTGAAGCCATGCCCTTGTCGATGAAGAGCCGTGACAGGAGTACGGTAGCTGCTTGGTAGTTCTCGTCGGAGGAGTCGATCCGCTGAAACAGCTGGATGGCCCGATCCGCGTCGCCCAGCTGGTTGGCAAGCCGGCCCGCTTCGAAGAAGCGACCCGCTTTCTCGAAAAGCTCCGAGGCCAGGGCCTCTTCTCCCACTTCGGCGTAGAGCTTGGCCGCCATCAGGGCATCGCCGCTTCGCTCGAACATGGTGGCCGCTTCCTTCTTCTTGTTTGCGCGGAGATAAACGTTGGCGGCTTGCAGCAGAGACTCGCTTTGCTCGTAGCACTTCGCGGCCGAAGCGAGGTCGCCTACCGACTCGAAGAGCTCGGCGGCCCGAAGGTTGTCTCCGCCCTTCAAGAATTCCTGAGCGGCCTTGGCGGCCTCTCCCTGGCGAAAGGCGACCTCACCGCGAATCACTGCCGCCCTCTCCCGTTGGCCCGCCTTCTCGAACATCTCCGCCGCCCCCGCCAGCTCCTCCTCTTTGAGGAGCATCTCCCCCGCCTCGTCGAAGTTGCCCATGCGCGCCGCCAGAGCGGCGGCCTGTCTTGAAAGACGAGCGCGTCGGTAGATGGAGGCGGCCTTTTCGGGCGCCCCACCTTTCTCATAGAGCTGGCCCGCCATGCGGGCTACTTTCAGATCGCGATTGGATGGGGAGGAGATGAGGCCGCTGCCGCCGACGGAGCTAGTGGCCGTCCAGTGTTTCTCGTAGTTCTCGGCGGCTTTCAAGATGTTTCCTATCTTCTCGTAGGCTTGTGCCGCCTGAGGGTAATAGGCGACGGCTTCGTACAGCTCGGCGGCGCGGTCGAATCGGCCGGCATCGAAGTAAAGCTTGGCCGCATCGATCTTCTGCCCGTTCTGTTCGTAAGTCTCGGCGGCCTTGCCGCTCTCGCCCGCGGCAACGTAGGTGTTGGCGGCTCGCTTCCAATCCCCGGCTCGCCGGTACATCTCGGCGGCGTGCTCCCAATGCTCGAGCTTCTCGTACAAGGTACCGGCGGCGACATATTCGCCGGCTTCCAGGTAGCTCTCGATGGCCTGCTCATACCACTCCGCCTCTTCGTAGAGCTGCGCGGCGGCCAAATAGCCACCGCTCTTCTTTAGGGTCGCGATTTCGCGGTTGAATTGGATTTCACGGAGCTTCTCTCCCCCGACCCGATCGACCATCTGATCCCAGACTCCCGACTCCTCGAGTTTGCGTCGCAGAGGGGGGAGCAGATAGCTGCGGAGGAAATAGGCGGCGCCGAGTACCAAGAGGATAGGTACAAGGATGTCGACGACCGGGGCCGGCAGAAAGTTCTTAAGAAAGCCCATGCTTTCTCCGAGTCGGAGACCCGTCCATTGATATTCGAAGAAACATCCGCACGGAAAAACGAAGAGGGGTCTATTCTCGCATGTACCGCGGTGGAATGTCAAAACGGCACGGCCTCAGTGATTTAGAGAGAGTGTCCCGCGACCGGCCTTGACTCCCTTTTCCGGAGCGAATAGCATGATATTCTTCGAATGAAGGCTGCCCGTTGAATTCCTCCCGGCGCGATTTCCGGAATCCAACCGACGACGAGATCCGGGGCATTCTGGAACGGGCATGGACCATCGCGGTGGTGGGACTCTCGCCCAGCCCCCACCGTCCGAGCCACCGCGTCGCTGCCTTTCTGATCGAGACCGGATATCGCGTGTTCGGCGTGCGTCCAAACTCTCAGGAGGTATTGGGCCGGCCGTGTTACCCGCGGCTGGCGGATGTCCCGGAGAAAGTCGATATCGTGGATGTGTTCCGGCGTCCCGAGACTCTCGCCCAGCATACCGACGAGGCGATTGCGGTCGGCGCGCCCGTGTTGTGGTTTCAACTCGGCGTGATCGACGTGGATTCGGCGCTACGAGCCCAAGATGCCGGGATCCAGGTGGTGATGAATCGTTGCATCATGGTCGAATACGGACGGCTGGTCGCCGCATAGCCGCTCGCCGCTTCGAAACAGATGTACCGAAGCGTGTACATGGGAGCGGGGTCGGAACCCTACAGGGGTTTGCGGTCGCTTCTCGGAGCTGGAACCTAAGCGCATTGTTTGCAGGTGGTTAGTGGCAGGGGCGACCGTCTTCGCGCTTTTGTGCACGAATCTTGCTTAGAGATAGAGCGTGAGCCACAGTCAGTCGAATGCGAGGCAGAGCTCGGTGCACGCTCAGACGCCCACCGAGTATTTTCGGGAACTGGTCGAGAAGGCGATCGCGAGACAGAGACTTACCTCGAGTGAGGTTTCGGCGTTCTACTTGGTTCAGCTGCTCGATTCCTTCGTCCGCCCCGACCGCGCCTATCTCGATGCGGGCATCGACTACGATCAGCCCCTCGCCCACTTACTCTGTGAGGCCATCGCCAGCGGAGAGGAACGCCGATTCACACTCTTCAAAGCGACCGGCGACCTTTCGCTTTTCATCTCTGGGTTCTTCTCGGATAGCGTGATGCGCAAGCCGGTCGATTTCGACTACTACGTGAGTCTGGGAGGCTATGCCTATGGAAGGGCGGCTCGATTGAGCGCCCACCAGACGGCCGCGGAGGTGTTCGAAGAACTGTCTCAGAAGTTCTCCCGTTTCGTCGACGTATTGACGGAAGTCAGCGAAGCCAGCACCCTCACCGACCACACCAGCCTCCTGCGACTCTACGAGAAGTGGCTTCGCACGGGAAGCGAGCGCACCGGTGCCATGTTGCGCGACCTTGGTGTTCTTCCCGTCCCGGGCTCCAAGCTCATCCAGTAGGTCTAGCCGATGCTTGCCAGCCTCCTCTCACAGCTCGACCGTATCTACGACTTGGAGCTCGAGGTCAGGATCGAGGAGTTCCTGATCAGTCGGGAGGTTTGCCAGAATCTGGCTGGCGATTGCGCTACCGGTAGTACGGTGGTCGTGCATCAGGGAAGGGAAGACGAGGAGATCGAGCTGGGAGTCTACATCGGCGAAGAAACCTTAGCCCGCCTCAACGAGCTCGACCTCTCGAGCGGTGTTGCTTCCGAACATTTTCCCGCCCTCTGCATCGCCATTGAGGAGGTCAGCCATTTCGCCTATCTGATGTGGAACGCCAATCGCGACAAGTCGGTGACACAGCTCGAGCTGGAGCTCCAGGCCGAGGTCGACAAGTTCGTCACATCGGCGCTCTTGTTGGCGAGGAAGAACCGCGAGCTGGTTCCCGCCGACCTCATGGATCGTCTATTCGGCGATTTCGTTCTGCGCGACGGCCTGGATTTCAGTCGCCGCGAACGCTACTTGACCGCCAGCTCCTTCGCGCGGACCTACTGCTCCTTCCTGGTCCGGAGGTTCCTGCGCGGGCCCCGAGTGGCCGATCTGCTGGCAGAGCTCCGCCACTTCTACCGGCTCACCCAGCGAGGGAAGATCGGTCACATCTATCGAACCGTCTACGCCAGTTGAGCTCGCCTACCGAACGGGAGATCCGCGAGGAAATTCGGCGGCGTCGTTACCTACGCACCCTGGTCGATTTCACCGCCCAACTCATTCGACAGGGAGGCATAGACCGGAACGAAGCGGAACGTCTGGTCGAGACCATGCGCCGTCAGATCCTGCAACTCTTCCCAGGGAAAGAGGAGACGTTCGAGCTTATTTATCGGCGGAGGTTCTCCCGGCTGATCGACGAGTACGTCCGAGACGACCCAAGAGGATGACAGTTCCACTCGTCTACAGTGAAGGGTACGTCATCGACCTGGGGGAGCACGTCTTTCCGGCGGTCAAATACCGCCGGGTACACGAACGCTTGCTGCAAGAGGGAAAGGCATCGCCGAACGACTTCCTGGAGCCGACGCCCATCACCGACGAGGAGGTGCTTCGCGTTCACACTGGCGAATACCTTCAAAAGATCCGGACCGGTACCCTGACCCCCGAAGACATCGCCCGGCTCGAGCTCCCTTTCTCGGAGGAACTGGTGAGGGGTGTCTGGTTGTCGACCGGCGGAACCCTGATGGCCTGCCAGCGAGCCTTGGAGGCAGGCGTTGCCATCAACCTCTCGGGTGGGTACCACCATGCTTTTGCCGACCATGGGGAGGGCTTCTGCCTGCTGAATGATGTCGCCATTGCGCTCGGCTCGCTCCACGCTCGAGGAACGATCGAGCAGTCGGCAATCGTCGATCTGGACGTTCATCAGGGGAACGGCACGGCGGCCATCTTCGCCGGCCGGCCAGAGGTCTTTACGTTCAGCATGCACCAGCAGAACAACTATCCTCTCGTCAAGCCTCCCTCCGATCTCGATGTGGGGCTGCCCGACGGGGCAAGCGGTGACCTGTACCTGGCCGCCCTCAGCCGCCACCTACCGGAGATTCTGGACAGCCATCGCCCCGAGCTCGTCGTCTATCTGGCGGGTGCCGACCCCTACCGCGGGGATCGTCTGGGGGGCTTGGGCTTGACGCGGGACGACCTCGCCGAGCGCGACCGGAGGGTTTTCTCCGAGGCGCGGGAGAGGTCGATACCGGTGGCGGTGGTTTTGGCGGGAGGGTACGCTGTCGACACGCAGGATACCGTGGCCATTCACGTCGCGACGGTGGAGGAGGCGGCGATGGCGACGGCAGAAGCCTAGATGCGGCTCAGAAGGAGCCGCTCCGTCTCGTTGATGGTCGAAGAGAGCTCCCGGTAGTTTTTCTTGTGGATGGGATCCGAGGTCAGTATACGCCGCAGCCCTTTAGTGACCGGGTGGCCGTTCACCGCCTCGAAGCGGAATCGGGTCAATCGAGAAAAGTATCGGGTCAAGGCGGACGGTTCGAAATAGACATCTCCACATAAGAAGATCCGATCGGAGAAAAGATCGCTCGCTATCTCCCCGCGCCCGTCTCCCTTCAATTGGGCGAAGCAGCCGAAGATGACCTTCTCGATGGCAAACAGGAGATTCTTCAGTTGCAGATCGATGGCCCGACTGATGGTCTCGTCCTCCACCACGTACTCGATGAGCCCTCGCTCGCTGAAGCTCCGCAGGTTCGCGGGAGCAGACACCTCGGGGAGAACCTCGCCGGCTGGCTCGAGCTCGGCCGGAGTTCCTTCCAGCGGCGTGACCGGGATCTCCTGACTGACCGGCGTCTTGATTCGAGCCGCCTCATTCACCTGCCGATCGAAGAAGCTCTTGGAGAGCGTGCGCACGACTTTGTGAAATGTATTGAAACCAAACGTGGTCCCCAGTCGGAATTGAAGGTTCTCTTGAACGTCCCGAACCAGCCGGTCCCAGCTCCCGTCTCGGACCACCAGGCTGGCCAGATTTCCGTCCACCAAGACCCCGGCGGTGACCCGCGTGCTGCCAACGTGCACCACCATCCGCGCCCGGTGGGAGTCGTCGTCGTGTCTCAGGATGGGCAGGCCCGCCCC
>Ga0214473_10007775_pt1 | contig 12693 bp, 10 predicted proteins | sample RVTome_7_FD_203509 | JGI IMG/M metagenome (GOLD analysis project Ga0214473, IMG submission 203509) | Soil microbial communities from uranium-contaminated site in the Upper Colorado River Basin, Wyoming, United States - RVT98D197 | ecosystem: Environmental > Terrestrial > Soil > Contaminated >... | reverse complement strand
CCGCCGTTGTCCGCCACCATCATGCCATACGTCTTGAGCGCCTGCAGGATCACGCGCGCGGTGGGCGGGAACCCGCTGATGTCGAAGCCGCCTTTCAAGCGGACGCGCATGCCCATCGGCGGGAGCAGCGGGTTCGTATCGGAGCTCGCCCAGTGGCGAGCGGGGAATACGTAGCCACGGCGGGTGTTGTTCACGGTGAACCGCAGCGCGTGGCGGATCACACCCCCCTCGACCACCTCATCGTAACGCACCAGACCCGGGAAGATCGGCAGGCCCGCGGCGTCCGCCGAGGTCCATCCGGCGGGCCGCAGGGCGTTCGAGCCCAAATCGAAGACCGCGCCGGAGCCCGCCGTCCAGTTGGGCGTCAGCGTCGGAGGATAGGCGGCGAACAGCTCGAACAGCCGCCAGCGGTCCCGGTCCACGACGAGTACGTGACGGTCTCCGCGCGAAGCGTTTCCGCCCTCGATTGGAGCACCGGGTGGAATCGGGTACGGACCGGAGTCACTTTCGTCCGCATACACGAAGCTCACCGGCAGGCCCGGCGCCGTGCTGTCCACTACGACGTAAGGGATGCCGAACGGTCCACCGCTGTAGTTCGCTCCGAAATCGGGGTGCAGCCCTTCGCTAAGTCCGATGCTGGCGATCAAGGCGTCCGAGCTGGGGTCGACCGGCGCCCGGTCGATTGGCTGGTTCCACGGGTTGTCACCGGGAAAGGGCCGCCATCCGCCGAGACTGGCGTTGGCGCCGAGCCCCGGTCCCGGGCCGGGTCCGGGTCCGGGTCCGGGACCCACGGAGCCGGACTCGGTGCACGCGAGCACCACCCAAAGAACGGTGACGAGCAGCGCCGAGGCACGAGTCATGAGGCTCGACTATGCGTCCGCGGTCAGGGAGAGGATGTGACCACCGCTACCACACTCCCGGTAGTGTGCAGGCGTCAATCACCGCAAGGACTTGCGGGCCGACCACGCCGGCGGATGCACGAATCAGGAGACCGTGATAGCCTACTAGGCGCTTCTCCTATCCACCGATTTCCAGGAAGCCTGCATGCGCCTCGACCTTCCGACCCTGGTGCTCCTCCTCGCGGCCTCGAGCCGCTCGGCGTTCGCCCAGAGCAACGCCGAACGGATGGCGAACGACCAGTACACGCGCTCGCATGACTACGATCTACTGGACCAGCGTATCAGTCTCCGCGATTTCGATTGGGATTCCACGTCGTTCGAGGGCAGCGTGACCACGACGCTGGTCGCGCTGCGCCCGGGGTTCGACTCGGTGATCCTGGATGCGGGCTCCCTGCTGCGGATCGCCAAGGTCGCCGATCGGGCCGGGCGCTCGCTGCGATCGGCGAGCCACGGCGACACGCTGGTCGTCTACCTCGCCCGTCCGATCGCGTTCAGGGACACGGCGCGATTCACGATCACCTATCACGGGCGCGTCGAGAACGGCCACGGGCTCTCGTTCATTCAGAACGAGGGCCGCTCGCACCGGCCGCAACAGATCTGGAGCCAGGGAGAGGACGACAACAACCACGCCTGGTTCCCGACCTATGACTTCCCCAACGACAAGATGACCTGGTCGCTCGAGGCGACGGTGCCGCGCGGCTACACGGCCGTGTCGAACGGAAATCTGGTGCTCGATCGTCGCAACCCGAACGGCACGCGGACGATGACCTGGCGGCAGGACAAGCCGAGCGCCACCTATCTCGTCTCCCTGATCGTGGCGCCGCTCGTGAAGATCCACGACGCCTGGGGGACGACGCCGGTCGACTACTACGTGTATCGCGAGGATTCGGCGCGCGCCCGGCCGTTGTTCCACCTGACGCCCGACATGATCGCCGTGTATTCGCGACTCACGGGCATCCGCTATCCGTGGGCCAAGTACGCCCAGACCACCGTGGCCGACTTCTTCGGCGGGATGGAGAACGTCAGCGCCACGACGCTCGTCGACTGGCTCCCCGACACACGCGCCTACGCGGATCGGCCCTGGTACTGGTGGATCCTGATCCCGCACGAGCTGGCGCATCAGTGGTTCGGCGACTACGTGACCACCGAGAACTGGGCCAACATGTGGCTCAACGAAGGCTTCGCCGAGTTCCTGCCGGGTCAGTACTGGGCCACGCGACTCGGCCGCCCGGCCGAAGACGACTACTACCTGGACGAGTATCGCCAGTTCATGCAGATCGACACGCAGCGTCGCATGCCGCTGGCGGCGCTCGGATCGAACAACATCTACCCCAAGGGCGCGCTGGTGCTGCGCATGCTCCACCGCTACCTGGGGCCCGACCGGTTCTGGGCGGCGATTCGCCGATTCCTCGCCGACCACGCCTACGACAACGCGACGACGGACGACCTGCGTCAGGCGGTGCTCGACGCCACCGGGGAAAACCTCGACTGGTTCTGGGATCAGTGGATCTATCACGCCGGCTATCCCGAATTCACCGTCACCGCCACGTACGACTCGGCGGCCGCGACGCTGACGCTCGCCCTGAAACAGACCCAGGTGGACAGCGCCAAGGCGGACAGCACGGGCCTGCGCTACGCCACGCCCGCGGTCTTCCGCATGCCGGTGACCATCATGGTGGGGACCAATGCGGGCGACGTGGTACACCACGCACAGCTCGACCGGCGCGAGCAAACCCTCGCGATCCCCAGCGTGAAGAGCGCGCCCACGATGGTGATCTTCGACGAGGGCAACACGATCCTGAAGACGCTGAACTTCGATCAGCCCGTGACCTGGCTCGCGGCACAGCTGGAGCGCGATCCGGACCTCTGGAATCGCCACTGGGTGATCGAACGGCTGGCCGGGCACCTCACCGATTCCACGGCGGTGGCGGCGCTCGCGCGTGCGGCGACCTCGTCCGATTACTTCCTCACGCGCATGGAAGCAGCGGATTCGCTGGGGAGCGCCCCGGCCGCCGCGGCGCTTCCCGCGCTGGAGCACGCCGCGCGCGATACCTCGGCGCAAGTGCGGGCCGCGGCCATGAGATCGCTGGGCAGAATCGGAGGGGATCGCGCCACCCAACTAGCGCGGCGCGCCTGGTCGGAGGACACGAGCTACGAGGTCCGCGGGCAAGCACTGGCCGCCCTGGCCAAGCTCGACACGGCCGGCCGCCGGGCCCTCATCGCCCAGGGACTCGCGACGCCGTCCTATCAGAACGCCATCATGAACGCGACCTGGGGCGCTCTCCTCCAGGCCAACGACACGACCTTCCTCCCGCAGGTCGACAGCGCCGTCGGCAACGCCAACGAACCGTCCTACGTGCTCGCCATCCTCGGCGTGCGGGGTAGTGCCCGGGCGCTCGACCTGCTCTTCGGCCACGTCGACGATGACCGCCCGGCGGTGCGCCGCTGGGCGCTGGCCGCGATCGAGAACATCCTTCCGCGGGACCTCGCGATTCCCAGGCTCACCGCGGTCCAGAATCAACTGCGACACACCGACGCGAAGCAAGCAGTCCAACGGGCCCTCGAGCGACTCTCCCAGCGGAGCGATTCGGGACACCCGTGACGCCCGAGCGGGCCGTGACGCCGGACCTCGTCCGTGCCGCGGCGATCGTTCTTGTCGTGGTGATCCACACGGCCGGCCTCGTCGCCGCTCCGGGACCGGCAGCCGGAACTACGGCATTCTGGGCGGGTGACATCTACGACAGCCTCGCCCGGCCAGGCGTGCCGCTGTTCGTGATGTTGACCGGTTGGATGCTGCTGGGCTCCGAGCGCCGCGCCGAACCGATCGGGAGGTTTTTCATGCGCCGGCTGGGACGCGTCGCCGTCCCCTTGGTGACCTGGTCGCTCATCGCCTTCGGGTGGCTAGCGATCCGGGACCACCACCTGGCGCAATGGACGCAGTTCCCGAGGCAGCTGCTGAACGGCCCAGTGTTCTACCATCTCTGGTACGTCTACGTGTTACTGGGCCTCTACCTCGTGGTACCAGTGCTCAGGCCGATCGCGGCCGACGCTTCCGAGCCGCTGCGGCGATATGCCCTCGGCCTCTGGGCCGTGGCGAGCTCGGTGTTGCCGCTCTGGTATTGGTGGGGCGGCCTCCATATCGGAATCGACGTACCGGTCCTCACGACCTACGTGGGGTACCTCCTCGCCGGGATTTGGCTCGCCGCGCTGCCGGTATCGCCCCGGACGCGACGGACGCTGGGGCTGCTCATCCTGGTAACCGCGATCTGGACGGTACTCGCCACCGCACGTCTCACCGGAACCGACCCACTGAACGTGGCGCTGTTCGGCTACGGGACCCCCAACGTCCTCGTGATGAGCGTGGCCTGGCTCGTCCTCCTTACGCAACCTGGGCCCACCGCCTGGGTGAGCCGGCATCCCCGGGCGCTCGCCGTGGTGCGCGTCCTCGCCGCCACGAGCTATGGGGTGTACCTCGCGCACCCGCTCATCCTCAACCTTCTGGATAGTGGTGCGCTGAGCGTCCGCCTCACCGGGGCGTCGGTTCATCCCTTTCTCGGCATCCCATTGCTGGCGGCGGCAGTGCTGGCCGCATCGGTCGGGATGATGCTCGTGGCACGCCGGGTGCCTGTTCTGGGCCGGCTGTTGGGCGCCGCGTAGCCGTTCAGGGGATGAGCAGCACCTTCCCGGTCGTGCGGCGCGCTTCCAGCTCGCGGTGGGCGTCCCCGGCGCGCGCGAGCGGGAACTGGTGTTCGATGCGGAGTCGGAGCGACCCGTCTTGCACCCACGTGAACAGCTCACCGGCACGCCCGACCAGCTCATTCCGTGTCGCGACGTAGTGGGCCAGCGTCGGGCGCGTCAGATAGAGTGAGCCACGCTGGTTGAGCAGCTGCGGGTCGAGCGGCCCCACTGGCCCGCTCGATTGGCCGAACAGCACCATCATGCCGCGCCGCGCCAGACTGCGCAGTCCCCTGTCGAATGTCGTCTGGCCCACCGAGTCGTAGATCACCTGGACGCCCGCGCCCCCGGTGATGCGCTTGAGCTCCACCTCGAAGTCCTGCTCGGTGTAGCGGATCACGTCGTCCGCTCCCGCTTCCCGGGCCAGCGTGGCTTTCGCGTCGGTCGAGACGGTCCCGATCACCCGCGCGCCGCGCCGCTTGGCGATCTGGCACAGCAGGAGACCGACACCACCGGCGGCGGCGTGCACCAGGCACGTATCGCCCGGCTTCAGTGGATAGGTACTGATGGCGAGGTAGTGCGCCGTCATCCCCTGGAGCATTACGGCCGCGCCCTGCGGCGCGCTCACGCCATCGGGCAGCTGTATCACCCGGTCGACCGGGGCCAGGGCGAACGCGGCGTAGGCGGCGAGCCCGGCATGATAGCACGCGACACGGTCTCCCACCCGGAATCCGATGACGTCCGGGCCCAACGCCGCGATCGTCCCCGCCGCTTCCTGCCCGGGCGTGAACGGGGTCGCGACCTTGTACAGTCCTTTGCGCTGATAGACGTCGATGAAGTTCACGCCCACAGCTTCAACCTGGATCAGGATCTCACCCGCTCCCGGTTGCGGTGTCGGAAGGTCTTCCAGCTGAAGCGCTTCGGGTCCGCCGAGGGTGTGGACGCGGATCGCTTTCATGGCAACCAGCGCCCCACCGTGCGGCGATAGGCGCGGTAGTCATCGCCGAAGCGCCGCTCGAGATTCGGCTCCTCGTAGAGCACGACGAAGAGATGCGCGCAGCCGAGCATGACGAGGGACAAGCACAGGATCGATGGCGAATACAGGACCAAGCCGAAGCCCGCAAGCACGGCGACGCCGCCCCAGTACATCGGATTGCGGACGAATCGATACGGCCCGCGCGCCACGAAGCGGCGCGGTGGATCGAAGGGTGCCGGAGTCCCGCCGCCCCACCAGATGAACCCCGTGACACACGCGAGCGCCAGCACGGCGCCCAGCACCACCAGTACGAGACCGGCGCCCTGACTCCACTCGGGGAGCACCACCGGGAGGTAGCGATCGAGCGGCCGGACGAGGGACGCAAGCCACCCCCACAACAGCGCGAAGAACGAAGCATAAGCGAGGGCCCGCAGCAGATCGAACAGCACCCGCATCACCCGGGGCGGCATGATGGCAAGGTAAATAGATTCGAGCGCGATGAGCACGACCCCACCCGCCATCGCCGCCCGGCAGCTGAGCAAGGATTTCCAGGTCAAGGTCCGCGACCCGGGGCTCCGGGGCGCGTTCGCGGCACTGTTCCGGCCGCACTACCGCACCGTCCGGGCCGTGCGCGACGTGTCGTTCGAGATCGCCCCAGGTGAGATCGTGGCCTTCCTGGGGCCCAACGGCGCCGGCAAGACGACGACGCTCAAGATGCTCGCGGGCCTTCTCTATCCCTCCGCCGGCGCCGTTTCGGTCGCCGGATTCGATCCCTGGACCGGAGGGCCCGAGTTCAAACGGCGCATCGCGCTCGTGCTGGGCAATCGCCAGCAGCTGGTGTGGGACCTGCCCGCCCAGGAGACCTTCCTGTTGAACCGCGCCATCTACGACATTCCCCTGCCCGATTTCCAGGCCCGGGTCGGGGAGCTGGCCCAACTCCTGGGGCTCGAAGGCGTGCTCGACAAGCCCGTGCGCCAGTTGTCGCTCGGCGAACGCATGAAGTGCGAGCTGGCCGCCGCCCTGCTCCATCGCCCGCCCATTTTGTTCCTGGACGAGCCGACGCTCGGTCTCGACGTGAGCGCGCAGGACGCGATCCGCCGATTTCTCGCCGCCTACCGTGACCGCTTCGGCGCCACGATCCTCCTGACCTCGCACTACATGCAGGACGTGACCGCGCTGGCGTCGCGGGTGCTGATCATCAATCGGGGACGCCTCCTCTACGACGGCGCGCTGGACGCGCTGGTCGCACGCATCGCCCGAACCAAGCGGCTCGAGCTGGTGTTGGGCGACGGCGTGACCGAACAGCGGCTCGCGGCGTTCGGCACCGTGAAGAGCTTCCGGTCGCCGAATGCCGTGCTCGAAGTCCCGCGCGCCGAGGCCGCCGCGACGAGCGCCAGATTGCTCGCCGCCCTGCCGGTGGTCGACTTATCGATCGAGGACCCGCCGATCGAGGAGGTGATCCGACAGGCGTTCGCCGAGGCAGAGAGCGAGGCGGAGGCGTGAGCGCGCTGGCGTTGTGGAGCCGCCGCTACGGCGCCATGATCCGCAACGCGTGGCTCGTGGACCTGCAGTATCGCGCAGCGATCGTGCTGTGGGTGTTGTGGGGCGTGACGGAGCCCGCCATCGCGCTGGGCATCTGGTGGTCCATCGCCGGCGACGGCGCGGTGGGCGGGTACGACCGCGCCGATTTCGCCCGTTACTTCTTCGGCGTCATGCTCGTCAACGCGCTCACGATCGCCTGGGATTCCTGGCAGCTGGACCGCTGGATCCGCGAGGGCGATCTGAACTACCGGCTGGCGCGCCCGCTGCATCCGGTGCACGAAGCGCTCGCCGACAACCTCGCCTACAAGGCACGCAGCGCCGGGACCATCATCATCGTGTGGCTCGTGGCCGCGAGCGTCTGGCCCGCGGTCCGGCTGCCGCTCGAGCCGGGACGCTGGGCCCTGGTGGCGCTGGCTGTGATCCTCGCCGCTGCGATGCGCTTCTTCATCTCTTTCACGACCGGTTTGCTGGCGTTCTGGACCACGCGCGCTACGGCCATCATGGAGCTGCATGCCGGAGTGTCGATGTTTCTCGCGGGCCGCGTGGCCCCACTGGCGCTGCTGCCCCCCGCCGTAGCCACCGTCGCCCAGGTGCTCTGGTTCCCGTACATGCTGGCCTTTCCGGTCGATCTCCTCACCGGGGCCGCCCCGACCGGCGCGGCGCTGATGCGCGGGTTCGCGGGACAGCTGATCTGGCTCGCAATCTGGATCACGGCGTATCGGCTCGCCTGGCATCGAGGGTTGCGCCGCTACGGCGCGGTGGGCGGATGAAAAGGCTAGACGTACAGGCGCTCAAACGCTCAGTAGGCGTGGTGGCGGCGCTGGTCCGCTTGAACGTGGCGGAAGAGCTGCAATACCGGGCCAATTTCGTGGCAAGCCTCTTGGGGACGCTGTTCTGGATTGGTACCGCCCTGCTGACCCTGGCGCTGTTCTTCCGGCACACCACGCGGCTCGGCGGGTGGGACTTCTGGGAGGTGGTGGTGCTGCTCGGCGTGTTCAATGCGCTCACGGGAGTGATCGAAGCCGTGCTGCGGCCGGGGATCGGACAGCTGGCCTCCGAGGTCAAGAGCGGCGCGCTCGACCTTGTGCTGGCCCGTCCGGTGGATGCGCAGCTGCTGGTTTCATTGCGGCAGCTCGACTTGTGGCGCTTCACCGACGTGATCCTCGGCCTGGCCTTGTCGGCCTACGCCCTGGAGCGGCTCCATCGGACCCCCACCATCCTGCAGGTCGCGGCGTTTCTCGTGGCGCTGGCCGCCGCGGTGCTCGTCGTATACGCGATCTGGGTCGCCCTGATGAGCCTGGCCTTCTGGTTCGTTTCGGTGGAGAACCTGTCGGTGCTGTTCGATGCCGTGTACGAGGGCGCTCGCTACCCCGTCACCGCGTATCCCGGGGCGCTGCGCTTCGTGTTCGTCTACCTGGTTCCGATTGCCTGGACCACCACGATCCCCGCCTCGGCCCTGACCGGACGGATAGGACCCGCCATCGCGCTCGGCGCCGCGGCCGTGGGCGCCACGGCGTTCTTTCTCACCCGGCTCTTGTGGCGCACCGCACTGCGACGCTACACGGGCGCCAGCGGATGACACACCGTCCGCCAAGTGAGACACTCCTCCCGCCGCAGCTCCGATTCTCGCGCAGGATCCCCGTTGCACGAGACGTGCGAAGCTGACGAGCAAACTGGATCAAGGGGGGATCATGAGGAAGGCTCGTCACGCCGTCGTTGTGCTGCTCATGGGTTGCGCCGTGCCGGTGTGGGAACATGACCCGCGAGCGGTCGCGCCACGCTACGATCGCTGGGAAGCCGTCGTCCGCGTGCCGGCCGATTCCGCATACACCGTCGCGCTGGGCGTCGTGCTGGAGGCGGGATACACCGTGAGTGTGGCGAGTCGCGCCGATCGGGTGATCACGACGCACCTGCGGCGGCAGGATGCCGGTACCGGCTTCAAGCGCATCGGAGCGCCACCTGCGCTTCACGGTTTCGGTGTTGCCGGTCGGGACCGATTCGGCCCGGATTCTGGTAGCGGGCGACACCTGCTTCGGCCCTAACCTCACCGAGTGCGTCTCTGTGACGACGCGACTGTCGGGCGCCTACGGGGCCGCGGGCGCCCGCAGGTAGTGGTCGAGAAACTCCAGCGCCGTGCGGTAAGCCTTGATGTTGTTTTCTTTCTTGATGAACCCGTGCCCTTCGTCCGGGAACACGACGTACTCCGCCACGCCGCCGCGTTGCCGCACCGCCTCCACGATCTGATCCGACTCCACTTTCAGGACTCTGGGGTCGTTGGCCCCCTGCAGCACGAGCACCGGTTTCGTGATCTGATCGGCGTGGAACAAGGGCGAGATGCGGTACAGCCGGACCGAGTCAAGCGACCCCGGGTCGCCCATTTCGGTATACAGCGCGGTGCGGAATGATTCCCACCACGGCGGGATGCTACGCAGCGTGCGCACCCAGTTCGAGATCCCGAAGAAATCGACGCCCACCGCGAACACGTCGGGACGGAAGGTGACGCCGGCGAGCGTGAGGTAGCCGCCGTAACTGCCGCCGATGATCCCGACCCGCGCGGTATCGACGTAGCCCGTGGTCGCGAGGTACCGCTTGGACCAGACGAGGTCATCGAGGTCGGCTTCGCCGTGACGGCGATCGTCCATCTGGTTGAACGCTTTCCCGTAGCCGCTCGAGCCCCGGTTGTTCACCGCCAGCACCACGTAGCCATGGTTCGCCAGGTATTGCACGAAGGCGCTGTAGCCGACGCGGGTTTGCCCGCCCGGCCCGCCGTGGATCCACAACACCGCGGGGGCGCGGTCTCCGGCGCCCACCTGCTGGGGCCGGTACAGGAGGGAGGGGATCTGGACGCCGTCGTAGGAGGCGTATCGCACCACCTGCGCATCGACCAGGTTCGTCGCGTCGAGATCGGGACTCAGGTTCTGCGTCAGCTGGCGGGCGGTGCCCCGTGCCAAGTCCATGACGAACAGATTGCTCGGCGAGCGGGCACCGTTCACGTAGAACGCCATGCGCGCCTCACTGGGGGAAACCGCGACGCCGGTGACGTCACCGGCTGGCGGGGTGGGAATCGGCACGCGGCGATGGGTGGCCGCTTCGTACACCCGAATCTCGGTACGCGCATCGTTGTTGATGCCGACCACCAGGTACTTGCCGTGCTTCGAGAAGTAGGCGTACATCACGTCCCAGTCCGCCCGCTCCACCGTGTCCCGGACACCGGTGGCCAGCGCGTAGCGCGCCAGGTACTGGAAGTCATTCCCTTCGTTCGTCAGGAAATACAGGTAACGGCCGTCTGGACTGAACGCCTGCGGTGCGTGCTGCACGTCGCCCGTGTGCGAGCTGATGTGGCGGATCTCGCCGCTGCGGTTGTCCCGCAGGTACATCTCGTTGTTCTGAGTCGTGAGCTCGCGCGTCAGCGCCAGCCAGCGTCCATCACCGGAAATGGCTCCCAGGGTATAGCCCACCGTGTCGCGGAACAGCTCCCGCGGGGCGAGCGTCGCGACCGGCATCTGGAATACATCGAAGTAGCGGCGATCCCTGGCGTTCGTGCCGAAAAAGAACGACTTGTCGTCCGCCGACCAGTCGTAGAACGCCGCTTTGAGGCTGTCCCCCGGCGTGAGATCGCGGACTGTGCCGTCGGTGGCCTGGAGGTAGAGATGATCGTTTTCGTTGCCGCCCCGGTCCTGGGAGTAGATGAACCGCCGCTCTCCGGGAACGAACCCCACGGCAAAGATTCCGTCCGTGGTCGACGTGGTGACCTGACGCGGGGCGCCGCCTTGTGCCGGTACCTCCCACACGTTGAACACGCCCGACCGATCACTGGTGACGAGCACGGTTCGTTCGTCCGGTGCAAACGACGCACCGAACATCGCCGAGGTGTTCATGAACTGCTCGATCGTGTACTGGGGCACCGTACGGCGCGCCTGGGCGTCGATCTGGGCGGCGCCCAGCGCCATCAGGCAGGCCACGGCGATGGAAGTGGCTCGAGTGTTCAAGGTGAGTCTCCGGCAGAGGGAACCTCTATCATACGCATCAAACCCGCACCCCGACACCGGCATCCAATCACCGAACCCAAGAGAGATCCCCATGAACGCCGTCGCCGTGCTGCTCACCCTGTTTTCCTGCGCCAACCGGGTGGTAGCCCAGAACCCGTTACGCCATCCATTGGAAGCAATCGAGACGCGGTACGCGAGCGCGCAGCCCGTGATTCGGTACACCCTGCGCGCGGATAGCGCTGACCCCTCCGGTTACGACGTGACGATCCACATCCGCCACGCGCCGGACACCTTCCGCCTGGCGCTCGCGACCCATCCCAAATACGACGACGAATACTGGCGCTACGTCCGCGACGTGCGCATCGAGGCGGTCCGGCCCGGCGCCTTCGTGACGCGCGAGGACAGCGCGGTGTGGCGCGCCGTGGCGTCGGGCGGAGAAAGTGTGGTACGATCGGCCCACGGTGCGGATCGAGGACATCCCAGAGGCGACCGAACGGCAGCGGGCGCTCAGGCAGCGGTGGCTCGCCGGTGAATAGGAGAGTACTCTTGGTGCCTCACCAGGAGGCGGCGTGGCTACGGGCTTCTTCGACCAGGTCAACCATCAATTCGACCGCGCGGCGAAGTTCACCAAGCACGACCTGACGCTGTTCGCGCAGATCAAGACGTGCAACAGCGTCTACTACGTCAGTTTCCCCGTGCGCCGCGACGACGGCACGATCGAGGTCATCCACGCGTGGCGCGCGGAGCACAGCCAGCACAAGCTCCCCACCAAGGGCGGCATCCGCTACAGCCCCGACGTCGACGAAGACGAGGTGATGGCGCTCGCCGCCCTGATGACCTACAAGTGCGCGATCGTCGATGTGCCGTTCGGCGGAGCCAAGGGAGGCGTGAAGATCGACCGCCGCCAGTACTCGACCGGGGAGCTCGAGCGGATCACGCGCCGCTACACCTTTGAGCTGGTGCGCAAGCGGTTCATCGGACCCGGCGTGGACGTGCCCGCGCCGGACTTCGGCACCGGCCCGCAGGAGATGGCGTGGATCGCCGATACCTACGTTTCGCTCGCGGGCGGCGAGCTGGACGCACTCGCGTGCGTCACCGCGAAGCCCCTGGCCCAGGGCGGGATCCGCGGTCGCACCGAGGCGACCGGACGAGGCGTGTATTTCGGCACCCGCGAGGCCTGCGACACGCCCGAGGCCATGAAGCCGCTCGGCCTGTCACGCGGCGTCTCGGGCAAACGGGTCGTGGTCCAGGGTCTCGGCAACGTCGGGTACCACGCGGCGAAGTACCTCCAGGAAGCGGGCGCCGTGCTCGTAGGGCTGTCCGAGTACGAAGGCGCGATCGCCCGTCCCGCCGGCCTCGACGTGGATCAGGTGATGGCACACCGCCGAGAGCGCAAGTCGATCCTCGGCTTCCCGGGCGCCACGGATCTGCCCAGCTCCGCCGCCGTGCTGGAGCTCGACTGCGACATCCTCGTGCCGGCGGCGCTGGAGCGGGTGCTCACCGCCGACAATGCGCCCCGGATCAAGGCCAAGATCGTGGCCGAGGCGGCCAATGGCCCCACGACGCTCGAGGCCGAAGCAGTGCTGCTCGAACGCGGCGTGCTGATGCTCCC
>Ga0214473_10007774_pt1 | contig 12694 bp, 12 predicted proteins | sample RVTome_7_FD_203509 | JGI IMG/M metagenome (GOLD analysis project Ga0214473, IMG submission 203509) | Soil microbial communities from uranium-contaminated site in the Upper Colorado River Basin, Wyoming, United States - RVT98D197 | ecosystem: Environmental > Terrestrial > Soil > Contaminated >... | reverse complement strand
TTCCTCTCGAAGTTCTTTCGTGTAGATCGCTTTGGGAATCCTTTCCATTTTGACACCTCCGTCTTAAGTATTTTAACTCAACTTTGGTGTCCACTAAAGTCATCTTGCCCCATATTGACTTATTACGACTTCATCAATTTTCAATCTGAAATCAGTTTCATCCTTTTCCAACCCATACGCTATCCTGAGGCCGCTGCTGGTCAAAACGGACAACACCCGTATCTCCTGCCTGCCAGGCGGAAGCTTCGTCTGGCGGGAGAGGTTCACTTTCTCCCTCCCGGGTTTGTCCAAAATGATCCTGGTAACGGTAGTGAATTTGCCATTGCTGGACTCTATTGATACGAATCCTGCTGGGAGCAACTTCCACGATAGTGCCCTCTGCGACCGTACCCTCTCGCCTCAGACGCAACCCGCGCCTTATCTTACGCAAACTTCTGAAGAAAATCGCTCCCCCTATGAGTGCAAAGGGGCCACCCACTACCATTGAGGCAAGGGCCGATCCCAGATCCTTCTTGCCCGCTATTCTGCTGGATTGCGGTGTATCAGGCAGATGCGTAATCCTGAGAGGACTTCCTACTTCCAGCTTTTCCCACTCCTCAACACTCACCTCCACGTTCTTCTCGAAGATCCGACCGTCCATTGTGCTAAAACGGTAGGTGATCGTGTACTTCGTGCGAGGATGACCGTCTCGCTTAGCCTGCTCAATGGGCTTGGCCAACACCGTGCCCTGAACAACCAGCTCCTCTGTTTGGTAACGGCGCTCTTGAAGAATTTCATAGGTCCCCTTCAAAAAGAAGAACAAACCGGCAAGCAACCATATCCCACCGAACCATAAGAAGAAGGACCGTCTTACAACCCTGAAAAAAGTGTATTCCATTGCCGTGCTACCTTCTTCCATCAGGAATAACAAATATTATTACCGCAGAATCCCATTATTCCATCATTCCATTATTCCAGCTTGATAAGGTATCATACTCTCTCTCTGTAAGCGTATCTCGCGCCTATCTGCCTCAGGGCCTTGATAAGTACAAATCCTCCCAGTAACGTGAAAATGCCTCCCACAATCCCAAATCCAATCGGCAACATTCGATCAACCTTCTTGCCCTTCACCCAGTTGGATTGGGGCTTATAAGGCAGGTACGTCACCTGAACTGGGCCACGTTCTTCCAGTCTATCCCATATCTCCGGACTAACTGAGGCGCTCCCGTTCACCACTTGTCCGTCTGCGGTGCTAAAGCGAAAGGTAATTCGGTAACTCGTATCGGAACTCTTCTCTCCTCCCTTCATGGCCTTGGTCAACACCATGCCCTGGGTTGATTGCCCCTCCTTCTGGAAACGTTCTTGCTGGGTCATGACCTGGGTGCCCGTATAGATACCGATGATGAGGAATGGCAGGCCAACAAAGAACCATATGCTACCGAACCGGACCCAGAAGGACTGCATCGCCATACTAAAAAAAGAACTTTTTTTAAACATCCCCCACTCCCAATTACCAGCGAACCATGAAAGTTACGGACACGTCTTTTTTTGTCATTCCTGCGCAGGCAGGAATCCAGGTTTTTCACTCCATGGGTTCTGGATTCCCGTTTTCACGCTTGCACGCCGAAGCGCTTCAGCGCGCAGGCACGGGAATGACAAGCCCATCAGGTTTCGAGTAGTTGCGCTATGCTCTTTGCGCTATGCCATTTTCTACGCAATTACTTGATGTTTTCCCTGAAGCACGTCAGCCCTTTTTTACTTAATGTTTTGCTGCCTGAACCCCGTGAGCGTCATCTCCTGATGACTCACCATTTTGCCGTTCAACGCCTGAATGATCACTTCCCGAACCATCCCCACACCTGGCAAAAAGTTCCGCTCTGCGGTGATGGCAGGAAGCTGTGAATGTTCACGGACCAGAACAACAAATCCAGGAGCAACTCCTTTGGGCTCCTTGATCGGAACCGGTCCCCAGATCTGATACGTTTGCTTAAAGGATTTGTCTTTTGCCTCATAGTCCCAAGTTCGGGGCGCCTTGAGTGGCCATGGGAGTGAGACCTGCGGCGGATCGAGCATAAACACCTTGCCCTCTTTCTTGCGCTTGGTGGCAACTAATCCCTTTTCGCCGAGCTGCCACCATTCGTCGAAGACCAATACATCATTCCGGCGTAGCTCAATGTGTGTACCTGCGTTGTCTGTCTCGGCCACAGTCATAGTGACCTTCGCTCGTGCTTTGCCATCAGCGTCGGGCACAATACCTTGAAGATTGATCTTCGCCCCTTCTCCAGCCTCCTGCATAAACTGATATGTCCAGATCTTTCCTTTGGTCAGAGGCAACAGACCCCGCGGTTCTTTAATGTCACTGGCCTTATCCGCAGGAGCAACCGTGAATTCGGCTGATTTCCAGGGCTTCCCGTCTGCCCTGACGTCGAGACGATATTTTCCCAGAGGCAACGGATTATCCTGGCTATACGACAATTTGCCTCGATCTCTTCCCTGGAGTTGAAGGTCACCTTTGGCGATCTGGTAATTGGGTGGAGCAGCATCTCCAACGTCCACAGCAATCCAGGTTCCGGTGAGGATTTTATACGACTCGCCCTTGGCCAACCTAAAAACGGCGATGACTTCCTTAGCCGTGGAAGGAAAGGTCTGGGTCGGGTAGACCGGCGAGTAATCCGCCGCCGCTGCAAAACAGAGTTGTAGCGATGGCTCCTGGGCTTGAACATTTGTCGTGGTTATCAGGGTGCCAACGAAAAGACCAAGAGTCCAAAAAAACATTAAGATAATTTTCATTGCAAACTCCTTCTATAGACTCGCTCATTCGTAATATTTTAGTTAGCGCTTTGGAAAAACCATCTAATCCCCCTTCATCCCCCTTTGTCAAAAGGGGGAGACTCCTCTCCTCCCTTTGGAAAAGGGAGGTGGGGAGGGATTTAGTAAGATTATTTCATCCCTTAATTTCGAATTCCACCACATGGTCTACATCATCATCCTACCGCTTTGCCAGTAAATACTCCGCATACTTGGAGAAAACCGGCCCTTCCAATCCGTTATCTATCGAATCGACAATCTTCTTGAAGATCTTGCCGTCGGGAGTCACGAAGAAGGTGGCCCAGCCTTTAGAAGAACCAATCCAGGCTTTTTGCGTTCCCTGGTCTCCACGCACCACAGGATACTTCACTCCGTATTTGTTGATACAACCCTGAATAGCGGCATCGTTGTCGAAGAGATTGACCCCAACTACTTGCAACCCACGCCCGGCATAATCCTTGTGCAGCTTTGCCACGATTGCCCCGGCCCAATCGCAGCTTTCAGCGGTGAAGAAGTTGACGATGAGCGGTTTGCTGGCGAAGTCCGCCAAGTGCACGGTCTTGTCCTGTAGATCGGGCAGAGAGAAAGAGGGTGCTACCACAATTTTCTGTGGTTGAATGGCAGGGCTTCCAGGCGCCGCTTCACCCAGCGCACGGGCTACTGCCTCCTCCACTTTTTGCCAGTCTTCAGGTTTTCGATCCAATCCAAGATAGGTCAGCTTGCCGCTGCGCGAAACAAGGTAGTTTCCCGGAGTGTCTCCTTTTCCCTTGGAACGGATCTCGCGCATAAATTCCCCCTGGTCGTTGAGGCCAATGGGCCAGATAATACCGTAGCGCTTCAGATAAGCTGGGATTTGTGTAACAGTATTTGCAGTGTCGTCAGAGACACCGAGAATGACGAGTCCCTTGTCGTGATATTTCTGGTAAAGGGAAACAAGCTTCGGACTTTCTCGTTGCGACCAGCCACAATCGGTGCGCCACCAGTTGATTAGAACCACTTTGCCCGCATGATCGGCAAGGCGGATAAGCGTACCATCCGTGGCAGAAGGTAAGGTGAAGTCCTTGACTGTTTGATCAGCAGCGAAGGCGGACTGACCGACAAACACGACAGCCACTAAAATGATCAATAGAAAAGTTTCTTTCATCATAGCTCCCTTTAGACCACCTTTAATCCCAAGGTGATCACCCGTTCACGGAAAGTAAATAAGGTCGCTTCTTGGATCGCTGGATTGATTTCCTGAACTTTCATCCGGGTGGCATCGAGGCCCGGTGAATGTACAGTTCTACCGTCTACGACATTTCCACACCGTGTTGATGTCCTGCCCGGTCAACGGACAAAGGCCATCAGCACCAGCAGGGAGAGCCCGACAATCAGCAACGACGACCACAGGTCAATACCGCGACGAACAAAGTGAAAACGGACCAGATTGAAGACTCGATGAGCGTTCGGTCTGGTGACGTACCACGCCTTCGCCAAATCGTGTCCGGGCAATTCCCGCTTGATCTGAAAGTACATCCCGATCCACGCGAGAGTTACGAGGACAAAACCTCCGACTGCCAACGTCCCCCTGGATTGCAGGGAATAGCTGTCAAGAACCGCGACCCCAATGAACAGGGTGACTCCAATCATCAGGAGCAGGACGCCGTCATGAAAAAATCTCATCGTCGAAAAGGTTCCAAGCCATCACGCTTCATTCGTGATGCCAGATCGAGGACATCAAGGCCCGCCCCGGAAACCGAGCTAAGGGCTAATTGTGGTCCTCTGCCCTGCTCTCACCTGGGCATTGAACGTTCGATCGTTGACCTTAACCACATAGCTGCCCGGAAGCAGTTCAATCTCCCCGTTGGTGTGTGCGTCCTTCAAGCTCTTCGTCCCCGCTGCGTCGAAAACCGAGTACTTAGATTGCCCCGTTCCTGAGACCACGACGCTCCCCGCTTGCACGACGGTTTTCTGGCCGGCTCGAACGTTTACGGTCTGGGAGATTTCATTCAGCGAAACCTGGTAGCTGCCCGGAAGCAGTTCAATCTCCCCGTTGGTCTTTGCGTCCTTCAAGCTCTTCGTCCCCGCTGCGTCGAACACCGAGTACTTAGATTGCCCCGTTCCTGAGACCACGACGCTCCCCGCTTGCACGACGGTTTTCTGGCCGGCCGGACCCGTCCCCATCGCCACTGCCGGTCTCTTTTCTCGCACGCGTTCGATTTTTTGCAATCCCAACTTCACACGATCCAATGCTTCGAGGGCTCTCGCGAGATCGTCAAGTCCTCGGGCCAGCACTTGCCCGAACTTGATTGCCTGTATATCTGTGAGTTCATCCTTTACAACTTCCGCCTGTGCGAAGTGCAGATTTTCGATGTGGGTTGAGGACGCGAGGAGGTATTTGCCACCCCAAGACGACTCCTGCCTTTCTAGGAGAATTTGTTCTGCCTCCCGAAGTGCGGTCTCTGACGCGTGGAACCCAGTCTTCGCATCGTAATAACCTCCATCTACCTCTTTCCAGGACTTCAGCAACTCCTCAGCCGCCTCAAGGTCCTGTTCGCCAGAGGACTTCCTGTCATCGTCTTCGCTTTTTGGCTCAGTGGATTTTCCGCCACCTGACTTTTCCGCGGCGCAGTTTTTTTCCAACTCTCGCACGCGCTCTTCAGCCAATCTGGCTTTGTGCAGGCTTTCGAACGCTGCATCAGCGGCCTTGGCTGCCTTTTCTGAAATCTGTTGACCTTCCTCCAGTTTTGTCAGCATCTTCGCTTCTAAGAAGGACATGTTCGCGATGAATTCGATCAACTTAGCCCGTTTTATCACCTTGGACCAAGCGCCATCTCTCAGTTTCTTGCCCAGAGCTTTGAGTGTCCTCACCGCTTCTTTCAGGATTTCTTCTTTGGTGCCCGGATTAAAGTAGACCCGGAACGGCTGAGGCAACTCTTTGTACAACTGATCATTCCAGAACTTGTCGAACAGATCGTTGCCCTCTTGGTAGGCTGCAAGGGCTTCCTTCCACAGTTGGTCGGCCATAGCTTGCTGATCCTTATACACACCAAACCACTTGTTCCTTTCCTCCTTTGCTTTCTCCAGCCCTTTCTTGTCGCACCCCTGCCCCTGCAGGCATCCTTTGTCCGTATCCACCATGCCTTGCTTCAACTGCTCTTCATTACAGGGGCAGTTCTTTCCGCGGCACGTACCTACGGCGAGTGCCTGTGCAGGGACAATGGCGAAGGCGAACAGGATCAGTCCCAACCACAAGCCTTGTCGAGCAATTTGGTGATAGTGCATCATGTGAACCTCCTTCCTCGAAGGTCGAAGTGCAATGATTGGCTGCCGGTAGACACTTCGTGACGTGTTCAATGCTCTGTCAGTGCCGCCGCGTGTGCGGTCCTATGGTTTCAGTACCAGTTCCTGCCGATTCACCATCTTCCCGCCGAGAGCGGACACCATCACCTCTCGCACCAACCCCACGCCGGACAGAAAGTGGCGTTCAATGGTCGTCGTGAGCAAACGCGACGGCTGCTCGACCAGCACCACATAGCCGGGATCTTCCCCCGACGGTCCTTTGACCGGCACCGGGCCCCACATGTGGTACGTCTGTTTGTACGACTTGTCCTTGGGTTTATAGTCCCACTTCTTCGGCGTCTTGAGCGGCCAGTGCCAGAGAATCTGGGGAGGAGTGAGCACGACGAGTTCCTCCTCAGTCTGCAAGACCTTCTTTCTCATGGCCTGCCTCCTCACGTCCGCGCGTGTCGCCGGCGCCAGAACAGAAACGCGATTGCGCCGACAAGCAGCGACACACCGGCAATCACCCATGACACGTGCCACTGGAAACCAGACGTCCCTGTCGCTGGGCTGTCCGTCGTGGGTGAGTCGCTGGCACCGATTTCCGGGAGCTTTAGATCGGGAAGCATGGCCGGCACGTGCATCTCGTGCACGATCCCGCCCAGCAACTCATTGCCGATCCATCCCTCCACCGCCCAACGCGCCGTGGTGTTCTCCGCCACGACGCCCACGGGGACCACCACCGATGCAACCTTGATCTGGCCCTTGGCCGGCAAGGTGACACGATAGTGCCTACCCGCTTCGATCTCCTGCGGGCGTGGGGCAGACGTGTCCGCCTTCGGATCCGCGGCGCTGACAAGCGAGACCTTCCAATTCGGCGGCATCGAGGCCCGGTGAATGTACAGGTCCACCGTGCGCTTGTCATCGTGCGGATTGGCGAGGGTGAAGATCTGAGCTTTCGGCCCCGAGTCTGCCGCCGCGCCGGTCTTTGCGAACTCTTCCAGTTGTGCCGCCAGTGCTCGACGCGATCGCGCGATGTTGGTCAAGAATTCAACCATCGACAGGCCCAGTTTATCCGGCTGCTCGTCCAGTAAGTCCTTGAGATAGGCATCCAGCTCGGCCTCGGAGTACCCGCCTGCCAGCGCCAGCCTGCGATGCCCGGCGCTGAGACCATTTCGCTTGAGTTCATCGAGAAACGCTGCGGCCCGCTCGGGTGACCGGCGAACGGCGAAGCTCTGGTTTTGCAGCTCGGCCGCATGTTTTTCATCCTCGGTAGCCTCGACAGTCAGCGCGTCAGCCGCCAGAGAGGCGTACTTTCGGGCGGCGGTCCGGTGCTTGGCTACCCACTCCCGATCACCTGCTTGTTCGGCTGCTGCCGAGCGCCCGAAGGATTGACGCATGGCTCGGAGGTAATCCACCGGCTGCCGAGCTTGCGCCGCCACAATGATGGTGAATGTACGATCAGGCGGCGCCGTCAACAAATTCTCCGCGAGCAGCTCTTCCGCATTGGCCTGGATCACGCGGTCGGCCACAACCGCAATCGCTGCATCGGTAGCTTCGACTTGCTCTGCTGACACATCTGACGCGAGTTCAACGACCAGACGAACAGCGCTACGCACGCCTGCATGCGACACACCTGTGTCATCTCCCCACGCGAGGCTGGAGACAGCAAGCCCTGCACAAATGATTGTAGCTACAATAAATTTAATCGGCCAATTCTTCATGGTGTCACCAATCCTGATTCATACATTTGACACTACATCGAGCTTCCTGCGACCGAACTGGACAGTCCACAGCGATTCCCATAGTCCTTGTAGTACACCTCAGGAGTACAGCCCGGATTCATTTTTTGTAGCGTGGCCTGGTCAGGTAGGACGACCAATCTGGTTGCAGTCTCCACCACTCTTGAAAACCTACTCACCCAGCTTCGTTGACCCGAGGTATCCCCCAAGTGTTTTACCGCCTCTTGGTACAGGTATTCCGCCTTGGTGGGATAGAACTCTGCGCTGGTCACCGGCCCGATGTTCTGCTGCCGGCTGTCCATGAGCTTGGGGGACGTTGCGCCTTGGTCTGACTGTGCTTGCGCAACGGCCACACTTACGAGACTGAACACCTCTGCATGCGACACACCTGTGTCATCTCCCCACGCGAGGCTGGAGACAGCAAGCCCTGCACAAATGATTGTAGCTACAATAAATTTAATCGGCCAATTCTTCATGAAGCTCACCAACGTGGTTTCGTATACCTTAAGGCTAGTCCTTGTGACCGCCAAAAGTTGCAGCACGTGTAGTAGATGATATGTCATCCTTGCTTGCCATATATTCGACGACACGCTGAATTTTCTTTGACAACAGAACGTCCCAAGGAGCGCTTCTACGCGGAAACAGGTATTCGCCATCCGGGCCTTTCTGTCTATAATAGAGCATATCCTTTCCGGTCTTTGGATCCTTCACGATTCTCGTCGGTTTCCCATGCTCATCGAGAATACGGGGAAGTGGTGGAATGCCACGAGCTTTCAGCTCTTCGGCAGCCTCCCAATCACCAATCTGATCCCACGGCCCCCCGCTGCCGAACAATTTATGGAACCGGTTACCCTCTCCCATCTCGCTGACCGGCCCGATGTTCTGTTGCCGGCTGTCCATGAGCTTGTAAGGCGGCGTGGGATGTGGTACTGGGATTGGCTCTTGCGCTAACGCGGTGCTTATCAGGCTGAGCCCCTCACGGTTCGCCGTGCGAGCTGAAGCCGGTCGTCCCCACACCTCTATCTTGAAACACAAATGACCCGCGGCTTCGGTCGGTATCCAGGTGACCTTTACCTCCCGACTCTCGCCCGGCTTGAGCACGAAGGTCTCGGTCCGGCCCACCTCGGTCCAATTGAACATGCCAATGTTCGGAGGATTAGCCAGGACCTTGACCGTCAGCTCGTAAGGCTCCTTCTTCCGATTCATCAACGGCACCGTAATCGTTGTGGTCTGGCCCACCCGCATCGGCGTTGGAGTCACGAGGAAGTGCTTCCCGCCGTAATAAGGGGAGAAGGTCAGCGGGAGAAAGGCCAGTTGGCCCCGCTGCCCGATGATCTCCACCTCCTGCCCAACATCCACGGCCTCGTCCACCACCGTCGCGAACAAATGCGACGTGTGCACCGCGCCGCTCGTCTTGAACTGTGCAGTTGTGATCCCCTGCGCATTGGTCGGGATCGTCGGCTGGACAACGGTGTCGGTCCCGCTCCCATGACTCTGAAGTGACGAGACGACGACCTGCTTGCCCGCAACAGGACGCCCTTGTTTGTCGGCCACCCGAATCGTCAGCGTAGCCACCTCGTCTCCCTCGTTGGGCAGGTAAAGCATGTCGCTGCTCATGGTGGAGTGCGGACCGCTGACCGTGGATTGATATCCAGGCTCCGGCGGCTCGACAAAGAGCGCCTCACTGGGCACGATTGACGCAATGGCCTTGCCCTTGGCGTCGCGAGCCGAGTCCGGAGTCACCCAGTAGAGATCGATCCCGGGTCCCTTGCCCCGGTAGCCCTTCACGTGGTAGCCCACTTCCATCGGCAGCACCCGCGGGGTGGCGGCGACGATCGGGACCGCGTACTGGCCGTGTGTCGGCTTGTAAGGCGCAGGCACAGTTGGGTCGTCGTAGGAGAACGCCGGCGACGGTATCGAGCCGCCGAATCCCCCGTTGAGGCCGACCCGGGCGCCATTCACATAAACGGCCGAGGAGCCATGCGAGGCAGTGATTATGTAGTAGGTGCCGGCTTTGGGCAGACGCACGTAGCCCTTCCAGACCACCGCCCCGGCCCCCTTCGGCTCCCACCAGACGACACCGCCCTTGGTATTACGAAAATCATGCTCCGAATCCAGATCAAATCCTTTGCCCCGCCCAAAGGCGAGCTGCGGGTCAATGCGGATGGCGTCCGGCGCCTTGTTGCCCGTCGGGATGTTATAGGCGTCTACGAGAAAGCCCTTGAGGTCATAGCTGCCGGGCAGGGACCGTGTGTAGTAATGGCCCCTGAGGCCATGGGTGGTTGTCACAGCCGAACCCGGCGGCACGGGCCCACTGGCCGTTATTCCGGCCAGGAGAGCAATGCTGCAAACAAGCAGAACAACCAGTAGAACCTTCAACGTCTCACCTCGCATTTTCATCTCCTCCACCCCTCTCCTAACCCTCCCCCGTCGGGAGGCTGCGTCGTAATAGGGGAAATGGTGGAAAATGTCATGAACTTGTTTCAGCATCTTATAGAATCAATACCTTGTGAGACCCTGAAATAAATTCAGGGTGACAAAAAAGAATTGTGACACTGCCTCCGGAGCGGGGAGGGGATATTCTGGTTGAAATTTCAAATATTAACAGTCTCATAATCATAACGACATTGATCTACAAAATCCCTCCCAACCTCCCTTTTCCAAAGGAAGGAGTTACCCCTCTTTGGCAAAGAGGGGCGAGGGGAGATTTTCCAGTGTTTATGTCAATTCAATTCTGAGACCCTTAATATGTTTGGATAGGATTTTTAAATGTTCCCCCCTTTTGCGCTGCAACATTTTAATGTGCGCTACAGGCACCTTCCACTATAGTTTATATGCTAATTATCCGCTCATAGAAAATAAATAAGGTAGATGCCGTATTTTATTAAAAAAAATGATGTATTTAAGCCTGTTCAGGTTCTTAAACTCAATAGGAGGAGTCAGATTCAGCAAGTGGTCGATCCAGACCTCACGTATTATCTGCATCCAGCCCCATGCAGTGCCGCTCCAGCTATCTCAAGACTCTTCCCGTTTTGAGATTGACTCGAACCTGTGGCTGCTTCGATTTTTCCGCCTCAGTTGGAGGACTGTCCGAATCGGGCAGAGGCCTTACGAGTGTAATGATGGCCGTATCTCCCTGAATTCGGGCTCCCACAATGCTGGGATGTCGGAGTTTGTCGCCCCTTTCGGATACATAGATCCACCTATGTTTTGACCGGCTGGGGTTGGTGAGGATCACGCCGTGGGCTGTGCCGAGGAGGACGCGGTCACCCTCCTTTGCCAGCACAACCGGTTTTGCGCGTCCGTCCCGGCCCGGGTAGGCGTGGACGTGACCGGCGTAGGTGATCCAGACCTCTCCGCTCGGGTCAATCGTGCCTTCGGCATCTTTCAATCTCTCGAGGGCCGCGCCTGCAAGACGACGCACTGGAATGCGGATGGCATAGAAATCAGGCATCTTCGGAGGGTCTTCAATCCAGACCAATTTCTTCGTCGTGTCGAGCAGCCACGCCAGGGACGGGTCCGGGACCTTGCAGATTCTCTGAAAGAGGGCTTCTTCAATCCATACGAGAGCAGGATGATGGCGTAGGTCAAGTAACTCCTTTGGTACCGGATTTACCGCTGTGATTTCACTAAAGTCAAAGGTCTCCTCTGCTCTCAGTTTGTTGCCGCTTCCCCCAAGAGTAATCTCAACCGATGTGCTTCCTGAGCCGCTGCCTGAGCTGTATGTCGCTTCCAACACATCGGCAACGCCATCGGCGTCCACATCCACCTCGAGTCGCAGATGTCGAGTTCCGGCTTCATCCAAAGGCCAGCTTGATTTCGGCAGGAGTCTGGAATCGCGGCAGGTCGCTTCATTGGTTGACAGGCGGACCGATTGAGCTTTGCTGGCTTCGGGCAACCATAAAAACACTGCTGCAACGAGGAGAGAAACCACAGCGCTGTTATGCCATTTCTTCATAGATGCAATCACTGGGCGAATCCTCCTCAACAAGTATGACGTCCTACTGTTCATCGATCCTGTAGCTGGTGCCGGTATTTTTGTCATCCGACATGATCGATTTGCTTAGCACCGTGCCACTGGCAACTTGTCCCTCCTTTTGTATACGCCCGTGCTGGGTTGCAGCCACCGTAATCATAAGGATCCCTGTAATCAGGAATACCGATCCAAAGACAAGCCAGAATCCACCGAGCCACATCCAAAAGGACTGTGCGCTTAATCTCAAGAATGAAAGCCTCTTGCCCATTTCTCTTCCCCTCAATTTCTTGACAATGATTTCAACCCGCCAGGTTTTTCTGGCGCCCTTTTAGCCGGTGTTAAATGTCCATTAGCTAATAGTGCAGTTGCATGTGAACTGAATGGAGCATCAGGTGAGAACTTCAGGTGAGCCTTTCGCTGCAGGCTGAATCCTGTAGGAGAAAGGCTCAGAAAAGGGAAAGCCTAACCGGCTTCCATTCATTTATCTTTAAGTAAGACTTCTACTTCCTTAACTTTAATTTTCTGTTAAACTACTCGGTGAAGTAAATGGAGTGTAAACTGTATTTTAGGAAATAAAATAATGTATTTTTACGGAAATTTACTTCAGCACGAGGGTTAATTAGCCCAAAAATCCTTTTTATTATATATATAAAAACTTAAATCTCCTCTATCCTTAGGAGCACGGTTTGCATACCCGGGAAAGGTAGGAATAAACAACTTCCTGTAAAAAGAAGTTCTTCTAAACACGATTTGACAAAGATAGGCTGATCATCAATAATGATAATTCTTAACAGGGAAAACAATGAAGCTAAAAAAAAAGGCGCTGGCTGTCCTCAGCGCTGCCCATTTCATGACAGATATCAATCAGGGAGCCCTGCCTGCCCTGCTTCCTTTTTTTAAAGAGGCGCTAAACCTTTCTTATACGATG
>Ga0214473_10007773_pt1 | contig 12695 bp, 16 predicted proteins | sample RVTome_7_FD_203509 | JGI IMG/M metagenome (GOLD analysis project Ga0214473, IMG submission 203509) | Soil microbial communities from uranium-contaminated site in the Upper Colorado River Basin, Wyoming, United States - RVT98D197 | ecosystem: Environmental > Terrestrial > Soil > Contaminated >... | reverse complement strand
GGTGCTGGGCATCTGTCATCGGAAGGATGTCTACGAGAAGATGGAATGGCGGCTGCAGTAGGCTTTCGCAAAGGCCCGGAACCTTAGGCGATATGCGCCTCTTTTTCAGTGGATGGTTGCCCCACGGCGAGGAAGGGGATCCTGGAAAGGCACCAACCCAGGATCAAGGCGTGAAGGCATCACCTTTTCGGCGCTTGGGCATAGCGAAGTTCTCTTTGCTGTTTGGCTTCGTACTGATCAGCGAAGCTCTGAAAATCCTCTTTGAACAGACGCTGGAGGGCATTGATCCGGTGTGGCCGGGCCTGCGGACGTTCTCTGCGGACTACTCCCAGGGCGTCGCCCGCATCCGGTGCACGAATCCCGACTGCAAGTTCCGCAAGGATGGGCTTGAGCACCGTGGGGCTCCTGCACTTGGGCTTCGCCCTTTTCTCCTCGCCCAACACCAGCGCCATCTGGGTTCCGTGGAGAGAAAGCACTACGGGGTCGCCTCGGCCACGACGGGAGCCATGCGCCTGATCGGATAAATGCTGAGCATGGCAGCCGCGGGCATGATCATCGCCCTTTACGTCGGCAAAGCACAGATCACCACGGCGAATCAGGCCGCCTTCTTGAACGGTTTCCGCGCCGCCTTCCTCATCTTCGCCGGATTGTACCTGAGGGGGTCTTCGCCTCCCTGACCAGCAGGAGATTGCACAGGAACCCCGCGAGGCCGCAGCGGTAGGCCAAGCAGAGCCCTTTCACGTTGGCCGGCTCGCAATCTCGAGTGCCGATACCGCCGCTAATATTTAGTCGCACTATCATTTCAGCATTTATTTTTTCTTGCAGCATTGCGCGCTTCGACTTACAATGATCTTACTGTGACGGGCTAAGGAGGAGAAAACAGATGAAAGCTTTCTGTGTCCTTATTGCGGCTATCCTTATCGTGATTTTTTGTATGGGCTGTGTCACGCGCCCAAAGTTTTTGCCTACCGTAGAAAGCACAACAGATTATGATGTCATCTATGAAGACTAGAGGCAGGCCTAGAGGATACTATGACTAAGAAAATCATACTGCTGATATTAGGCACAGCCTTGACAGGGTTTTTCTTTGGCTGCGCGACTACTCAGACCTATTGGGTTCCCATCTATACGGTCAAATATTCTGCTGATTACGAAAAGACAAAATATGATCCGCGCATCCAAAGCATCATCAATCCTCAGGAAGGGGAATTGCTAGCATATTTTGAGATGGAATCCAAGAACAGCATTGCGTATGGCAATGACTATTCCATCTCCTTGGCCGAGAAAGTGGTAATCGCAAACGACCAGGTCGATTCAGCATCCTCAACCACCAGCTCGGTAACCAACTTAGAAATTCAGCGCTCCTTCTATTATGACATCCAAGAGAAGGAAGAACCAAATCTCTATATTTACAGAGATGGAACCATAATGGCCCTGGACCATTCTGCCATCAAGGCCGATCAGATCGTCCATTATATGATTCTGGGCAAGAATGTGGGCACAAACCCCATCAGCCAGATTGTGATCGCCGACGTTCTGCCCAAGGGATTCCATTATATCTCCTCCGAATATTTCCTGCCCGGCGACGACAATGTTTTTGAGCACAAGGTCGTAACCAAGAATTCGAAAACCACCCTCATTCTAGCCAGCCGAATGAAAACGCCGCTAATGCCCGCCGGCACCTTGATGCTAAAGGTGACTCTCAAGGCTCAATTCGATGAAATGGAAAAGGAGTTTAGCTATTAACAGAAGGAAGGGATTCAAATGAAAAGGTTCGTATCATCACTCTTGCTGGTCTGCCCCCTCGCACTCCTGCTTGGATGCGCGACTACACCTCCCGCAGAAAGAAAGGACTTTCTATTCGTGCCCGTGCACCTGGGGTATTTTGGCGCTAACGTGGAAGTGGAAGATACTGCGTTCAATGGCGAGACAAGCACGATAGAGAATATGATCGACAACACGACTGTTGCGTTTTATAAGAGCAGCGATATGGATAAGTACAAGAAGGCTGCCTGCAACACCCTGTATTTCATTACCAGCAAGAAAGAAGAAATCAAGCGCTTCAATCCGAACCGAGAAGATCTTCTAGTCATGAAGACCGGATATACCGAGGGCTATTCCTCTTGGTTTTTCATGCTCACCTCCTATTCCGAGTACAGTTATCCCAACATGTACGCCAAGGATATCCACTTTGACATAAGCGGAAAGACAAGTGACTACCTGGAGGCGTCTTTCGCAATCATGGCTGTGAATATCGGTAACAAGCCGATTCATAAGCTGAGCATTGTTGATGTTATGCCCTCCTATATCGAATTGAACGGAGAAATCAAGTATGCCACAGACGATCTGTTCATCCCTTTGAATGTCAAGTTGTCCCCCTTGCAAGGAGTGCAACATAGAATAGTCAGGAAGGACAATAAGCTGATCATCGTCTATGAGGTTCTGCCGGAAGCCGGCGGCATCGAGCCCGGGTCATGCGTGGAAATTGTCGTCCCGATCAAGTTGCTGAAATCGACCCTAATGAGAGAAGAAAACAAGGTTAAGGAATAGAGAATTGTCCGGCAAGGAGAAACCCATGCATAGGCATATGGAATCCCTTATAATCTGCGCCCTGTTGGCAGTAATTCTCCTGGGATGTGATACGACCACAGCGGCTGTGCGCGCGAGATATTCGCCCCTGTCGTCTGCTTCCACGGAGAGGAACGAAGACAAGTTTTCAGCATCCACTTTTAAGAACTATTTCAGCTATAAAACCTCATTGAGAAGCCACTTTGGTTTGAAATATTTCCAGAGCTACTATTACCGTTACGTCAGCCAATATTCTTCATCTACTGTGGATATTTTTAGCAGCCTGCTGCTGCCGGGGGAGAATTTCACTACATTTGGGAATATATTTCCTGATGCCTATGCAAAGGAGGATGGAGAAATTGTCGTTAAGGCATACTTGATCGATGAAGAAATTGTGATATCTAGAAGTATTTCTTTGGAGCTGACCCTGAGGATGCATGAACCAAGACCGGGTCATTACCGGGGAACGATTGGAGATCCCTCCATTCTCCTGGCCATCAAGGATAGGAGTGGAAGAACCCTCTTCGATATTTCGGACAAGAACTCGTTTTTGGCTTTAGAGATTGTCTCTGTGGACAGGAATATTGTCTATGGCAAATTCTCAGCTAACCTAGTGGGTCATAAAAAAGAAGCCTATCTGAACATTACCGAAGGGGAGTTTCTACTGAAAATGTAGCTCCAATATGAAGAGATTTATCATCTCCTTGTGCTTTTTCTACGCCATGGCAGCATGCTCCTCACCGTTCCGCCTGATTGCCCAGGAAATGGCCCAGCCTTCGGCCGTCTTCGATCTGTACCAAGAGGCGGTGGTGATGGTGTCTCAGAACCTCCGCTTTGATTCTCAGTACGCCAGGAACCCTGAACATATCAAGGAGGTTGAGAAGGTTTTCGACACCAAGATCTTGGATTCTTATGTGCCGATCGCCACTGGTTCGGGCTTCTTTATCAATGCGGACGGCTATCTTCTCACGAACAATCACGTAGTTGATAACACAGAATTGCAGGTCACTAAGAAGGTTCTTTACAGAAGCATGGTTAGAGCGATTAATGATTCTTTGCATAAGTTCAGCTTCACCACCAGACAAGTCGATAGGATCGAAGAAGATTTCTGGAGCATGATCGAAAAAGCTCAATTCCAATACCAAGTACGCTTAAATGACAAATCCGTATACGTCCCCGAGATTCTGTTGAAGGACGAAAAGAACGATATGGCTCTCCTGCAGATAAAACCTGTAGGCAACGAGAAGATTCCTATGGTCAAGTTAGTTGTTTTAGCTGACAACAAGAATTTGAAGGTAGGGGAGAATGTCATTGCCATCGGCTATCCCATTCCCGGCATCTTAGAAACGCTCTTCAAAGACCATCAACCCACCTTGACGGTAGGCTACGTTTCCGCCCTGCGCAATGAAAACTGGGGGATACAACATACCGCCTCCATCAGCCCCGGCAATTCCGGCGGTCCCCTATTCAATTTCTCGGGAAGCGTGGTGGGGATGAATGTAGCTCGTATAACCGATGCAAGCAGTATGTATTTCTCCATTCCTGCTCAAAGGATAGTGGACTGGATTATGGGTTCTGCTTACGCATCGATATTGGTTAAGAAGTAAGATTTCACCGCAGTGAAAATGCGGGTTCCATCGAAAGAACTCACCGCTGGTTTGGTAGGCCAGAACCATTCCAGAAGAGGCATGCTGATTCCTCGTCGAGCCATCTACTCCCTAACGCATTGAATCGTCCACCTCTTCATGGGTGGATCCAGGAGGGCTTGAAAGTCTGGGCAATGCGCGATTCGAACGCGCGGCCATTGGCTCCGGAGGGCGCAGGGGTCGCTCGGAACGTATTCTTTGAAGGCTCGGCCTCGGTATTAGGCCAATCATGACAGCTGGCGAACCAGGCCTGAAATACTAGTGCAGTCCCAAGAACAGGCGAAGCCCTTCTTCGATCATTCTCATTTCGTCCTGAGTTATCCGACCAAAGACCCGTGTGACACGCCTCTTGTCGACTGAACGCATCTGGCCGACCAAGGCGTACGACTGCACACGCAATCCGTTTTGTCCCGGACTCAGGGCCGGATATAATGCCCCCTCGCCGGGAGTCCTGGTGATAGGAACCACGCACAACATCGGGAAGCGTTGATCTTGCAGCACTTCGGAATCAGTGACCACCACGCACGGGCGAACCCCCTGCTGTTCGTGCCCGAACGTTGGATCAAGAGCCACCAGGACTACAGCACCGCAGGCAAGGTTCACTTACTTTCTTCCGTCCAGCCCTGGCCAGGAACCCAGCGGACCCCCGTGCCAGCACCGAGGTCAAGGAGGTCGGCATCTCCTTCGGGCAGGCTGGCCATCCAATCGCTGATTCCTGCCTGAGCCAGCTGTTCGCTCTCTGGGTGAGGCCCGCGCAAGGAGCGACGAAGTTCCTCCTTGCGGTGTCGCTCAAGCTCATTCTGTACAGCCCGAAGAATGAACCTGCTTCTGTTTCGCTCCCGTCGGTCGATGTCCCGAACGATTTCTCTTGGAATTGTGATCGTTACACGTTCGTTCATTTTCATACCCTCAATATGATCATATTATTCTTCATACTCGATGTCAAGGGTGCCATAGGATCGGAAGTCGTAGCACCCCCCTCCACTCATATCAGGCCTCCCACGTACTATCGAGTCATAGAACCTGTTTTGGCTCATTCCTGAGGAAATGTCGCAAAGTAACTTGGCCGCGACGTCAGTAATACTTACGTATTTTCCGCAAGGGCTATCAATAGTAAAATAATGAGTAATCCCCGCGTTTGGTGAGCTCCTCTACAACGATCTATTGACCGGTGCGCCTGTGAACGTAGATCCTCGCCTCCTCGAGTCGCTGCCGGGGGCGGTTGTCCCCGGCAAGGCGCGAGCCGTGCTCTCGGGCTCGATGTTGACAATCCGTACCAAAACCTCTGTTATTAAGACAGGCAACAAAGATCATGATCAGCTGTGATGTTCTTGTGGTTGGGGGAGGGCCGGCGGGGCTGTTTGCTGCGCTGGCTGCAGCCGGCGACAATGTAAACGTAGTAGTGGCGGAAAAGAAGAGAACCATTGGGCAACCGGTACAATGCGCGGAAGCCGTGGATACGCATGCCTTCCGGGAGAGCAATGTCGATGAAGGTGTCGTTGTGCAGCGCATCTCCAAGATAAAGACGCATTGGCCCAATGAGACGGTCGAGAAAAACATCGGCTTCTATATGGTCAACCGGAGCATCTTCGAAAAAAAGATCGCTGTTCAGGCGATTAAGGCGGGCGCCAAGATTCTTATTGCGACCCGGGCTGTCGGAAAAGAGGGGGATTCGGTTGTTCTTCAGAAAGGCTCAGAAAGAATAGAGGTGCGTCCGAAAGTCATTATTGGAGCAGACGGGCCTACGTCGGTCGTCGCACGGTGGATGAAGGTCCAGAATAGTGAGTTCTGCCTCGGTCTCCAATACGAGGTTCCTCTGGCCGGCCCCATGGATTTTGCCGAGTTTTTTCTGCAGCCCGAGTACTTTGGAGGCTATGCCTGGATCTTCCCGAAGGGAGAAACCGCGAACGCCGGTCTGATGATAAAGGTAGACGATTCAGTAGGAGCCCACCGCCGCATAGATGATCTGCTGAAGAGATTCCTCGACCGTCTCGAAGGTGAGAACAAGGTAATAAACACGCCGATTGGCCTAACCAGTGGGATGATTCCGGCCGGAAAACCCGTGAGCAGCGTCAAAGACAACATCCTCCTCGTGGGCGACGCCGCATCACAGACCCATTCAATACTAGGGGAGGGGATCTTCCAGGCGGTTAAGTTCGGAAAAATTGCCGGCAATGTTGCAGCCGAGGCAGTTAAAAGACACGACATCCATCACCTTGCCGCCTACCAGCAATCCTGGAGTGCCATGATGGGGAAGATGCTAGATCAAGCCTATCAAGGTCGAATCGATATGGAAGAGAAGTGGTTTGATGATTTTCTTATGATTACAAAAAAATACTGGACCTTCGCATGAGATAAATGGTGCTTGTTCCTCTTTTTTCGTTTTGCTGCTTCGCTACCGAAACGACGGAAATAGTTACGGACTGCGGCCGGTGTAAAGTGTCGGCGTGGAGCAAAGACTCACGTCATATCCTCAGCAGCAACTTGATGCCGTCTCTCTTCCCGATCATGCACACCAGGGCGATATAGCTCAGATCGAAGAACGCAATAACGACGCCGAACCACAGAATAAGAGGATCCGTGAGATCGATGTAGGTAAACGTAATCGCTGTTCCCAGGAATTTCAAGATGGCTATGTAGAGGCCCTGTGCCTCGAGGCTGTTTCGCTTCAGCAGCATGGTGCAGAATAGAATGCTCATGAGCGCGTTCATGCTGTAGGCCGAGATGGCCCCGCTAGAGTCATCAAATCTGATCGTAACGGTAATCGTTGTCCCGATACCCACCGCAAGCAGAGCAAGACTGCTGATCCAAAAGAGACGTTCCCTCGGAGTTGAGAAGGTTGAACGCTCTTTCGGACGTGCATATGCAAAGTACTGGAGCAGTATTACGCCGTCCAATAGGAACCACAGCAGCACCACATACCAGATCAAACTGCCCCGCTCCAGGAGAAACAACATCATGCCTTCCCAGGCTATGTTGAAGCACAGCGCTGGAAACGGCATTCCATGAGTTTTGTCTCTGAATGACCGATGAATAATCAACGCATATGCTGCCGTCCAGCTCGTAGCCATAATCAGTTGACCGATCATCGGCCTCATCCCTCCTTCTGCGATACGTGAGGCGTTGCGAGTATCACAGCCATGGCAAGTATGCCCATGATAGCTGATGCGGATTGTATCATAGAAAACTACGGTTCACATCAGATCAAAGAAAAACCGATCACCCAGGCCCTTGTCAGGACTATTGTCTCCTGCCTGGTGCCCAGGAGGCCTGGGAGCCGCTCCGCGGTGCTGGAAGCTCTGGAGCGATCGGGCATCCCTCCGAACGGCCACAACCGCACCCATCCCCGCCAGCTTCCCTTTAGCTATGACAATCAGAACTACTGCCTAGTGAAGAACCAAGAAGGACGGCGGGACCTGGCAGGCCAATACCGTGCGCCTGATCCTGGCGAGGGCCTGAACCGAAACGGTTTGCGCGAACCCTTCCCCTGAGCGATAATAGGGAACGTGTTTTCGCAAAGCCCCGGAACAATAGGCGGCATAGGATAGCTACCATCGCCCTACCATTCGGACGGGCGGTTACTTCCGGTGGAATGGTGCTCCGGGCCTCCGATCATCCGTTTGATTCCTGCATCGGCGGGCAGCGTTGACTCCCATAGGAGCAGAAAACACAGCAGTCCCTCGGTTGGGGTCGAAGCAGAGAGCCGCAGCCTTCGCATCGATAGAGAATGCGGCAGGAATCCTGCAGCATCGTCTCCTCCTTCTGGAATCCGCAGACCGGACAGCGGATCGTGGACTGCAGGACCATGTGCGTACCTACTTGATCGGCTGGCCCAACCCGCCGGCCCGCAGGCTTGCCTCCTCAGGTCCCCTTTTCGCGCAGCACTCGGCCAGTTGTCCATCGATTGCTACGGCGGGTACCGTTCGAATCCCTAGAAGCTCTGCCCGTCTGGCCACCTGCTCGTCTTTCATGTCCAGCACCGCGATCTCGCAGGATGGACAGGCTAGACGCTGGACCAGCTCGACAGTCTTTTCACAAGCCGGGCATCCGGCAGTGAATACCTCAACCTTGCGTTTGCCGTTCATTTATCAAACCCTCCTCGATTTCTTTTCTCTCATGTCCACACGATTGGCGTTTGCCGGCGCCTCCAGGGTCTCCAGAATCGGACAGGCGGTGATCGGCCCTCGACCCCCACAGGCCTCGCTCAGCTTCCAGAGAACCTCCCTGATCCTTTGCAAGCCTCGAAGCCGTTGCTCGATCTCACCGATCTTCGCTTGCGCCCGTTGGCGGACCTCGGAACAACTCGCCTTTGGATCGATCCGAAGAGACAGCAGTTCCTGGATCTCCTTCAGCGAGAATCCAAGATATTGCGCCTGGCGAATAAACCTGAGTCGATCCACCGCCTCGGCCGGAAACCGACGGTACCCCGAGCGGCTCCGGGCGGGAGGAGGCAAAAGACCCTTTCGTTCGTAGTAGCGGATCGTTTCAATGCCTACTCCGGCGCCTTCCGCCAGTTGCCCGCTGGTTAGATCAGTCATCTCGACCTCCGATAAGAAGATAAACTCTGTACCATGGTACGGGGTCAAGCGTCAGAAAGGTAGATTGGCCGAAATATGCGAATCATTGAGCGGCGCCCTACGTCGTCAACCTCTCCTGGGACCCCAACAAGTGAGCGGGCCGCCCCCGTGTTGGCCCGGATCCAGTCGTCCTGCTGCTGGCTCTCCCGGGCCTCCACGTAGGTCAACTCACTGGCCCCAGGATCGCCACGAACTGCTCCAGCTGCCAGGGCTGGCCCGTGTTGCCGTTGATCACCTCCAGCTTGTCCCCCGCCCAGTCCACAAACATATCCTGTCCGGCCTTGTGCTCGATGTGCATGACCACTTCCTCGCCCTTGCGCCAGCGGTGGAAGTGCCAGCAGTATTGGCTGTACTGGTAGCCCTTGGGCTGCTCCTGGATGTACCGTTCCCACAACCACTGCAGGGTCACCCCTTTCTTCTTCAGTTCCCTCACCAGGCCAGGAAATTTGCAGGCCAGCTGCTGGTAGCGAGTCGCTGGTTTCCGGCCTCTTCCCATATTCCAGGGCCTGCAGCAGCCGGCTGTCGGGCAGCTCGGCGAGGCTTTCGTAGCGCAGACTGCAAGCGGCAAAGGTTTGCAGGGTCTGCGGGCTCGCGGATCGCGGCGTAGCCGATTCGCCTCGTCCACTCGCACCCGATCGATGACCTCTCGACCATAGCGGGCTACAACGTGGAACAGGTCGTAGACGATCTGGGTCTGGGGGCAGTGAGCCCGAACCTCCTCCAGATAGGCTGCATTCATGTCCATGGCCACCGCTTGGAGTTGTGAGCAGCCCTCGGGGCCCAGGAGCTCGAAAAAGGGGCGAATATCCTCGCGCCCGCGGCCCCGACCGAGGGCCTATTTCAGCGTCAGCAAGGAATACGTTATTGCCGATGCCCATGTAAGTGCACATCCAATCACTGCCCCCCGGACACGGTTACGCCGAGTCCCTCTAGCATAACCATCACGATAGCATTCGACATTCTCTTCCGAAATTTGATCAGGTATGGATGTAGGCCTGTGTACTACCAACGCGGGTATGGCAATTGACAAAACCGTGCCGATTCCGGCTCCAATAAGAGCGCCGTAAACTGCGTTTGGCCCAATACCCATGAAATAGTCATGATTAGGGAAGTACAGCCAGCCTACCATTGAGCCAAGCTCGCCAGCTCCTCCAATAACCATATAACTAAACGCTCCCCACCCAATAGCTCGAAGAAGGCGGGCCTTTTGGTTCGTGGCATCCTGCAATCCCATTTCGAACGCTTCCGTTTCTCTGCAGCTTTCTTGGTTGGAGAACAGCGGAGGAGAGAGAACCAGGAACAACAAGAGAACTGCAATTCTGCTCTTGTTCATTTCAGCATCCTTTCTGTCACCCGGCCATCGACAGTGACGTGTTTTGAAAATGGTTCTCCGGTCAACACCTCTCGTTTCGTTGGATAGGCCCCCTGCCTTTAATGCAAGCGCCGTGCCATACCATAATTGTGTCTAATTCATTATTGCGGAAATAAATAATCTAGGGGCCCAGCTCTGGTGTCTTCGGGCGGACCGCAACTGATATTGCAGCGGCAGCAACCCGGGATGCAAAGCAGCTAAGACATCTTCCACCATCTGGGAGGGGTTCCCAGCCGGATCGCGTTCAACAACATCGGCGGGATCGGCCGTCGGATTCGGGACAAGGTGAGTATTGCGGAGCTGTTCTTACGCTTCAAGTGCTATTACGGATTCTCAATGCGCTTCTGTAACCCGAACAGCGGGCCGATTGGCAGAGAGTATCGAGAGCTGGAACGCCCGGCTGCTAGAGCGGGTGATGCATGACTTACAAAGCCAGCCCACCCAAAAGCTATCGCCCCCCTACGGGAGGAACACCCTTCGTGGGCGACACAAAGGAGCGCTATGGGACGACTCCGAAATATTGCTTTCTTTCCGATGGCGGGTGCGATCCTCCTGTTGTTCATTCACGGGAAGAGAAGGGAGGCGGTGAAGACCCCGCCTGCTTCACTCTGACGCGCCACAAGTCGCAGGCTGTTGCCTGCCAGGTTCGGTTGCCAAACTGCGCCAGGATGGCTTGCGCCTTCTTCGCCAGCGGAGATGCGCTGAGCTGCCGTGGAGGGATGCGTGCGCGTGACAGGTTCAGCTGCGCTGCTGCTCATGCTTCGGCCGGATCCTCGAGGAACACGTCATCGGAGTCGATGACCTTTAGCTTCTTGACCGTGGCGTTGATGATGGAGCGGTAGCAGATGGTGTTCACGAGGCGGGGGATCCCGTCGGCGTGCCGGTGGACGTCGGCTTTGGCGGCGTCGGAGAACAGGGGGTTAGGATTACCGGCGGCCTTGGTGTGGTGGTCGATATAGCGGCAGGTTTCCTCCAGGCCCATGGGCTTCATGTGGTAGAAGAGGCGGATCCGCTGTTTGAGGGCGTGATACTGGGCGAGCTTCAGCCGCGCTCGCAGCTCGGGCTGGCCGGAGAGGATGAAGGTGATCCTGGTTTTAGAATCGGAGTCGAAGTTGGCCAGGGACTTGAGGCTCAGCAGGGCGGCGTCCTTGACCTCCTGTGCGTCGTCGATGAGGGCGATGGGCTTTCGACCGAGTTCGGGAACGACGGAGTAGAACATGCGTCGAGCCGGCTGGGTGTAGCGGGGCGGGTCGCGGTCCAGGGCGGCGAGGATGGTCTTGTACAGCTCCCCCTCGCCGAGATTGTTGCCTCGGATGTAGATGGGGCTGTAGGCGTTGGGGTCCAGGGAATGGATGAGGGAGAGCAGCGCGAGGGACTCGCCGACGCCGACCGGGCCGGTCAGGAGCAGGAAGTCCTCGGCTCCGATGCCGTACTGCAGGCGGGCGAGCGCCTCGGTGTAGCTTGCGGTGGGGAAGGCCTCTTTGGGGGAGAGGTTCTTGGAGAACGGCAGGCGGCTGAAGCCGAAGTGATCGAGCACGCTGCTAACCATGAGATTCCTCCTTGTCGGGGCGGTGTAGCTCGCGGAAGGAAACCTCTTGGCTTTGTTTCTGGCTCGTGAGGTATCGCTCCCGCAGGCTGCTGAAGTAGGCGACGCTCTGGGCTGAGATCTGGGGGGCGGTGGCCCGGGATTCCTCGGGGATGGAGGGGGCGGCACGTCCGCCCGGGTGATTTTGGATAGCTGCTTGCTGGAAAAGGCGTCCGGCAGGACGTGCTTCTCCAACCGGATGCGCTGGATTTTGGCGTGGCGCCGGGTGATGCTCTTTCCTTCCTCCCGCAGCCGGCGGATGTGCGGGCAGCGATCCCATACGAAAAAGGGCTCCGCGTATCGGCGAAAGGAGTAGTAGCGGGGGACCGATCCTCGCTCCTGGTGGATCAGCTCGATGATGAACTGCTCGGCGGCACTGCGGGTGCTCTGGCCGGTGGACAGGTAGTGCTTGCCCTCGGGCAGCTTGTAGTACCAGGTGCGCCCTCGCTTCCACAGCAGGTACGGCCGCTTCATCCTGGCCCCTTCCATCGACAAATCATCGACACATTGCCTAGGGCGGGCATGACCGAGGCAGGCCGCATGGTAGGTAATTGGTTGTGGAAATGGAACTTAGAATTGGGCAATGCGCGATTCGAACGCGCGGCCTTTGGCTCCGGAGGGCACAGGGGCTCCCAGCCCGTGCTACAAAGCCGATGTTTGATCCTTTTCGGAAGGCCTGCTACAATCATATGAGCAAGCAAACAGCCCAGGCTATCGGGCAAAACGGCCAGGATCGCACATTGGCCGATTTTTTGAAGGTTCCAAATTCGCACTTCGGCGATTTTGTAGTGTGCCTAACGGAACCACAGGGTGCCCTTCTTCACTGACGAGCTTCCGGCGGTCGAGGCAAGGGCGGCGCAACTGTGGCGTCCGAATTGGATCGGACGTACGTGGCCAGGATCGCGCCAGTTGGCGTCGTCTCGCTCGTCGCGAGTGTAAAACGGCGG
>Ga0214473_10007772_pt1 | contig 12695 bp, 10 predicted proteins | sample RVTome_7_FD_203509 | JGI IMG/M metagenome (GOLD analysis project Ga0214473, IMG submission 203509) | Soil microbial communities from uranium-contaminated site in the Upper Colorado River Basin, Wyoming, United States - RVT98D197 | ecosystem: Environmental > Terrestrial > Soil > Contaminated >... | reverse complement strand
ACCCCTCCTGCCCCGTGTCCCCCGCCTATCGGCGGGTCGAACGAGGTACGGTTGTATCACTTTCGGGGCGATCCGACCAGATCGCCGAGCCAAGCTTCTCGATAGGCTTTTCGAGAGCACTCCGCCTTCGGGGTCCGGAGGCTGGTGTGGGCCGGAGCCCTCGCCTTCGTCTCCCCGCCGGACCTCGGCTCGCTGCCGATCGCGATGGCCTCACGCCAAGGTGAGGAGCTTGTGTGCGCCGCTCATGCGCTCCTGGATCGGCACGCCATGCGGGCAGGCGCCGTCGCAGGGAGCGCAGCACCCGGTGCAGGCGTCCGCCCGCCGCTCGAGCCTGGCGTAGAGGCGCATCGCCTCCTTCTCGTCGCCGTAGTCCTCGAAGTACATCCGGTACCGGAGCACGTCGTCGATGGCGAGGCCCGCCGGACACGAGTCCAGGCACGCCCCGCAGTGCTGGTAGCAGTGCCGCGCGGCGTTCAGACGGTCGTACTTCTCCAGCAACGCGAGATCCTCGGAGGTCGGCCTCCCGCCCGAGGCGTACAGATACTCGTCCACGTGCTGGGGCTCGAAGAACGAGATCACCAGGCCGGAGACGCGCGGGTTGCCGAGCACCCACTTGAAGGCGGCCTGGGTGTAGGAGTCCGCCTCCTCCCGGCTCTCGAGGAGACCGCGATGTCGGGCGCCCTTCAGGGTCTTCATCGCCACCACCCCGACGTCGCTCTGCGCCGCGCGGTCGATGATCTCGCCCAGGCGGGGCCACGAGCCGTGGTGGTAGGCGAGCATCATCGCGTCGAAGCGGCCGCTCGCGATGGCGGCGCTTGCGACCTCCTCGAGCCGGGGGGTGTGCGACGAGAAGCCGAGGAAGCGGGCCTTCCCCTGCTCCCTCAGGCGATCGAAGGCCTCGTGCGTGTTCGGGGCGAGCAGCCGCCCCACCGAGTTGCAGGCGTGGATGTGCACGAGATCGACGTGGTCGGTCTGGAGGCGCTTCAGGCTCTCCTCGATCACCTCGACGTGCTCGCGGACGCTCGCTTCCGGCGGCAGGTGTCCGCGCGGCGTGCAGAACTTGGTCGCGATGAACATCCGGTCCCGGTACCCCCGCATCGCCCGGCCGAGGAGGAGCTCCGAGCCGGCCTCCGCGTAGTCCGGCGCGGTGTCGAAGTAGTTGACGCCCCGCTCGATCAGGCGCCGGGCGATCTCCTCGCCGCCCTTCTCGGCGCGGATCTTGGTCGATCCGAGCGAGATGTCGGAGATGCGCGCCTCGGTGCGCCCGAGCCGCCGGTACTCCCGGATTCGAGAGCCCCCCCACCAGGCCCGCGGGCTCGGGTCCTCGGTGGGCGCCTCCGCGTCGGCCATCGGCTTGGTCACGGTGATCCAGGGGGAGATGCGCGCGAAGCTCGCGCCTCCCACTCCCAGGAGCCCGCCCAGGCTCGCCGCCGCCCCGGCGAGGAAGCGGCGACGGCCGGATCGAGGCTCCGCGCCTTGCTCGCCGCCCCCGGCGCGGGAGCGGAGCCGGCGCGCCCAAAGGGCGGTGAGGGCGAGGGAGAGAGCCAGCGCCAGCGCCGGGATCGCCAGCAGCGGCTTCGAGATCCGGCCCGGCAGGACCCCCTCCACCCAGAGAGAGAAAAACTCCCCGATCCCGTAGTAGCTGGCCCCGAAGGTGACGAGCCATGCAGCGGCGGCGAGCCAACCCCAGAGCGAGCCGCGCCCCCGACCGCCCGTCGTGCCTGCCCGAGCCATCGCCCCCCCCTGGAAGCGGCTATGTCCAGCCGTGTTGGTAGCCCGTCTCGTACATCGCGACGACGTTCTCCACCGGACCGATCGCCTGGAGATTGTGGCACGGCGCCAGGATGTACCCCCCGCCCTCCCCCAGGATGCGGAGATTGTCCAGGACCTCGCAGCGCACCTCTTCCGTCGAGCCGAACGCCAGGGTGTGCTGGTTGTCCACCCCTCCGTGGAAGATCAGCGCGTCCCCGAAATCCCGCTTGAGGCCTTCTCGCTCCATTCCCGCGCAGCGCCACTGGATGGGATTCAGGACGTCGATCCCGGCATCGATCATGTCGGGAACGATCTTCCGGATCGCCCCATCGTTGTGATGGAAGGCGAAGGCGCCGGCCTGGTGAGCCAGATCGATCATCCGCTTCATTCCGGGGATCAGGAACTCGCGAACGTGCTGCGGTGAATAGAGCAGGCTCTTCTGGCTTCCCATGTCCTCCGAGACGTAGCTGATGGTGACCCGGCCGGGGATCTGCTCGTAGATGCGCCGGGTGTTCTCGTAGCAGAAGTCGAAGAGCTTGCCGAGGCAGAAGTGGACGATCTCGGGGCTCTCCACCAGGTCGATCAGCGCTTGCTCCCGGCCGCGCAAGTTGGTGTAGGTGAGGAAGGGCTCCGAACCCCCGCCCTGGATGGGGCGCATCTCCTTTCCCCGGATCTGGCTCGGAATCACCGAGTAGTCGTACCAGTCCGGGTCGGGCCAGCGGTCGTAGCTGCGCTCGATCTCGCCCTGGGTGCGGAATTCCGCCAGCGGGTGATGGGTGCACTCGAGATATCTGCCGCTTCCGTAGTCGGCCCATTCGTACCGGCAGCCATAGGTGTCCTCGGCCGGCGGGAGCGCAGGCCCGACGTACCCCGGTCCCACCCAGACGGGGACGTCGAGGTGGAGGCGCTCGTAGAGGGCCAGCAGGTCGCCGCACCCCAGGTACCTCATCAGCTTGTCGCTGGCCTCGCCGGTCGCCCAGTAGTCCATGGGAACGCGGTCCGGCGCCTCTCGATGGAGGACGGCCAGCCAGCGCTCGCGCGGTGTCATGGTCTCCTTGGGCATCGTCGCGCAGTGGGGCGCGGCCCGGCCGCCGGCCTCGGTCCCTCCTCCTCAGTCGACGACGGCCGAGAGCACCAGATCCGAGAGTCGCTGGAGGCGATCGAAATTCCGCGACTCCTCCAGGAGCCCCGCCGTCAGGCAGACGAAGACGATCTCCCTCTGCGGATCGACCCAGAACATCGTGGAGCCCGCGCCGAGGCCGCCAAAGGTGCGCGGCGAGGCGGTGATTCCGAACGGCATCGGGAAGATGCCCTCGCCGCGCAGGAAGAAGCCAAGCCCCAGCAGGGCGGGATACTCGTCCCATCCCCGGTGCTCCCGCATGTAGTCGAAGAGATGATTGGGCTCGCTTCCGGTGTGGTTGCGGGTGGCGAGGTCGAGGAGCGCGGGCGAGAGGATGCGCACGCCGTCGAGCTCGCCGCCGCGGCGCAGCATCTCCGCCCAGCGGTAGACGTCGTAGGCGGTCGCGACCCCGCCGCCGCCCGGAATCTCGGTCGTCTCGCCGAGGAGGACGTTCAGCGCCTCGAGCAGCTCGGGCACGAAGAGGCCCGGGCTCCGGTCGCGAACCACGATCGGGACCCTTCGCGCCGCCAGATCCGCGCGCAGGCCGAGAGCGGTGTCCTTCATGCCGAGCGGCTCGAAGAGCTCCTCCGCCAGGATCTGGCGGAAGGGGCGCGAGCCCCCGTCCAGGCGGCGCACCAGCTCTCCCAGGACGGCGTGCGCCCCGATCGGGCTGTAGCTCACGATCCGCCCCGGCGCGGTGAGCAGGGGTTGAGCGCACACCGCGGCCGCAGCCGCCTCCAGGTTTCCCAGTTGATCGACCGGAACCGGCGGCATCTCCGACGACATCCCCCCGGTCTGGGTCAGCAGGTGCGCCACCGTGACCCGCTGCTTGCCCTTCACGCCGAACTCGGGAATCACCTCCGCGACCGGGGTGGTGAGCTGGATCTCGCCGCGATCGACCCGGGAAAGAACCGTTGCGGCGGTGAAGGTCTTGGTGACGGAGAAGAGGCAGAAGACGTCATCGGTGCGCGCCCGCCGCCCGCTCGCCCGCTCGGCGAACCCGACCGCCTGGTGGAGCGCGATCCGGCCGCGCCGCGCCACCAGCACCACCGCCCCGTCGTATCGCCCTCCGCCCACGTCGGCCTCGATGGTCCGGGCCAGCCGCTCGAGGCGACTCTCGTCGAATCCGAGATCACGCGCACTCATGCGCTCTCCTCCAGGTCGAGACGCGATGCCGCATTCGCCGTCCCGCCGCCCGATGCGGAGGGCATTTTCGCGCGGGGCCGGAAGAGCCGCCACCCGCGCGTCCGCGAAGCCGCCTTTGGAGGGGCGGGGACCCTGCGCCTATAATCGATTCGCGCCGAGGGACTCGAGCGATCGGAGAGGGAGCAGAACCCATGCCCAGGATCCCGCCCAAGCTGAGGGACGTCTACGTCATCGGCGTCGGAATGACGCCCTTCGCGCGACACGAGGACAAGACCGTGATCGACCTGGGAAGCTGGGCGATCCGCGACGCGCTGGCGGATGCAGGGCTGCCCTTCGAGGCGGTGGAGGCCGCCTGGTGCGGCCACGTGGCGCAGGGATCCACCGCCGGCCAGAAGGTGGTGGGCGCGGTGGGCCGGAGCGGAATCCCGGTGATGAACGTCGAGAATGCCTGCGCGAGCGGAACCACGGCCTTTCGCGGGGCCTACATGCAGGTCGCCTCCGGCCTGGCCGACGTCGCCCTCGCCGTCGGCTTCGAGAGGATGGGGAGGGGAGCCCTTCCCATGCCGAAGACGCCGGGTGAGACCTCCGAGACCCCTCCGCCGAAGCCGGAGGCGGAGAAGAGCAGGAAGCCCGCACCTCCCTTTCCGAGCCTCTTCGCGGCGCTCTTCCAGGAGCACAGCCGGCGCTACGGAACCACGGTCGAGCAGATGGCGAAGGTCGGCGTGAAGAATCACCACCATGGAGCCCTGAATCCGCGCGCCCAGTACCGGGAGGAGGTCACGGTAGAGCAGGTGCTCGCGTCGCGCGCGATCGCCGAGCCGCTCACCCTGCTGATGTGCTGTCCGACCGGGTCGGGCGCCGCAGCGGCCCTGCTCTGCAGCGAGGACGTCGCCCGCCAGGCCGAGGGCAAGGCGGTCCAGATCCTGGCCTCCACGCTGTTCTCCGAGGCGGCCAACCCGACCGGCGATTCCCTGCACGGGGTCGTGGAGATCAACGCGCGCGCCGCAGCGACCGCGTACCAGCTCGCCGGGATCAAGCCGGAGGATGTCCGGGTCTGCGAGCTCCACGACTGCTTCGCGATCGCCGAGATCATTCACTACGAGAACCTCGGCTTCTGCGAGCGCGGCGAGGGGGGCCGGTTCATCGACGAGGGCATGAGCGCGATCGGCGGGCAGGTGGCCGTCAACCCGAGCGGCGGCCTTCTCGCCAAGGGACACCCGCTCGGCGCCACGGGAGTCGCGCAGGTCTTCGAGATCGTCACCCAGCTGCGCGGAGAGGCCGGCGAGCGACAGGTGCAGGGCGCCCGGATCGGGCTCACCCACTGCCAGGGCTTCGGCGGCGCCACCGGCGTTCACATCTTCACCCGCTCTCCCGGATGATTCCCCCGGCGCCCTGCGACCGCCGACCGCACTGCGTCCTCGCCACCCTCGCCCTGGCCTATACTGGTGAGCGAGATGTGCCTGCCGGGGGGATGACGACGCTCGAGGTCGATCGGTCGAGACCGCGATGGCGCGCTGGAAGTCGGTTTCGACGGTAGCGATGGCGGGCCTCTTGGCAGGCTCGGTGCTCGGCCCGTCCTGGCTCTCGACGACACGGGCCGAGACGGTGGCCTGTGGTGCCTGGCCCGGCGAGCCGAATCCCCTTCCCCGGATCGACGATCCCGACCCGTTCCTGGCGCGATGGGCGGCGCTGCGCGCCCAGGAGCTCGCGAGGATGGCGATGGAGCTCGAGGCGAGCGACCCCAGCGAAGCGAACGCCACGTGGGAGCACCTCCGCTGCCTCGACCCGGCCGGCGACCTGGCTCGCCGCGAGCGCGGGGAGCCCGGTGCCGCGAGGCGGGCGGAGACCCCGCCCGTCGCATCACCTCCGAGACCCCGCGCGCCCGACTGGTCCCCGATCGATGCGAAGCTCCGGGCGGCCGAGGCGCTGGTTCGAAGCGCACATTTCGAGCGGGCGCTGCAGGCGGCGGACGAGCTCCGCCCCGAGCTCGCACCCGTCGAGGACGCCCCGGGTGCGATCCCTCGCCGGACCGGGCTCGAGGTGCTTTGCGCCACCGCAGAGATCGCACTCGGACGCGACCAGGCCGCCCGCGAGAGCTTCGGGCGGGCCCTCGCAGCCGACCCGGACCTCGAGCTCGACGCCGGCACGACGTCGCCGAAGATCCGCCGGGTGTTCGAGATGGTCCGGAGCGACGCCGGGAGTCCGAGCCCTTGAGGTCGAGAAGGCGAGACGCCCTCCTCTGCGCGACCCTCGCGGCAGCAGCCGCCTGGCTCCCCTGCTGCGCGCCTGCCCCCGCCGAGCCGGTCGGGATCGCCCTCGTCAGCCTCGAATCCTACCAGGGGCAGCCCGCGCCGGAGGAGCCCGCCGCGGCGCTTCCCCGGCGCTACGACATCCTCGTCGATCTCACCGAATCGATGGCCCTTCCGGGCGAGGGTGGACGACCCCGAGCCTCTGCTGCCTACGCGCGAGCCTCGGACCTCCTGCTCTCGCTCCCGCAGGGAATGGAGATCACCCTGCGCGCCCAGGGTCACCAGGCGGGAACCTCCTGTGCGCTCCCGGAGCGCCTGGCCGGTCCCGCCATTCCGACGCTCCGCATGGCCCTCGTCCGCCAGCTCGAAGGCCTTGGGCCCCGCGCCGAGGGATCTCTCCCCGCGGCGCTGGAGCGCATCCGACTCGACCTCGAGCGAGAGGAGGCGATCCGGCGCACCCGCGTCGTGCTGTTCACGGATCTCGATCGCCACTGCGGTGGCGACCTCTGCGAGGAGGCGCGGGCGCTGGTCGAGGCGGGTGCGGACCTGGAGGTCGTCGCTCTCGCGGAGGCTCCTCTCCCCGCGTGCGTGGCCGAGCTGCTGGCCTCCCGCGAGGAGAAGCGCCCGCCGTCGCCTCGCTCCCTTCCCGCTCCGCCGCTCTTTCGCATCCATGCCACCGCCCCAGCGGAGCGGGGATTCGATCCGACTCCCTTGGCGAGGGGACGCGCCGGCGAGGGGCCGGTCGAGGTGCCAGCGGGCCTGGTCACCATGGTGGTCGAGCTCGATCCGCCCGAGACGATCGGACCTTTCCGGGTCGAGCCCGGGAAGTCCGCGCAGGTGCGGCTGCTCGACTACCCGCAAGCCCGTCCGCCGACGCGGATCTGGCGGGTGGAGCGCGAGGGCGAGGCGGTGGGCCGCGCGTTTCCGCCCCCGGAGACCCTCCCTGGGAAGCCGAGGTGAGATCGAGGCGATGAGAGGAAGGCTCGAGCCCCTGTTCCCCCTCGCGCTGCTGCTGGCTCTCGCGCTCCCCACCGCGTCGCCCGGGCAGGAAGATGCGTCCCTCCCCCGGAGGCCAGCCTTTGCCAGGTCGGCCCACGAGGTTCTCTCCGGGGCCTTCGCCAACTTCTGGGGCTGTGACCTCGAGGAGCAGCTCGAGTTCCAGGTGACGACCCGGAGCGGTCAGGTGATGCGTCACGTGGCGGAGCGGCTCCGCAAGCGGATCGGCGACCGCACCTACGACCTCTTCAGCATCCGCGGCGGAACCGACCGCCGCGACTACCGGTCCCTCCGCATCCAGGGGCGGGGGGGAAGCGACGACCTCTTCGCCTGGGTGCCGGACCTGCGGCGGGTGCGGCGGCTCACCTCGGCCCAGCGCGGCGACCAGTTCTTCGGCTCGAACCTCTCGCTCGAGGACCTGGAGGTCCAGTTCGTGGAACGCCACGAAATCGTCGGTCGCGCGACCACCCTGGTGGAGGGGGAGCCGGCCCACATCGTCACCACCCAGCCGCTCTACGATTCCGGGTACGACCGGGCGGACTTCTTCATCGCGCAGAGCGACCACGCCCTGCTCGAGATCCGCTTCTACCACGTCGACGCCCTCCAGGCCTACAAGATCGCGCGGATGCCGCGAGCGGACATGGAGAGCCAGAACGGACACTCCCTTCCTCGACGGATGATCTTCCAGGACCTCGAGAGCGGCACGGAGACGGAGATCCTGTTCCACTCCCGGGTGGTGAACCCGCCGATCGATGAGGGCCTGTTCAGCAAGACCACCCTCGAGAGCCACCGGCGGCTGCTTCGGTCCGGCCCCGGCGAGCCGGCGCCGATTCAAGGTGAGTGAGAGCCACCGGCCCGCGAGGATGCGGCTCGCCAGCGGTCGAGCCTCTGCACCCGAGGCGGGGGGAGCCTCGCGAGACTCGCGCTGGACGCCGTCCTCGAAGGCGGGCAGGATCTCCGGGGTGAGCGATCGAGACGCCCTCTACCGAGAGCGGCTGGAGCGGATTCGAAGGACGATCGAGCTCCAGCCGGTGGACCGCATCCCCTTCGTCTTCATGGGCACCGCATTCGCGCCCCGCTACATGGGCGCATCGACGGCGGAGTTCTGCGTCGACCCGGACCTCCGCGTCGACGTCACCCTGGCGGCGATGGATCGCCTCGGCGGCGGGTTCGACGGCATCAACTCGCTTCCCGCCGGGCGGATCGCCGTCGCTCTCTGCGCCGCGTGGCTCTCGCGCGTAGCCGTGCCCGGGCGCGACCTGCCCGACGGAAGCCTCTGGCAGGTGGCCGAGGCCGAAGTGATGACCGTCGACGACTACGACACCATCATCGAGCGCGGCTGGCTGGCCTTCCTGGGGGAGTACATGCCGCGCGTGATCGAGCTGGCCGAGCTCGAAGCGCACGCCGCCTGGATGCGGGAGAACCTGACCGGCGTGGTGCGTCGATTCCGGGAGCGCGGCTACGTCGCCCTCTCCGGGGGCGGAACGACGATCCCCTTCGAGTGCCTGTGCGGCGGGCGCTCCATGCAGGAGTTCTATCTCGACCTCCACCGGATTCCCGACAAGGTGAAGGCCGCCATCGACGTGATGCAGCCGGAGCTGATCCGGATCGGCGTGGAGGGCGCTCGCCGATCCGGCGTCCCGGCGGTGTGGGTGGGCGGCTGGCGGGCGGCGAGCGCCATGCTCTCTCCGAAGACCTGGAACGAGTTCGTCTTTCCCTACTACCTGGAGATGGTCACCCGACTCGCCGAGGAAGGCATCGTGTCGGTGCTGCACTTCGATCACGACTGGACCCGCGACCTCCCGCGGCTGCGCGAGCTCCCGGCCCGCCGCTGCATCCTGAACCTCGACGGCTGGACGGACATCCGCCGGGCAAAGGAGGTGCTGGGAGACCGGATGGCGATCATGGGCGACGTCCCCGCCCCTCTCCTCTCGACCGGAACCCCCGACCAGGTCTACGCCTACGTGCGCGACCTGGCCCGCGACGTGGGCCCGACCGGGCTCATCCTCTGCCCCGGCTGCGACGCCCCCATCGACGCCAAGCCCGAGAACATGCAGGCCTTCGTCGCGGCGAGCCTGGAGCACGGAAGGGTCGGCTAGTCAGGTCCGCTGGTAGACGAGCTGTCGGAGCCTCCAGACGGCCTCGACGCCAGGGCTCGGATCGGCTCGCAAGGAGTCGAGATCCCGTTCGAGCCGCTCGATCTCCCGCTTCTCGACGCGCTCTCGAACGAAGCGATGATCGCACCAGGTCCGCAGGTTCATCGCGAACATGGCCGCCGCGTCGGCGGGGGAGACGGGAAAGTCGAGGATCCGGCTCTTGCGCTTGGCGAGGGAGGGTGGAACGGGAGCTCCTTCCAGCTCCGAGCCGATGTAGAGCTGGTTCGACTGGCTGCGGAGCATCTGGTCGAGGATCGCGAGGTATCGCTCGAGCACGGAAGAGCTCGTCGCGATCGACTCCACCTCTTCCACCACGAGGAGTCCTCCCGGAGCGAGCTCGGTGGCCCAGCGCGCGATCACCTGGAGGGGACCCTGGAGGTGGGTGAGGAGGAGACGGCCGTAGAGGAGGTCCGCCGGACCCACCGGGAAGGGCACCACGGTCACGTCGTGAACGTGGAACTCGACCCGATCGGAGGCGAAGCGACGCGCCTGCGCGATGAACCTCGGGGAGAGATCGAGCCCGACCGTGCGCCGGCATCGAAGGACCTCGGCGAGGAGCGCGGTGGTGTAACCCGGCCCGCAGCCGAGGTCGACGGCGAGCTCCACCACCGGCAAGCCGAGCTCCCGCAGCAAGGCCCGGCTCGCCGGCTCGAAGACCCGCGCCACCATCTCGAGCCGCTCCGAGGCGATCTCGGAGTCGCCGAACGCGTAATCGGATCGGCCCGTTCCCATCGACCGTTGCCTCCGCCGAAGCGGCGATTCGTGGATCGTCCCTCGAGCCGGGCACCTCTGCAAGCCGCCCACCGCCCGGCCGCGCGCGAGCGCTCCTTCGCCGCAGCCTCTCCCGTCGGATCTTGGTTAGAATCGGCCGCGGAGGTGCGGATGTCGGAGAATGTCGTCGCGGAGCTGGACCCGATCTTCAAGCCCCGGTCGGTGGCGCTGATCGGTGCGAGCAAGAACCCCGCGAAATGGGGGGGCATGGTGCTCGGCCGCGCGCTCTCCTCCTCGTTCCGCGGCAGCATCTATCCGGTGAATCCGAAGGAGACCGAGATTCTCGGCCTTCGAGCCTACCGAGACGTCCTCGAGATCCCGGATCCCGTCGATCTCGCCGTCTTCACCATCCCCGCCGCGGAGATCCCGGCAGCGATGAAGAGCTGCGTTGCGAAGGGGATCAAGGGGGGCCTCCTCATCTCCGCCGACTTCGCCGAGACGGGCGAGCGCGGAAGGGCCCTCGAAGAGGAGACGATCAGGATCGCGAGGCAAGGCGGGCTGCGCTTCATCGGCCCCAATGGAAACGGGATGTGGACCTCCGCCGTGGGGCTGAACATCTCCCCTCTTCCCACACCCCAGCCGGGGGGGCTCGCCATGATCAGCCAGAGCGGGATGTTCGGAGGCGCGGCAATCTTTGCGACCACGGCCAAGGGGTTCGGGCTCAGCAAGTACGTCGCGATGGGCAACCAGGCCGATCTCAAGGCCGCGGACTACCTGGAATACCTCCGCAGCGACGACGATACCCGGGTGATCGCGCTCTACCTGGAGGGCCTGAAGGACGGCCGCAGATTCCTCCGGGTCGCGCGGGAGGTCTCCCGCGAGAAGCCGATCCTGGTGCTCAAGGGGGGGAAGTCGGCCGAGGGAGCGAGGGCGACGCTCTCGCACACGGCCTCGATCGCGGGCGAGGACAGCATCTTCGACGCCGTCTGCCGCCAGGCCGGGCTGATCCGGGTCTCGCAGCTCGAGCACCTCTTCCTGATGGCCGAGGCGCTCCTCACCCAGCCGCTGCCCCGGGGAGATCGGATCGCCGTGGTCGGCAACGGCGGGCAGGGGGTCGCGACCGTCGACAACCTGGCCGCGCTCGGCTTCGAGGTGCCGGAATTCCGCGAGGAGGACAAGCTCGAGCTGAAGAAGCTCCTGCCGCCGCACGCCCCGGTTCCCAGGAATCCGGTGGACTTCGCCGCCGGAGCGGTGGAGACCGGCGACGAGGTGCGCGTGATCGAGAAGCTGGCGTCGCTCGACTACATCGATGCAATCATCACCAACGTCCCGCGGGAGGCCAGCTACAGGACCCACTCGCTCGCCGAGAGGAAGAAAGCGGTGATCACCGCCCTCGACCAGTTCGTCGGCATCCCGAAGAAGTACGGCAAGCCGATCATCACCCAGAAGCTGATGCCTTCGGAGACCAGCGTCGAGTTCCTGAGGAGCGGCGGGATCCCGATGTGCGACACGCCCCGGCAGTGCGCCCTCGCGATGTACGGCTTGACGCGCTACGCGCGGATCAAGAGCCGGCCCTGAGGAGTCCGGCTCGTCGCGGACTGCTCGTTTTTCCCCCAGGGGGCTCCAGCCGGCGGTGCGAGCAGCCGATGAATGAGGGAACGCGCGATCGGGCGCAACGGAAGACAGCTTCCACCAGAGTGGAAGGTGCGTTCCGCGGGCGCCGCTCCGGCAGCGGCATGACGGGCTGCCTCGCTGCAGGAGAGCGCGGAAGAGACCTGGCCCGCTTCTTGCGAAGGGTCGGCAGGGGAACCTTCGGTAAGGGAAAGAAGAATGCGGATCCTGCTTCGCGCGATCCTCTGCCTCGCGCTCGCATGGGGCGCACCGGCCGCTGCCGTGATCATCGCGTCGGGAGATGGCACGGGGAATACCTCCGCGCCGCTCGACGACCCGGGCTGGGACAGCGCCGGCAAGCGCCACATCTTCACCGGCGTGTACGTCGGCGATGCCTGGGTGCTCACCGCAGACCACGTGGGCGAGGGCGACATCATCTTCGCGGGCACCCTCCGGCGCGCCGTCCCCGGCTCCGGCGTCCAGCTCCTCACCGACGGGGCTGATCCCGCGGACCTCCTGCTCTTCCGCGTCGAGAGCGACCCCGCCGTTCCCGCGGCCGCGATCGCCTCGGACCCTCCTTCCGGCGAGCTGGTCATGATCGGCCAGGGCCGCAACCGGGGCGATCCGATCTACGACTGGGATGCATCGCCGGACCTGGACGGCTGGTACTGGGGGGCGGGCCGCGCCCTGCGCTGGGGCACCAACCAGGTCAAGGCCACCTCGCGGACGATGGACGACGGGGTCCGCGTCACCGTCTACTTCTCGACCAATCTGAGCGAGGGGCTTCCCACCGAGCACGAGGCCCAGGCGGTGGGGGGCGACTCGGGGGGCGCGGTCTTCGCGATGGGGAGCGAAGGCTGGGAGCTCGCCGGAATCATGGTGACCGCCATCAACTATGCGAGCCAGCCGTCGCAGACCGTCCTCTACGGGAACGAGACCTGGTCGGCTCAGCTC
>Ga0214473_10007771_pt1 | contig 12695 bp, 10 predicted proteins | sample RVTome_7_FD_203509 | JGI IMG/M metagenome (GOLD analysis project Ga0214473, IMG submission 203509) | Soil microbial communities from uranium-contaminated site in the Upper Colorado River Basin, Wyoming, United States - RVT98D197 | ecosystem: Environmental > Terrestrial > Soil > Contaminated >... | reverse complement strand
CGCGAGCTTGCGATGCTGCGCGCGATCGGGACCTCGCGCAGCCAGGTGCGGCGGATGATCCGCTACGAGTCCGTGATCACCGCGCTGCTCGGCGCGACCGTCGGCACCCTGATCGGGCTCGGACTCGGGATCGGAGCCGTCGAGGCGCTGAAGGAGGAGGGCCTCGTGCTCTCGATCCCCGCCTCCTTGCCGATCATCGTCGTCGTGCTCGGGATCGCGATAGGGATCCTGGCCGCGATCCGTCCTGCCCGCCGCGCGTCGCGCCTTGAAGTGGTGCAGGCGCTGCAGTACGAGTAGGCAGCCCGAGCCTAGATCCAGGACTTGTCGAGGCGGCGGACGATCGCCTCGGTGAGGCGGATCGCGTCCGCCACTGTGCCGTACTCGACGTTCTCAGGGAGGTCGGTGGGCCAGTGGTAGTTCGCCGGCTGCTTCAGCTCGGTGCACGAAGCGATCGAGACGCACTGATACCCGGCGTGGAGCGGGTACACGCCGTCGGTCGCGTTGCGCAGCCGCAGGTTCGGGAACAGCCAGATCCCGAGCTCATCGGCCAGCCCGTCGGCCAGCGCCAGCGACTCGGCCGGGTAATCGCGGAGCCCGAGCATCCCCTCGCCGCGAAGCACGCACAGGTGGTCCGAGCCGACCGTGTCGAGGTTGAGGAAGAAGGTGCTCTCGGGCGGAAGCCCGTGGAAGTGCCGGGCGGCGAACCGGTGCATCCCCTCGCACGTCGCCTCCTCGGAGGTGGAGACGAACAGCACCCGGGTGCTCTCGGGGGGCTGGGCGGCGAGCGCGCGGGCCGCCGCGAGCATCGCCACGGCGCCCGACGCGTTGTCGTTCGCGCCCGGGACGGCGTCGCGAACGCCGAGCTCGAGCATCGCAGCCGCCACCCCGGCGCTGAGCACGATCCCGACCCTGGTCAGGGTCCGGCTTCCGGTCACCGCGCCGGCGGCGACGACTCCGCCGCACCCGACCACCGGCCACATCAGGGGCGGGCTGGTGTCGTTGGCCTCGATCATCCCCAGCCGGTCGGCGATCTGCGGCAGCGCCGGGTGGAACACGAGCCCCGCGTGCGCGGTGTCGTGGTGGGCGACCACGACCACGGTCCGCTCGGCGTCCTCGGGGCCGAGCTCGCCGACGACGTTCCACGAGTCGCGTCGCGGCAGCAGCCTGCGCAGGCGTCGCGAGCGCGGCGGCAGATCGTCGATCGCGGCGGTGCACGCGGCGGCGCCGAGCGCGGCGCCAAGCACGCGGTGGCCACGGAGCGTCGCCAGCCCGGCGAGCGCGCCGGCCGCGGCGGTCAGCCCCAGCGGCCACCAGTAACCGCCGTTCGAGTCCTCGCGCTCCAGCCGCGCGCCGATCCCGGCGTCCGCGAGCCGCGTCCGCACCCACTGCGCGGCCTCGCGCTCTCCTTCGGACGCGGTCGGACGGTCGATCGCGGTCAGCGACTCGACCTCGGCGCGCAGTCGCGCCTGGTCGAGCTCGCGCTCGAGCGCGCTCGCGGCAGATGTCGGCGTGGTCGCCATCGGGATCGGGTCGGAAAGCTACCGAGTGATCCCGCCCCGATACCGCGGACGTAACATGGACGAGATGCCCACCACAGGCGGGATGACGCTGTTTCGGGTCCGGGGAATCCGGATCGCCGTCGATCTGTCGTGGTTCTTCGTCCTCTTCCTGATCATCCTGTGGCTGTCGGGCTTCTACCGCAGCGTGCTCGACGTATCGACCGAGGCGGTCGGTCCCTACCTCCTGGCGCTGATCAGCGCGCTGCTCTTCTTCGGCTCGATCCTCCTGCACGAGCTCGGGCACGCGGCGGTCGCGATCCGCAAGGGAATCGGGATCGCCGACATCACGCTGTGGATGTTCGGCGGCGTGGCGCGGATGCAGCGCGACTCGGACTCGCCCGGGACCGAGTTCAAGATCGCGATCGCGGGCCCGGTGGTGACCCTGATGATCGTCATCCTCGGCACCGCGATCGGGCTCGGGATCGCCGGATGGGACGAGTTCCGCGAGGCGATGCTGGTCGAGGAGGGGACGCAGATCTCGCCCGCGCTCGCGGTGATCGCGTGGGTGACGAGCATCAACGTGCTGGTGCTCGTCTTCAACCTGATCCCCGCCTATCCGCTCGACGGCGGCCGCGTCGCGCGATCGATCGCGTGGAAGGTGACCGGCGATCGCAACAGCGCGACGAAGTTCGCCGCCACCCTTGGGCAGGGCTTCGCCTGGATCCTGATCGCGTTCGGGATCTTCCTGTTCATCGACGGCGACCCGTTCGGCGGAATCTGGCTTGGGATCCTCGGATTCATCCTGTACCAGTCGGCGCGCGCGGCGCAGGTGCAGAGCGACGTCGCGAGCAGGATCAGCGGCGTCACGGTCGCCGACGTGATGGACACCGAGCCGGTCGCGATCCCGGATCAGCTCAGCGTGTCCGACGCGCTCGACGACTACTTCCTCCGCTACCGATGGCCGTGGTTCCCGGTCGTCGACGCGGGATACAACCTCCAGGGGCTGCTGAACCGCGGCGCGGCTGACGCGGTACCGGAGCAGCTTCGCGGCTCGGAGACCGTCGGCCACGTCGCCGACGCGCAGGCCGCTCGGGACCTGCGGGTGCCCGAGGACGCGCCGCTGGAGACTCTGCTCGGCAACGAGCATCTGCGGCGACTCGGCGCCCTGATCGCCGTCGACGCGGACGGACGCCTGCGCGGGGTCGTGACCCTGAACCAGGTCGGTCGGGCGCTGCGCACCGCGGTGTCCGGCTCCGGTGACGGCGCGTAGCCGCCGGGCGTCGCGGCTATAGGATCAAAAGCAGGGTGCCCGAGCACGACGTACTCGTCATAGGAGCCGGCCTGGCCGGCCAGCGCGCGGCGCTGGCGGCCGCCGAGCAGGGCGTCTCGGTCGGGATCATCAGCAAGGTCCACCCCGTGCGCTCGCACTCGAACGCCGCCCAGGGCGGGATCAACGCGGCGCTGAACCCCGAGGACTCGTGGGAGTCGCACGCGTACGACACGATCAAGGGCTCCGACTACCTCGGCGACCAGGACGCGATCGAGATCATGTGCCGCGAGGCTCCGGACGAGATCCTCCACCTCGAGCACCTCGGGGTCACCTTCCACCGAAACGAGGAGGGCAAGCTCGGAACGCGCGCGTTCGGCGGCGCCTCCGCTGCGCGCACCTACTACGTCGCCGACATCACCGGCCAGGCGATCATGCACGTGCTGTACGAGCAGCTGATGAAGTACGAGGAGCTGATCGACCGCTACGAGGAGTGGTTCACGACCGGCCTCGTGCTCGACGACGAAGGCACTTGCATCGGGGCGCTGACCCGGAACGTCGCCGACGGCTCGATGGAGCTGTTCACCGCCAAGGCGACGATCCTCGCTACGGGCGGCCACGGGCAGATGTTCAAGCCGACGACCAACGCATTGATCTGCACCGGGGACGGGATCTCGCTCGCCTACCGCGCCGGGGCGAAGCTGATGGACATGGAGATGATCCAGTACCACCCCACGACCCTGGCCGGGAAGGGCTTTCTGATCACCGAGGGGGCTCGCGGCGAGGGGGCGCACCTGCTGAACGCGAAGGGCGAGCGGTTCATGGAGCGCTACGCGCCGAACAAGATGGAGCTCGCCTCGCGCGACGTGGTCTCCCGCGCCGAGCAGACCGAGATCAACGAGGGCCGGGGATTCCCCGACGGGACGGTGGCACTCGACATCACGGTCGTGCCGCGGAAGCGGATCCACGAGGCGCTGCGCGAGATCGTGCTCGTCGGCCGCGACTTCGCCGGGGTCGACATCACCACGGAGCCGATCCACATCAAGCCCGGCAACCACTACGCGATGGGCGGGGTGAAGACCGACGTGCACGGTCGCACGAATGTGACCGGCCTGTACGCGGCCGGCGAATGCGCGTGCGTGTCGGTGCACGGCGGCAACCGGCTGGGCGCGAACTCGCTCCTCGACACGCTGATCTTCGGTCGCCGCTCCGGCGAGGACGGCGCCCAGCGCGCGAAGGAGGCAGGCCACGGCGCCGGGAGGCCGGCGCGCACTGCGCTCGCCGACGAGCAGAGCCGGATCGACGCGATCCTGGGGCGCGACTCCGACTCCGGAGAGCGGATCTCGACCCTGAAGCGGGAGCTCGGGGAGACGATGGACGCGCACCTGGCGGTGTTCCGCGAGGCGGAGGGGATCCAGGCAGCGCTGGACCGGGTGAAGGAGCTCGCCGAGCGGCTGGACAGCGCCTACGTCGACGACCGCGGCACGGTCTTCAACCAGGACGTGATCGGCGCGATCGAGCTCGGGTTCCTGATCGACAACGCCGAGGCAGCCTGCGTCGCCGCGCTGCACCGAACCGAGAGCCGCGGGGCGCAGTTCCGAACCGACTACCCGGAGCGAAACGACGAGGAGTGGCACAAGCACATCGTCCTGTCGCCGAACGGGGCCGGGCCGGAGATCTCCTACTCGGACGTGACGATGACGCAGTGGGAGCTGCAGGAGCGGACCTACTAGGGTCCCGATCCCGATGCCCGAGTTCCAGCTCAAGGTGCGCCGCTACCAGCCGGAGTCGGGGGACGGCCCCTACTGGCAGAGCTTCGACGTCGAGCTCGACGAGACCCTGAGCGTCCTCGACGGCCTGCTCCAGGTCCGCGACGACAAGGACGGCACGCTGGTCGTACGGTGCTCCTGCCGGGCCGCGATCTGCGGCTCTTGCGGGGTGAAGATCAACGGCGAGTCCACGCTCGCCTGCAAGACCCAGCTCGGCGAGGCCCACGAGGCGGCGAACAGGCGCAACGGCGGCTCGGAGCCGATCGTTGTCGAACCCATGGGGAACATGCCGGTGATCAAGGACCTGGTCACGGACATGGAGTCGACGCACTGGAAGAAGATCCGGCGCGTGACGCCGTGGCTGCTGCCCGAGGGCGAGGAGCCCGAGCGCGAGTACGTCGTCCCTCCGGAGTCGATGATCGACATCACGCAGTCGATGGCGTGCATCCAGTGCGGCGCTTGCGTCTCCTCCTGCCTCTCGCTCGAGGCCGACCCGGGATTCATCGGCCCGGCGGCGCTCGCGAAGGCGTACCGGTTCGTCGGCGACCCGCGCGACGGACAGCACGAGGAGCGCCTCCACGACCTCGCCCAGGACCCGCACGGGATCTACGACTGCACCCACTGCTTCAGCTGCATCGACGCGTGCCCGAAGGGGGTCGCGCCGATGGACCAGATCATGCGCCTGCGGCGAATCGCGGGGCGCGAGCACGACATCGACGACGTCAACAACGGCCGCCGCCACGAGGAGGCGTTCACGAAGATCATCGAGCGCAAGGGGACGCTCGACGAGTCGCTGCTGCTGCAAGAGTCATACGCGCCCGGGATCAAGGGCAAGCTGAAGCCGTCAGGCGGCGCGCTCAAGGGCCTGATCGGCTCGATCCCGACGGCGATCCGCGGGATCCGGACGGGGAAGATGCGCTCGCTGCCGAAGCTGATCCCAGGTGTCCACCACAAGCTGCCCGGCGACTCGCAGAACCAGGTGAAGCGGATCTACGAGCACGCCGAGGATCACCACGAGGAGCTCAACCTGTACATCCGGGGCGAGGAGCCCGACCAGGACGTCCCCGAGGCCGCGATCGAGCCGGAGCCCGACGAAGCAGGTGACCGATGAAGGTCGCGTATTGGCCGGGGTGCGTATCGCGCGGGTTCACGCCCGAGCTTCATGGATCCATGGCGCTGGTGGCAGAGCAGCTCGGGATCGAGCTGGTCGAGCTCGACCGCGCGAACTGCTGCGGAGCCGGGGTGATCGCGGAGCACAACCAGGAGCTCGTCGACACGCTCAACGCGCGCACCTTCGCGCTCGCCCAGCAGACCGGCGTCTCGATGATGAACATCTGCTCCACCTGCCAGGGCGCGCAGTCCGAATGCCAGCAAAGACTCGACGCCGACTCCGCCTACCGCGCCCACATCAACGAGGCGCTCGCCGCCGAGGGGCTCGAGTACAAGGCCGGGATCACGAACAAGAACTTCCTCTGGGTGCTGGTCGAGGACTTCGGGCTCGACGAGCTGCGCAAGCTCGTCCAGCGCCCGCTCGAGGGGCTGCGGGTGGGCCCGTTCTACGGCTGCTACGTGCTGCGGCCGAAGCAGCGGCTCGGCTACGACGAGCACCCCGAGCGCGACCTGTACCTGGAGCAGGTGATCGAGGCGCTGGGCGGCGAGGCGGTCGAGTACGACGGCGCCCGCAAGTGCTGCGGGTTCCCGATCGTGACGATGAACCGCGAGACCTCGCTGCGCCAGGCCGGCACCCATGTCGGCGACGCGCTCGACGCGGGCGCCGACTGCCTCGTCACCCCGTGCCCGCTGTGCCACCTGAACCTCGACATGCAGCAGCCGGAGGCGGCGAAGATCACCGGGCGCGAGCTCGGCCTCGCGGTGCTTCACCTGCCGCAGCTGGTCGGGCTGGCGCTCGGCCTGGAGCCGAAGCAGCTCGGGATGCGCAAGCACATCGCCTCGACCGAGTGGGTCGAGGAGCGGCTCGCCGCGATCCCCGCCTGAGCCCGTCGGGCCCGACTGGCTGACTGGCGGATGAGGGCCTCGCCCTCTCCTAAGCTGCCCCCTCTATGGCCGTAGCCGTCCTCACCTTCGTCGTCGCCCTGGCGGCGATCGCGACCGAGCGGGTGCACCGGACCAAGGTCGCCCTGCTCGGCGCCGCCATCATGGTCCTGTTCGTCGCCGAGTTCAGCCAGGAGCAGGCGATCGAGTCTGTGGACTTCAACACGATCGGGCTGCTCGTGGGGATGATGATCCTGGTCCACGTCACCCAGCAGAGCGGCGTGTACGACTACGTCGCGATCCGCGCCGGCCAGCTCTCCCGGGGTAGGCCGTTCTGGGTGGTGATGAGCCTCGCCGGGACGACCGCGGTGTTGTCGGCGTTCCTCGACAACCTGACCACGATCCTGCTCGTCGTGCCGATCACCTTCCTGCTTGCGGACGCGCTGGACATCGATCCGATACCGCTGATCATCATCGAGGTGATCGCGTCCAACATCGGCGGCACAGCGACCCTGATCGGCGACCCGCCCAACATCATCATCGCCGGGGCGACGGGGCTCACGTTCAACGAGTTCATCGTCAACCTGGCGCCGATCGTGATCGTCACGTTCGCGATCGTGATCACCCTCCTGTACTTCTTCTACCGCCGCAAGTTGACGATCGAAGAGCGCAACCAGCGGGTGATCATGGAGCTCGACGCGGCTGCCTCGATCGAGGACCACGGGGAGCTGCGGCGGACGCTGCCGGTCCTGATCATCACCGTGCTCGTCTTCTTCGCGCACCAGCCGCTCGGAATCGAGCCGGCGACGGTCGCGCTCGCCGGGGCGGCGGTGGTGCTGCTGACGACCCGACAGCCGATCGAGGAGGCGCTTGCCAGGATCGAGTGGCCGACGCTGTTCTTCTTCATCGGCCTGTTCGTGATGGTGGGCGCGCTCGAGGCGACGGGGGCGATCGAGCACGTCGCGGACGCGGTCAAGGACGTGACCGGCGGGGAGCGCACCGCCGAGCTGCTCGGAATCGTGTGGCTGTCCGGGGCCGGGTCCGCGATCGTCGACAACATCCCCTTCACCACCGCGATGATCCCGGTGGTCGAGGACCTTCAGGCGGAGGCGGACGCGACGGGCGACGATGCGTACTGGTGGGCGCTCGCTCTCGGCGCCTGCTTCGGTGGGAACGCGACGATCATCGCCGCCGCCGCGAACGTCGCCGCATCGGGACTGACCGAGCGCGCCGGGAAGCCGATCGGCTTCCTCGCCTTCATGCGAATCGGGTTGCCGGTCACCGTTCTCACGCTGGCGCTGGCGAGCGGCTACGTCCTGGTTCGCTACATCCTGCTATGAGCCACGTGGATACAGAAAGGGAGACGACCCGATCGCTGCCGACTCCATAGCCAAGGCCAACCTGAGGGAGATCGAGCCGCTCAGCGTCACCGACACGATCGGCGATACGACCAAGCGAATGCTGGCCGAGAGTCTCCCCGCCCTACCCGCCGTCGACGAGGACGGCAAGTTCGTGGGGATCTTCGGAGAGCGCGAGTTCATGGGCGCGATATTCCCCGGGTACGTAGCCACCCTGACCTCTTCGCGAATGATCTCCCGTTCGATCGACGAGACGATCGAGCGGCGAGCGGAGTGCCGCAACGAGCCGATCCTGAAGTACCTGACGACCGATCACATCCTGGTCGAGGACGACTACTCGGACACACAGCTCGCCGAGATCTTCCTTCATCATCGCGTCCTGATCGTCCCGATCGCGACGAACGGTCGGGTTCACGCCCTCGTCACCCGGTCCGACTTCTTCGGCTCACTGGTGGCGCGGCTGGATCAGCTTCGCGACGGCTAGGCGGTCAGCGGGCGATCGCGCGGACCGGCTCGCGGCTGGCGTGGATCAGGCCGCGCTCGTGCAGGAGCTCCGCGATCTGGACGGCGTTGGTGGCGGCGCCCTTGCGGAGGTTGTCGCCAACCACCCATAGGTTCAGGCAGCGCTCGTGCGAGGGGTCGCGGCGCACGCGCCCGACGAGAACCTCGTCGCGGCCGGCGGCGTCGATCGCCAGCGGGTAGATCCCCTCGCCGGGCGCGTCGACGACGACGATCCCGGGAGCGCCCGCGAGCAGCTCGCGGCAATGCTCGGGCGACAGCGGCTCGCGCGTCTGTACGTTGACCGACTCCGAGTGCCCAGTGACGACCGGGACGCGCACGCAAGTCGCCGACACGCCGAGCTCCTCTCCGGCGCCGAGGATCTTCCGGGTCTCGTTCATCACCTTGCGCTCCTCGGTCGTGTAGTCGTCTCCCTCGGAGAAGGCCTCGACCTGGGGGATGACGTTGAAGGCGATCTGGTGCGGGAACGCCTCCGGCTCGGGGGTATCGCCGTCGAGCACGGTCCGAACCTGGTCGTGGAGCTCCGCGATCGCCCGGCGGCCGGTCCCCGAGACGGACTGGTAGGTGGAGACGACGATCCGCTCGATCCCGACCGCGTCCCAGATCGGCTTCAGCGCGACGATCATCTGCATCGTCGTGCAGTTCGGGTTCGCGATGATCCCGTGGTGCTCCGCGGCAACGTCGTCGTTGACTCCGGCGACGACCAGCGGGACGTCGTCGTGCATGCGCCAGAAGCTGGTGTTGTCGACGACGACGGCCCCGGCGTCGACGAGCCGCGGCGCCCACTCGGCGCTGATCGAGCCCCCCGCGGAGGAGATCGCGAGGTCCAGCCCCTGGATCGCGTCCTCGGAAAGCGGGCGGCACTCGAGCTCGGTGCCGTTCATGCTCACCCGCTTGCCGGCGGAGCGCTCGGACGCGAACGGCACCACCTCGGAGGCAGGGAATGCGCGCTCGGTGAGCAGCTCGAGGATCGTCGAGCCAACCGCCCCGGTGGCTCCTACCACCCCGACCCTGTAAGCGCCCTCGCTCACGAGCTCACCTTCGGGCGGTGCTCGTCGCCTGTCGGCTCCTCACGGCGGACAGCGTCGGCGCCGAGCTCGAACGCCTCGTGCAGCGCCTTCACCGCAACCGGAACCTGGTCCGCGGCGACGACGCAGGAGATCTTGATCGGCGAGGTGGCGATCATCTCGATGTTGATCCGCTGCTCGCCGAGCGTCTCGAACACCTTCGCCGCGACGCCCGGGTGGCTGCGCATCCCGGCGCCGACGATCGACACCTTCCCGATCTTCTCGTCGGTCTGGATCCCGGTGGCGATGTCGAGCTTGCCGATCGCGTCGACCGCCTCCTGAAGCTCGTCGGCGGCGACCGTGAACGAAAGGTCGGCGCCGTGGTCGGCGGCGACGGGCTCGTTCTGGATGATCATGTCGACGTTGACGTTCCCCTCCGCGAGCGCGCCGAAGATCCGCCCGGCGACGCCCGGCTCGTCGCGGACGCCGGTCATGGTCACGCGCGCCTCCTCCTCGGAGTGGGTGACGGCTGTGATCAGGGGTCGCTCCATCGTCTCGTCCTCGGAAAGCACGAGGGTACCGGGGGCATCCTCGAACGAGCTCCGGCAGTGGATCCGGACGCTGTGGTTCCGCGCGTACTCGACCGCCCGCAGCTGCAGCACCTTCGCGCCGGACGCCGCCATCTCGAGCATCTCCTCGAACGAGACCATCTTCAGCTTCCGGGCGTCGGGGACGATCCGGGGATCGGCGCTGAACACGCCGCTGACGTCGGTGTATATCTCGCACACGTCGGCGCCCAGCGCCGCCGCGAGCGCGATCGCCGTCGTGTCCGAGCCACCGCGGCCGAGGGTGGTCACGTCGCGGCTGTCGGTGGACACGCCCTGGAACCCGGCGACGAGCACGATCCGGTCGTCGTCGAGCTGCTCGCGGATGCGGTCGGCTCGGACGTCGAGGATCCGCGCCTTGGTGTGGGAGGAGTCGGTCACGATCCCCGCCTGGGATCCCGTCAACGAGATCGCCTGGTGGCCGAGGTCGTTTATCGCCATTGCGCACAGCGAGCACGCGATCCGCTCCCCGACCGACAGCAGCATGTCCATCTCCCGCGGCTCGGGATGGTCCGAGACCTCGCGCGCCATCGCCTCCAGCTCGTCGGTGCTCTTGCCGCGCGCCGAGAGGACGGCGACGACGCGACTGCCGCGCTCGCGCGCAGCGACGATCCGCCCCGCGGCACGCTTGATGTCCTCGGGCTCCGCGACCGAGGTGCCGCCGAACTTCATCACGACGAGGTCCTGGGCTGTGAGGGCGGCCATGGGAGCTGCCGAGGATAGCCACGCGGACAACTTGCTACGGTCGCTTCGTGCTCGACGCCTCGCGGCGACGCGGCATGGCGGGGATGGTCGTGGTCCTCGCGGGGCTCTTGGGGGTAGTTGTGCTGCTCGCCGGGGGGCACCGGCGAGCGCCGACGACGACACCCGTCAAGCCAGCCGCAACCTACAACCAGGACGCACCGAACGTGGTCGTGGTGATGACCGACGACCAGGCGCTGGACACGATGCGGGCGATGCCGCGCACCCGGCGCCTGCTCGGCCGGGGCGGCGTCACGTACACGAACGCGGTCGTCAGCTTCCCGCTGTGCTGCCCGTCGCGCGCCACGTTCCTGACCGGGCAGTACGCGCATAACCACGGCGTCCTCAACAACAAGGGGCCGCGGGGTGGGTACAAAGCGCTGGACGCCAGCAACACCCTCCCGGTGTGGCTGTCTCGGGTTGGGTACCGGACCGCGTTCGTGGGCAAGTTCCTTAACGGGTACGGGGAGGGAGATCGGGCCATCGAAGTCCCGCCGGGGTGGAGCGACTGGTACGGGCTGCCCGCCCAGGGCCACCGGCGACCGTTCGACTTCCACCTGAACGAGAACGGCGAGCTGGTCTCCTACGGCCACGCGAACCGCGACTACAAGACCGAGGTGCTCGCCGACAAGGCGGTGTCGGTGATCCGCGAGCACGCCGGGGAGGATCGGCCGCTGTTCATGTGGGTGGCGACCAACGCGCCCCACGTCGACTACGCGGAGTCGGATGGGGCCGACCGCAACCCCGAGCCCGCTCCTCGCGACCGCGGCCGGTTCGAAGGTAAGCATCCGCCCAAGGGCAAGTCGGTGAACGAGCGCGACATTTCCGACAAGCCGCGTTTCGTCCGGGCACGCTCGCGGCTGGCGACCGAGCAGCGGGACGAGATCAAGCGCGTGTACGTGAGCCAGCTGGAGTCCCTGATCGCGGTCGACCGGCTGGTGAAGCGCATTGCGATCGAGCTCCGCCGCCAGGGGGAGCTGGGCCGCACCGTGCTCGTGTTCACATCCGACAACGGCTATTTACGCGGCCAGCACCGGCTCGACTCGGGAAAGGCGAGCCCGTACGAGGAGGCGATTCGGGTGCCACTGCTGATCCGCGGTCCGGGGTTCCCCGCCCGTACTGCGGACGACCGGGTGATCGGCAACGTCGACCTCGCGCCGACGATCCTGGACCTCGCCGACGCCGGGGGCGACAGGCTGCCCGACGGGCGCTCGCTGCTCGCGCGCCGGAAGCGCGACGATCCGAACCGAGCCGTGCTGCTGGAGGTGTTCGAGCGCACCCACGGGCGGTTCGTCGGCGTCCGCACGAAGCGGTACGTGTACGCCGAGTACGACGGGCGAGACCGGGAGCTGTACGACCTGAAGCGAGATCCCGAGCAGCTCGAGAGCGTGCACGACGACCCGCGCTACGCCGACGTGCGATCGCGGCTGGCCAAGCGCCTGCGCCGGCTTCGGGACTGCGCCGGCGCGGACTGCCGCTGACTGCAGGGTGGGCGACACTGACCGGGTGAGCGTTTGGCGCCAGCTTCGCGCGATCGGGCCGCTGCCCGGCGTCGTCGCGGCGCTGATCCCCGCCGCGCTGCTGATCTTCGTCCGCGGGCCCGACCCCGGGTTCGGCCTCGGCGCCGCGCCCACCGCCGCGATCGTCGTCGCGGGCGTCGCCCTCGCCGCCGCGGGCACGGCGCTGATGTACCGCACGATCACCCTGTTCTCCCGCGTCGGCGAGGGCACGCTGGCGCCGTGGGACCCGACCCGCCGCCTGGTCGTTCTCGGCCCCTACCGGCACGTTCGCAACCCGATGATCACCGGGGTGCTCGCGGTCCTGATCGGGGAGGCCCTGGCGTTCGGCTCCACCGCGATCCTGATCGAGGCGGCGATCTTCCTCGCCGCCAACGCGACCTACATGCCGCTGGTTGAGGAGCGTGACCTCGCGCGGCGC
>Ga0214473_10007770_pt1 | contig 12696 bp, 13 predicted proteins | sample RVTome_7_FD_203509 | JGI IMG/M metagenome (GOLD analysis project Ga0214473, IMG submission 203509) | Soil microbial communities from uranium-contaminated site in the Upper Colorado River Basin, Wyoming, United States - RVT98D197 | ecosystem: Environmental > Terrestrial > Soil > Contaminated >... | reverse complement strand
TCAGCTCCTGCCCACCAGCTCTGGGCTCTTGGGGTACCGCCCGCACAGATCTTCAAGGTAGTTGACGGCACACGACAGCCCGCAGAACTGGCGCATCCGGTTTCTTACGATGACCGTGACGGCGGCTGTTGCTATCGGGTCCTCGCAGTGGTCACACAGCATTGGCTCTCTCCGAACAGTTCGATCCAAGTGGCCTATTCCGGCCCCGCCACAATGTTTGACGCAGGAACCCCTACAACGGTTGCAATTATCCTTCCCACCGCAAGTCGTCACGCGGCCCGAGCCTCTCGGTCGCCCGTCACCTCAAGGGCCGGTTCCTTGGACGGGAGCAGTGGCTGTCCGGCGCAACCTCAGGTCAGGATGACGTCCGGCTAGTCGGGGATGGCCAGGGCGATGAGCCAGCCCAGGCCGAAGCATATGGGGAACGTGAGCACCCAGGCGGCCACGATGTTGTAGGCGACGCCCCAGCGCACGGCAGAGAGGCGACGGGTGGCCCCAACCCCCATGATGGCGGTGCCGATGGTGTGGGTCGTGCTCAAGGGGATGCCAAACCGAGCGGTGACCGCAATCGTGGTCGCGGCTGCGGTCTCCGCGGCGAAGCCCTGGTACGTCTCCAGATGGGTGACCCGCATGCCGAGGGTGCGGATGATGCGCCAGCCACCCAGGGCAGTGCTGAGGCCCAGGGTACCGGCGCCCAGGAGGATGACCCACAGCGGGACGCTGAACTCGCTGGCTGGGGTGTCGTTATAGACGGCGAGAGCCATCGCCATGACGCCGATCGCCTTCTGACCGTCGGCGGTGCCGTGGCTCCAGGCCATGAATGCCGAGGAGCCGAGTTGGAGCCAGCCGAACAGGCGGCGGGAGGCGGACGGGTTGGCGCGGATGAACAGCCAGAGGATAAGGATCATGAGAAGGAAGCCGCCACCGAAGCCGCCGATCACAGCCATGCCGACGCCGGTGAACACCTTGGTCCAGCCGGTCCAGATGATGACGTCCCAGCCGGCCACCTGGACGGCCGCCCCGGCGATGCCTGCCACTATGCCGTGGCTCTCGCTGGTGGGCAGGCTCAGGTAGGCGGCGAAGCTGCTCCAGAAGACCACGGCCAGGGCGGCCGCAACAGCCGTCTCCAGGCCGATCGCCTCGATGTCCACAATGTCCTTACCGATAGTGGTGGCTACAGCCGTGCCGGAGAGAGCGCCCACAAGATTGAAAACGCCAGCCATGATCACCGCCGCGGTCGGCGTCAGCACCCGCGTGGACACAACCGTAGCCACGGCATTGGGAGCGTCCGTCCAGCCGTTGACCGCCTCAAAGGCGAGGATCACCACGAAGGTGAAGACCAGGAAGCCGAAGGTTTCGGTCAACGGCTCTTGACTGAAAAGAGGGAAGCGCTGCTTCCCCCTTGAGACGGGCTGGTCGCGCGGTTAGGCATGCTTGAGGACGATCGCCTCCAGAACGTGAGCCACGTGCTCGCAGGCGTCGGTGGCCCGCTCGAGCTCGCGATAGACGTCGCGCCACTTGATGATGTCGACAGAGCTCAGCTCCCCTTGGAATAGCTCAGCCATGGAGTTGAGGAACAGGCTATCGGCCTCATTCTCGAGGCGGTTGACCTCCTGGAGCTCCTCCAGGAGCGACCTCAGTTTGCCCCTGTGGCGCAGGGTGGAGACCGCCCTCTCCAGTTGCAGACACTGGAGGCGAATCAGGTCAGCGAGGCCACGAGCGGCAGGGGTGGGTTGGGAGATACCGTAGGTGCGAATGGCCGTGGACGCGCCTTCGATGTAGTCCATCACATCGTCCATACGCTCGGCGAGCGCGGCGATGTCCTCGCGGTCGAAAGGAGTAACGAAGGTCTGGTAGACCTGGCGGTAGATCTCGTGGGTGACGTCGTCGGCCTCGTGCTCCAAGTCCCTTATGTGGGCGGTCTTCGCCTCTACGTTCTCGAAGTTCGTGATGAGATCGGCCAGGGCCTCGCTGGCCACCACCAGCTTGTGGGCGCTCTTGTCGAACAGGTCATAGAAACGGCCGCCGCGGGGGATCAGTGAGAAGCGCATGACGCTCCAGCAGTGGGGTTGTTTCTTCCGCCCAGTCCGGCGCTCAATTCGTTGGGGTGTCGGCTATTCGCTCTCTGGGCTTTCGTCGGACAGAAGCTGCGCTGATTGTTGCATCGTGATGCTTCCAGAACAAACGTAGCAACCGCCCAAGGCACTGTCAAGACGCGGGCGAGCGACTTCACCCAAATCTCCTCTATGCCACCGATAGACGCGTCCCGACCGGCCCGCCTGCCTGCCAACGGGCAGGCCCGCGCCCTACCCAAGATCGGCCGCCGGCTCGGGCTCCTCCACTCTCAGGCCTGCCTGCCGCACGCTCTCCGCATTCACCTGGTCCGGCAGCCGGTAGCCACGGAATAACAGATAGCCGATGAGGGCAGCCACGCCGGCCACCGGGCCCACCAGCCGGATCCCCAGCGGGTTATCGGCCGTCTCCCCCAGCAGCAGCACCAGCGCCAGTATCGGCGCGAACAGAGAGGTGGCCCACTTCTCGATCGTGGCCTGGGAGCCGTAGTAGATCGCCTCCCGCCGCATCCCCGTCCGCACCTCATCGTAGTCGATGATGTCGGCGATGATGGCATTGGGGAAGGTGAACACGGCCGCCATGGGCAGCCCAGCCAGCGCCACGAACACCAGGCTCTGCGTCATCACCGGCACCCCGGGGAGGAACCCCATGAAGAAGAGAAGCGGGTATCCTAGGGCGCTCATGAGCATGGCGGTGGAGTAGACCCACGCCTTGCCCTTCAACAATGACAGTCGATAGACCAGGGGCAACGATAAGAGAACAGCCAGGATAGCCACGCTGGTAAGCAGGCCGACGAGCAAGCCCAGGCCGAGGCCGATCTCCGCACCGAACAGGTGAAGCTGGGCGACGCTGCCCGTCTCCAGGCTTGCGATCTTCTCGGGAAAACCGCCAAGGAGAACGACTGCCGCATAGAAGGGGAAGGCGGCGGTAAGCATGGTGACTGCCATGTTGAACAGCACGAACGTGGGCAGGAAGCAGCGGAACTGGTCGTTGCGGAACGTGTCCCGGAAGGCCCGCACCGGGTTTGCCCGCACCGGCGGCACGTCCCTGCGGGCGTACCGCCAGGCCCCGGCCAGCGCGATGTAGCGGGACGTGAACGCTATCGCCGCCATGGTGATCCCCATCACCTGGAAGCTGGAGGCGTCGATGATGAACCCGGTCACCCCGAGGCCGATGCCCGCCCCCACGGCGCCAAAGCCAACCTGCCAGGCCACGATGCTGACCCTCGACTGCGGCGTACGAGCGATCTCCGGCAGCAGCGACTCGAACGGCCCGCCGGAAAGCGTCGAGAACAGGCGGTGCAGCCACACGAAGAAGAAAAAGTAGATCGCGTTGGCGAAGTGCCCCGCCTCCCCGCCGGGCGGGAACCACATCAGGGCGAACGTCACGGCGTACACCGGCGTGGAGAACAGGACGAAGGGGATACGCCGGCCCCAACGCGTCTGCGTCCTATCGCTCCAGAAGCCGATCAGGGGGTCGTCTATGGAATCGATGAGGGTGATGCCGACGATCATGAAGCCCAGGGCCACCCTCGGCACCAGCGTCGGCAGGTCCGTCTCGCCGGAAGGCGGGGCGAAAAAGAAGACCAGCCAGAGCGCGGTGGAGCGGGAGAGTACGTTGCCGGCGATGCTCCCGGAGGCGTAGACCATCCGGTTCACGCGGGGGATCTCCGACGGGGGGCGTGACATCGCCAAGGTCAGCCTCGCGTCCGATTGTAGCAGACGGCCCCAGCCACGGCCCGCGCCGCCATTCGGGCGGGCCTCTCACCCTGCCTGGCGTGCCTCCTGCTCCTGGGCTACAATGGAACCTGGACGCCAGCTAGAAGGAAACAACCATGGTCAGCGAGGAAGTTGTCACAGAAGCCCTCAAGGAGATCTACGACCCCGAGCTCCACTACAACATCGTCGACCTCGGGCTCGTATACGATGTCGACGTTAAAGACGGCGACGTCCACATCCTCATGACCCTCACTACCCCTGCCTGCCCCATCGGCCCCATGATCATCGCGCAGATCGAGGAGATGGTGCGCATCCTGCCCGGCGTCAAGGACGTCGACGTAGAGCTCACCTTCGACCCAATGTGGAGCCCGGACCTGATGAGCGAAGAGGTCAAGGCCGGCCTCGGCCTGGACTAGGAGGCGAGGCGCAGATGGAAGACCGCTACCCCGGCAAGCTGACCATCGAGATCAAGTACTGCGTAGTCTGAGGCTACCTTCCCCTGGCCGCCTGGATGGCGACCGAGATCTGGCACGACTTCGGTGCGGACGCCCCCGTGACCCTCATCCCCGTGGGCGACGGCCGACTCGAGGTATGGGCCGACGGCGACAAGCTGTTCGACCGCAAGGCCGAGGGCGGCGCTTACCCGGAGATGGAGCGCGTCCGCCAGATCAAGCAGCAGATCAAGCAGAAGCTCTAAACGCTGAGCGCAGCGCGTTTGCCGTTAAGCCCGCTCTGCGCCCTCCAGAGCCGCCCGGTACCGCCCCAGCGCCATCAGCGGCCAGTAGTTCCGGTACATGTGGTAGTTGATGTAGAAATCCCCCGGGAAGCCTGTGCCGGTGAAGTGGGGCTCGTCCCACTGCCCGTCCTCCTCCTGCCGCTCCACCAGGAACGAAACGCCCCGCTCCACGGCGCGCGCCTGTAGCTCGTCGCCGTCGGGTTCGGCCGCCAGCAGCGCCAGCAGCGCCCACGCCGTCTGCGAGGCCGTGCTGGGCCCCCGGCCGGCCAGCCGCGGGTCCTCATAGCTCTCGCACCCCTCACCCCAGCCACCGTCCTCGTTCTGCCTGTCGATGAGCCAGCGCACGGCCCGCCGCACGTACGGCCGCGTCATCTCCTCGCCCGTCGCCCTTAGCGCCGGCAGCACGGCCCCCGTGCCGTAAATGTGGTTGACGCCCCAGCGCCCCCACCAGCTACCGTCCGGCCGCTGCTCGCGGCGGAGGTAGTCCAGCGCCCGCCCCACCGCCTGCGAGTCGCCATCGCCCAGCAGCGCCAGCGCCTCCACGATGTGCGCCGTCACGTCCTCCGTGGGGTAGTCGATTACCTCCCCGAAGTCGCAGAACGGTATCTCGGTCACCAGCTTCTGCGTGTTGTCCTTGTCGAAGGAGCCCCAGCCGCCGTTCTTGGACTGCATGCCCAGAAGCCAGCTTCTGCCCCGCTCCAGCGCCCGCTCCTTGCGCTTCTCGTCCGGCAGCCGGGTGCGCGCCAGCGCCATCAGAACCTCGGCCGAGTCGTCGGTGTCCGGGTAGAGGTCATTCTCGAACTCGAAGGCCCAACCGCCGGGCTGCACGCCCTTCGCCTTCACCTGCCAGTCGCCCCCGCTCAGGATCTGCTCGCGCAGGAGCCAGCGGGCCGCCCTCACCAGCGCCGGGTGGTCCGGCGGCAGCCCCGAGTCCAGCAGCCCGATCATGGCCAGCGCCGCATCCCACACCGGCGAGATGCACGCCTGGGGATTGAAGATCTGCTCGTCCTCCACCGCGAACGCGCCCTCGAACCCCTCCAGCCCCTTGCGCATCACCGGGTGTTCCAGCGGGTAGCCCCTCAGCTTGAGAGCGATCAGGGAGTACACCCACGGCGGCTGTATGCCACCCCAGGACCCGTCGGCCTCCTGGTGCGACACGATCCAGCGCTCAGCCGCTCGGTAGGCGGCCCGGCGCAGCGGCCTGAAGGCCACGCGCTCGTAGCGCCGCAACAAGCCGTCCAGGGTGTAGAAGGCGCGCCGCCAGTTGAGCTGCCCCTTGGGCCGCGGCAGCGAGCAGTCTACGCGGTCACGGGGCGCCGGGTACAGCTCGTCGATGCGGGCCGAGTCCGGGACGGGGCAGACCGGGCGCTCGTTGAGGATGATGAGCATCGGCACGACCGTCGCCCGGGCCCAGGACGCGAAGTCGTAGATGTTGAGCGGGAACCAGGGCGGCAGGAGTATCATCTCCGGCGGCAGCACCGGCACCCCCCGCCAGTCCCACTGCCCGAACAGCGACAGCCAGACCTTGGTGAAGATGCGAACCTTGGGCACCCCACCGGCGGACAGCACGAACTCCCGCGCCTTACGCATGGGCCGCTCGTCAGTGGAGACGCCCGCCAGCTTCAGGGCGAAGTAGGACTCCACCGTGGCGTTGATATCCGGCGGCCCCTCGTGGTAGATGCTCCAGGTCCCGTCGGGCCGTTGCTGGCTGCGCAGGTAGTTGACGATCTTACGCCAGCGGCCCTCCTCGGCGCTCCCCAAGAAGTGCGTCAGCAGCAGGTACTCCGCCGCCATGCACACGTTGGTCTCCAGCTCACCCCACCAGTAGCCATCGGGATGTTGGGAGCGCAGGAAGTACTCCTGCGAACGCCGGATCGCCTCGTCCACCGATTCGGCGACGCGGCCAACGTCAGTCGTCGATGCGCCTACCTCTATCACTGCCAGCTCCCTAAAGCTCCAGACATCTCCTACGCCCTCACGCCGGCTTCACCAGAGACGGCGCCCGGCACGCCGGCACGAACGCCTCCAAGAACCGCGTCAGCTTAGCCACTGCCTTCAGTTCCCCACCGGCCAGCCGCAGCAGGTGGGGGATGCTTGCCGGGTGCCGCAGCACGTACGGGAGCACCTTGCGCACCCGCTGCTCCCCCTCCGGCGTGACCACCCCGGGCATGTCCAGCACCGGGTCCCCCACTCCGTCGGATATGACGCGCACGGCCAGGAAGGGCAGACGCTGCTCCAGGGCCGCGCGGCCCACCCAGTAGCTCTCCATCTCCACCACGTCCATTCCCGTGGCTTGGCGCAGCAGGGTCTTTTGGCGCGGCTCCGCCACCAGATGGGAGGTCGTCAACGAGCTCCCGGTACGGGTGGCCAGGCCCCGGCTGGAGGCAGCCCGCCGCGCCGTCTCCAGGAGCTGCAGGTCGGAGAGCACCGGCTCGGGAGCCCTGCCCGCCTCGCTCTCCGGCTCCGCCCGGTACACCTGCTCGCAGAGGACCAGATCTCCCACGGCGCACTCCGGCGACAGGGCCCCTGCCAGCCCTACCGAGAGGACGGACTCCGGTCGGTACTGCCCCAGCACCGTGGCGGCTGCTTCGCCCGCCCGCGAGCCTATGCCCGTGTGGCAGACCAGGACAGGCCGGCCTTCGTACTCGCCCAGCGTCACCGGGAAGCCGCCCAGGCAGGCGCGGTCCCGCACGTCCACACGACGCAGGAAGCGCTGGACCTCCAGCCGCAGGCCCGCGAATACAGCGATCATCGGCCCACCGGCTGCCCTTCTCTGGCTTCCTCCTCCGCCGCAGCCGTGCTGGGCCGGCGGAAGCCGCGAACGTGTCGACCGGGCAGCGTTGTCCTCGCGGCCAGTTCCAGGAAGGCCCTCGGCTTGTGCATCGCCTCCAGGATGGCAGACCCCTCGTAGCCGCAGTGCATCATGCACGTGTCACAGCGGGGATCGCGGCCCCAGCCGTACTCCTCCCAGTCGGTGGTCTCCATCAGCTCCCTGAACGTCTGGGCGTGGCCGTCGGCCAGCAGGTAGCAGGGCTTCCGCCAGCCAGCGGGAGTATAGGTGGGGGTCGCCCACTGGCTGCACTGGTAGTCCCGCTTGCCCTGTAGGAAGTCCAGGTACAGCGGGTTGTTATAGAAGCGGATGCCGTCCCTGCCTCCCTCGAAGATGCGACGGAAGAAGGAGTTGGCCTCCTCCCGCTGCATGAAGATATCGTCGTGGCCCACCTCTGTGTACCCGAACCCCGGCGAAACCATCATCCCCTCGACGCCCATATCGTTCAGCATGGCGAACAGCTCGTGGTACTCCTCCGGCCGGTTGCCGCTGTACAGCGTGGTGTTGGTGCAGACCCGGTAGCCGGCCCGGCGGAACTCCTCGATGGCCTCTATCGCCACGTCGTAGACGCCCTCGCGCTCCACGGCGATGTCGTGGGTCTCCCGCAAGCCGTCCAGGTGAACCACGAAGGAGAAGTAGGGCGAGGGCTTGATGACCTTCATCGCCTGCTTGTACAGGAGAGCGTTGGTGCACAGGTACACGAACCGCTTCTGCGTGATAACCGCCGACACGATTCCGCCGATGTGGGGGTGCATCAGCGGCTCTCCCCCGGCGATGGAGACCACGGGAGCATCGCACTCCCCCACCGCCCTCAGGCACTCCTCCACCGTAAGCTGGCGGTCCAGAATCCGCTCGTATTCCCGGATGCGGCCGCAGCTGGTGCAGGTGAGGTTGCAGGCCTCCAGCGGCTCCAGGATCATCGTCAGGGGGAAGTACTTGCGGCCCCGCAGTCGCTGCTTGAGCAGGTACCGTCCGAGCTTCAGGGAGAGCCTCAAAGGTTGACCAGGCACGATAAGTCCTTCCTAGGAGGTCAGTAGTCTCTTTCCAGTAGAAAATCCGCGGCCTGCCGCAGCTCCTGGGCCGGCCCCTCCATGAGAGCGACGCCGGCCAGCTCCTGCAGCGCGCGCTCTCTCCGCTCCTCCGCCGCCTGCCGACAGTAGGTCTGCGCTCCCACCGACTCCAGGGCGCCCAGAACCATAGAGACATCCGCATCGCTTAGGCGCGGCTGCGAGTAGATGCGGCGCAGCTCGGCGGCCGTTGCGCCCTCGCTGCGGGCCAGGACGTACACCACGGGGAGCGACTTCTTCCGGTTGCGGATGTCGGCCGCCGGCGCCTTCCCCGTCCGGCTCTCCGCCCCCCAGACGCCCAGCATGTCGTCCCGGATCTGGAAGGCCACCCCCAACAAGCGGCCGCAGCGACCCAGCGCCTCCGCGACGGCGGGGTCAGCAGCGCCGACGAGCCCGCCCAGCCGCAGGGCGCAGTCGAACAGAGCACCGGTCTTCTTCCCGATCATCTCCAGGTATGCGTCCTCGGTTATGTCCAGCCGACCCTCGAAGCTCAGATCCAGCGCCTGCCCCTCCACGATCTCCAGCGTAGCCCGGTCCAGGATGCGGGCCGCGTCCAGGACCCGCTCCGGCGAGACCTCCTCGGCGGCCAGGTCCAGAACAGCCAGGCCGGCCAGGGCAAGCAGCGCATCGCCGGCGTTGATCGCCTGGGCCTCGCCCCACAACCGCCACACCGTAGCGCGATGCCTGCGCTCCGGGTCCCGGTCCTGAATGTCGTCGTGGACCAGGGAGAAGTTGTGCACCAACTCCAGGGCGGCGGCGGCCGGGAGTGCCTTCCGCCAGTCACTGCCGGCGGCCTCACAGGCCAGCAAGCAGAAAGTGGGGCGCAGCGCCTTGCCGCTATCAGAGCGGACGGGGCACCCCTCGCCGTCCTCCCACCCCAGGTGGTAGCGCAGCATCCGGTGCAGCTCCTCTGGATGGCTGCCCGGGGGGAGACCGCTGGTCAGCAGGGAGCGCAGCCTTGCGTCCAGCGCCTCCCGGTAGCGACCGAAGGCGGCCGGCAGCGCCACGGCTACTCCCCCACGAACTGCACCACTACCTCGCGGTCCCGGGCGCGGTCCAGCTCGATGAGGAAAATACGCTGCCACTGACCCACCAACAGCCTGCCGTCCACTATAGGGACGGCTTCGCTGGCGCCGAGCAAGAGGTGCTGGCAGTGGGAGTGCCCGTTGGGGCGCTCCCCGTTGTCGGAGAAGGCGTGAGCGAACTCGTTATGCTGGTATTGGCCACGGCAAGGCGCGATCCCCTCCAGCATCCTCTCCATGTCAGACAGCAGCGCGGGCTCGTTTTCGTTGATCCGGATGGCAGCGGTAGTATGCTTCGAGAAGACGACGGCAAAGCCGCTGGATACACCGGACTGGCGAGCCACTTCCTCGATCCGTTCCGTTATGTCGATAAACTGCGGTCCCCTCTCGGTCCGGATCATGAACGTCTGCGAAAGGAACTTCATTATGCCCTCCTCCTTGTCATGTACCCACTGAGTCGGGCCGGAGGCGGCGCCGCGCCCTCCGCCCTTTCGCCTCAAGCTGCTTGCCTAGCTCCTCCAACCGCGCCACCACCTCATCTATGGACTGGTCAGGGGTGGACGCGCCCGCCGTGACACCCACCGTCCCTTTCCCCTCCAACCAGGCCGACTGGATCTCCTGGGCCCGCTCGATGTGTTGCGTCTCCACCCCGGTGCTGACGCAGGTCTGGGCCAGCTTGCACGTGTTGGCGCTGTTCCGGGCCCCCACCACTACCAATAAGTCGCACTCTGCCGCCAGCTCCTGCGCAGCGTGATAGCGCTCATCGGTCTCCGGACAGGTCGTGTCGACGATCCGCACCTCATTGCTGCGGCGGATGTTGTGACCCACGAAGCGAGCCACAAACTCCGCAAACGACTCTTCGCTCTTAGTGGTCTGGGCCAGAAGCGCTACCTTGCGACGGGGTATGTCTATGTCCGCCTCCGGATCCAGAATCGCTGTGCCACTGCCATCCGTCCACGCCAGCACTCCGCGCACCTCGGGGTGATTCTCTTCGCCGTAGACTATCACCCTGAACCCCTCACCGCACAGGGCCTGCGCCGCCCTCTGCGACTTCCGGACGATAGGGCAGGTGGCATCGACGAGGGCCCACCCGCGCTGTGCGGCTTCCTCCACGATCTCCGGCCCCCGCCCGTGCGCCGTCACGGCCACCGTCCCGCTCTTCACATCGTCCAGCCCCTGCACCACCTTTACCCCCTTGGCCGCCAGACCCTCCATCACCACCGGATTGTGCACGATCGAGCCCAGGCTATCGATGGGTCCCCTCCTCTCGGCCGCCTCCACCACCACCTCGATGGCGCGGCGAACGCCGAAGCAGAACCCCAGCGCCCTCGCTCTTACGATTCTCATGCCCGCTCCTCTAGACGATAACGCATGATAAGTGCAGATGATTCCTGCCTCACGTGGCGCTGATCACCTCCTTCCCAACGACCGTTCGTCTCGCCGCCCGCATCACCTCCCGCGCCGCCAGCATGCCGCTGCGCACCGCGCTCTCCATGGTGGCCGGCCAGCCGGTGTCCGTCCAATCGCCGGCCAGGAACAGGTTCCTCACAGGAGTCCGCTGGCCGGGCCGCAGTCGCGAGACGCCCGGCCGCGCCGCGAAGGTGGCGTCCCGCTGCTTCACCACCAGCGCCCGCCTGAGCTGGGCCGTCCGCGCCAAGGGGAACAGAGATTGCACCTCACGGGCGAACAAGCCGACGATCTCCCGAGTGGACATGTCCATGAACTCCTGGGCGCCGCTCAGGGAGATGTCCAAGTACTGGCCGTCCCCCTCCTGCCCCCACAGCCGCGACTTATTGAATACCCACTGTAGCGGCGTATTCAGGAACGCCGCGAACTTCATATCCGTCACCTGCCGGTCGTACCACAGGTGCACGTTCACGATGGGCGACGTATCGATATGCCCGATCCTCCCGAAGAACGGCTCTTCACGAAGCGCCTTCGGCAGCAGCGACGCCAGCGGCCGCGGCTCCACGGCCGCCACCACGTACTCCGCCTCCTGGCCCGGGCCGCTCACCGCCACGCGCCCGTCCTCCAAGCGCAGCCCGGTGATCCCCTGGCCCAGGCGTACCTCGCCGCCGCGGCACTCGATGTACTCCCGAGCCGCCTGCGCCAGCAGGGCCGACAGCCCCACCTTGGCCCAGCCCACGTTGGCGCCGTTCCGGTCGCGCAGGAACCCTTCCTGGAACACCATTAGGGCCAGGTCGGCGCTGACTGTGGTGATGTCCCCGTTCAGCGTCGGCACGACGATGAGGCTCCAGAAGCCGCGGATGGCGTTCTCCGTCTGGCCCTGAGCCCGCAGCCAGTCAGCGAAGGTGATGCCGTCCAAGTCCCGACGGGCAGCTTTGTCCAGCGACCGTATGCGGGCCATGGCGTAGGCGGCGCGGACCTTCTCGGTGGGCGAGAGGGAGCGGAACCGCAGCAGGGAGGGCAGCAGGTGCAGCGGCGGCGGCAGCGGCTGGCTCTCCAGCACGCTCTCACCCCACACCTTATCGATGACCCGCACATGCAGCCGCTTCTGCAGGTGGACCTTGTACCACACGCCCAGCCGCTTCAACAGCCGTATGTACTCCGTGCAGCAACCCAGGAACACGTGCTGCCCGTTATCGACCTCCATCCCCGACCGCTTGTCCAGGTAGGAGTAAGAGCGCCCGCCCAGGAACGGCCGCTTCTCCACCAGCGTCACCCTCAGGCCGGCGTCGGCCAGCTCACAGGCGGCCGCGATCCCCGCCAGGCCGCCGCCCGCCACGGCAACGGATGCCCTCTCGCTCACAGCACCAGGCTCCTTACCAGCTCGCGACCGGCCAGCGCCAGCTTCTGGCCCGCGCTCAGGCTCACCCGTCGCTCCAGAACCGTCTCCGGCTCCCGCTGGATGTCGTCCAAGATGGTGCTGTATATGCCCGCCATCACCCCCACGCAGGCCCTGGCCCGCCGCGACAGGTAGGGCAACAGCCGCCGGCCGCTCTCGAAGTACTGGCGCGCCCTCTCGGTCTGGAACGCCATCAGACGCCCGAAGGCATCGTTGGCCACGCCCTCCCGCAGGTCGTCCTCCGCGTAGCCGAAGCGCGCCAGTTCGTCCAGAGGCAGGTAGATGCGATCCCGCTGGAGGTCCTCCTGGACGTCCCGCAGGATGTTAGTGAGCTGGAGAGCGATCCCCAGGTCCGCCGCGTGCCGCCGCGCCTGCTCTCCCCCCCGGTAGCCGAAGATCGAGATGGAGATGAGCCCCACCACGGACGCCACCAGGTAGCAGTAG
>Ga0214473_10007769_pt1 | contig 12697 bp, 8 predicted proteins | sample RVTome_7_FD_203509 | JGI IMG/M metagenome (GOLD analysis project Ga0214473, IMG submission 203509) | Soil microbial communities from uranium-contaminated site in the Upper Colorado River Basin, Wyoming, United States - RVT98D197 | ecosystem: Environmental > Terrestrial > Soil > Contaminated >... | reverse complement strand
AATTGTTGATCCTGAGAAATAACTTTCCAGTTGATTTTAGCAGATACCAAACAAATAACAATGCCGAATATGAATGCATCTCTCATATTAAGAGGTCCTACAATTTTCCCATCTCGAAATCCAGTTATATATCCTCCAGGATCAAAGTAAAGATTTAAAAATATCCAAAACCATATATCCGGCTTGTTGCGGATAATAATTATTAGTGTAAAAATGAAAATTAAACCAACTACACCTGGTAATAGTAATTTTATCATTATTTTTTATGTAATTCTTTTAATACTAATATTAGAAAAAAACTTCATCCCTATGCCCAAGATATGCCGGACTCTTCGTGTGCAAAGTAGTTGATTAGCTTCAATTATATTATTAGAATTTATTGTTCTGTATATGTTGCTAATAATTACACTAATTCCGCAATAGTATTACCTTCGGTCGGTGTAGTCTTATAACCCAAATCTTTTAAAAAACTCCGACACTCATTTTTAATGTCATCATTAAAATGGGAATGCTCATAAATAATGATACTAGGTTTAATTTGTTCAAAAGGAATAGTTTTAATGATTTCAAAGTCATAACCTTCGGCATCAATCATAATTAAATCGATTTTTTTTACCTGATATTTTTCAATAATATTTTTGAGAGTCTGGACTTTAACTATTTCCTCACAAATCCATTCCTCTTTTCTTGGCGGTAAATTAATTGATTCAGCTTTCGCCATCCTTTCAACATAACCGGCGTCTATCAGTTTTTGAATGTCATACTTAATAAATGAAGAAATACCGGATGCCCATTGCGAATCAGTGAAACTAATTTTAAATAGGTCCCTTTCTCCTTCAGTAGAATCAATTGCAACATTTTCAAAGAAAAGATTATTTCGGTTTTTATAATTATTTAATAAGCGCTCAAAAATCACTTTTTGTGGCTCAACTAAAATACCACTCCAATTATCCCGTCTTATAAACTTATATATTTTATCACCCCAATTTCCATCATTAGCCCCTATTTGAATAAAGAATAAACTACCTCGCTTAATTTTACTTAAATTATTTAGAAATGAAGAAAGTTTATCATGAGGTTTATAAGCATAACCGTAATATAATTTGAATAAGAAATCGTACTTAAGAACAATTTTTCTTAATAATACTTTCATGATAACCTAACAATAATATCTATTTATTAATTCTTTAAAATCAATTGCAGTTTTTTTACTTATTTTTTCCCACGAATAGTGTTTGATAGCAATTTCCCTAAGACTATTAAATGGTACTTTATTATCAATAATTTTAACAATTGCATTTTTCATTTCCTCATTTTCTGAAACAGCAAAACCAACAGATTCTCTATCCTCCTGGGGAAAGTTTTCCAGGCTTCCGCCAATTACTGGTGTATTGCATAATAAAGCCTCAACCGGAAGTAACCCAATACCACCAAAAATATGCTCTTTTGAATACTTTGCCAGTATATAAACATCTGCTGCGGATAAGTATTTGTAAATTTCTGTATGTAAAATTCTTCCATATACTTTTGCCCCAGCTTCTTTTGCATAATTTATCAATGGATCTCCTTCGTTGGTACCAACTATCAGGAGTTCAATATCATTTCTTATTTTTTTTAACTCTTTAAATGTATCGATTAAGACATCTGGACTTTTTGTATAATTTAGTTTACCAATATAAAGTATGTATTTTTTATCAGAATCTAGGTTCAATAAATCTTTTGCTTCTTTTTTAGTTAATGGAGTAAATCTCTCAGGTATAACCCCCAGTGTCTGTTTTTTTATTTTTGCACCCGTTTCTGGAAGGAATGCTCTTAACCTATCATCAAGTATATAAAGTAAGTCAATATTCTTAAATAATTTCTTTTCTAGTGGCATCTTTAATAAATAAAAAAGCTTTTTTACTCCACTAGATATTTTAGATTTATAAATGGCTGATGATTCACCATTATTTTGTACAACCAGAGGATATTCTTTTAACTTTAAGAATGCACTATAAAATAATAAGTGCCGAAAACTTGTCATGTGGATGATAGTTGGTTTATTCTTTTTAAGTTCTTTCTTTAGGTTTTCTAACAAAGATTTGGAATAATCACCAAAGTATTTAATATGAAATGCTGGAAAAATTTTAAATGTAACTCTTGAAATTTCTCTTTCATAAATTAGTTTAGCTTTATAATCTGTTTTCCAACATTCCACCATTACTTCGGGATTAAATTCCTTAAATTTTCTTGCACTTATCCCACCCCAGCCGATTGTGAAATAATTATCGCCATCTTTAATGTCAGAGGGGACACGAGAAGAATGTTCTGCTATTCTATCAATATAGATCACTTTATACATATTAATGTTGTGATCCTTTAATAAATTTCCTCTTAACACTAATTAATGAGTTAAATAATCTTCCCTCGAGCTCAAGAATAAGCTTGGGCAATTTAGGCGAAAACTCTTCATATTTTCGCGGCGGCGTGTTCATAATATTCCGGAATTCTTCCCTTGTTAAACCAAGCTTTTTGGGTATATAAACTAGATGTTCCTGAAGTTCTTTCTCATCATAAAGTGGTTTTTCCAACTCTTTAAGAGCTGCTTCGCGTGTTATTTGCCCTGCTGAAATCAAAGAAGATAAATGAGCTAGTCTTTTATCAAAACCAAATTTAGTCGGTAGAATATATGCTTGAAAAAATTTTGTATATATTGATTCGTGATGTTTCCCGCCGTAATCCCTCCAGCCGAGTTTTTGGATTAAGAATTTCTTTGCATTCTCTTTATCATAATCTATGTAATTTAATAAATCAAAGATTCTCAATCCTTTTATCCTGTTCCAGTAAATTCTTTTATAGACTGAATAATGTGGAAAATCTTTTAATTTTTTAGTACCAAACAATCTATTAACTTTTTTAATATAACCCCAGTCCATATGCCCTTGAGACCAGGCTCTTGGTAAAATTGCCTCAGAACTAAAATTAACTCCCCAAATCAGAGGCAAATCTTCTTTTGCACCAATAGATTTCATCAAAGCACTTATTGCATGATCGGATGGTATTTCAGAATCCGGTGTGGAAGCTCTTAAAAATGCTATCTGAAGTGATCGAAATTCTTCCCAATCAAGAACGTAAGTATAAAGTTCAATATCCAATTTCTTTAAAACATTGTGAATATTTGAAACTGCAAGCTCTGCATCCCAGCCATTATCAAGATGTACTGCAAGAGGTCTTAAACCAAGCTCCTTGACTTTGTATGCCACGTAGGTACTGTCTACTCCACCACTTACACCAATTATACAATCGTGTTTTTTCCCCTTACCTTTTTTCTTGCAGAATTCAACCATATCCTGCAGATGTTTTATTTTCTCTTCTGCTTTGGGTGTAAACAATTTTTTTCTTTCGCTGTAATCCGTGCAATAGTTGCAGACAGCAGTATCATCAAATACTATTTCCGGGTCAGAGGTATCCATCACACAATTCTTACATATCTGATATTGTCTCTCCATAATTTCTTTCCTGATTAATTTTTCTAAATCTTAAAGAATTTGAAAGCTTATTGCCTTTGCTCTATTATGTAATTGAATAGTATAGTTTAATGATTTGAAAATCTTCAAAAATTATTGTATTCATTTTATTAAGTCCACCACTACTATTAAACCTAACTCTTTGATTTCATATTTAATCTTGATATCGTGGCTCTCAAAATAATACACAATAGTGGAAAATTAAGGATTCACTGAAAAATCAATTGGCTTTAAACAGTATAATTTAGTGTTTTAATATCGGTTTAAAGTATTTTAATAACTTTGGTTTTATTAATCGCCAATAATTGTACCATCGCAGTATAATCGAATAATATCGTTATGATACTAAATTTTGAATAAGTAAAAAATAAGATAATCAGTGATAAGAACTTTGAGATATTAGCTTAATAATGCTCCAAAAATTTGTTGGTTTTTCCATATGCTCAAACCTGAATAGTAATATTTATCTTTTAAAATAACAGAACAAATACTGAAGTGTCATTTGGTATTTCTTTTTATAAGATTCTTCAGCTTATTAAGATCGATAAATCCAAATAAAAGCGGGAGCGATAAACCAATTAAGAAGATTGCTGTTTTAAGATAAAGAGGAAATTCAGATATATTGTAAATTTCAAAAAGGGGTATCAGAGTTGCTACTATTAAATAAAATGTAAAAAGCAGTGTTAATTTTAATATATCGTAACTTGCCAGGAAATACTTTTGTGCAATTTTATATGTTAGTATCAAGTTTACTACATAAGCGATGATAGTGGTAATGGATGCTCCATAATAACTTAATAATGGGACAAATAAAAAATTAAGACCAAAGTTTACGAGCGCTGATATGACAAGAATATAAGTAAAGTAGATTGTTTTTTCACTCAGAGTTATGCCTACCCCAATTATCTCAATGAGTTGAGCAATTATTGCAGAAAATAAAAGTAAAGGGATGACAATAATCCCTGGTAAATATTCAGGGGTTGTAACGAACTTAACGATTTCAAAAGAAAATATTGATAAGAACAAAGATATAATGCAGCCAAGGATGATATAATATTTAACTAGTGTAGAAATTGCATTTTTACTTTCAATTTTTTCAGGACCCTCATTATTATAAATTTGGTAAAACAATACGCCCCAGCTCATTTGCACAGCGGTATTTATTAAGCCCAGAGGTTGCGAAAAAGTTGAACCGATTGAATAGTAACCTATATCCTCCAAGTTTTGATAATACAGTAGGAAATATCTATCAGAGACAGAATATACCCATACGGCTATACCACCAAGAACTAAGGGCAAACCGTATTTCAACATTTTTTTAGCCAAGTCAATGCTGAACTGATAAGTGTATTTATTTCTTGTGTAAAACAAAAATGAAAATATTACAACAAATGCACTGCTGATGAGACTGGCTAGTTGAGCTCCAAATACTCCCCATTTTAAATTTACTACTAATGTAATTCCTGCACCAATATTTACTAAAGCTCTAAGAATTGTTAATAAATTATACTTCCAGGGTTTTCGGTTGAACCTGTAAACTAACTCCTGTTCACTTGTTAATACATTTAAAGGTAATAGTAAACAAGTTACCAACACAACATTCGAATATTCGTCTGATCCAAATAAAATTTGAGAAATATTGGAATAAAAGAAAGCAAGTATTAAAGCAGGGATTATGGTAACTAGTCTTAGCACAAAAACAGTAAATAAAATTTTTCCCTTCTCTTTTTCTTCTTTTGGTTGGAAATAATAAAAGCTGGATGCTGAATCCAAACCCATATTAAGGAATACTGCTATAAAAAAAACAAATGTGCCGAGTGTATCTAATATTCCATAATCAGCAGGTGTTAATGCCCTCGTATAAAATGGAAGTAAAAGAAATCCCAAAAATTTTTTAATTCCTCTACCCAGCCCGTAAGCAATTGTATCTTTAGAAAAATTTTTAAGAAAAGACAATCACTGTTCCTCCTTAAAAACTTTCAGTATTTTTTCAGCAACCTTCTTGGGAGAATGGTATTCTAACGCATATTCTCTTGATTTTTTTCCGATTTCATTAAGATTTTTTTTGTTAATAATAAGTAATTCAACTTTTTCCTCCAGATTATCAGGATTGGCATTAACTATAGGACAATAACTCTTCATATTTTCCCAAAGATCTGGTCTTATATAACAGACTACGGGTTTTTCCAGAGCCATAGCTTCTACTGCTAAAACACCATAAAAGCCAGTTAGCATTTGATCAATTACAATATCTGCATTCATAAGTTCTTTTATGATTTCTGCCTTAGGAATACCATGCAAGCGTTTATATATGATAAAAGGATATTTTAGCTTTAGATTGAAAATAGCTTTATCTATGAAAGTGGTACCTTTAATACGATAATTAGATGGAGCGTGAATTATTGTTATTGATGTTGTTTCTATTTCTTCGATGTTGTTTAAGTATTTATCTAAATAATTAAAATCAACAGGGAAATAATGTGTATAATATTTTTTTTTAATAAAACCCGCGCATTCATCAGGACTAAAAATAAAGTCAAAAATATTTTCAATTACTTTAAGGTCATATTTTTTCTTTTCAATATTGCAATTCACCATAATTTTATAATCATCATTACAGTCACTGCAAGGATTCCATTTGAACATTGCGACTTTTTCAGGCATTCTGATATCACAACCCGCAAAAACTATTAGGGTTTTTTTCCCAAAAAATTTAAGAAAACGTACATCTTGGAAGTTTTTTAATAATGTGCCGCTTTGAATGAAAACAAAGTATTTGTATTTCAGCAAAATTTTCAATAGAAAGAAAATCACTTGAAAATACCGCAAAAATAGGGACTTTGAAAAAACCAATTCTATGTAGTCCTCATTACCATAATAATCGTAAACTGATCTATTCTTTTCAGAAGTGTAAAAATCCGCCTTAATATTAAGTGAATTAAAACCATTTTTTAGAAGTGTACCCACACTAACTATATTATTGTAACCGATAAAAATTCCGTTTCTCATCAATGATCTCAGAAAGCTAGTTTGCTTTTAGAAAATTTTTATACCAGCTAATCGTCTGTTTAATACCATTCTCTATATTTACCTCAGGCAGCCAGCCTAATCGTTTATGTATTTTTGATATATCAACTGAACGTCTCCTCACGTTATCGATATCACGCTCAGGTAGCGTTTCGAATTTTAATCCCGGATCAATTTGTTTCAAAATATCAATTAATTCATTCACTGACGTTTCCACACTTGTACCTATATTAAAAATATCTCCATATGATCTTGGATGAACTGCTGCTAAGATAGTAGCTTTTACAGCGTCAGTAATAAAAGTGTAATCTCTTGTTTGCTCTCCATCTCCAAATACAAATGATGGCTTATGAGTCAGAACATTATGAACAAACTTACCCAAAACACCACAATAAGGATTGTTGGGTGATTGCCCAAAACCGTATACATTGGAATATCTAACTACAACTGTGGGAATATCATACATTAAGTTGTAAATATTCACGTAGTTTTCTGCTAAATACTTTGTAGCTGCATAATGGCTTAAAATATTTACAGGATCACTCTCATTAATAGGCAGGGAACGTGCAGTTCCATAAATTGATGTTGTAGAAGTATATAAGAATCGTTCTAAGTTAGCGGATCTGTTTTTACGATAGTATTCCAATATTTTTAATGTTGATTCGGCATTTACTTCCAGATCACTTAGCGGTGCTGAGCTTGATCGGCTAATTTGAATACAAGCTAAATGAAAAATAAAATTTACTTCATCAAGGAAGGGATATAACTTTTCAGTGTCGGTTACCGAAACTTTATGAAATTCAACTTCATCAAGGTGTTCTTTTAGAATTGATTCATTCCCATTTGAACAATCATCAACTAAAATGATTTTACATTTATATTTCAATAATTCTTTAACAAGGTTATGACCAACAAAGCCTAATCCCCCGGTTACTAAAACCTTTTTCCCTGTGATCCTCGACAAATACTCCATTTATATGCTCCTAATAAATTATTAAAATATTAAAACTAAACTTTGCTTGTGTTGAATAACTTAAACCATAAAATTACGGATACAACTTTCCAGAACTTCCAATCCAATATGTTTTCAGCAGACTTCGAAAAGTATTCATCCAGAAATAATTGTTTATTAATAAGCTGAATACTTTCATTTTTAGTATTATTGATTAAATTATAAAAATATTCCTTTATTTTACCGGAGTTGAAACTTCTGTTTGGTATTGCGAAGCCTATTTTATCAGTTCTGTTATAAACTTCCGGCGGTAATAAATCTTTCATCGCTTCTCTGAGAACATATTTCGTTAAACCGTTTTTGGTTTTATAATAGTAAGATAGATTAATTGCATACTCAACTAATCTGTAATCTAAGAACGGAAACCTGCACTCAACTGAAAATGCCATTGCGTTTTTATCTGCTCGTACCAATTGTTGAGGTATGGAAGTATAAATCAGCATCTCATAGAGCGAATTATTGAGATGGGAACCTGAATTAAATTTCTCGAAGTCAGTGATTTGATCTGAGAAATTTTCGAAATAGGAACTGTTCAAGAATGGGTATTTGTTAAATAGATGACTGGTAGAGCTTTTTGACCTACTCACAAGATATGCTTTTAGCAATTGCGTGAGACTCCCCACATAGTTATCGAAGTGTTTATGCTCACGAATAAGTTCCGATAATCTCAATTTTGACAGCAAGTCGAAAAAGTATGGAAATAATAGACTTGTATAACCAGTAACAATTTCATCAGCTCCCTGACCTTCAAGGCTTACAGTAACATTATTTTTTCTTATTAATTCTCTTAACTTGAACTCACCATAATATGATGTTCCTATAAATGGTTCTTCCTGGTGCCAGATAAAATTATCTAAGTCCTTTAAAAAATCTTCCTGTGTGGGTGAAACAAAATGATGGTTGACACCTGTTTTTTCAATAACTTTTTTTATAAAGAACGATTCATCAACATTATCACCGGGATAGATCATTGAAAATGTATTATTGGAACCGGGATTAATCTTTGCAGCGATCCCTACAATTGAAGAAGAATCAATACCCCCGCTTAAGGCATAACCTAACGGCACATCGCTTCTTAATCTTATTCTTACAGCATCAAAAAGTAATTCTCGGATTTTTTCCTTGGCGGTTTCAAATGGATCTATGCAGGGCTGTCTTTTAATTTTATAAAAGCGATAAATCGATAATTTGCTGTACTGCAAAACGAGGTTATGCCCGCCTCTTAATTGTTTGACATCTTCTAAAAAAGTTCGCTCATTGTGATCTGAATAGCCATAAGAAAAAGAGTCAAATAAGGTTTGTTTATCCGGTTCCGATTTTATTACCTGAAGAATTGATTTTATTTCAGAGGCGAATATAAAATGAACTCCCGGCTTATAATTGTAGTAAAACGGTTTGATTCCGAATCTGTCTCTTGAGCAAAACAATTTATTTTTTTTTGAATCCCAGATTGCAAAAGCCCACATTCCGTTAAATTGATTAACACAGTCTTCACCCCACATGTGATAAGCTTTAAGAATTACTTCAGTATCAGTATTCGAGTTAAAAGTATATCCTTTTGCTTTTAGCTCTGTACGTAGTTCGATGTAATTATATATTTCACCGTTAAATACAATCCATAATCCTCCTTCTTCAAATTGCATCGGTTGGTGACCATTTGGCGAAAGATCGAGTATGGATAATCGTCTGAATCCAAATCCTAGATTTGCGTTGAAACTATTTTCTAATTGTGGAGTTTTGCTTTTTATGCTAGCAATTGTTTCGTCGTGATGAAAAGTCTTGATAATATTTCCTACAGTATCGCCTAGCATAAATCCTTCGTCATCAGGTCCACGATGGCGTATAACTCTTGTCATTTTTAAGAGTTGATCAGTATTAACATTGTTTGAGAAGGAAATTATCCCGCAAATACCGCACATATTTTATAAATTTTTTGAAGTAAATCTTTTCGAAAGAAAACAGGGCGCATATTTCTTTTAAATTTGACTGTAAAAAATTGTTTTTTGTTTATCTGTATTTTCTCTTAGACATGATATAAACGGTTTCGACCTGCCGTTGGAATGAGAATTGAGCGGTATAAAAAAGAATCAGGCTCCTTGTTGCTTAGAAACACATCAGTATATTTTGGTTTCAGAGTAATTTTATGAAGTCTTTCCACCAAGTAAAACCTTTTTAGCCCGGTTATTAATAAATTTATTTAGCAACTTCGTAAAAATTATCCCGAAAGTCCTTCTGGGCAATTTCATAATCATCAATTCTTCCTATGTCAAGCCAATACTCAATTAATTCATACTTGGATATTGGCAATTTAGCTGATAACATATTTTTAATAAGTGTATCCATACCGAAATATGTATTGTCCGGAATTAAACTGAATATACCCGGTTTCATAATATAAATACCTGCTAATGCATAAGTGATAATATCCGGTTTTTCTTCAATTTCAGTCACAAAGTCATCTTTAAAAAAGATATTTCCGAAAGCATAAGGCATAATAATTTTCTTAATTGATATGGAAAGGAGAGTATCTTTTTCGTTAGCAAAGTTATAAAATTTTTCGAAGTCAATGTTACTTAATACGTCACCATTCATAACAACAAACGGCTCGGTCAACTCTGACTTTAATAAGGTCAAAGGTCCGGCTGTTCCAAGACTTTTTTCTTCACGGCTAACAATAAGTTCAACTCCATATCGTGAACCATCACCAAAGAAATTTTTAATATAATCAGATTTATAATTCGTGGCCAAAAATATTTTATTAAATCCAAATTTCTTCAAATGCTCGATCTGTATTTCAAGCACCGCTTTTTCTCCGATTGGAAGCAATGGCTTCGGGATGACCTCTGTGAATGGTTTTAATCTGGTTCCCAGCCCTCCGGCTAATATTACTGCTTTCATATTTATTCTATAACGTTTTTAATATTTAAGTAATCTATGGATTTGTATTAAGAAGAATTATAAAGACAATCTCCGCTTTTTGACTTTTAATTGCTCTACAGTTTTGATTAGACAAGCTAATCTTAAAAATCAAGTTTTTATTTTATTCCCTCTAAACCTTCTTTTTTTGTCAGAATTTCTGGAATAGTTATAGTAATATTTATAATAGTAGCCATAACCGCTTTTATACTCAAAATTGTTAAGCACCGTACCAAGAAATGGAACATTATTTTGCTTAATTAATTCAACCGCATCTTTCATTAAGCGGGTTTCAGTTTTATCAGCTGAAATAACTAAAATAGTTCCATCCGCAAGCTTAGACAGTATTTCAGCATCAATTACAGCAATTATGGGTGGAGAGTCAATAATTATCCCGTCGAAAAAATCTCTGATTTCAATCAGAAAATTTCTCATAGCTTCTGATTCTAATACTTCCGCAGGATTAGAAGGAATAGTTCCTGAAGTAATATAAAATAAATTATTCGTTCTTGTTTTTCTTATGATCTCGTCTAATTTTGCTTTGCTGGCTAAGTAATCTGTTAGTCCCGGTCTTTTACTTACATTCATTATTTTATGAATTCTAGGTCTTCTTAAATCACAATCAATTAATAATGTTTTCTTACCTGACTGAGCATAACTTCCAGTTAAATTAGAAGAAATAAAAGTTTTTCCCTCACTTTCTGCAGCGGATGTAACCAATATTAATTTAGGGAATTCTTGTTCCATCCTTGAATGTTGAATGCGCGCTCTTATAGCCCGGAATGACTCGCTGATAGGTGAATCCTGCTCATATAAAGTTACTAAATCCTGATTGAAGTCTTTAATTTCACCATTAGTTTTGAATTGAGGTACCCAGGAAAGAAAACTGATATCGTTTTTTTCAATGTCCTCCGGTGTTTTAACCGTATTGTCAAAATAATTTTTAATAATTATAAAACTTAAAGCCAATCCTGGGCCCAGTAATAAACCTAAAAGTAGAATTAGCATTCTGTTTGGTTTTGTTGGTTCGTCAGGAACTCCACCTTCGCCGATAATGGAAACATTACCAGGTTGAGAGAGTTCATTGATCGTTGCTTCCTGGTATTTTTCGTTAATTAATAAATATAGCTGTTGAAGAGTTTCTCTATCCCTTTTGAATTGTGAAAGTTCCGTAGAAGTTTTTGGTAGCTTTTTTAAATTCGCCTCGTATCCTCTGGTCATTGTCTGTAGCTGATTTAATCTTACTGAAAGTGTATTGTTTTTAATTTCTTCTTCTATAAGTTTTTGAGCGAGCTCTCTTACCTGCTCGGGGTTACTAGAAAAGGCATCTGCTTTTATACTACTTATTGCCGAATTCAATTTTTGCTTTAGCTCTTCTATTCTCTGATCATATTCTTTTATCTTATTAGATATATCTACATTTGGATTTTTTAAAGATAATGCTAAATCCTTATTAACCTGTAATTCAGCAAGTTGTTGCTGCAAGACATTAATATAAGCTCGGGATGTTTGATTCTCTAAATAATCTACGAGTTGAGGATCTTGTTTACTTAAAAAGAATTTATATTGTTTCAGTATTTCATCAGAAGTTGACAATTCAATTTTAGTTACTTCAATTTGAGCTTCCAACTGAGATAATTGACTAATTAATCCCGTTGACTGAAAGTCTAAATCAACTATTCCACTTTTCTCCTGAAATATCATTAATGTATCTTCAGCATTTTTTAGTTCAGCAAATTTTTCTTCCCGTTGTTGCTCAAGAAACTTTCTGATATTTGTCAATTTTTCCCTGTTCATTGCCAGATTTAATTTCTGATACTCAAGTGCACAGATATTTACTATTATTGCTGTCTCTAGAGGAGAAGGAGATTCAGCTGATATTGTAATCATATCAGTTCCCTGAATTTGTTCTACTGATATCGCACCACCCAATAGACCGGCTAATTCCATCACAGGTTTGTGACCGATATTTCCTCTGTCATCCGCTGACTTAACAAGATAGAAGAGATTTTTGTTTGGTGTATTTTTAAAACTATCAATAAGCACTTCAGCAATTTTCTCTCTAATACTATAATCTGTTATAGTTCTAATTTCATTCGCTATAAATCTATCTACATATCCAACGTCGTATGATTGTCCCGTGTTTTCAAGGACATTTTCGTTTTGTTTTGTTATTCTTATTGTAGCTGATGATTTGTAAATATCTTTTGCCAGGAGAATGTAAATAACAGTTAAA
>Ga0214473_10007768_pt1 | contig 12697 bp, 9 predicted proteins | sample RVTome_7_FD_203509 | JGI IMG/M metagenome (GOLD analysis project Ga0214473, IMG submission 203509) | Soil microbial communities from uranium-contaminated site in the Upper Colorado River Basin, Wyoming, United States - RVT98D197 | ecosystem: Environmental > Terrestrial > Soil > Contaminated >... | reverse complement strand
ACCTATCATCCAACACTGAAGGTAGATCTTCCCGAAGAAAAGAAAATAGCAGTACAAAAAATAAAATTTAAAAAATATCAAAAAACAGTGGCTGGACAAATGTCCTAATAGTAAATAGTATCATATGACCTAAACTTTAAGTAAAAATATTAATCAACAATTAATTCAAAAGGAATAATTATGAAAATCTTACTAACAGTCTGCGCTATCATTGTAATAACCAGTGGAATTTTTTCACAACCATTAAATGGTTCTTATACTATAGGAGGCAATAACCCCGATTTCGGAACTTTACAGGAAGCAGCCGACGCTTTAAATTCAACTGGAATTTCAAGCCCTGTTTTTTTTTATATAAGACCTGGTGTGTATTTAAAGAATGGTGGAAATAATACGGTGCTGGTTCTTGATAGTAAAGTTGCCGGTCTCTCCTCATCTAATAGAATAACATTTCAACCTGATGCGGCAACGGGAGGCAATGTGAACAACGTGATACTGGAGATGAATATAAATGATGTTAATACGGCAGACAGGCATATTGTGCTTGTTCAACTGGACTATATTACTTTCCATCATTTAACATTTCAGGAAAACGATTCCTCTCAGCATATATTTAATTTTTCCCTCGTGCGGTTTCAGCCATCGAATCAAATCAACACTGTTGTTGAGGGAATCATATTTGAAGGGTGTAATTTTATTGGAACGGCTCCATCAGGAACTGACCAGGGAATACAATTCGGACAATTCGCGGGAGACATTACCATCCGGGGAAATACATTCACACGCCTGCTCAGAGGAATTTATGGTAGTGATGTGTTTGGAGTTGTTCAGGGCACACTAACTATCGAAGATAATCAATTCCTTGCCGGCTGGCGTTCTCAGAGTGGTTCCGGAAACCAGCTTGGCTCAGCAATGGAACTTTATGCAGCAACTCTGATAATACGAAGAAATCTCATTGATTTTGAGGGAAGTTTTAATGGTGGATATCTAGGTATCTCAGTTAATACTCCGGTTGGTACTGAAACCACTATTATTGAACAAAATTTAATTAAGGGTTGGGTTTCCCGATCCATAAGTGTACATGGGGCGACTGGAAATCCTGATACTTTAATTATTGCAAATAATATGATTAACGCTGTTGCCTTTCAGGTATCGAATCAACCAGCCGTTGGAATAAGTGTCGTACAGGATCATGGAAACGTACAGATTCTTTTTAACACAGTGGTTCTAAGCGGTGGTGGTTTGATTGGTCTTGTTGTTGATTCTGAAAATTCCTCTGTGCTGAATAATATTATTATTGCAATACCAAGCTCTGGTTTCAATGTATGCTACACACAAGGTAGTTCTACAAATACAAATTTCCAATCCGACTACAATGTAATTTATATGGTTGGATCTCCACTTGTGATACGAGGTGGAGTACAATTTCCTTCCCTCGGTGCATATCAAACAGCAACAGGCTTAGACACAAACTCCATTTCTAAATATATAGATTTTGTTGACAGCGCTGATGTTCATATTTCAGACTGCCAGGCACAGGATCCTGATCTTAAGGGAATTCCAGTTGCAGGCATTACAGTAGATATTGATGATGAAATACGTTCAACTACAACTCCAATGATTGGTGCTGATGAAAATGGTTTTACCAGCGACAATATGTTCGCAGACCCATTCAGAGTAGAGTTGCCGGGAACGGCATTCTCCATTGCAGCCGGGAGGTTTGATAATATCCTCTTCGATGGTTTTGCAATACCGGACTATGATAACCGGCAGGTTTTGCTGTATCATAATTTGCCGCCCAGGTCATTCGTCCAGTCTGGAACCTTGTCGACTGGCTTCAAGCCCAACGTGGTTAAGTTCTTCGACTTGGATCGCGACAACCATCTCGACCTCATCGTCGGCGGGGATACAACTGCATTGAAAGTGTTCTGGGGGGATGGGTTCGGAAATTTTCCCTTGGATACCACCATCATCACGGTTAACTCCAATCCCTTCTCCAGCGGCGGAAGAGTACGCTCGCTCGACACAGGCCGGGTGAGCTTCGTTGTGAATTCTTCGACCATACTGATTACCGAGGATGACGGCTTCCTTCCAAACACAAGCTACCTCGCGTACCTCAATAACGACAACGGACGCCATCTCATACACAATGTGATCAGCCGACCCAGCAACCCTGGGGTTCCTGACACTATTCCAGACGTACTGCTTGATTTCATCGTCGGAGATCTCGACGGTAATAGCGATCCTGAACTTGCAGCCCTGACAACAGGTTCCATACCTCCTCCTATGTGGGTATTCAACGATACGATTGCCCAAGGCGGAGGCGGGTTCATGCCGTACGGAGCGCGCTATCGCTATCAACTGGGTACGGGAAGCAGTCCGGGACATGCAGCAAGCTTGATCATGGGAGATTTCGACGGCGACGGCGACAATGATCTCGTCGCGCTCAGCACTTTTTCTTCATGCGTGTTTATCAGGAATCTGGGGAACTTCGCCTTCTCTTCCGAGCCGATTTCCGTCAGGGGGGCACAAGCCCTCGTGAGAATGGATTATGAGAACGACGGTGACCTGGATTTTATCACGCTGAACGAGCCGCTCGAAACCAACGGGATCACTGTGTTTTTGAATGACGGGACGGGCAACTTCACTCAAAAGGAGAATTGCTTCTTTCCGTTTGCGACTGGTCGTCCATTCGGAGCTGTCGCTGCCGATTTCGACCAGGATGGCAAAACAGACATTGTAATTGTCGCAAGTGTTGCAACCGGTGTTGATTCACTTTTCGTTTTATACAACTTAGGTGGTGGAACGGTTGGTATTCAAGAACAGGAGATAGAAAATATTCCTGCAAACTTTTCTCTCTCACAGAACTATCCAAATCCTTTTAATCCAACAACAATAATTCAATATTCACTCCCACAAGCCGGAGATGTGACGCTTAAAATTTATAACCTGCTTGGTGAAGAAGTGAAAACACTGGCTGATGAATATCAAGAAGCAGGGAAACACACTGTTCAATTCAATGCAAACAACCTTGCAAGCGGAATTTATTTCTATCAATTAAAATCGGGAAGTTTTATTCAAATAAAAAAAATGGTTCTGATCAGGTAATTGTTTCTAATAAATTAATAAAAAGGAGCATATCATGAAAAAATTTCTAGTTCTTATTTCTCTGCTTGGGCTTATAGCTATTAATTGTGACTCAGAAGAAATGACTGTTGAAAGTACAAAAAAAATTATGAACCAATATCTTGATTCTGAACATTCGGATGTTAGTATGTTGGCTGATGATGCAGTATTTACTCACATGGCAACGGGAGATGAACATCATGGTCCCGATTCGGTTTTGCAGATGCTTAATTATATGTATCACACTGCATTTAATGCAAAAGCTGTAACAAAAAATTTGATCTTTGCTGAAGGTAAAGCAGTCCTTGAAGCAGATTTTGTAGGCACACACATAGGTGAGTTTGCGGGAATTCCTGCAACAAACAAAAATGTTCGTGTTCCTATATGCGTGGTTTATGATCTTGAGAATAATCAGATAAAACGAGCACGGGTTTATTTAGAAATGCCGGTTTTATTCAAGCAGTTAAATGAAAAATAATTAATAAAATGAAGCCGCTTGTAGTTCAAGGCCATACAGATTTGCGCTATGCTTCAGTGTATTTGTATTACTTACATCAATAAAATGCACAAGGACAGCTAGGGGGAACTGCCGTAGGAACTTCATTAATGAAGTTCCTACAATCCGTACAGTTAAAAGTTTATGATGTATTGGGAAATGAAGTTGCAACGCTTGTGGATGAAGAAAAACCCGCTGGAAGTTATGAAGTTGAGTTTTCCGCCAAAGGCGGATCCGCCTCTGGCGGAGATGCTAACAATCTTTCAAGCGGAATATATTTCTATCAACTTAGAGCAGGAAGTTTTGTAGAAACGAAAAAGATGATCCTCCTTCATTGATCTCTATAAGAATCGAGACAGCGGACAGGTTCTCCTTCGCTAAATTTTTTTATTATCAGTTGAGACTTATTTTAGTCACGTTGTTACCTTGCACACATTGACGATTGGAATTCGTAAACAAACCCAGTTTCTAAACGAACGAATCAAGCAATGCAAAGAAACTGGGTTTGTAATCCCTGGCACCTGTGCATGATTGTAGGCATGCTTAACATTGCGTAAGCTGAGTTAAGTTTATAAATCGCTAAGTGAGTTCCACTTGAAAACTTACACCCACCTCATAAATCCAACATTTTGTTATTCATTACTTGATTTTTAATAATTAATAATTGATGTTAGCTAACAAATTCTAAATACTAATGAATTTTACTTGCCGTAACAGCATAGATTGTTAAATAGAATTAATAAGCTTGAGATAAAAATAGTTTTTTATTTCAATTAATTTCTAACTTAATAAAAAGGAGCTGCGCAATGAAACTTGAAGCACTCTTTCTCCACTATCGAATAATCATCCTAACAATTTGGATTGTGACAAATAATATCAGTGCACAGGTTACTGAATCATGGGCAAAAAGATATAATGGACCCGGAAGTTCCACGGACAAATCTAACGCAATCGCTGTGGATAATTTGGGAAATATTTATGTAACCGGCTCAAGCCAAAGTGCAGGATTTGGTACTGAAGATTATGCAACTATAAAATATGATTCAGCCGGATTACTGCAATGGGTTCAAAGATACAATGGTACCGGCAGTTCCATAGACATGGCGTACGCAATCGCTGCAGATGATTCCGGTTTCATTTATGTAACCGGTGCAAGTACGGGAAGCGGGAGCAACTTTGATTATCTTACAATTAAGTATTCATCTTCCGGCGATACGATTTGGACCCGCAGATATAATGGTCTTAAAAATGCACTGGATAAAGCATACGCAATTGCTCTTGATGATTCGGGAAATATTTTCATCACTGGTGAAAGTGAAGGACTAATAGGCACTCACGGAATTTTTGAAGACTATACCACAATCAAGTATAACCCCAACGGCGTTTTTCAGTGGGCTGCCAGATATAACGGAACCGCTGGTGATTATGACAAAGCAAATTCAATCTGTGTTGATTCAGACGGAAATACTTATGTTACGGGAGTCAGCGATGGCGGAAGCAGCGGAAGCAGTGAACCTCATTTTGATTACGCAACCATAAAGTATAATTCTGCAGGTTTAACTCAATGGACCAGAAGATATAACTTTGAGAATGGCGAAGAGGAGGGCGTAATGGTAAAGGCAGATGATCTTGGGAATATATTTGTAACCGGATTTAGCACTGGTCTTACTTCATCTGCCGATTACACTACAATTAATTATTCTTCGGATGGTGATACAACATGGGTCAGAAGATATGATGGTCCTGCGAGTGATGATGATAGGACAAGTTCGTTAACTTGTGACAATTTGGGGAATGTTTTTGTTACGGGGAAAAGTTATGGCGGCAGCAGTACTAACTTCGATTTCGCTACAATAAAATATAATTCAGCGGGAGATTCTATTTGGGTTAAAAGATATAACGGAGTTTCGAATGATATTGATAAAGGAAATGCGATAGCCCTTGATAAATCCGGGAATGTTTTTGTTACCGGCTCTAGCAAAAATGCCACTACTGCTTTTGATTATACTACAATCAAATATTCTTCCGATGGAGCGGAAGAATGGACAATTAAATATACCAACTCCGATTTTGCCGGAAGCAGTGATGAACCAACCGGATTATACGTTGATATATTAGCAAATATTTATGTAACCGGAATGAGTGCACTCGATTATGCAACTGTAAAATATGTTCAAACACCAACCTCGGTTGATAATACCTCACAATATATTCCTGATAGATTTGCACTTGAACAAAATTTTCCTAATCCATTCAACCCAAGCACGAAGATAATTTGGCAGGCGCCAGTAAGCAGTTGGCAGATATTAAAAGTTTATGATGTTCTTGGTAATGTAGTTGCAACATTAGTGGATGAATACAAACCGGCAGGCGTATACGAGGTTCAATTTGATGCTTCACGACTATCATCCGGAATTTACTTGTACAAGTTTCAAGCAGGTAGTTTTGTTGAAACGAAGAAGATGATTATAATAAAATAAATTCATGAGGTTAATTGGTAACTTACCTTACGCAATGTTGAGATTACAAACCCAGTTTCTTTGCATTGCTTGATTTGTTCGTTTAGAAACTGGGTTTGTTTACGAATTCCAATCGTCATTGTGCGTAAGGTAAATTAATAATAGTTTTTGAAAGGTTAGGGAGATGTACAAAAAATATATTGTTTTAGTGTTAATACATTTACTGCTATTTCATTTGTGTGGCTGCTATAGTATGAAAGAAATTGGTAAGAATGAAGTGGCAGGATTAGAGGAGGGCGGTGATCTTATCGTACATACAAAAGATTCGACAATTTATTTTTTTGAAAAATCCAATTACCATATTTCTAACAACTCCATTTATGGAAAAGGATATGCTAAATTCACTAACGCTTCAGATTTCAAAATAGTAAATGAAGGTGCAGTTGCACTAAAAGATATTGAAAGGATACAACAAGATGAACTAAATCTTGTTACAACATCGCTGGTAGTCGGAGGTATTTTGTTAGTCATTGTGGGAGCTGTGATAGTCTTTTCGGATACACAACCTAATGTAATTGTAGTTAATCCGACATATTAAAAATTAAATAATTAAATATAAATTTTAATGCTTTATTACTGTCGAGAGGAATTCAACTCTACAAACTTTAAGCTGGAAGTCCTTCGTCAGACTCAGGACAAGTTTTTGTTGAGATGAAAAAAATGGTTTTAATAAAATAAACTAAGGAAGTTAATTAGTAATACTTTTTTAAAGGGAAAGCGAAATGCATAAAAAATATATTGTTTTTGTTTTAATCCCTGCTTTAATAATTCAATTATATGGCTGTTATAGTCTGAGAGAAATTTCTAAAGATGAAATGGCGGAATTGAAAGAGGGGGGCGATCTTATCATATACACAAAAGATTCAACAATTTATTCCTTTAAAGAATCCAATTACCATATTTCAAACGATTCCCTTTACGGAAAAGGATATGTTAAATTTAATGATAACTCCGGTTTCAAAGTGGCAATTGAAAATACCATAGCGCTGAAAAATATTAAAGCGATAGAACGGGATGAATTGAATCCAGTTACCACTACATTGCTTATAATAGGAAGTGTTATTTTAGTAGTTGGTGGGGTGTTTTTTATAGCTTTTGCGATTGGAATGTCTGGACATTGAAGCAAATTTACATTGATGTAAATAATGATTTTTGAACACTTAAGGAATCCAAAATAAAATTAGAGATTTATGAAAAGTATAAGTTTAATGTTAGCAATCTTCCTAATTATTACTTCGAGTTATGCTCAAGTTAATGAGAAATCAGAACGCCAATTTTATAAACAGGGTGATTGGGAATTTGGTTTTTCAGCTAACATTGGAGGGAGTAGTAAAAAAACTAAAGAAACTAACACATATAGTTACAATGAGGGTTTACAATCTTCTACCTATACTTATGATTACAATGAAAAAGGAATTTATATTCATTTAGGTGTCTCAACAGGATATTTTATAATTAACGGTCTTTCAATTGAACCGGAACTTAATCTAAATTTCTCTTGGGGTGGATTTTCAGTTTCTATGCTCGGTAACCTATGTTATACTTTTTATCTTCCGCAGAAACATATTTATCCTTATCTGAAGTTCGGTTATGGACTGAGTAATGATGCTAAAAACTCGAATGGTCTGTTTGAATCTCTAAACCTCAAAACAATAAATGCAGGTGCTGGATTAAAGTTTATGTATTTTCCAGGTATGGCATTCAAGATGGAGATAAATTATAGAAATCTTAGTGGCTCAAATACATATTCTTATTCAGATCAATATTCCTCAAGTTCAAATAATTACAAGATAACAACCTCAATTATCGCTATTTCAGTAGGCATATCTATTCTGCTTTGAACTTAATAGAGCTAATCAAGGATTGTTGTTTCAAATGTTATTTCTAAATTAAATGAAGCGACAGCATTGGTTAGTGAAGAAAAATCAGCGGGAAATTATGAAGTGGAATTCTCCGCCAAAGGCGGATTGGCAAGTGGAATTTATTTATACAAGCTTCAAGTTTATCCCGCTGTAAGCGGGGCGGGTATCTTTGTTGAAACGAAAAAGATGTTGCTGTTGAAGTAAACTGGCTTTAATCTGAAGCATTAATATTGCAGTAGCACTACTCGCTTCATCGCGAGTTGAACTATCTAGAATGCCTGCGCTTGTACTCCGAAGCGCGGGCATTTTTATTGAAAAATTTTTAAAGAAGATGGATGGCGGTACGCACAATCATTAATTGTGCGTGGTCGATGTGAAAAGGTTGCTTAGATTGTAGAATAAATTTTAACTTTATTCTTAATCTTTAAAATACAGATAACAAATCCCAACTTAAGAATATTAGATAGTTTAAAATATTTTTATATAATATTGCCATTTAAGTGATCGTGTGTTCCACAGCACATAGCCCAAAATACTTTGCTGCTTTCCTTGATATTCTCAATTATTAATTGAATGTTTATTTCGTAATAGTATTTATCGGTTATTAACAATTACGTTAAACCAAAAGTGAGTACTAACAATCTCACTACTCGAGATTTTATAGTTCGATGCTATCATGAAAAATATTATCTTTTTTCTAATCCGGCGGTAATTCACTTCCGTCTTCCCCCCAAAAAAGATTTAGTTCCTTTTTCATCCTAATTGTCGATTGAATTTTTCCGTATTACCGTTGACAATGTAATCCAATAAAAACCAGATAACCACTCGCAAGCGAAGAGTTAAATTAATTTCGAGATTTATATGTATAAAATAAAATGCTCATTTCTTATTGCCCTGTTACTGTTTTCATATTCTATCGTAAGCTCACAAACGGCACCTAAATCCACAATCACTAAAGCGGTAGCTAAATGTAAATGGGTTGGCACGGTACGAACCACATACAAATCCGCAGGAGCAATTGAAACTCTTGGTGGTACTGTCATATACGAAAGCGATCCGACCTCTTCCTTTCCCGAATGGGAGTATATACTGACGGGAGGGAACCTCACCTGGAGCGCTTCAGGGACAACAGCTACCGGTTGTGTGGTGACGGGTGGGCCATTGACCTTCGAGATTGTTCCAAGTATTCCCGAAGTGACAGGGGCTCTAATCTTCTCGGTGTATTATGGAGGGTCGGGGGTGTTTCTTAGAATACTTAACGAACGTGTCACAATTACATGCCCAGATCGCCCCATTGAATATGGAATCCCATCTGTATATGGATTTCAAATTGGGGGTAGGGAAGAGGATACTATTTGGCGCAATGGTGTCATTTCAGGTTCGATTGAACAATCTGCGGGTGGATTTACCTATTCCCGAGAATGGGATCTGCATCAGGAGGGTGTTGATACAAAATTGTCTGTGGAGTCCGATGAATATGACAATTGGCTGCCGACCGCCGGCAAAGATGAAAATGAGATCGGCTTACCGATAACATTCCGTGCGAAGCTGCTTGAAGCAGACGGAACAACGGCCTGCGCTATAGCAGATTCATTCAAATTTGAATTAATCAGTGTTTCTAATGAACCGGGAGTAGCGCTTAATTTCCCGGATGAAAATAAGGCAAAAGAAGACTGGGATCTGCATTTTATCCAGGAGCTAAATCATCCGACTGATGTAATGAGTTCCGATAGATTATCTCTTATAACGAAAGAAGGAAGCGAAGCAGTTGTTTTTATACCATCGTTCGATTGGGGCGCTTACGGAAAATTAAAAGTAACTGCCTTTATGCATGGTGGTTATGTAATATACGGTTTTCTAAAAGGGCATCCGGGAATGACCGAAATACCAATCCCCAAGAGAAGCGGTACATCAAAAATAGCAGACAAATGGAAAAAGGATAACGGAGTAGATGGGCTTGCCGATGACGATGATGCAGAAAATGAACCCGCAGGGGATGGCCTTGTCGAGGGACATGTCGGTGACGGATTCACCTTGTATGAGGAATACCGCGGGTTTTATGAAAATGGAAAACATATATTCGGCGATCCTAAAAGAAAGGATCTTTTCATTTATACATCACTACAAGCTTATATTCCCGGTATCCAACTATTTAAAGCTTTAACAAAACTCAAAGTTCACTATAAGCTGAATACCAGTGAATTTGATACAAAGAAAAGAATGATGAACTTCAATCACACGGATGCACCGCATCAGACTGATCAGCATGGGCTTTGGATAACGCAAGTAGCTACAGGTGCTAGTTTTACTCCTTCTTTAGGTCCTCCAAAGCGTGTAGACTCTGTGAACATTTCTAATACAGCTAATATCAATACAATTTTTGTTATGGATAATAATAGAATTGAGGAAAGAGATAATCTGGTCAGGGTTGTTGCGCACGAATTAGGACATGCTGTTCGTATTGATCATCATGGTCCTGATCAAGGTCCAAGTTCAGACCAACCGGATAACTCATATAAATCTGAGCAAGTCATGGCTATCAATAACGGAACCATAATATTTTCGCATTGGCGGATCATTGAGAATGGTTTAGATACGATTGATGCCAGACTGGAAAATAACAGACCCTATACAGATGCTTTTCCTGATACAGCTTATATTGGCGTATGGGGAGCACAACACTCTGGTTTTGAAGATTGTGTTATGAAATATATTGTTGCATTTGCATATATACCGGGGCCTAGTACAACAGGAAAAATCAGATATGTTACCGGTATAAATGAAAGAACGGGTATGAAGCTTTGTGAAACAAAAGATGGGACTGGTGTTAATGATAGGAACAGACCACCAAGACCACGTTATGGACCTGCGGCAAGTGGAGATTATGGAAATTGCAAATCCCGGTTTTGTGTAAATGACAAATATCATTAAAGGTGAAAAATGAAAAACATTAAAAAACATATAATAATTTTAAAGCTATTGCTTCTGTATTGTATTATACAACCGGTTACTGTTATTGCACAAACTATTCAATTTCCTCCAATTATTGTAGCAGCTTCAATAAATGAATCGGGATCTCCTGAAATTTACAATGGCTGGCCGTTATTGGTTTATGTAACAATTATGAATGAAAATGCCTTCGATGAAAATGTACCTGTTAATTTATCCCCAGACTGGAAAAACTCACTTCATTTTATAGTTAAAGATTCAGCGGGCAATATAGTTTCGTGGCCGTTTCAAATAGTTACTACTGCTGATGAAAACATTATACTGGATAGTTTAAATTATATCCAAATTGGTTATTGGTTAGAAGTGCAGGATATAAATCAAATTCCTGCCGGATACTACGAACTTACTGCTGTATTGGATTCAACCGCATATTTAAGTTTAGGTAATAATTTTTCCAATGTAGAAAGTGCTTTAATTAAAATAAAAATCTCAAGCGAACCCGGTTCACTAACAATTGATCAAAGGACGGAAAAGGATTTACTTTTAACAAAGCTCAATATTTTAAAAAAAGATTATAACACAGCCATAGGGTACTTGAGCGGAATTCTGGGATATAATCCAAATAATATTAATTCTTTATACTTAATCGGAAGGTTATTCGAAATTGAAGGTGATTATGGCGGTGCGCTTTACGCATATTCAAATGCAATAGAGATATTCTATAAAAATAATCCTGATCCGATTGAACCCCCGGTTGAATTATTAAGTACACGAAACGCTTTGTTTTATAAAATTAATAATTCAGAATCATTTAATGTTACTTTTGCTGCAAAAGACACAACTCATCCATTCTATAATTTAGGCAGTCCTTTTTGTTACTATATAGATAATATTCCGTTTAGAGAGTTAAAATTTATAAGAGGAAAAACATATACTTTAAGGATGAAAGATATTCCTTCAACTGATCCATTTTATTTTTCTACCAATCCTAAGGGCGGAAGTCTGGAACCATACACTGATGGTGTGAACGGAACTCCGGCTGACGGCAACAATATTATCTCGTTTGTTGTAGGAATTAGCACTCCGGATATTTTGTATTACCAAAGTGCAATAAATGAATTTGTGGGCTGGAGAATTAATGTTAGCGATATCGATACTGTAACATCTGTGTCCGAGGTAAACTCAAATAATCTAAATAGATATTCTCTTTCTTTGGCTTATCCTAATCCGTTTAATCCATCAACAATAATTAAATATCAGATTCCAACAGCCGGAATTGTTTCATTGAAAGTTTATGATATACTTGGTAAAGAGGTAGCAACTTTAGTAAACGAAGAAAAACCGGCTGGTAGTTATGAGGTAACATTCTCAGCTAAAGAAGGGCTTTCTTCAGGAATTTATTTTTACAAACTTCAAGTTTCTCCCGCTATAAGCGGGGCTGGTAGCTTTGTTGAAACGAAGAAGATGGTTTTAATAAAATAAAAATATTTTTATTTCCTTTTATTCAATTCCAAGTGAAGAGTTAAATTAATTTCGAGGTTTACGTGTATAAAATTGAATGGTTATTTCTTGTTGCCCTATTGCTGTTTTCATCTTCTATCGTAAGTTCACAAACAGTACCAAAATCCACAATCACTAAAGCGACAGGTCAATGTAAATGGGTCGGCACTATACAAGCTACTCTCAATAACAACGGAATTATTGAAACTCTTGATGGGACTGTCACCTTCGAACTCGATACGGTCTAT
>Ga0214473_10007767_pt1 | contig 12699 bp, 14 predicted proteins | sample RVTome_7_FD_203509 | JGI IMG/M metagenome (GOLD analysis project Ga0214473, IMG submission 203509) | Soil microbial communities from uranium-contaminated site in the Upper Colorado River Basin, Wyoming, United States - RVT98D197 | ecosystem: Environmental > Terrestrial > Soil > Contaminated >... | reverse complement strand
GCGCCTTAGTTGGGCGCCATTAAGATACCCACTGCGGTACCGACAACACTACCCACAAGCAGACCGGTGAACACTCCACCGATGTTCCTGGTCCTCATTTGATTTTCAGTCATATTCTTTTTCATGGTTCATCTCCTTTATTTGAATGGGTTTGCAGTTCATGGGCCTAATGTTCTTCGTCGAATGAACATACTCCCACCAACAATCAGCATGCCTCTACTATAAGATTAAAAACCAAATATTATTATGGGGAAATTACCTACAGGCATTAGGGGAATGCCCTATTGTCTCAGGTCAATTTCCTACTATGTTTGCAGGCATATCCTGAATTGAAAGATAGGAACGGCAAAGCTATAGTGGGTCATAACAATTGTTGCCAGATAGACCGAAAGAGTGTACCTGCCAAATAAATATTCCTGGTCAGGCTCCCTGCTCCATTTTTCTTTTTTCAAAAGGCAGGGAGCAGCCGACCAGTCAATGTTCGGGCTGGCGAGTGATTCGCCAGCCCGAACCACATTTGCCCATCATGTCCCGAAATAAGAAAGGAAGGATGGCTTGATCGAATTAGGTTATGCATTATCAAGCGAGGAACATCGGCCGAACGAATTGGTTGACCATGCCCGTTTGGCAGAAGAATCGGGGTTTCGATTCTTGTTGATCTCAGACCACTTCCATCCCTGGGTCAGCCAGCAGGGAGAGAGTCCATTTGTCTGGAGCGTCCTGGGCGGCATCGCTCACGCCACGGAATCCATTAGCGTAGGGACTGGCGTTACGTGTCCAATACTGCGCATCCATCCCGCGTTGGTCGCTCAGGCCGCGGCGACCGTCGCGGATATGATGCCGAATCGCTTTTTTCTGGGGCTGGGGACCGGCGAATATCTAAACGAACATATTTTGGGTGATCCGTGGCCCCGCATCGAAACCCGTCAGGAAATGCTGTCCGAAGCGATTCACGTGATCAGGGAACTGTGGCGAGGCGAGGAATATTCGTTTGACGGGACCTATTTTACGGTGCGGGATGCACGGATTTATACACTCCCCGAAAGACTGCCTCCCATTTACATAGCCGCCTCCGGCCCAGAGTCGGCTGAACTGGCTGCCGAAATCTCGGATGGCTTGATCAGCACAACGCCCGGAAATGAAATTGTAAGCGCTTTCAAGAAGGCGGCAGGCTCAGATAAGCCCCGCTTCGGAATGATCAAGGTTTGCTGGGCCCCCTCCACGGAAGAGGCGAGCGGGACCGTAAAACACTGGTGGCCCACCTCGGAGGTGTCCGGCTCGCTGCATTCAGACCTGCCTACGCCCGGGCACTTCAGGATGTCGTCGATGCCATGGGAGAACCGAAAATCCCCGAAGATACGATCCTCGGGCCGGACCCTGATCCATATCTAAAAGTCATCCGATCCATGCAGGAAAATGGTTACGATCATGTCTACATCCATCAGGTCGGACCCGATCAGGAAGGCTTCCTCAAATTTTTCGAAGGTGAGTTGTTACCTCTGTTGGAGAGTGAGAACTTGGTAAAGGAGGAGGCCTAAATGCTCGGCTTGTTCCAGGAGACGTTTCGCGAATGGCGCGAGGACAGCGCCACCAGGCTGGCCGCGGCCCTCGCCTACTACACTACCTTTTCGCTTGCCCCTCTCCTTGTGCTGGTCATTGCCATCGCCGGGCTGCTTGGCGGACATGAGGCGGCTCAAAACCAGACCATGGCTCAAGTGGAGGATTTGTTAGGAACTGAAGGACGCGAATTCGTGCAGGGAATGATCGAAAGCGCCAGCAAACCGGTGACCGGCCTGGTCGCAACGGCGATCGGCGCAGTGGACATTGCTATTTGGCGCGCTGGGTGTATTTGGTGAGTTACAAAACTCCCTGAACACCATCTGGGAGGTCAAGCCGAAACCAGCCAGGGGGTTCCTGGATGGTATTAAACGCTTCATCGTCGACCGGCTTTTATCCTTTACCCTGGTGCTTGGCATCGGGTTTCTTTTGTTGGCTTCGTTGGTGGTGAGCGCCGCTCTGAGCGCGCTGGGCGAATATATAGGCGCCCGCTGGCCGCCGGCAGATTTTTGGCTCGAACTGATCAACTTTGTTATTTCCTTTGCAGTGGTCACACTTCTGTTTGCCATGATCTTTAAATTCCTGCCGGAAGTGGATATTGCGTGGAAAGATGTCTGGTTGGGCGCGATGGTGACATCTGCTCTCTTTAGTCTTGGTAAGTTCCTGATCGGGTTTTATCTGGGGCGCAGTGAGGTGGGGAACACGTTCGGCGCGGCCGGGTCGCTCGCGATCTTATTAATCTGGATTTATTACTCTGCTCAAATCCTCTTCTTCGGTGCTGAGTTTACTCAGGTCTATGCAAATCGTTATGGTTCGAAAATCGTGCCAGATGCGGATATGGTGAGGATGACTGAACGGGAACGTGCAGAAAAAGGCATCCCCCACGAAGAGACCATAAAACAGCACCGATAAGTTGGTCAGAGTTATAGATCGAATTAAGGGATGGCGGGATTGAAAACCGATAGAGGGCCGAACATCTCCCTGGCTAGGGAAAGCCCTACTAACTCTAAGAAAGCATCCCCCATTGTTTATCAATCCCACGAAATGTAAAATCCGGGCACAAATCAGGGATTTCCAAATATTTTAGATGAGGAGGTCGTGTTATGGCTACAAAAATGGCAACTCTCGAAGATCTCTATATGGATCTGTTGAAGGATCTCTACAGCGCGGAAAAGCAACTCGTAAAGGCCCTGCCAAAAATGGCAAAGGCGGCTCAATCGACTGACTTGCGAAAGGCGTTCGAGGAGCACCTTGGGCAGACCGAGGAACATGTGGAGCGCATCGAGCGCATCTTTTCTGAACTGGAGGGGTCTCCGCGCGGCAAGAAATGCGTTGGCATGGAAGGGCTGGTCGAGGAAGGCAATGAACTTTTGAAGGAAGATGTGGAACCGGATGTATTGGATGCCGGTTTGATCGCGGCGGCTCAAAAGGTGGAGCATTACGAAATTGCCAGTTATGGCACAGCCCGTGCCTGGGCGGAACGGATGGGCTATAACAATGCAGCCCGTCTGCTCCAGCAGACTCTCGATGAAGAGTCCACGGCGAATGAAAAGCTGACGCAGATCGCGGAAAGCCACGTTAACATGGAGGCGCAGTAGCAGGAAGGTAAAGTAACAAGTCTTTACTAGATGGGAGAGCTGCAATTGTGAGAGGCGGTCCCCTCCTCGGGCCGCCTGTCACTCGTCATAGGCGATGAGCTCAGGCGGTCATCAATTCCTCTTCATTCCATTACCAGGATATGAATCTGCCTCACACCAAACCCCGGCCTGCTCCTGTTAAATGACGATTTCTCATCCCGCTCGCAGCCTGTGACAGTCAACCTCTTCGCTTCATTCTTTTGCTATATGGATTCGTCGTCAGGGTTGGTGGGCTCCGGAGTGAAACGAGAACCAGGCGCGTGCCGGAAAAATCTGAAACGGTAGCAGTAATCAACCAGGACTGAAAGCCTCCAGGGAAATGCCTGAACCGGTAAGGGAAACATCCCCAATTAATTGAAGTGAAGCCAATGATATGGTTACGAAGGGATCATAAGAAAACGATCGGGTAAGTGAAGACTGAACATGACAGGAAAAATGAATGCAAAGAAAAGATAATAAGTCTACAGGAAATGTTGTTGAAACACAGGATCTGACCAAATCGTTCGTGGAAGATGTTGCTGTGCAATCTCTGACTATGCAGGTGCCGCGTGGCACCATTTTTGGCTTCATTGGTCCAAGCGGTTGTGGAAAAACAACGACCGTCCGTCTCTTGACGGGATTTTATCGTCCAACCTCCGGTACATTGAGCGTACTAGGAAAAAATCCGGCTAATTTTACAAAATCAGACCGGGAACAAATAGGCTATCTGATCCAGCAATTTGTCCTGTATCCGGAACTAACTGTGTGGGAAAACCTCAATTTTGCGGCTTCCTTTTATGGCGTAAGCCCATTCCGGCGCGGTCGCTTAAGCAAACTGCTCGATTTTGTGGAATTGTCTTCAGACAAAGGCAAATTGGCAAGGGATCTCTCTGGAGGGATGAAGAGGCGTCTCAGCCTGGCTGCCACATTGGTGCATAACCCCGAATTACTTTTTCTGGATGAGCCCACCGCTGGAATTGACCCAATCCTGCGCCGGAAGTTTTGGGATTATTTTAAGGAGCTGCAGGCAGAAGGACATACGTTATTTGTAACCACACAATATGTCGGAGAAGCCGCATATTGTGACCTCATTGGGGTCATGTATGATGGAAAATTACTGATGATAGAAACACCGGACGGCCTGCGCAGGAAGGCATACGGAGGAGATGTGGTAGGGATCAGGACGACTCAAGGCATGCGTTATGAGCAGCGGCACCAATTGGAAAGTCTGCCCTTTGTGCATGGCAGGGTAAAGGTTATCGATGACCAGGAAACTGATATCATTGTTGATGAGGCAAACACAGCAATTCCATCACTCATAGAATGGTGTCAGGCACAAGGATTGACTGTCGAAACGATCGAACAAAAGTCTCCTCCTTTCGATGACGTATTTGTCAAAATAATCGAAACGGAGGCTGAGCATGTTTAAGTTTCTCATCCGAATTTCTTCATTCCTTGGCAAGGAACTGACAGAAATTCTTCGCCAGCCCCGGCTCATTCTAAGTCTAGTCTTGGGACCTTTTTTGATCATGTTTCTGTTCGGGTTGGCCTATCCTGACCAAAACCGCGTTTTGAGAACATCGTTTGTGACCACAAATCCAAATGCTTTTCAGGAGGAGATGAAACTATTCACCGAATCATATAGCTCAACAATTGCTGATCAGGGTATAGAGACTGATAAAGAGCTGGCATTGTCAAAGCTTGCCCTTAATCAAACCGACCTGGTCATTGTCATACCAGATGCCCCGTTCGAGACGATTCAAAATAATCAACAGGCAGAACTGGAGGTTTATCATAATGAAGTGGATCCGTTCCAGATTGGATATATTCAAACCATAGCCAATATTTATGTGAACGAGGTCAATCGTCGAATTTTGGAAACCGTCGCTGAACAGGGGCAGACGGATTCCGGCTCCCTGCAAAGCAGTCTCGAGACTGCCATCACAAAGACACAGGCGCTGCGGCAGGCCATGCCGCCGGGCGATGCAAACACGGGGCAAGTTACCGAGCTTGAGAACGATCTTACCGAGCTGCATGAAAACCTGACCACATTTCGTTCGTTAGCTTCTGGTGTGCTGGTCAATCCGTTCGCTGTGACGGTCTCCGGGCTATCTGGCACCCAATTTACGGTAACCAGCTTCTTTGCCCCATCAGTGATCGTTCTGCTCCTGCAGCATTTATCGATAACCTTTGCGGCCCTTTCTATTGTTCGGGAAAGAAACTCCGGAATCATGGAATTGTTCAGAGTGGCCCCCATCACTGCCTTTGAAACCTTAGTAGGGAAATATCTTAGTTACCTGTTCCTTGAAATCATCCTTGCCGGTGTGATTACTGGCCTTGCCATCTGGTTGCTGCGTATTCCCATTCTGGGCAACTGGCAAGACTATGCTTTAGCTGTAGTGATTCTGCTTTTTACGTCCCTTGGAGTGGGATTCTTCATCTCCTTGATCTCAGAGACTGATACCCAGGCAGTGCAATATTCGATGTTATTACTTCTGGCAAGTATTTTCTTTAGCGGGTTTTTTCTGGACCTGCGCTTGATGCGAGAGCCAATAACTGCGCTTGCATGGTCATTACCTGCCACGTATGGCATCCGCATGCTGCAGGATGTTATGCTGCGGGGATCTTCCGTACCCGCGACGATTTTTCAGGGAATCGCGCTCATTGGAACAGCCCTTTTCGTGGTTGACTGGTTTCTCCTCAAGCGAAAGATGCAGAGCTAATACTCCTGAAGATAATTCGCGGTTCTTTTCACCAGGTAATAGATGCGGTCGATCAGAAGCCTGTTCTTGCGATTGGTATGACTTTGTATGCGCCTCCTCAATTGCAGGAGGCGCGTTCTTATACTCGTAACCTTTTCTGACGTCTCCTGGGAGAACATGGATGCGGGAAAAGGATAGAACTGCTGAAACAGGATTTGAACAGCCACCGCAAAGGGTGGCGCCAATATCATCCCGATAAACCCAAAGGCTTCTGCCAGGCCAATCACAAACAAAACAATCAGCAGTGAACTGTATTTATGCCTGTGGAAGACACGTGGTTCGATCACTTCCTTCAAAAGGAATAGAACGGCAATTGTCGCGATTACTGCCACGAGACCTACTATGGGTGAACTTCCCATCACAATAAACAATGCAGGAAGAATGGCAATCAAAGCTCCAAACCACGGGATGAGTCTCACCGTAGCCCCCCACAATGCCAGAAGAACGGGGTATCTTATACCCAGCGTCCCGTAGATTACCCACAGGAGCAATCCTGCAAGAACACTTTGAACGATTTCACTTCGAAGGTATGCACCCACTCCAGCTTCTATAGATCGCCAGGCACGGAGAGCCTTTGGATGATGTTCAACCGGGAGAAGTGAAAGGCCAAGGCGCTCGAATCTCAATTGATCCGCACTCCAGTAAAGGCTCAGGACGATCACAATTGCGAGGCGGCCAAGGATTGAAAAGAAATTTTGAGCTATTCCGAGAACTCCCTGCAGGGCGGGAATCCCTTCCTCGCTTGTCAGTGCCTGATACAATTCAACAGAAGGAGGGAGTTGTTCTGCCAGTGCCTGCTGAAACAAAGTTCCCGTGGTTGGCCATTCTGTTTTCGCGCGATCATAACTGGCAATAAAATCATCACTGGCTCTCTGCAATTCCTCGAGAAAGGCCGGGCCCATCAGCAACAAGGAGCCGGCGATTGAAGCGACCAGCAAAAAATAGACAATCCCCAAAGCAAGCCGTTTCGAAATATTTTTCCCCATGAGGCTGTTAATTAATGGCCGTAAGGCGGCAGCAACCGCCAGAGACAAAAGAAATAATACGATCGCAACACCGAATTGCCATAACAGGAGCAGAGCCACCAGGGTAATGACAACAACAACGGTATACCTGATCACCCTTGTCATATTATTTCACCTTCATTTTTCAGTGTTTGCAAAACCTGACCCAGTTCCTCTGCAATGGCTTTGATTTCCAACCGGTCTGATTCTGGTATCTCCTTAAGCAGGGAGTCTTTATCATTGGAGGTCTCATCAAAAATATGCATTAACCGTTTGCTTTCATCTATCAACGACAAAACATCTGCTTCCTTTTCCGAGAATTGCCTGTTTGAGCTGTCTGCCGGGCTTAAGATACGGTCAAAGAATAATTGAATAATTGCCGCCAGTGGCAATGCCAATAGCGCGCCCGCAAAACCGAAGACAGAGCCGAATGCCACCAGCGATAATAGGATGATGATGGGATTAACACCCATTGAATTCTTCATGATCCGCGGAACCAGCCAGATATTCTCCATCGCTTGAATCACGCCTGTCGCCACCAGAACCCAGATAGCTTTTCCAGGATCTGTGGATAAAGCAGCCAGGAGAGCCGGAATCGCACCAAGAGCTGGACCGAAAATCGGGATCATTTCCATCACGCCAGCAATAATGGCCAATACCAATGTATATGGTAGTCCGATCAATGTGTATAAAACAAATGCAGCCGCACCAACAACCGCAGAAAGGATCGCCTGACCTCGAATATAACCTCCGATTTTTCCTTCTGCCTGATACAAAAATTCCTGGATCTCGTGTCTTCGATGCAGAGGCACTAAACGAAGTAACGTACGGATAATAAGACTGCTTTCCTGTGTCCAATAGTATGCAAGCAGGAAAACCGCCAATATGCTCAATAATCCTTTTACCCCCAGGTTGGTATAAAGAACAGTTTGAGTCACCTGATCAAGTAGTTCTGCCTCTGTGGAGGGACCCCTGGTCAAGAAAAGAGTTGGTTGGGACGGGATCCGCAGGCCAATGTTCTGCAGCAAACGATTATCGGAACCCACCAATGCCCCGCGGATCTCTGCATAATATTGAGGTAAATTTCGGGAAAGCTGTGTAGTCTGATCAGCGATCAATGGCAATGTCAGGGCCAGAAATCCAATCACAAGGCTGGCAATCAGAAGATAAATAATGATAATTCCCATAACGCGGGATATCCCGCGTCGCTGCAACCATTCAACTGCCGGGCGGATCGCTATTCCGATCACAATGGCAGCAAATAAAAGAAATATCAGGGTGCGCAGCCGATACAATAACCAGAAAGTTAAAAAGACGGAGACCACAAATACTGTTGCAACAACAACCTGACTTGTGGTCCACGTCATTATTTTTTCAGATGAAGGTGTGGACTTCATGGCTCCCGGCGAATTACCATCCCGGTCTGGTCAGCACGAAATCTGTATGCCTGGCCATCGATATTGAAGGCCAGTAACCAGCCCGGAGTAATCACCTCGGTGCAAGCTTCCTCTGGTTCAGGTAAACCAAGACAGCCATTCGGCCAATCCATCTGTTCTATCGATTCAAGATGGATGCTCTCTACTGCAACACCCAATGTTTGACTTATCTGGTTCTGGATGTTGATGGCAGCTTCAGGCGGTAAAACATCTTCCATGGAAGGATTCCCCTGGGCAGCAGGAACATCTGTCCCGGTGGAGCATGCAGCAAGTAGAAGGCCAGCAGCCATCAGAAACATAATCAGTTTTCTCTACATCAGTCTTTTACTGATCCTTTCCATTTTGTTTAGAACCAGTTAAACAACAAGCCCAGAATCACCAGGAGCAAAAGAAACCCGATGATCCCGCTGCCGCCATACCCCCAACTCCGGCTATGGGGCCACACCGGTAACGCTCCTAACAGTAACAGAACCAAGATAATCAACAGAATGGTACTCATGTGTTTTCTCCTTTTTATTTAATTGCCAAAGGTATATTTGTTTGGGCTTCGCTTTGGCATATTCTCAGAATATCGAAACTCTACATGGGGTGACGGACTTCCCAATCCTGCAGGAATTCATCAACCTGGTGTTCCGCTTCCATCTGGGTATATCCATACTTCTCTTGAAGCATCCCAGACAGTTTGTCGGCTTTTCCGGCGATTTGATCCAACTCGTCATCGGTCAGTTCGCCCCAGCGCTCACGGATCTCGCCCCGCAACTGTTTCCATTTTCCTTCCAGGATGTTCTGGTACTTATTCATTTTTTCTCTCCTTATCTTGTTGGTTTATAAGACTTACCCATTCAAGAAGCATTCAACTTCAAGTTAGGTCATATCAACTATAAAAGTGAGCCACATGTGCATCAATGGGGGATGTTCCTACTTCTTCAGGCGATTCCCTATTCAAGTATGTTAGGACTTAAAAACTCAGGGTGAGAACATTTGCAAATGTTCTCACCCTGATATGTGAGCGAAACAAGGATCTCTTTACTCGTATTTCAACGCAAGCACCGGGATCATGGTCGCGGCACGCAGTGCCGGATACAACCCCGAAAGCATCCCAATGAACGTGGAGAAGATCAGCGCAAACAGTGGCAACCAAAATGGTGTGTACACTGCAATGCTCGGCGGCGGCCCTCCCTGCTGGGAGGCCTGGTTTGCCAGATAAACGATTGCGATCACGTTGATGCCCTGTCCTGCCAGCCAGCCGATGATCACACCGCCCAACCCGCCGAGAAAACCGATGCCCGCCGCCTCGCCCAGGAAGATCGCCAGTACATCCCGGTTGGTTGCGCCCACGGCTTTCATCAGCCCGATCTCACGCGTACGTTCCAGGATGGACATTGCCATTGTATTGGCAATGCCGATTGCAGCGACCAGCAGTGCAATTGCCCCAACCCCTCCGAAGATGACTTGCAGGATGACGTAAAAGTTATTGATCCCCTGCACAAAAGATTGTGGCGTAAAGGCCTGAAAGCCCATCTCAGTGATCTGTTCAGAGATATCCAGCACCTGATCCACATCCTGCACTTTTACGATCACCTGGCTATAGCCTTCCTTGTTGTAATTGATCCGCCGGCTCTGTGCCCACTCATTGAGCGTTTTGATCTGATCCAGGGGAAAATAAATCGTCCAATCCGATTCGCCGCGTGTTTCTTTCAGGATGCCCGTTACGCGCAGGCTGAAATTCTTGCGCGTTTCGTTTCCCTCCGCATCCCATTTTGTAACGACCATCTGGATCTGCTGCCCCAGCAAGTCGGGTGGCGGAGGCGGTTCCTGCCCGGGCCGCATACGCGGATCGTAAAAATTGATCGGCACCATCACACCGATCACAACATTCCCGCGACTGAGCGTGGTCTCGCCCTGGCTAGCCTCCACACCCAGATTCGCAATATCATCTGTATCGATACCGATGATATTCACGCCTGCTTCCAGCTTTTGATATTTGATGATTACGCCAGTCATCAAATACTCACGTGGGATCACAGACACGACACCCGGGATGGCGCGCAGTTCATCCAGCGCAGAGTTGGTTAGCAAACGCGGCTGATCCGGTTGGCCGCCTCCACCTCCGCCGCCCCCTACCCTGACCGAAACGGGCCCACCCTCCATGCCATAGGCCGGGTTCACCTGTATCTGAGTCAGATCCCCGATGCCAAACAACTGCTCATTGGCGTTTCTCTGCAACCCGATCGCCAGTGAGACAAGGATCACGACCGCCGCAGTACCGATAACCACGCCGATCGCGGTCAACCCCACACGCGCTTTACGGCGGCTGAGGTTTCCGAGGATGAGACGAACCAGATCCAGGAATTTCATTGAGGCGATCGCTATCCTTTTCCGCTGCCGGGTTTCGGTCCCTGCAGGGGTTCTGCAGGCTCGATGATTCCGCCGCCGGGGTCACTATTCGAGGGCGGTGCACTATCCAGGCCAAATAATCCAAGGACGAAACGCCAGATCTTTTGCAGCGTCGTCTCTTCACCGGCAACTGGCATACCTTCGCCGCCCTCCATACTGGGATCCAGGCTGGGATCGACGATGGGCTCTTCAAATCCTTCCACCACTTCGATTTCAAGCGTGCGGGTGATTGTGCGCGCCTGATTGAAGTCGTCGGTGTAGTCGATGGTGATCTCGAGATTCATCGTGCCGGATTGTTCGGGGATCAACGTGGCATCAAGCGTAAAATAACCGCCCGCATCCAGCGACCCGATCAGGCTGGTTCCGTTTTCGATCATTCCATTCGCTGAGGAGACTTTCATCGTCCCCAGCACCGACAGGCGTTTCCCAAGATTCACGACCTGGAGCGGAAGCGCTCCCGGTTGCCCCACAAAAAACGGATCAGGCGGCCGGTAGAAACTGACATCTACGTTCGGCAGGCTGTAAACCAACAGCGTGATCACCTGCTCATCGTTGATCACTTCGCCCTTATCGTTCAGGTATGAAAACGTAACTCTCATCGGGTACGCGCCCGGGTTGGTGGTCACATTGACGATCAGATTCTGGCTGGCTTGGGCCTTGTCACCTGCTGCCAGATCTCCCAGTGACTGCACATTGGATGCACCGACAGGTGCAAAGTTGGTGAATTCCCCGCCTCCGCCGGAGACTCCGCCCGGTTGCGGTGTCTCGCCGCCGCTTGTCCCGCTGGAACCGCCTCCCACGATCATGGTGACGCGCTGGGCATTAGCATTCCCCATATTCTGCACCGTCATCTTCAGGCTGAATTGTTCGCCTGGCTGAAGAGGATCGACGCTGGCAGAGTAATTTGTAATCACAAGCTGTGAGCTTTTCACTGCCGTCGGCGTCGCTGTAGATCCGCTTGCAAGGCTACCAGCTGCGGAAAGATTCAGTGTAAACGTGTCTGTGTACGCGGCGCCGGTCGTATCGGTATACGATATACTCATCGTAATCGTGACAATGCCAGCAACGTACTTCGCTGCCGTCATCGTCTGTTCCACGTTAAGGGACCTATCCGCTCCCAGGTCGCCAACAATGCTGACACCGCCGTTCTTGAGCGGAACAAAATCGCTGGAGGTAAACGAGACCTGAACATTCGCGGCAGGAGCGCCGCCTTCATTCTTGATTTTCACAATGAGTTTGAAGTTCTGCCCATAGTAGATAGTTACTGGATTCGTCCGGTAGGTCTTAACCGCAATTTGCGGGCGAACAAAAACAGTTTGCAAAAGGCCCAACGAACTGCTATTCTTCTCTGGTGAACGGGCCAAAATAGAATTTGTGGGAATGATCAGTATCCATAATGCAATAAGGATAGAGATGGATGCGAGCCGAGGAAATCGAGGTGACATTATTTTCCCTGTTTTGGTGTAATAGGATTCAGAGGACTTGAGCAGATTCCAATGCGGCAGATTGATATTCTGCTTCACTGACAGAACGCCCGTCCAGCAAAAAGATCTTGTGTGTCGCAAAACGGATCATGCGCAGATCATGAGACACTACCAGCACCGTTCGCCCGGAGTTATGCAGGTCGGAGAGTAACTGCATTATCGCCGCTCCACTCGATGTATCGAGGTTACCGGTCGGTTCATCCGCCAGAATCAGGCTGGGATTATTCACAAGTGCGCGCGCGATGGCAACACGCTGTTGCTGTCCGCCCGAGAGTTCTGTGGGCCGATGATCGGAGCGGTTGCCCAGTCCAACTTGATCGAGCAGCTTGCGCGCCTGGGCATTGCGCTGGCTTGAGCTTACTCCGGCAAACTGCATTGGAAAGGCCACATTCTCCAGAGCGGTCATACTGGGGATCAGGTTAAAAGATTGAAAAACAAAACCC
>Ga0214473_10007766_pt1 | contig 12700 bp, 14 predicted proteins | sample RVTome_7_FD_203509 | JGI IMG/M metagenome (GOLD analysis project Ga0214473, IMG submission 203509) | Soil microbial communities from uranium-contaminated site in the Upper Colorado River Basin, Wyoming, United States - RVT98D197 | ecosystem: Environmental > Terrestrial > Soil > Contaminated >... | reverse complement strand
GGAATGTCGCCACATTCTCATTCCACTCTTTGATAAATATCCATTACGCTCAAAAAAACAACGCGATTATGCCATCTGGCGCGAATTGGTAATTGAACTTTTCGAGAATAAACATTTAAACGGCGGATATGACAAATGCGTTGATCTATGCCGACAATTGAGCAGCATCAAAAAATATAAGATTGTTGAAATGGTGAATGATGACGATCAAGAGCAACAAGAAGATGGCGCCATTGATGGAATTCCCCGCGATAGTCTATAAGGTTCAAACACTTATTGACGGCGGCTTGCGCGTGACGCTGGATTTGCCGGAGACGGCCATAGCTGAGGCCGCATGGCTTATGGAGTGTAAACGTAGCGAGACGCCGCTAAAGATAAATGCCAGGAAGGAAGAACGGGAAACGCGAGAAAAAATCTCATAATGGCTTTAGTGATTCTATAGTCTCAAAGCCGTTTGAGTGGAACACCTTGCGCTCGGATGTTGCAATGTTCTTGGCGCAGGGACATACTTGGAAAGAGACAGCGGCACAATACGAAATTTCAGAGATGACGATTTCAAACTGGAAACGCCATCCCGATTTCGCCGCCGAGGTTGACCGATTATCTCTTATGGTAGATGTTGCGGGCCGCGCCTATCGATTGCGAATGGCGATGCGTGTTATCCGTGATAAAGGCTTTGCATCAGAGCGTGATTTGCTTGACTGGTTGAAATTTGCTCAGAGTGAAACCGATGGAGTCAAACTTGACCTTGCCCGACTCGCTTCCGCCCTCGGTGAGGATGCGCCATCTCTGGCCGATAGCCGACCAGGTGGAGTTGGCGCAGAACAAAACGGAACTCCGGCGCCGGGGGCTGGCGGGGACAGCAGCGCTCAATCCGCTTGACTTCGCGCGGGATACTCTATGTGCGCAGCCCGCGCCCTATCAGGCGGAGATACTGACGGCGCTGGCCGAACACAGGCGCGTAGCGGTGCGCGGCCCGCACGGATTGGGCAAGACAGCGCTGGCGGCCTGGATTGTATTATGGGGATTGGCGACCTTCGGGGACGACGCAAAGATCATCACGACCGCAAGCGCTTGGCGGCAACTCACAAAATTCCTGTGGCCTGAGATTCGCAAGTGGGCGCATGGCTGGCGGGATAGCGGAGTGACGATGCAGATGCTCAACGCCTATCGCGGGCGCGCAGAAGCCTTCGCTGTCGCCAGTGATAACCCGGCCTACATTGAGGGCGCACACGCAGCAAAACTGCTCTATGTCTTCGACGAAGCGAAGGCTATCCCGGACGAAACCTGGAATGCCGCCGAGGGCGCATTTGCAACCGGCGACTGTTATGCGCTTGCCATCAGTACCCCCGGTGATAGAATCGGGCGCTTCTGGGATATTCATCGTCGCGCATCTGGTTATGAAGATTGGCTCACGCGACATGTTACGCTCGCGGAAGCAATTGCGGCAGGTCGCATTTCTCAGCAGTGGGCCGACGACCGTAAGCGGCAATGGGGAGAATCTTCGCCGCTTTATCAGGCGCGCGTGCTGGGCGAGTTCCCAACGCAGGGCGATGATTCTCTACTCTCTCTCACCTGGATTGAGGCCGCGATTGAACGTGGACGCGTAGATGGATTTGTTATTCCCATTGAGGGTGAAATCGTTGCCGGGCAGGATGTGGCGCGCTACGGCTCTGATGATAGCGCCAACATCACCCGGCGTGGTTCTGTCGTGACCGCCATGCAGACCTGGCATGGCAATGATACAATGGAGACAACCGGGCGGGCACGGCGCATCGCCGTAGACGCGGGGGCAAATTTGCAGATAGATGAGATTGGAGTCGGGGCAGGCGTGGTAGATAGGCTCAACGAATTGAACTCCGAAAAGGATGCGGCCTTCGTCGGCGTGACCGGTGTAAACGTCGGCAACCCCGCTAATGATACTGAGAAGTTCGCCAACCTGCGCGCTGAAATCTGTTGGGGATTGCGCGAACGCTTCTATGCTGGCGACATCACTTTTGCTCCAGATATACCACAGGAATTGCTTGACCGCTTGACCGGAGAACTTACCACTCTAAAATACAAAACCAATTCACGCGGCCAGATCGTCATCGAAAGTAAGGATGACATGCGCAAGCGCGGTTTGCCTTCGCCTGACTTGGCCGATGCGCTGATGTTGGCCTTTGCTTTTTCGGGTTCTATCGGCTGGACACATCTCTAATGTTTACCTATGACGGGCGCAATTTCAAAGCAGTAGACTTCGGGGCGGCGGTCAACGACTCCTGGTACACATCCAGCCTGAGCGAGGCGCTATGGCTTCGCAATCAGTCGGTCGTCAGCGGCCTTACGCCTGTCAACGCCTATGCCCTCGTCCCCTGGCTCTACCGCGCCGTGTGCTGGCGTGCCAACCAGGTCAGCCGTTTTCCGTTCTCGCTAATGTCCGGCGAAGACGACGTGACCGATCAGCCCGCCTATGAATCCCTACTCAAGAGTTTCCGAAAGCGGCTATGGATGCTCGAAGCGCAACTCTGCTTGACCGGCGCGGCCTATGAACTTCTGGAAGCCAACGAACGCGGGCGCAATATCACGCCCCGCACATTGCTCTCGCTATTCGTGACGCCACGCTATGACAGTCGGGGCCTGACGTTCTTCCAATTCAGCAACGTGAATCAGGCCGACATACTAGCTACTATCCCGCTGGACAGGATGTTGTGGTGGTGGCGGCCCAACTTTACCAGCGAAGTCATGCCCGGGCCATGCGAAGCGCAGACGGCACTCGGTGCGGCTTCGATGCTCTATGCCCTCGACTCTTTTTCGGCGGCATTTTTCAATCGCGGCGGCGTGCCAGTGACGATTGCCGAAGTGCCGCCAAACATGCAGCCCGCTGACAAAGAAGAATTCCAGAACTGGATCAACCGCGCGGTAATGGGCGTGCGCAACGCCTTCAAAATCCTGGCCGTGCGCGGCGGGATAAAGGCAACCGTCATCGGCTCGAAGGTCAGGGACAGCGAGGCCCCGGAACTAACGGCCTTGCAACGTGATAACGTAGCGGTGGCGATGGGCGTGCCGCCGTCCGTGATTGACGGGCGCTCCAGCGACGACAGCAATTCGCGCTCGGAGAAGGTCGCGGCCATCACAGATACCGTCATCCCAGAAATCGGAATTATCTTTGAGCGCTATAATGACCAGCTCTTTTCCCAATTCGACCTTGAGCTTGTAGCACATCCAGAGAAACTGGACATCATGCAGACCGTGCAGCTCGAACAGGCGCAGACGCTCAAAGATTTGACGGGCGGCAAGCCGATCATGACGACCGACGAGGCGCGGGATTGGCTGAACATGGAGCCGATGGAAGAGAAGGAGAAGATCGAACCGCCGCCGCCGGTGACTCCTTTCCCGGTGCAGGGCCAGCCCGTGCCGCCAGAGCAAATTACAAAGGCGCTGGCTGAGTGGCGCAGGGCCGCGATAGACAACATCCGGGCGGGCGGTGTATTCGTGCTGCCGTCGGTTCCCAACATCATCCCCGATAGTCTGGCGCTGCCGATCAATGCGGCGCTTGAGAATTGCAAGGCGGCGGCGGACGTGCGCTCGGCCTTTGAGCGCCATTGGCCGCAGGTACAGCCGGATGACGGACTCTCGGAACTGCGCGCGGCGCGGATTACGCTAGACCGTTTCAACGAATTGGCAGGTGCAAAATGATGCAACTCATTCTAAACAACTGTCAGGCACAGGTTCTCAAGGCACCGGACGGCACGAAAATGCTGCAACTGATTGACCCGGATTCTAAAATCGTGGTCATGGTGCCGTTCACGCAAGAGAGCGCCCGCGGTATCGGGGCTGCGCTCTCGACTGGGTTGGTCGTCGCCAGCGGGCCGCTGCCGACCATGAAGAAGATTGATTAATGGACACTAACAAGAAAATAGCCAACGTTCGTATTTCGCCGGAGTTATTGATTAACTTATTGAACCTTCCGGAAGATACCCAAATAGTCAATGCGTTTTGGGATGGCGGGTTGGGCGGTAATATTGTTGTTGCCCTAACCCAAAAGGATTTACCTGATATACCTGCAGGGGGTTTGATCCCTTATGTGTATCCCATCATGAGGCGAAACCGAGAAGTTGAGTTTGTAGAATGGATGTCTGGATAATGGCCGCTGAATTCATGCCCATCATCAGCAACGAACATCGGCAAGTTGCAAGCCGCTTGGCCGCATTAATGAATAAGCACATGCATGCTGTCAAGGCGCAAGCGACAGTAGACGACGTGGCGCAGGGCTTCGGAAACGATCTGGGCGACCTGATTCAAGAACTTCTGCGCGGCGGCCACCGCCTGAGCAAGGCCGACTTCCGGCGCGACATGAAGAAGCTCATCAAGGATTATGCCAAACAGGTCTTTGAGGTTGGCTGGGAAGAGGGCGGCGGCGATGTGGCCGATGTAGAGTCCGACGACCTGACGCTGCTCGAAGATTTTGTGAGCGAGCAACAGGGTTTCGTCCCTGATTTCTCCGACTGGCTCACCGACAAAGAGTCAGACCTGGACGCCGTGCCCGACCGCGTGGCGACGTGGGCGGCGAGCATGTTGAACCTGGGTCAGCAGGCGAAAGCGCGGGCGATGGGCGATCCGCAACTCCGCTATGATGGCGATGACGGCGAAGAGAGTTGTGAAGAGTGTCAGGAATATAAGGGCCAAACACATCGCCTGAGTTGGTGGGAGAAGCGCGGCCTGACCAAGCGCAACGGCAACGATAATTTTGGTTGCAAGCGGTTCGACAATTGCCACCATTCGTACTTCCACGCGCGCACGGGCGAGAAGGTGATTGACTAATGCCCCAATTTTCAGTCCGTATTGAGGGCCTAGACAAACTCCGAGTCGGCCTGAATAAATACATCCAGACCTTGCCCGTCATCACAAAAGCCTGGCTCGAGCGCATCATGGAAAAGGCCATGAAGCGTAGCGTGCCATATCGCGGCGGCAACGCTTATGATGTGCCGGAACGCAATTACGAACGGACGGGGAACCTGGGTCGCAGCACTTATATGGTTATCAATGGCCTGACCTATACAATCAAAAGCGAGGCGGCCAGCAAGAGCGGCGCTTACAGCGTTTTCGTCATCGGAAATTCAAAGGGCGAAGGGCAGGCGCGCGTACACTACGGATTCTGGACGCCCATGCGTAGCGCGATCGATCTTGAATTGGAAGCCGCGTTGCCAGAAGGTGACCGCGAATTGCAGAAAGGTATCGAAGCGGCGGGGTTATGAGCGAAGAACGCGCTATCTATACCATCACGCCTACACATCCGATCATGCCCACGTCGCGCCTGGAGCGCGCCCGCGAGCGGCTATGGCGGCGCATGATGCAGGCCCGGCGCGAAGGCGCGCGCTTTGTGGTGGTTGACCTGACCACGTTGACGCTTGCCGTCGCCGCCAAAGTGGAGCAGTTCGGGCGGGATGATGATGGAGAAGTACTGGTTGACGAAGCGCACGAATAGGCTATACTATTAGTGGAAGTTCAGACGCGGTGTTAAACGTGTACCGGACTGCCTCATAGTTGACAATAGGCTTACCCGGAAAGTTCTGAACATCCTGGAATTATAATCGCATACGCTCCCGGCACAGGCCGGGCCGCGCGCAAGAAACGTAGATACTCGCCCGCTGTCCATGAAAAATTCATGGGCGGCGGGCTTTTTATTTATGCCAACTGTCAAGCCGGGCGAGAAGAAAAAAGAATTCATTGGCCGTTGCATTCCGATGGTCATTGATGAAGGTACAGCCAAAGATGGCAAACAGGCAGCCGCAATTTGTAATTCCATGTGGGAAAAGCATGTGAGCAAAAAGGATATAGGCCCTAAGCCGCCTATCAAAGCAGGTGCGCGCCATTCGGCAGGCGACCAAGATCATATGGATAAGGCGCTCGACCATATGGTATCGGCGGGCGCGAGTCATCCGAACCTGTTGCAGACCGGTAAAGCGGCTACTCCTAATTACCACGCTACAGAAGCAAAGACCATCATGGACGCACCAGCTTTGCGGGCGGCGGGCGCGCGCTGTTGCATGGGCTGTAAGTTCTATCAGATGCTCGAAGGTGATATGGGGGAAGAAGGCATTTGCACTAAATACGAATTCGGGGCTGAGTGCGATTGGGTTTGCGACAGTTGGGAAAAGTACGAAATGCAGGCGACTGCATCCGCAGAAGAACCACAGCCCGTAGAAGTCATGAACTGGCCGAGCACAATGGAGTTGCCTAAGTCACTCCAGGCTGACGACACGCTCGTGGCCTTCGGTGCAGAAGTCAAGGCATTGGGAGATGGGCGCATTGGTGGATACCTGATTCGCTACGGAAACGAGAATGAATCTGACCTATCCAAAATGCATGATTGGTTTCACGAGAAAACATATTTCGGTGCGCGCAATGGCGACGGCGTAGATGTAACTATTCATCATGGCTTCCCTCTGAAAGATACGAATGACCCCGAAGAGAAAGCTGTTTTCGAAGAAATCTCGAATCACTTGCTGGCCCCCATAAAAACAAAGCGCGACAAGTTGGGATTATTTGGCGAGACAGTTATCAACATGGCTGATGAATATGACCGTATGGTCTATTCATTAGCTGAAAAGGGAAAGTTGAGATTTTCAAGTGGAGCAGTCGGCCATCTCGTCAAACGCACACCCATGCCGAACGGAACAAATAGAGTAGATCAATGGATTATTGGCGAGGTGGCGGTAACACCTACACCCGCTGAGCCAATGCTTGGCAATGTACTACCCCTGAAAAGTTTATTGACTGGCAGTTATGTGCCTGGACAGGCCGCGCTGGATGGCGCAACTGCTCTTACTCCACAGAATACCGAAAGGAAAACCACTATGCCAGAACTACAAGTCACTCCTGCCCCCGCCGAAATCCCGGCCTGGGCGTTGGAGTTGAAAACCCAGAACGAAGCCCTGATGGCTGAACTCAAGAAACCCGCGCTACCGGCAACGGGTGCGGCCATTACGGCAGTTGCCGATCTTGCCGCCGAGAAGCCGTTCAAATCGCTCGGAGACCAACTCATGGCTGTCAAAGCCGTAGCTGTTGATCCGAGCAGGCCCGACAAACGGCTTCTATTCCTCAATGAGAAGGCTATTAAAGCCACCGGCGCGAGCGAGGGCACGGGCGCGGATGGCGGATTCCTCGTGCAACAGGAATTTACGAACGAGGCCCTTAACCGCGTCTACAACACAGGTCAGATCATGAGCAAGACGACCAAGCGGCCTGTCGGCGCAGGCGCAAATGGTCTGGTTGTAAACGTCATCAATGAGACCAGCCGCGCGCTTGGCTCGCGCTTTGGCGGAGTGCGCGCATACTGGCTCAATGAGGCCGGAACGAAGAGCAGCAGCAAGCCAACTTATCGGCGCTGGGTGCTCAATTTGGAAAAGCTCATCGGTCTGTACTATGCAACTGACGAACTTTTGCAGGATGCAGTGGGCTTGCAGGGTGACGTGATGGATTCATTCTCGAAGGAGATCAACTTCGCCTGTGAGGATGCGGTCATCAACGGCCTGGGTGCGGGCGCGCCACTCGGTATCCTGAATGCGCCTGCGACCGTCTCAGTTTCAAAAGAGACTGGGCAGGCGGCGGCGACTATCGTTACCGCAAACCTATTCAAAATGTGGGCGCGCATGTGGGCACCCGCGCGCGCGCAGGCAGCCTGGCTCATTGACCAGAGCATTGAGCCGCAACTCATGGGACTCAATCTGTCCGTGGGCACGGGTGGAATGCCGGTTTACATTCCGCCGGGCGGTCTCTCGGCCTCGCCCTATTCGATGCTTCTCGGACGCCCGGTTATCCCGGTGGAATATTGCGCAGTGCTTGGCACAGTGGGTGACATCATCCTGGCCGATCTCGGAGAATATCGCTGGATCGATAAGGGGGGCATTGTGTCAGCGGCCAGCATTCACGTTCAATTCCTGACCGACGAGACGGCCTTCCGTTTCGTCTACCGCTGCAATGGCGCGCCGTTCTGGAATTCGGCGCTAACACCGAAGTCGGCTGGCGATACGCTCAGCCCATTCATCACGCTGGCGACTCGCGCCTAATAGGAATGTGAAAGGATAACCAACATGGGCGCTCCACTCTTCTACCTTCCCGAACAGTTCAAAATCGTCGATGCGACCGCCGGGCCGGTCACGACCAACGGCGGCGTGACCTGCGATTACGCGAGCTTGAAAAATGCGTTGTACGCCTGGCTCGTCCTTCAGTTCACGCAGGCGGTTGGACACGCGACCGTCATCCAACCGCAGGTAGCCTCCGCAGTTGCTCCGACGGGCGCGGTGAGCATTACGTTCTCTGCGCTCATCTGGAGCAATCTAGCGACCGCGACTACGGATACACTCGTGGCGCGTACGGCGGCAACAAGTTACACGCTCGGTTCTGGCATTGCAAAGATGCAAGTTGTTATAGGCATTGACCCAGCGCAGTGTGTGGCACAGGGAGCCACGCTGGACGTGATCGGTTGCACCATCTCGGACAGTTCGCAGGCGACGAATTTCGTCAGCGGGCAGTACTTCCTGTTGCAGAAGAACGCACAGGCAACCCCTCCGGCGGCGATCACTGACTAAAGTAGAACCTTCGGTAATCTAACGGGGGGAGCGGTGACGAGCCGCTCCCCCAACGCCACAACAATGGTCAACCGTTAGAAAGGACGGGAATCCAGGCAATGGCAAGATCAACTCTCTTTGTACAAACTCAACCCGGTGGCGTCTTCCACGTCGATAATACGGCCCTGACGGTCGGCAACGTCTGGTACGTCAACAGCGGCGCAACGGGAAAGGGCACGACCAGTGCATACGGCTACAATCCGGATGCGCCGTTCTCGACTCTTGTAGCCGCTTCAGACAGCGGAAATCTGGCCTCCGGCGACGTTGTGCTGGTTGCCGCTGGTCACACTGAGACCGTCAGCGCCGCCGCCGGGTGGGATTGTGACACTGCCGGCGTCACGTTCCTGGGTCTGGGGGTTGGGGACCTACGACCCACGGTCACGATTGATACCGACGCTTTGGCCGACATCGACATCGACGCCGCCAACATCGTCTTTGACAACCTGCGTTTCATCGCAAACTTCGTGGACATCGCTGCGGCCATCGACGTAAACGCGGATGGATTCACATGCCGTAACTGCGAGTTCATCGATACCAGCGTTATCCTGAATGCCAAAATCTGGATACTTGGGGCTGCCGCTGGTGCGAGTGACCGGATGGTCGTCGAGGGCTGCGAATTCTACGCCTACGGAACTGCGAATACCGCTGCTATCTCCCTGCCCGGCACACCCGACCGTTGCCGCATCCACGATAACATTCTGATGGGTGACTGGGCGACGGCTGCGATCCTCGCGGCGGGTGCAATCACGAAGGCCTCTATCCTTAGGAATTTGGTCGCAAACCTGCCTGATGGTGCTGATCTTTGCATCAACATCGCCGCGACTTCGACGGGCGTTGCCGCCTACAACGGCGTGGGGACTAAATTGGGCCTTGACGCGACGACTAATAATACCTTCGGCGCGACAATGGCAGTTATCCAAAACTATTCCGTTGACATCGGAGATCGCTCCGGCGTGCTCGACCCGGTAGCAACCTAGAAAGGACTCCTGACAATGGCAAGATCCCCACTTTTCAATCGCGGTGCGCCGGGAGGCCTTTACCATACCGACCTCAGCGCGCTCACCTTCGGTAATATCTGGTACGTCAACTCTGGACACGCGGCGAAGGGCACGACCACCGCCTTCGGCGCGTCGCCTGACTATCCCTTCTCGACCGTTGTAGCGGCTTCGGATAGTGGCCTACTTGCCTCCGGCGACATCGTGCTCGTGGCCGCCGGTCATACCGAAACGCTGGGCGCGGCGGCGGCCTGGGATTGCGATACGGCCGGCGTAACGTTTCGCGGGCAGGGGCGGGGCGACCTGCGGCCCACGATCACAATTGATACGAGCAACCTGGCGGATATTGACATCGACGCCGCCAATATCACGTTTGACAACCTGCGTTTCATAGCGAACTTTCTTGACATCGCCGCCGCTATTGATGTGAACGCGGATGGATTCACCTGCCGAAATTGTGAATTCATCGATACGACTGCATCACTCAATGCGAAAATCTGGATACTCGGAGCATCAGCGGGTACGAGTGACAGGATGGTCGTTGAATCCTGTGAGTTCTTCGCCTTCGGTACAGCCAATACGGCGGCCATCAGCTTGCCGGGAACGCCGGATCGCTGCATCGTCCGCGACAATACGTTTGTGGGCGACTGGGGGACAGCGGCAATCCTAGCGGCGGGTATCTGCACCAATCTCAGCGTCCTGCGCAACCTGGTCTCAAACCTGGATGCGGGCAACGATGTTTGTATCAATGTCGCGGATACGTCAACCGGCATCATTGCCTACAACGGCGTGGGCGGACGCGAAACAGACAACACGACCGACCAGATCACCGGCGGCTCGACGATGGTGCTTGTTCAGAACTACGCCGTAGACGAAGGCGACCGTTCGGGCGTTCTCGATCCTGCGGCAACCTAATTGCGGAATAAAAAAGGAAAATCAACATGGCAGACCCAATCGTTTTACAAGGCAATGTGCGCCAGACTTTTGCGCCCAATCTTCCGGCAGGACAGTTGCTCTCGCCCAATATCAACAATCGGGCTGATTTGCTTATGGCCCAATCGCTTCCGCCCTATGCCGAACTCGTGCGTTTGGGCAATACCTGGACGATGCGCACGGCGACGGCCAGCGCCTTCAACTTGGTGGCGGCTCTGCCGACGACTCTGGCCGCCGCCATTTTGTATAATGGCGAGGCGGCGGGCGGAAAGAGTTACGTCGTCCATAGCATCTTCGTAACCAGCATCGTCACGACTACGGCCCTCACGCCGATGTCGCTGTTGGCGCAGGTGCTGCCCAATGCTGGAAACTCCGCCACGGCCCCGACCCACTCGGCAACCACGACGCTCCTAACGAGTAACAGTGGAAAGAGCGGCTATGGCGGGAATGCACGGCGCGCGGTCAACGTGACCACATTCTTTACCGACCTCTGGCAAGTGGTGGGAGCGGGCACCGGTGCGGCTACGGCCTCCATCGCAACCGGCGTGTATGCGGACGTGGGCGGTGGGTTGATCATCCCGCCCGCGGGTGCTCTCGGTCTGAACGTCATCGCGGGTACGGTGGCGACCGCCTCGGGCATCATCGGCTGTACCTGGAGCGAGTGTCAGTTGGATTTGGGGTGAGATTTCAAATCATTAAGGATGGGCAGGCATGGGTCTGCCCATCTCGGAGTAATCAACATGCCCGATACCCCACAAGATCAGGCGCTCGGCCTGACAACTGCCGTCGTCGGCAAGACCTATCAGACCCCGCGTCTCACGCCACCCGGCATTGGCACGGGCGTGGCCTATGCCGACTTGGAAGCCCTGGGTCTCCACTTCTCTTTCGAGGTTCCCCGAAGCGGCGTTATTCAATCGGCCATCTACTATGATCTGGACGACGAGGGTTTGCAGGTTGACCTATGGCTACTGGACGATGCGCCAACCGTTCAAACGGACAACAGCGCCATTGCCTTCATCGATCACGACCTGATAAAAGTCATTACCCGCATTCAATTCATGTCTTTTGCAGATGCGGCCAATGGTCAATTTGCCGAGAGCAAAGCCATCGGCAAAGCATATGTCCAGAAGAACAGGAGAATGTGGGCTCAGTGTCAGGCGCGCGGCGCGCTCAATATCGCGGCTGGCAACCTTCCCCAGTTCCGTATTGATTTCCTGAGCGACGAGTAAAACATGCCCGCTGTTGCTTTGTATCGCCGCCTCCAACCGTGGGGCATTTCCATCCCCTATCTCCTCGACGACGAATTCACGGACATCAAGGCTGCCGGAGCGGTGAACGGCACGCCCGCCGTGCCGGGGCCGGGGACGCGCACAGAGCGCGGGGATGCGATTAATTCTGCCGGGAGTGGAGCATACAACTGGTTGCAATGGACAACCACGCGCAATTCTCTCCATTATGCCGACACCCCGATTTCACTTGTGGCGGGAAGAATTCTGAAACTCAAACTAAAACAAACTGGCGGATCGAGTTTTTACACAGGGTTCGATAGCAACCCTGCTACTCTTGTGGATGACGAGACGGCCATGAGTGCTGGGGGCATCATGTTCAGAATGTTGGGTTTGAGCGCAAATATGCGCATGTTGGTAAATGCCCTGCTGGACGTGAGCATCGGTCAGCCTTATCCGAATAATAACAACTACCAGGAAATTGCAATTATCGTTGGTAGCAGTCGGGCTTATCTCATCACAAAGTGGGATACAGATACACAATGGCTCCTGAGAATTATCAGAGACGGAACGATTGCGGCGACGGCCTATGCTTATTGGGGAAACTTTAGAACGACAGCATCCGATAGTGATGGGGGGCTTGATTATATCCGCGTCCCACAACAGTTGTACATCCCCACGCCCCTGGCCTATGCCGCATTCGGCGGCGGGGATGGCGCGCTCGGCAATACAGATGCGCTCGGCCCGGATGGGCAGACATCGCCGGTACTGCCCTGGACGGGCGCGACGTGGGCTATCGTCAGCGGTGCAGCCGTCAACACGCCCACGCTCGGCGCGGATGTCGTGGTCAACGGCGCATTCGCCGCCGATACGGACTGGGGCAAGGGTGCGGGGTGGACGATTTCAGGGGGAACTGGAGTAGCAACAGCAGCAA
>Ga0214473_10007763_pt1 | contig 12701 bp, 11 predicted proteins | sample RVTome_7_FD_203509 | JGI IMG/M metagenome (GOLD analysis project Ga0214473, IMG submission 203509) | Soil microbial communities from uranium-contaminated site in the Upper Colorado River Basin, Wyoming, United States - RVT98D197 | ecosystem: Environmental > Terrestrial > Soil > Contaminated >... | reverse complement strand
CTCGACGTGCTCTCGAACGAGGAACGACACGCCACGCTCGGTCCCGGTGTCGAGCAGGCGCACGAGGCCGGCGGCCGGGATCCCGGCGGCCGCGCTGGTCTCGAGGGCGAGGCGCCCCGCGAAGGCGGGGTCCTCGGCGAGGGCGGGCCGGAGGATCTTCACGGCGACCGTGCGCTCGAGCACCGTGTCGACGGCGCGCCACAGCATCCCCGTCCCGCTGCGCCCGAGCTCCTCCTCGAGCGCGTATCGCCCCGCGAGCATCTCGGTCGGCCGTTCGGTGCGCACGCGGGCAGTCTATTCCCGGCCGGGAGCGACTCCGGCGAGCCGATGCGTCAGGGTGCGGACACCTCGGAGCTCTCGGTCGTCTTCGCCTTGGTGAGGGACCGCAGGAATCCGATCCGTCCCATGAGGAGCGTGGAGGCCTTGTCCGAGACCGTGACCACCACCTCGTTGGTCTGCTGGTCGATCACGAACTCCGCGAGGCGCAGGTCCGGGTCCGCCTCTCCCACCGCGTCGAGCGCGGCCTGGTACGCGGCCTGTCGGTCCCCCTGGGTCGACCGAAGGGTGGTCGCGCTCTCGAACGCCGCGGTCTGCGCTGCGTCGGCGACCCGGAACCGGGTGATCGCGATCTGGATCCCGTCGTAGGCGAGCACGACGAGCAGGGCGGCGAGCACGAGCCAGAGCACCACGAGCTTCCCGATCAAGCCGCGCTCGTCGACCGTCATCCGTCGGAGCCCGTTCACCGCCACCTCGCGAGGATATGCCGTTTCACCGTATCGACCTCCTCGATCCGGAAGATGAGCGCCGCCGGGAAGAACACGACGAGCCCCACGCCGATCGCGGCGAACACCTGCACCGCCTGTGCGCCGACCGAGACGGTCCCGAGCCATCCACCGATGAGTCGCGCCGTGCCCCACGCCACGACCGCGGTCAGTCCGGCGGCCACGAGCGTGCTCCCCAGGCTTCGGCCGATCCTCTCGCCTCTGAAGCCCTCCAGCCTCCGTCGGAGCACGAGGAGCGCGACGGTCGACGAGAAGAGGTACGAGGTCGCGTGCCCGAGCGCGAGCCCACGCACACCCAGGTCGAACACGAGCACGAACAGCAGGTTCGCGCTCGCGTTGACCGCGAACGAGCCGAGGTTGATGAGCGCAGGGGTCCGCGTGTCCTGCATCGCGTAGAAGGCCCGCAGCAGCAGCTGGAAGGTGGAGAAGAAGAACAGCCCGAGCGCGAACAGCGCCAGCACATCGGCGACGAGCTCCCCGCTCCGAGCCTCGGTCGCGCCGTGCTCGAAGAGCAGACGCACGATGTCGCGGCCGATCGCGAGGTAGGCGAGCGTGGCGGGGATCACGATGACGCCCGTGGCGCGGATCCCTCGCGCGACGAGCGTGCGGAGGCCCGCGCGATCGCCTGCCGCCCATCGCGACGACATCGCCGGCAGCAGCGCTGTGACGACCGAGACGGTGAAGATCGCGTGGGGGAGCTGGAACAGGATGAACGCGACCCCGTACGCGGCGTAGTCGCCCTTGCGTGCGGCGGCGAGGATGAGGACGACCAGGTAACCGGCCTGGTTCGCGGCCACGTACACGACGACCCAACCCGCGAGGCGCATGATCCGTGTGACGGCCTCGTCGCGGAGCATCGGCGCCCAGGCGAACCGGAAACCCATCGAGCGGAGCGCCGGCCACAGGGCGACGGTCATAGCGACCACGCCGAGCGTCGTTCCGATCGCGAGGACGAGCTGCTGAGCCCCGGTCGCGAGCTCGCGCGATCCCGGAGCCGGTCCCGGCATCGCGGCGAACAGGAGGAACGTTCCGATCACGATGAGGTTGTTGAGCACCGGCGTGAACATCGGCGCCGCGAACCGCCGGTCCGCGTTCAGCAGCGCCGCGCCGATCGCGCCGAGGCCGTAGAACACGATCTGCGGCATGAACCAGCGGAGGAAGAACGTCGCGAGCTCGCGTGTGACCTCCTCGTCCGCGCCGGCGCGAACCGTGTACAGGCGGACGATCCACGGCGTGGCGACGATGGCCACGATCGCGATGGCCGAGAGCGAGACGAACGCCAGCGTGAACAGGCGTCGGGCCACTTCCCAGGCGGCCGCGCGGCCGCGGACCTGCATCCACTCGACGAACACCGGTACGAGCACCGAGGAGAGCACCCCGCCGAGCGCGAGCTCGTAGATGAGGTTCGGGGTGGTGTTCGCGATGGTGTAAGCGTCGGCCAGGCGCGTCTCGGTGATCCCGATCGCGAACGCCATCGCCGCGACCCGCAGGAACCCCGTCAACCGGGACAGGCTCGTGCCCACCGCCATGACGGCGGTGTTGCGCACGAACGCGGAGGTCGAGTCCTCGGGCCGGATCTCGGCGGTCTCGGGAGAGCCGGGGGCGGGGACCTCGGTGGGCGTCAGGTCGTCCGTCGTGGCAGGAACCTCCTCGCCCACACGAGCACGAGCACGAGCGCCGAGGCGATCGTGATGATGAGCGCGATCCGGTTGTACGCCGTCGAGCGGACGACGACGGAGGTCTTCTCGATCACGCGCCCCCCGGGCGCGATGACCCAGACCTCCACCTCGAACTTGCCGGTCGTCTTCAGGTCGACGTCGAACGTCAGCGTGCGCGCGTCGCCCGGCTGGAGCACGAGGTCCTCGCTGGGCGGCGTGACCAGGCGCTCCGACACGAGCGCGACCGAGACGCGCAGTGGCTCCGCGGCCTCGCTCGTCACGCGGACCGGCAGGTTCGCCCCCGAGCGCGAGGTGACCGTCACGATCTCGCCGGCGTCGGCCGTTACGGCGTCGAAGACGGCGCCGACCTGGTCGCTCGCAGACGTGACGAAGGCGAACCCGCTGGTCGGGTCGTTCAGGAAGTCCCCCGACTCCGCGAGGAGCAGTTGGGTGTCCAAACGGTCCGGCTCGTCGCTGCCGTCCGTGAGCATCGAGCGGTACGCATCGATGCTGCGTCGGGTCTCCTTGATCTCGGCGACGTACGCCGGGTCGAACGACGCGGGTGAGGAGGCGGCGAGCGCGTCGGGGTTGCCGGGCGGGAACGAGGCGGCGAGGTCGTGGGCGGAGACCGGCTTGAGCCACGGGGCGCCGGCCACGCCGCGCAGGAGCGTCCCGTAGAAGCCGCTCGGGAGGTCGAGCGTCTCCGGCAGGATCATCGCGAGCCCGCGCGCCTCGCCGGGCTGCTCCTGCCAGATCGCCGCGAGCTCGCCGAGGACGGCGTGGGCGCCGAGCACCGGATCGGCCGACACGATCGGCATCGACAGGACCGCGGAGACCGCAGGGTTCGGCACGAGCCCGACGAGCTCAGCGTCCTCGCGGAGCGCGGTCACCGGCGGCGGGGCGAAACCGAGCGGCTGGAGCGGCGTCTCGACCGTTCCGGTGTCGAGCGCGAGGATCTCCACGCCTCGGTCCGCGAGCACCTCGAGCGAGAGCGCGTCGAGAGCGCCGCCGGAGGGCCGAAGGACCGTCGCATCGGGCGTGACCTCGAGGACCGACTCGACGAGCGCGCGCCCACGCGCGAGCTGGACGTCCAGATCCCGCGCGAGACCGCCCGAGATCAACGAGGGGATCTGTGGGGCGGCGAGGGGCATCGCGGACAGGGCGACCTGCGGCGAGGAGGCGGCGACGCGGAGCTGGTCGAGCGCCTCGGCGGCCTCCGAGGCGCTGGGACCCTCGGGGGGGACCTGCCGTATCTGCCCGCCGATCTCGATCGAGTAGCCGTCGCGCATCTGGATGAGCTGCTGCAGTAGGACCGGAGAGACCGCGACGTCGATCGGGGCGACCGAGGTGGTCGCGAGCTCGGCAAGCGCCTTCGACAGGCCGCCGATCCGGCCGCCGGGCGCGAGCTCCTCCTCGAGCGAGGTCGAGGTGAAGACGCCGTCGGGGCGGAAGGCGATGGGATGGTGCAGGACGACGGTCCAGGAGAGCGCGATCGGTTGCTCGGGCACGCGGACGAGGTAGATCACCGGTGTCCGGATGGCCGCGACCGGCGTGCCGTCGCTTCGCAGGTCGACCTTCAGCGGGTAGATGCCCGAGGACGTCGGATCGATCCCGGGGGCGTCGAGTGCGAAGGTGAGCTCGAACACGCGACTGGCGCCGGGCTCGAGCGGACCCTCTCTCGCGAAGGTGTCGGCCTGGACGACGACTGCGGGGACGGGGTCCGCGAGCAGCGACGCCTCGTACGCCGTCCGCGACAGCGATCGCCCGTAGAGGGTGAGGCCGATCGTGAGCTCCCCGAGCGCCGCCGCCCCCTCGTTCGTCGCGCGGAACCGGAGCTCGAGCGCCGAACGCTGGGGGCCGTTCCACGCGGTCTGCTCGAGGAGCTGGAGCCGGACCGCGGTGGCCGCCGGCGACGCGGAGGGGCTCGGCGACTGCGCCGACGCGGGAGCGACCGCAGACGCGAGCAGGATGGCGGCGGGAAGCAAGGCGAGGAGCCGGCGCATCGGCCAGGCCATCCTACCCTCGGGCCGATAGCAGTTCGGCGAGCTCGGAGACCCCGTACGCGGCGGCGACCAGCAGCAGGAAGCCGCCGACGGTGATGCGGAGGATGTGCTCGCGTGCGCCGAGCGCGAGACGCGCCCCGAGTCGCGCCCCGGGGACGACCCCGAGCGCGAGCACGAGGAAGATACGCCAGTCGATGTGACCGAGCCACCAGTGCACGAGCGTCCCGGGGACCACGAGCGCCGCGATCACGACGAGCGAGGTCCCGAGCGCCCGCTTCAGCGGCATCCCGACGAGCACGGTGAACGCCGGCACCATCACGATCCCTCCACCGACGCCCAGCAGTCCCGAGACGAACCCGGCCGCGAGCCCGATCGCCGCGTGCTTCCAGACGGGCGTCGTCCCCTTCTCCCAGGCGACCTTCGGCGCGCGGCCGCTGATCAGCTGCACCGCGGTCCACCCGATGATCGCGGCGGTGACGAGGAGCAGGAGGTGGGCGTTCACGCGCTCGGTGAGCAGGGCTCCCGCGACGGCGCCCACGACGCCGGGGCCCACCGCCCACCGCGCGGCACGGAAGCTCACCTCGCCCGCCCTCGCGTACGTGAAGGCGCCGACGATGGACGTGGGCAGGATGACCGGGAGGGGTGTGGCGATCGCCTGGATCGCCGTCCCCCCGAGGAGCACGTTCACGGCCGGGGTGGTGACGATCCCACCACCGACGCCGAACAGGCCCGAGAGCACGCCGGCGGAGAACCCCACGACGGCGCCGAGCACCACCTGCCACGCGCTCACGAGAGACGCTCGACGGCACGCTGGAGGACCTCGCGCTCACCCTTGTAGGCAGCGGCCCCGACGGCATCGCCCAGCGGGAACCAGCGCACGTCCTCCATCTCCTCGTCGTGCTCGGACACGTTGCCGCCCGTTGCTCGCATGAGGAAGAAATGCACGGCCTTGCGCACGCGCACGCCCTCCCAGACGTAGAGGTACTTGATCTGGCCGAGGGGATCCTCGATCCGGGCGCGCAGGCCGGTCTCCTCGCGGACCTCGCGGATGGCGGCCGACTCCGGGCTCTCGCCCGGCTCGATCTCGCCCTTCGGCAGACCCCAGACGAGGTCGCCCCGTCGCGTCCGCCGGGCGGCGAGGACCACCTGTACCCGCCCACGGCGCCGCCGGTAGACGACACCGCCCGCCGAGACCTCGCGCCGGGTCTCCATCAGAAGGGGATGGCGCCCTTCCTGTACTTTGGCACCGTGCTGGATCGGATCATCGATCTCCTCCGTCCCTACCTCGATGCGCCCTGGGGCTACCTGGTCGTAGGGGCCGCCACGTTCCTCGAGAACTCCGTCGGGGCGGGGTTCGTCGTCCCCGGCGAGACGCTCGTCATCATCGGCGGATTCTATGCGGGCAACGGCGATCTCTGGCTGCCGCTGCTGATGGCCATCGTGTGCGCGGGCGCTATCGCCGGGGACAACATCGGGTACCTCATCGGGCGGCGGTACGGCCGGGGGTTCCTCGAGCGCCACGGCCACAAGCTGTTCGTCACGCCCGAGCGCCTGGAGATGGCCGAGCGGTACTTCGAGGAGCACGGTGGTAAGACCGTGTTCCTCGGGCGGTTCATCCCGGTCGCGAGGAGCGTCGGGTTCATCGTGGCCGGGGTCGCGCACATGCGGTGGCGCCGGTTCATCGTGTACGACGTGGCCGGTGCCGTCATCTGGGGCGTCGGGCACACGACGATCGGCTACCTGCTCGGGGACAACTACGAGGCGATCGAGCGATACCTCACCCCCGCGGGGATCGCCCTCGGCGTGGTCCTGCTCCTTCTGATCGGAGGCTCAAAGTTCCTCGCGGCGCGCCGAAAAGTGAAGGAGGAGCTCGAGGAGATCGAAGAGGAGCTCGAGCGTGAGCACGAGCTTGAGCCCGGTGTCGGGCCGGGCCAGGACGAGGGGTAGCCGGATGGACGTCACGGACCTGCTGCGCTACACGGTGGAGATGGGCGCGAGCGACCTCCACGTGAAGGCGGGCAACGTGCCCTTCATCCGTGTGGACGGAGAGCTGCTGCCGAGCCCGTACCCCGCGCTCTCGCCCTCGGAATCCGAGGCGTACGCGAACAGCCTCATGCCCGACCACAAGCGCCGCGAGTTCGAGGACTCGAACGAGGCCGACTTCGGTTACACGCTCCCCGGGGTTGGGCGGTTCCGGGTCAACGTGTACCGCCAGCGCAGCATGGTGGGCATGGCGATCCGCCGCGTCCGCTCGGAGATCCCCACCTTCGAGGAGCTGCTCCTTCCGCCGGTCCTTCAGGACCTCGCGGCGTCCCCGCGGGGACTCGTGCTCGTGACCGGACCGACCGGCACGGGCAAGACCACCACGATCGCGTCGATGATCGGGCACATCAACCGGAACCGACGCGCACACATCGTGACCATCGAGGACCCGATCGAGGTCGTGCACGACGACGACCGCTCGATCATCCAGCAGCGCGAGATCGGCTTGGACACCGACTCGTACGCGGCGGCGCTGAAGCACGTCGTCCGGCAGGATCCCGATGTCATCTTCGTGGGCGAGATCCGTGACCCCGAGTCCGCGCTCTCGGCCATCCAGGCGGCCGAGACCGGACACCTCGTGATCTCGACCCTCCACACGATCGATTGCACCGAAACGATCAACCGCATCCTCGACCTGTTCCCGCCGCAGCAGCAGCGCGAGGTTCGCACGTCCTTCGCAGGGGCGCTCCGGGGCATCGTGTCCCAGCGGCTCGTCCCGCGGGCCGACGGCAAGGGCCGCGTGCCGGCCGTCGAGGTCCTCGTGGCGACCGGCCGCGTGTTCGACCGCATCGTCGACCCGAACGCGACCGAGGAGATCGCCGACGTGATCGCCGAGGGCGACTTCTACGGCATGCAGACGTTCGACCAGGCCCTGGTGAAGCTCGTGAACCAAGGCCTGGTGACCGAGGACGACGCGCGCCGATCTTCGACGAACCCGCACGACTTCAACCTCGCGCTCCGTGGGGTGCTGACCCGCGGCGAGCCGTCGCTCGGCTAGGTCTCCTCGCCGGACGCTCGGCGAGCCCGCACCTCCATCGGGTGCCGTCGGTAGCCGTACGGGATCGCGAGGAGCAGGTACGCGGGGACGAAGAGCGGACCCCACACCATCGACTGGCGGACGTGGTGGCGCTCGTGCGTGAGGAGCCGGCCCTCGACCGGGACCGAGGAGACGATGACGAACCCCACGGTCATCGCCGCGCGATGCATCCTCACGAGCATCCACGCGAGCCCTCGCGGGCCGCGTCGGTCGAACACGAGAGCCCCGCCGTGCACGCGCGGAACCTGGAAGGTGAGGAGCCCGAGCACGAGCCCGATGGTCGTGGTCGGAAGCGCCCACAGGAAGCCGAGGGCGAACAGCACGCGATGCATACGAGGGACGCTAGCGCAGGCGCGGCGGCACGCGAGGGTATCCTCCAGGGCGTCATGGCCGAGCCCATGGATCCCGGCGCGATCCTGGAGGTCCCCCCGCTCGCCACCGAGCTCGGCGAGCGCTTCCGCACGGCCGGGCGCGAGCTCGCGCTCGTCGGTGGGGTGGTGCGGGACATGTTCCTGGACCGCCGGCGCCCCGATGCCGAGCTCGACCTGGCGACCGACGCGCCGCCGCGCGAGACGACGCGGCTCCTCAGGGGCTGGGCCGATCGGCAGTACCTCGTCGGCGTCCGGTTCGGCACGGTGGGCGCGCGCAAGGGCGACACCCTGTTCGAGATCACGACCTACCGCGAAGAGATCTATCACGAGGAGCACCGTAAGCCGTCGGTGACCTTCGCGAAGGACCTCGAGAGCGACCTCTCGCGCCGCGACTTCACGATCAACGCGATGGCGATCCGCCTGCCCGAGGGGATCTTCGTGGACCCGTTCGGCGGCGTGCACGACCTGGCGGCCAAACGGCTCGACACACCGCTCGAACCCGAGATGGCTTTCAGTGACGACCCGCTGCGGATGCTGCGCGCCGCGCGGTTCGCCGCCCAGCTCGACGTCTCGCCCACGCCCCGTGTGCTGCATGCGATCCGCGACATGCGTGAGCGCCTGGGGATCGTCTCGGCCGAGCGCATCTCCGACGAGCTGTCGAAGCTGCTCGTCGCCCCGAAGGCGGCGAAGGGTCTCCAGGTGGTCGTCTCGGCCGGACTCGCCGACCTGTTCCTGCCCGAGCTGCCCGCGCTGGCGCTCGAGCAGGACCCCGTGCATCGGCACAAGGATGTCCTGAAGCACACGTTCGCGGTCGTCGAGCGGTGCGAGCCGGATCTCACGCTGCGCCTGGCGGCGCTGCTCCACGACGTCGGCAAGCCGCACACGCGCGAGATCACGCCTGAGGGCGTCCAGTTCCACCACCACGAGGTCGTCGGCGCGCGCATGGCACGCGAGCGGCTGAAGGCGCTGCGGTACCCGACCCACGTCATCGACGACGTCGTGCGGCTCGTCGAGATGCACCTGCGCTTCCACGGATACTCGGAGTGGTCCGACAGTGCCGTGCGCCGTTACGTCCGTGACGCCGGCCCGCTGCTCGATCGGTTGAACCAACTCACGCGCGCGGACTGCACCACGCAGAACCCGCAGAAGGCGAAGCAGCTCTCGGCGCTCCAGGACGACCTCGAGGAGCGCATCGCTCGCCTGGCGGAGGAGGAGAACCTCGAGGCCATACGCCCGCCGCTCGACGGCACGCAGGTGATGGAGCACCTCGGCATCGCGCCCGGGCCGATCGTCGGCCGGGCGCTGGAGCACCTCATGCAGCTTCGCCTGGACCGCGGTCTGATCGACGAGGCCGAGGCGTACGACCTCCTCGACGCGTGGGCCGCCGAGCAAGGCATCGCCCGCTAGACGGCTAGGCTGGCCGCGTCGTGCGCACCGAACCGACGGACACCGCGCTCACCGGCCTGACCCAGGCCGAGGTCGTCGAGCGCGTCGCAGCCGGTCGGGTCAACGACGTTCCGGCGGCTCCGAGCCGCACGGTGCGTGAGATCGTCCGCGCGAACGTCTTCACGCGGTTCAACGCGCTCCTCGGCGGGATGCTCGTCGTGATCCTCATCGTCGGTCCCATCCAGGACGCGCTGTTCGGCGGCGTGCTCATCGCGAATGCATTCATCGGCATCGTGCAGGAGCTCCGGGCCAAACGGACGCTCGACCGCCTCGCCGTGCTCACCGCTCCGAGGGCCAGGATCGTGCGCGACGGGTCCGTGGCCGAGCACCCCATCTCGGCGGTCGTGCTCGACGATGTGCTCGAGCTCTGGCCGGGGGACCAGGTCGTCGTGGACGGCGAGGTGCTCGACGCGCAGGGCCTCGAGCTCGACGAGTCGCTCCTATCCGGCGAGTCCGAGCCGGTCGAGAAGCGCGCGGGCGACGAGGCGCTCTCGGGCTCGTTCGTCGCGGCCGGGAGCGGACGCTACCGCGCGACCCGCGTCGGGCGGGAAGCCTACGCGGTCCGCCTGGCCGAGGAAGCCCGGCGGTTCACGCTCACGCGCTCGGAGCTCCGGGCGGGGACCGACCAGATCCTGCGCATCGTCACGTGGCTCATCGTGCCGACGGCGGTCTTGCTCGTGATCAGTCAGCTGCGATCGAACGCGTCCGTGCGTGATGCGCTCCGCGGCTCGGTCGCGGGAACCGTGGCGATGGTTCCCGAAGGCCTGGTTCTGCTCACGAGCATCGCCTTCGCGGTCGGCGTCGTTCGGCTCGCGCGCCGCCGCGTACTCGTCCAGGAGCTACCCGCGGTCGAGGTGCTCGCGCGGGTGGACGTGGTGTGCGTGGACAAGACCGGCACGCTGACCGAGGGGCATCTCGCCCTCGACGAGGTCGAGGTGCTCGTCGAGGGCGCGGCGCACGACGAGGCCCTCGCGGCGCTCGCCGCCAGCGACCCGCATCCGAACGCGACGCTCCTCGCGATCCGCGAGGCGTTCCCCAACGTGCCCGAGGGGTGGCGCACCGATGCGACCGTGCCGTTCTCGAGCGCTCGGAAGTGGAGCGCGGCCACGTTCGACGAGCACGGGACGTGGGTGCTCGGGGCACCCGACGTGATGCTGGACGGCGCCACGCCGGTCGGTCGCCGGACCAAGGAGCTCGCGGAGGCCGGTCGCCGCGTGGTCCTGGTCTCGCGCACCGACGGCGGGCTGGAGGGCGAGGCCCTCCCACGCGGGCTCGAGCCGGTCGCGATCGTCGTGCTCGGTGACCGGATCCGCGAGACCGCGGGTGACACCCTCCGGTACTTCGCCGAGCAGGGGGTGGAGGTGAAGGTGATCTCAGGCGACCATCCGCAGACGGTGGCTGCGATCGCCGGCCACCTCGGTCTCGCCGGCGCCGAGCGTGTGATGGACGCCCGCCAGCTACCCGAGGATCCCGCGGGCCTCGCTGATGCGCTCGAGTCGCACACGATCTTCGGCCGCGTCACGCCGCAGCAGAAGCGCTCGATGGTCCAGGCCCTTCAAGGCGAGGGCCATGTTGTCGCGATGACCGGCGACGGCGTGAACGACGTGCTCGCGCTGAAGGATGCCGACCTGGGCATCGCGATGGGATCGGGATCCTCGGCCACGCGCTCGGTCGCACAACTCGTGCTGCTCGACTCCACGTTCGATGCTCTGCCGAACGTGGTCGCCGAGGGCCGTCGCGTGCTCGGGAACATCGAGCGGACCTCGAACCTGTACGTGACGAAGACCGTGTATGCGATGCTGCTCGCGCTCGGTGTCGGTGTGTTCGGTCGGCCGTTCCCCTTCCTTCCGCGGCACCTCACGCTCATCGGCGCGCTCACGATCGGGATCCCGTCATTCTTCCTCGCGCTGGCGCCGAACGCCGAGCGTGCGCGGCCGGGCTTCCTCCGGCGGGTCCTGCGGTTCACCGTCCCGGCCGGCGCGCTCGCGGCGATCGCCACGTTCCTCGGTTACTCGCTCGCGATCGATGAGCCGGGGGTCACGCTCGCGCAAGGACGGACCACGGCGACGATGGTGCTGTGCTGGATCGGCTTCTCGATCCTGTCGATCATCGCTGCCCCGCTTACCCGGGCCAGACTCGCGCTCGTGTGGGGGATGGCGGTCGCGTTCGTCGGGGCGCTGCTGTTCCCGGCGACGAAGGGGTTCTTCGCGCTCCGGCCGCCCCCGCTCATCGTGTGGCTGGCGGCGTTCGGCATCGCGGCGCTGGTGTGGTCACTCGCCCGGCTGTTCCTGCCGCCCGAGCGCCCCGTCGGGCCCGGCGCGACCTGACCTGGCGACCGGCTACCCGAGCCCGCCGAGGTTCGACGGCGGCCAGATGATGACGAACGCGCGCCCAACGACCTTGTCCGTCGGAACGAAGCCAAGACCGTAGCGCGAGTCGGCCGAGTTGCAGCGGTTGTCGCCCATCATGAACAGGGCGGCCTCGGGCACCGTGACCGGGCCGAAGTCCCGGTTGCACGCCTTCGCCTCCGCGGTGAGGTACGGCTCCTCGATCGCCTCGCCGTCGACGAAGACGGTCTCGTCGTGGATCTCGAGGGTCTCGCCCGGCAGGCCGATCACGCGCTTGATGTAATCCTCGTGCTGCGGCTGCGCGACGCCGATGCCCTCGCCCAGCCAGTGGAGGAAGCCACCCACGACGCCGCGCTCGGGCGGCTCCTGACCGTTCGGGTTGACGAACACGATCACGTCCTGTCGTCCCATCTCGCCGGAGGCGTACGCGAGCTTGTTCACGAGCACGCGGTCGCCGCGGTAGAGCGTCGGCTCCATCGACTCGGAGGGGATGAAGAACGCTTGCACGAAGAAGCTCTTGATGATGATGGCGACCGCGAGCGCGACGAGCACGAGGAAGGGCATCGAGCCGGCGAACCGCCAGCGCGAGCGGTCCTCGTGGGATGCCGTGGTCGTGACCTCGCCTGTCGGCACCGGGTCGGGCGCCGCACCGATCGGTGAGGAGGGAGACGGGTCGTCCGCGGTGGGACGGTGCTCCGGGTCGAGCAGGCGCTCGTCGGGTTCGGCCATGCGGTCCAGGGTACCCGTCAGGGCCCCGAGCGCACCCCGGCCCGATGGGCGTGCGTGGCGGCGAGGGCGATCGCGGCGGTGATCGCGAGGTTCCCGAGCCACGCACCGAGTGCCCCCGCGACGACCGCGATCACGAGGGGAGCACCCCGCAGGTCGGCGACGAGCCATGCGTGCCGCAGGCCCGCGTACGCGAGGAACGCCGCGAGCACCCATACCGGCAACAACCCGAGCAGGACCGGCACCTGCGGACCGAAGAGCAGACCGAGCGCCACGAACGTCCCGCCC